>Ga0209777_10007327_pt1 | contig 12260 bp, 11 predicted proteins | sample FrelakmetHBP12HB_FD_187147 | JGI IMG/M metagenome (GOLD analysis project Ga0209777, IMG submission 187147) | Freshwater lake sediment microbial communities from the University of Notre Dame, USA, for methane emissions studies -HBP12 HB (SPAdes)... | ecosystem: Environmental > Aquatic >... | reverse complement strand
ACTCGACCCCATGAGGGTCGATAGGTTTTAAGCAGGATGGTTTGCGTTCCTTCATGTTACACTCAAAAAAGATCGGGTATTGGATACCCCCATCTTTAGATGGATTCATTTTGGGAGGATGTCATTGTGTGATGAGTATTGCCGCATGGTCTTTTTCAAATGGTGCAAGCTCAAATGTTTTTTTGATTTTGAGTTTCTGTTGTTGGAGGTAGGTGCAGACGAGTTCGTATGCTTGTTTTGGTTTGAGTGCGACATCTATGCTACGTGCTTTGACCATGATAAGCCCAAGTCCTTTTGGTTTAAGGTAGGTTGTGATGTTGCGGGTGAAGATGTCCGCTTGGTTTCGTTGGGAGATATCTTGATAGGTGAAGTCTACTAGTGGGACGATGCTTTGGTATCGTTCTGGGTGGTTCGCATCTGAAAGAATCGGGATGATGTTTGGTCGTTTTTCGCTGACTTTGAGCAGGCTTATTGCTGCAACCGGTGATGTTTCAACTGCGTAGATGGCACCGTTTGTGATGATGTCAGAAAGATGGCTGACTGTCGTTCCTGTCGCTGCCCCAAGGTAGAGGATCTGTGCATTTGCTGCGATGTCAATGGAAAGTCCTTTCAGAAGTGCTGCAGATAGTTTGCTGCGGAACGGATTCCAGGATCGATATTCTATGTTGTCTTCAGTGATGAGTTGTTCGTTGTAGACTCTGGTTCCTTTGCAGGCTTCAGGATTTTGTGTGAAGAGTTTATCGTTTTTTTTGAAAATCCCTTGGTGTTCTGTCGGCTGCATAGTCTTCCCCCTATGAGGTCTGGTTGATAAATAGTTTTGTCGAAATAATTAACTAGGGTTTGTTCTATACAGGCGGGGGCGAAGATGGCATGGTGTTACGATCTCCGTTATATGAGAATCAAGTGAAGCTTGGTGCGAAATTTATTGAGTTTGCTGGCTTTGAGATGCCGATACAGTATTCGTCGATTCGTGAGGAACATTTCGTAGTTCGTAAGAAGGTCGGATTGTTTGATGTGTCCCATATGAGTAATGTGTGGATTATTGGGTCGGATGCAGCAAAGTTGATTAGTCTGACAACCGTGGAGGATGCCTCTCGAGTGGAGGATGGGAAAAGTCAGTATACCGCAATTTTACGGGAAAATGGAACAATTATCGATGATACAATTTTCATGCATGTTGGTGATCGGTTTATGATGATTCCGAATGCAGGTATGAATCAGATTGTAACCAAGTGGCTTAATGAACAGGCAAAAAAACATCATTTGAAGGTAAAAGCCGAGGATGTTTCTCGGGAATATGTGATTCTTGCGATTCAAGGTCCCAAGTCAAAGGAGACGTTGCAGAAGGCGACTGATGTGAATCTTGATTCGGTGAAGTTCTTCGGCTGTCAGGTTGTGAAGGTTGCTGGTGTGGAATGTATTTTATCGCATACTGGGTATACCGGTGAGCTAGGATTTGAGCTGCAGATTACGCCAACGAAGAAAGCAGCGGTCGTGTTTGACGCACTTCTTTCAACGGGAAAAGAGTTTGGGATTCAGCCGATTGGATTAGGCGCACGTGATACGTTACGGCTGGAGAAGGCTTTTATGCTTGCGGGCAACGAGTTTGAGGGTGGGCGAACTCCTCTGGAGGCCACGCTTGGGTGGACTATTTTTTGGGATCATGAGTTCATCGGGAAAGAAGCTTTATTAAAACAAAAGGAACAAGGAACGTATCAGCGGATGATGTGCCTGGAATGTGTTGAGAAAGGTATTCCTCGTCATAAATGTGAGATTCAGAAGGATGGTACTGGTGTTGGGATTGTCACGAGTGGAACATTGTCACCGTGTTTGAATGTTGGTATTGCGATGGGATATGTTACACCTGATAAACGAGAAGTAGGCGGTATCCTTGATATTATGGTACGGGACAAGCCGGTCAGGGCAAAAGTGGTTAAACCGCCGTTTGTTCCAAAAGATTGGGCGCAAACACAGGAGGAAATTGCTATATAAGATAGATTAGACCAGAAATGGTTTTACATTTTTTTTAATGGTAGCATGTTTCGATACAGTTTGTCTTCTTTCTCTTATATATTCTTGATGTAGAAAAGGTTTAAAGCAACCAAGAAATACCATGTCTCGATTGCTATGACACATGACGTAAGAGATGATTTGAAATATACCAAGACACACGAATGGGTGAAGCTGACTGGAACCAAAGCAAAAATAGGGATCACAGACCATGCGCAAGAAGAGCTGACCGATATTGTGTTTGTTGAGTTACCAACCGTTGGAAAAGAAGTCAAGAAAGGGGAAGAACTCTGCGTCGTTGAATCAGTAAAATCTGTTTCTGAGGTGTACGCACCAGTGAGTGGCAAGGTTGTTGCGGTGAATACGAAGTTGGATGATTCCCCAGAGATCATTAACAGCAGTCCGTATGATGATGGCTGGCTTGTCGAACTCGAAGTCAAAGATAAAACAGAAGTCAATACACTGTTGGATGCAGCTGCATATAAGAAATTATAAGATTTCTTAAAAGAGGAGTCCTCTAAAAAAGTATTATTCTTTTTCTATACCAAACGATACAGCTATGTGTAACATTTTGAATGTAGAACAAGAGGGGCCTCTCAACAGGAAATATTTTTATATAGTTGATGTATAAGGATAGTAGAGAAGTGATGGTGATGGGATGAAGGATGACCCGATAGCGCGGGTGCTTGATGATTTGCTAAAGCTTGAAGATATTTTAGCGTGTATGGTTGCACGACGGAATATGATTAGTGTCATGCCATCTGGTGAGGGGTTTAAACCTGAGGTGAATCAGATCTGGGATAATATTCATCGTGCTATGGATGACGTGTTTGGCGTGATTAGTGCGTATTCTCAGATTGGTCTTGGTGAGATGGAATTTCGGTTGCAGGACTACGAGGTGTTGTTCTATGTGTTTCCTGATACTGAAAACGCGCTTGTTGCGATTGTTCCCACTCTTGCGAACAAAGGGTTGCTTGAAGTAGAAATGGAGAACGCTCGACGGGAGATTCTTAAGATTATGAACCCTGAAAAAAAAACCGAGAACGTGGTGAGTAGGTAAGAAAATAGCTGTATGCAAGAATTTGAACAAATCCCTAAGCCATTGATGGACCAACCCACGAGTACGCTTCAGGATGTGTCCAAGAAAAAAGAGGTTGCTGTGCTTCCCGATGTTGAGGCAGCGGTCGGCATGAGCCGGAAATGGGATGCACGTGAAGCAGGAAGGGATGTTGCTGAAAACACGATTCGGCAACTCAAGACGCCGCCGGATTTCTTCCTGTTGTTTTCAACGATTCATTATGAAAAATATGGTGGATTTCAAGAATTCCTCAACGGGGTATGGGATGTAATACCAAAGGAAACACCGCTTCTGGGTGGAACCGTCACTGGTTTTATGAATAATTACGGTTGTTTTTCAAGAGGAGCAAGCGCGCTTGCTGTTTCCTATCCATACATGGATGTCGCAGTTGGAGTTGGAAAAAATACAAAAAGAAATCCAAATCGAGCTGCAAAACAATGCGCTGAGATGATTCAAAAAGGTTTGAAAGAATCTCTTTATAAAAATAAATTTTTATTAACTTTTATCTCTGGACCAGTGATGCCAAGTATCCCCGGAGTAGGACAAAAAAAGTACATTCGATCTGGTTTTATAAGCAAATTTGCTATGCAGGCTCTTGGTCTTTCACAAGCGTTGGTTCAGAAAGGACTAGCTAGAGAAGATGAAATTTTCGAAGAAACAGTAAAACAACTACCAGACTATGAGATGATTCTTGGAACTTCCATGGACGATCATCGAGGAATGAAAAATTATCAATTTTTAAATAATCAAATTTTGACAAATGCTGTTGTGAATCTTGGGTTGGCAACAGATCTTGATCTTGGTGTGTGCACAACGCATGGTATGAAGGAAACCAATCGTAATTTTACAATCACTCAACTAGGTGCTAAAAACCATGCTATATGCAAAATTAACCATAAACCTGCGGTGCCGGAGTTATTACGATTATTAAATTGGCCTGAAGGGTTTCTCACTGAAGAAACATTGATACATACCCTTCTTTACTATCCGATATCATTAAGACGACGCGGAAGAGAAGTTCCAATCGTTATGCCACTTATTATGAAGGATTCTATATTTGTGCCATGTATCATCGATGATGGGGACGTATCTATTCTTACAGTCAGTGGAAAGGATTTAATCAACGCGGTGAAAGAAAATTTACACAATTTTGATGGGATACAGCCAGAGTTTGGATTGTTTTCAACATGTATGACGATTTTACAAACTCTCGGTCGAAAGACGAATATTGTTCAAGAGGAACTTTGTAATTATTTCAAAGATAAATCATTTTTATTGTTTTATAGCGCTGGTGAAGGCACATATTCCCTGAGAAAAAATATAACCTATGCAAATATGTCATTCAATACTGCAATTTTTGGGCATCAGAAAAAATAATTTATTGGTTTTTACGCTTAGATAATTTTCATTAAAGAATTTCTTATAAGGCTTTACCAAAATTCGTTAATTCATTCAAAGTATAACCATATTTCTTTGCCCATTTCTCTGTCTTTCGTAAATGGTTAAGATCAATTGATCCTACATGGTTTTCTCGCTCATTTTCCAAGGCCTGCATGATAACTTCACTAATACATGCAAAATTTTTCCCGGTGGGCATCACAGGAATCGGAATTTTCGTAGGAAAATCAACTAATCCTCCATCTATACGATTAATATCAGGCCGTTTTTGACAAATATCATAGGAAAGATTTGGAGGTTGAGAAACATCAACAACAATAGCATTCTTCTTTAAATGATTTGATTTCAGGAGTGCAGTGGGATGACTCGTTGCAGTAACAATGATGTCCGCTTCTTTTGTTTTCAGATCAATGGTTGTTTCATAACTGCCTTTTAAATTCTCTTCAAGTTCTTTCAATTTCTCCTTTCTTCGTCCTATGAGAATCGAATGATAAAATTGTGGTACAAGAAGTTTTGAAACCACCTCACCAATAATCCCATATGCACCAACAATCGCAATAACTTGATCTGAAGATTTTTTATGAAAGAACTTCAGTGCCTTTAAAACAGCTTGGCATGTTACTGCTGCGGTATAACTATCGCCATGATTAACCAAACCTAAATATTCCTTCTGTTCTGTGAGCCAAATGCCTCCATTTGTCACTGACGTGGTTAATGCACCAAGTTGAATTATCTCCACGTCTAATTCATTTTGAATAAACAGCGCTGCCTCAAGAATTTTCTTTCGTACAGTTTCTCTGGGCAGCTCCATCATTTGTTGCGCCGTTAGTTTTAAACCGGTGATATAGCCACTTGTTCTATTAACATTTACTACTGGAGAAACAATCAATTTTTCACTAACCCAAGATATTGGAAATTGTTCGATATCGTTCTTAACAAGAAGATGACCGATTGTTGCAAATTTCATATGCAAGTGTTTTCTCCATATCTGTATTATTATAATCTAATAAATACCAATTAATCTTTCCAAAGGGTATTTATAAAGAAAATATTTCCTTTTTACATTTTCTTATTACTTGTTTGATAATCCTGTTCAGATCCAAATAGTCTGACACCAGAATATACTTTTGCTTCCAGAGGATAATTAGGCTCGTATGAAAGTTTTACGTGACTGATGTATCTGACGAGTGCACTAGAAAAATTATTATCCGGAATCTTGACAGCAGTCATGTAAGTCTTTAGATCGAAATCATTGTTCATATCTTCCTGTTCAACACCAGGAAAACCAAGTAACGCGGATTTTTTCTCAGAAAGACACAATCCCTTTTCAGTAAGGAAAGCAAGAAAATCGGACCATCTTGTCTCTTGATTATAGAGATCAGGATAAAACGAACACTCTATACCTATTTTGTTGTCAATTTTTTCTCCAACGCTGATATGAAGGACAATACGTGTGACATATTTCTCTAGTTCATCTAAAAGAGTTGATAAACCATTAGTGTCATCTGACCAGCCTATTGAATTAAGATAGGGTATAATCTGGTTTGGTTCCATCCTTTTTATTACCAACCGTATGTTGGAAGTTGCACGAGACAACATGGCTCCTATTTGGAAGAGGGATGCTTCTGGTGGTAATTGTTGAATGGAGTTGTTTATCTGTTGTTCAATGGTTTTAGATAGATGTCGTCCTGTTAGAAGAGGAAGCGCAGTTTGGATAAGCCATTTATGTTGTGAAATTTCGTTGGAAGAATATGTATGGATGGGTACAGGATGAATGAAAATATTCGGGATTGGAGCCTTAGATAAGAGTTCCTCTGCATCAAATTCAAACCACATTCCAAGCACCAAGTCGTTGAGAATGGATTTGGGATCTGCCCACGCTGAGGTGAACTGACGAATGCGTTGCCATTCAGGTTTTTTACACAGGAGTTCTGAGAAAGTATCGTTATCAATAAGATGTAATAAATTTTCTCGTTCTCCTCTTTTCGACGATACAGCGAACAGAAAATCGGCTTGATTTTCAGGAGTGTTGAGGCTGTTTTCGAACCCGAAGAAACTTGTTACACCTCCTTTAAAATATTCAGCAAGATTTTTAATGTCAGAATAATTTTGAGAAGAAATCAACTCTTCAGGGATGTGAGGTTCGACTAAGCATAATAAATCGGTCGCCTGTGAACCTTTCAATAATAATTCCCTTTGTTGTATGCTATTTGTGAAAGGGTATTCATCTTGATAATGAGTATTGATATTCAATATATTTTCTAGTCCAATCTCTCGTGCCGCTCCGGCTATTTCGAATGCTGCTCCGTGGTTGAGATATCTATTCAATGGTGTGTGTCCTCCTGTTTGATTTTATGGTGCCTGTCCTATAAAGGTGTTTTTCGCACCTACATATGCACATAGCTATTTCGATGCAACTCGCACCAAATTTTAGAATTACGCTGAAAACATAAAGCCCTCTTCAGAGAAAATCCTATAAAATGCGAAAAACATTCTTTTTTGTTTAGGTTTGACGGAAATAGGGAAAAAATTGTGTTTATCCTATGTGCGATAATGAACGTAATTAATGATACCTCTAATTTGAAAATAACTGAATAATTTTTTTTCGGATCATTACTAAAAAGAACCATCCATTTGCACCAGGGTATGAAGCTCTTCTTCCCCTTTAGTAGGGGGGATGGCAATATTATCCGATCTGATACGATGACTACATGGTGACCGTGGTCGCTGTTCTCGTTACGCTCTTGATCTATGGGATTTATTGGTTTGATGCACAAAGAAAGAAACAAAAAACACACTTCTAAAGTTGAATAGATAAGTATATCCAACAGTCACCAGATAATTCTCAAGAGAAAATACAGATATTAAAAAGGAACCAAAGTTCATAAAAAATTCTTTGTTTTCTGTTTCATCCCCCATTTTTTAATCTCTATATGCTTATTCTTATGCAAAATATCATTGACGAGTATATCATAATCACACCGCCAGCGTAATAGAACATTCAAATAGTATTTTGACAAGGCTTGGGTTAAAAAATTTGCACGAAAAATGATTGTATATGATGTGAGACTACATATAGTGAATGTTGCACATTTAGTGCACGGCTAAACGCGTTTAGGCGAAAAGTTTAAACGTGTTTAGTCGTTATAGCCAACTGATGTATACGTGTCCTGTGTGTCCTAGAAAGTTCTCCACAAGCTTCGCTTTAAATGGGCATATTCGGTTAAGCACTGACCAAAAGCACATTTCCTATTTAGGAAAACCACCGTTGATAAGAAGGTATAAAGAATCACAACAGAAAAATCTTCAATGCAGATTAGAACAAGAAAGCAAAGAGAACAGAACGTTAAAACAACTTCTCGCACAGGAGAAACGGGGCAGATCCAATTACCCTGATAGGACTATACCTAATGAAACAGAACGCAGTAACGAACAAGTTTTCGATCAAATCGAAGGGATACGGACGGATGTCAAAAAGCTAAGCGAAAAAATTGAAGAGATGACATTAAAGGGCATGCCTAGACAACAAATCAAACCCAATGTTCCACTAGCCCCTTCTTCTGATTTTACGCTAATGCCGAAAACGAGTACAGATCAAACGGTTGAGTCTACCCAGCAAACAGAAGATAAAATCGCTGATATTGATGCAGGTAACAAATATGATTGGCTCCTATATCTCATTAAAGGAGGTATCGAATCAATACCTGAGTGGAAAAAGATACGGAATAGTATTGATATTTATTTGAAGACGGGTGTTTATCCTTATTCTGCTTACACAGCATACGAAAAAAAGAGAAATGATAAGAAACCATAAAGGCGCTTTTACCACTTTCCACTACGGAGCTTCTTAAGCTTAATAAAAAAAATACCTTAAAATAACGATTATGAGAAAACGACCCAGTATCCAACTTCAACACAGGATACATAACTGTATTCGGAGCGGATTTTTTGAACACCGTAACAAAATAGGAGAGAATAGAAAAACAAGTCATGACCAAGGAGCAGATTTACTTCTCAGGAAACAGGGGGAGTGCATCGTGGTGCAGGCGAAGAAAAGACAAGGGGAACCATGGGGAATAAAGCAGTGCAAGAGGCGTTTGCTGCCCGTGGGTTTTACCAGGCGAACCATGCATTGGTCATCATCACAAGTAGATTCAGCAAACCCGCGGTGTGGATCTCGCTGGCCGCCTCGGTGTTGAACTCTGGGGTTGGCAGCGACTTCTTGCGAAGCTGAACACCTATCAAACCAACCATTCTATTGAGAACAATAAAGATCAACCTATTCTCACGTAAAGTCAAGCGTTTTGGATCCGAATGTGAGAGGACAGAGTGTACTAGATGTGAGGAAGTACTTAACTGATCACGAATGAATAAGACTTAAGTCCAAACATAAAGTGGAGTTAATTGTCCGTACCCAAAGGAATGCAGGACAGAATTATCTTATTTTTCATGTCATATGTTTAGGTAATAAATAAGAATTAATATGAAGAAGATGGTCAAGACCAGAGGGATCGGTTATGATACCGATCTGGGTCTTGTTTTTTTGTAGGTTTGGAGTTTTTCTCCACTCCTACAATGTTATATGATAACAATATGCATTATAAATATTTTTCTACAAAAATTTAAATAGTATTAGGAAAAAGCAGATCACACCGAGACATTCACCTGGCATTCCGCCCGTATTACAGGACGCTCACCAACTGAAAATCGCAATGGTAAACATATGTAATGCTCATCTTCCACGAACACCAATTCATTTTGTTCAAAGCTTTGTAATATCGCAATTAATTCAAACTCAGGCACATTCGTAAACCTCTGCTGCAGCTGCTGCAACGACACCACATCCACACATGCCAGAAACACCGCACGTTCCAGCTCATTTAACACCACAATCCGGATGTTCTGCCGATCCCGCTTGTCATAAATCTTAATGAAACTTCCCCCGTCAACAAAATAAAAAACCAACCGATCGATCGTGGTTTGCCGAGTACTACCCTCAAGCTCAAATATCTCCCGTTCTTTCTTCCATTCTTCTACCAACGACTCCCATGGATGGTCAGTAGATGGGATCTTTCGATTGAAATCGTATACAAAAGAGAATCCCTTCTTCAAAAACTCTAAGGGATACATGATCCGATCGATTGGTGCATGTTCCAATCGCTCAATGTTGAACTGTTCTGGGTGACGCTGAATGAGACTTCCATGCATCACTCGAAGTTCACAGAGCTGGGGGGCATCAAGATACCCTTTCAACATTTGAACAATCTTTTTCGTCTCATCAAAATCAACGGTTTCTTCATTCGGATATCTCACCAGGAGATTATAGTTATTTTTTATTCCGTTTTCTTTACAAAACTTAAGGACAGCGATATTATCAACCACCCGCACACCCTTGTTCATCTTCCGCAGATAATTCTGGCTGAACGACTCAATGCCGGTTTGAATCAGGGTAAACCCAGCCTCTTTCATCAACGTATAATCATCACTGGCTAACTGCCCTGCACGAGCCTCTACAAAAAACGAAAAATCCCTGCCGAGCTGTTTTAATTTTTCAAACAAAGTTCGGTACTCGGTCTTCGGAAGCGTGTTTCCAATGAGTTGGAAATCCATCATATGGTACCTTTTGCATAGGAACTGGATTTCCTGAATAATCCGATCTACACTTTTTTCCTGGTAGCATTGATACTGAATATTGAGATTACAGAACGTACACCGATTCCACCAGCACCCCCGCGAAATCTCCACCGGCAGCCGCCCGTAATACTGATAATACTGGCGAACATCTACAGATGTTGAAGCAAGATCCTGATAAAACTGGTCGTAGGAAGGAATAGGTACGGTATCGAGATCAACCACCACATCCGACTTATTCCAGCCTACCTCGTCTCTCATCCTGTACATTAACCGAGGAATTGACTTATAATTCTCATAATTAGAGGCAAGAAGAAACAAAGCATCCTCTCCGTCACCAGAGACGATAAAATCGACATACTCAAACGCCCGCAGCACGTTCTTTCCGAGCATATCAACCGTTCTGCTGCCGCCAAAAACAATTTTTTTCTCCGGAGCAAGTTCCTTGATTTTCTTCGCAATAGCTAACGACGGAAGTAACTGTCCATAATTTAATGTAAATCCGATGAGATCATATGATCTCCAGTCAACATGATCAAGAATCCACTGATATAACACATCGGTCCGATGAACATACTCATCAAACGAAAACTGTGGCACCTGAGAATTTTGCACGGAATGCTTATTAAAGAACTCTCGGAACCTGTCCTCATTGTTCTTCCAATGCTCGGGAAACACATACTTAGAAAATACCATCTGAGCGGTGTACGAGTCGTTCGGAGGGCAAATCAAAGTATTGTAATTCTGCAGTCCATACGTCTCTGCTGCTTTGAGATAAAGATGACGTGTTTCTATCGTTATTCCTTTTTCGCGACAATACCCCTCTAATACCGGAAGCTGGATAGACGGTATCGTAGTCCCCGCAAACGGCATAGCTACAAGTAACACACTTTTTTTCTCGTCGTGCATCGTCACATCCAAATATTTTAATAACGAATCATCTTTTATATTTAACTAATATGGTCAAATTGGATGTAAAGGATCGAAAAATCCTGTATCAATTAGATCTTGATGCACGGCAATCGTTCACCCAAATTGGAAAGAAAGTTGGATTGAAAAAAGATGTTGTCTCATATCGAGTGCAACGGATGCTGGATGAAGGCATCATTAAAAATTTTTGGACTGCTATTAACACCTTTAAATTAGGATATAATGTTTTTAGAGTATACATCAACTTCCATTATGTAAACACAGAAATAAAAAATGATATAATACAATATTTTACAAATTATAAACATAGCTGGGCTGTTATTTCCGTGAAAGGTCCAATAGATGTTGATGTCGTGGTCTGGGTTAAAAATATATACGAATTTTATAAGTTCTGGGATAAAACACTTGAAAAATATGAAGATTATTTTGAAAAATATATTATTTCAATTTATATCCAAGCGACAGGATATAAAAAATCGTATCTTCTGGACGAATTCGATACATCTGATAGGAAAATGTATGATACTATATGTGATGACACATCTGTAATGATTGATGAAATAGATCATAAACTCTTAAATGAATTGGCAATAAATGCGAGAATACCTTCAACAGAATTAGCAGATAAACTAAGATGCTCATCACAAACAGTAAATTACAGAATGAAAAACTTAATTCAAAATGGTATAATCCAAGCATTCCGAGTAAATATCGATGTATCAAAACTAGGTCTGCAGCTGTTTAAAGTGGATATATTTTTAAAAGAATACAGACAAAGAAAAAATATAATCGAATACCTTGACAAAAAAGGATGTTTGGAGTGTCTTAATGTAGCAACTGGATGGAGCGACATCGAGCCAGAAATTGTAGTAGAAAACATGGATAAACTAATTAGATTAATGGAAGAAATAAACCACAAATTCCCAAATGTAATAAGGAAATTAGACTATTGGATAATGACAGAAGTTCATAAAGAACGATGGTTACCAGAGTTAGATTTTTAATGTTTCTAGCAAATATCCATTAAAGGTTTTTTTATCTATAAATTATTGCTCTAAAAAATTGTAACTATTGGGAGGATTATCGGGGTTTGTAGAAATCCTTTATTTTTCTAAATGACTATCATCTCACCTAAAGGAGGTGAGATAAGGGATGTATCTCACCAAATTAATTCAGGATGGGATGATAGTCTTAAAAAGAATGGATGTGCCTC
>Ga0209777_10007326_pt1 | contig 12261 bp, 5 predicted proteins | sample FrelakmetHBP12HB_FD_187147 | JGI IMG/M metagenome (GOLD analysis project Ga0209777, IMG submission 187147) | Freshwater lake sediment microbial communities from the University of Notre Dame, USA, for methane emissions studies -HBP12 HB (SPAdes)... | ecosystem: Environmental > Aquatic >... | reverse complement strand
GCTCCGGTCGGCTGCGTGCACGGATTCGGATCGCAGAGTGAGCCGTCGCCCTGGTATCTGCCGCCCTGCGCCGCACAGTCCGTCGCGAGCATGACGTTGCAGTGGCCGTCGGGGAAACAGCAGGCGCCCGCCGCGGGCAGGCAGTCGTTCAGGAGAAGGTCATCGAGGCTGCGCGGCAGGATCTCGTATCCGTCCGTGTACGGCGAGCTCGAGTCGAACTGGGCGACGACGCCGATCACCGTGAACGGACCGGTCGGGGCCGGGCTGCCGTCGATGTTCGTGTCCTTGTCGATTCGGAGGATCACCTGACCCGTTCCGTCATCGATCATCAAGTTGGAATTCTGTCCGGCGGCCGGCCAGGTCCCGCTGACGATGTTGACGCACCGGATCTTGATCAGGCAGCTCTCGTAGTTCTGTCCGTTGACCGCAAGCTCGTGGGTCGTGATCACGCCCGGCTGGGGAATCGGGTATCCGCTCCCCTGGATCGTGATCGTGCAGTTCGGGTTCCCGACCTGGATCAGGCCGTTGTAGTTCACGACCGTCCCGACAACCTCGACATAATCACCCGGATTGACGAACGGGGTCGTCGTGCCGGACTTGAAAATGTCGACGCAGCAGTTGCCGTCCGTGATCTGGAACTCGACGTTATTGCCCGTTCCCTGCCATAGATTCGAGGCGACGATGGCGGTTCCGTGCAGCTTCACCCACGCGTTGTTGTGGATCGGGGCGCCGTTCGCATCGACCCGGGTGACCTCACAGAGCGACATCTCGGGAGCCTGGCAGGGGAGAGGCGTGCAGGGGACATTCGCGCCCTGCCACGTTCCACCCTGGGAGGCGCAAGTCGCAGCGGTCACGACGGTGCAGTTCCCGTTCGCGAAGCAGCATGCGCCGGTCGGCTGGGTGCATGGATTCGGATCGCAGGTCGTGTTGTCCCCGCGGTAGGTGCCGCCCTGAGCGGCGCAGTCGTTCGCCGTGAGGACGCTGCAATTCCCGTTCGGGAAGCAGCAGGCCCCAGTGGGCGGGGCGCAGTCGTTCAGATACAGGTCATTCAGGCTGCGCGGGAGGATCTCGAACCCCTCTGTGTACGGCGAGGTCGAGTCGAACTGGTAGACGACTCCGACGACCGTGAACGGTCCAGTCGGGGCCGGGCTGCCATCGATGTCCGTGTCCTTGTCGATCCGGAGGATCACGGGACCCGTTCCGTCATCGAACGTGAGGTTCACGTTCTGGCCGTTGGCGGGCCAGGCGCCGCTGGTGATGCTCCCGCACCGGATCTTCACCAGGCAGCTTTCGTAGTTGTTGCCGTTCACCGCGAGCTCGTTGGTCGTGACCACGCCCGGCTCCGGAATCGGGTACCCGCTCCCCTGGATCGTGATCGTGCAGTTCGGGTTCTGGATCTGGATCAAGCCGTTGTAGTTCCCGACTGTTCCCACCACCTCGACGTAGTCGCCGGGGTTCACGAACGGGGTCGTCGTGCCGGCCTTGAAGACGTCGATGCAGCACTGGCCATCCGTGATCTGGAACTCGACATTGTTGCCCGTCCCCTGCCACAAGTTCGAGGCGACGATCGCCGTCCCATGAACGCGCACGTACTCGTTCAGGTGGACCGGCGCGGCGTTCGCGTCGAGTTGCTGGATCTGGCAGAGGGTGTAATCCGTCGGGGGCTGCGGGCAGGGACTCGGCGTGCAGCTCGTGCCGTTCCCTTGGTAGTTCCCGCCGACGGTCGCGCAATCGGCCTGGCTCAGCATCTGGCACGTGCCGTCCGTGAAGCAGCACGCTGCCGGGGGCTGCGGGCAGGGGTTCGGGCTGCAGGCGGTTCCGTCGCCCCGGTATGTCCCACCGGCCGTGCCGCAGGCAGCCTGTGTCTGGACCTGGCAGGTGCCGTCGGCGAAGCAGCAGGCGCCGGTCGGCACGCTGCAGTTGCCCATGTTCATCGCGCCCGGCGTCGGATTCGGGTCACTGATGAAATCGGCCGCGTTGTTGTTCGTGTCGTGACCGTCCGGGCAGCGGGCCATCGAGTTGGTCAGGGTTGAGCCCTGTCCCTGACAGGGGTTCCCTTCACCCGCAAAATAAGGATCGCTCCCCCCGAAGGTGCCGTAACCGACGGCATCGACAACCACCCAGCCGCCTACGACGTTCTGCTGGACTTGAATATTGTCGGGGCCGTTCTGGAAGTTCACGGCGGCGCTGATCATGTTGTAGTTGGGATGGTTGGCGGAGTTCTGGACGATCAGGAAGTACCCGCTCGCCGGAACCGCGTACCCGTCGAGCGCGATCGTCGCATAGATGGAGTTGTTCGCGCCGTTGATCCCGACCACCCGGTAGCCGTTCAGGCTCATTCCGGGGTCGCCCTTGAGCTCGAGCCAGCAGTCGACGTCGGAGCCCGGGTTGTCGTAGATCGCCTCGTTGATCACGAGACTCGCTTGAGCGCCGGCGGCCGATGCCAGGCCGCAAAGGAGAAACAGGAGCAGTAGAAGTCGGTTCATGAGGCTTCCTCCTTGGGGAATAGCAGGTGATAACGGCCGGGGGCAGTGGGAATGGATGACCTCTCCGAGTTGCCGCTCCTCCCCCGATCCAAACCGCTTGGACTCTAGCACTTCGAGGGGTCGAAAGCAACCGCAAATGTCGAAGCTGATGCAGGATACGCGAATGTCACACACTGGTTGCAGAGCCGTCGCGGACGGAGCAAGGGCGACAAGCCTGGCTCCCCACGGGAGGAAGGGAGAGCCATCGCACGCCCCAAGATGCGCAAGAGAAACGGGCGGCAGGAGATGCGAGGCCCCGAGGCATTGATGCCGAAAGGTTACCGAATGCTAACGAGAAGCACTCCCGCGATGGCGAGGATGGAAGCGACGATCTTCCTTCGCGTGAGGGGCTCCTTCAGGAGCAGGACCGACAGAACCAGGATAAAAATGGTCGATGATTGGTTGAGGATTGCCGCGATGCTCGCGAGCGTGTATTTCATCCCTGTAATCCATAGAATCAAAGAAAGATAGGACCCGAGGACCGTCGCGGGGATCATGCGCCGCCACGCCCGATGCGGGCGCCACACGCCGAGGAACTCCCGCCGCCGGGGCGATACAACCGCAATACACAGCAGTACGACGGCGCTCCCCGCCTGGCGGACGCCGACGACCCACAGGACCGGCCACCGATAGAGCACCGGCTTCGCGACGACGATACCGAACCCCAGGAATAGCAGTCCGAGGACGCCGAGCATCACACCTTCGATGAGTTGCTTGCGGGAGCGGTGCGGGGGCGGGGTGAGCGTCGCCGAGAGGAGCACGGCGCCCATGATCAGCCACATCCCGATGATCGCGCGGAGCCCGATCCGCTCGCCGAGAAACAGAAACGCGAGCAGAACGGTGATGGGCGAGTAGAACGTGTCGACGATCGCGGTGATCCCCGCGCCGACCAGGTTCAAGCTCTTGTGAAAGAGGGTGTCCGAGATGACGATCCCCAGAATCCCGCTCGCGATGAGGATGAGGTAATCGCGCGCCGGCACCGTCGGAAGGGCGGCAAGCCCCGATATGCATATCGTGGCGACCAGCAGCGGGAGGCTGAAGGTCACGCGGAAGAGATTCAGCGCAATCGGGGAGACGGTTTCGCCGGAGCGCTTCAGCAGGATGACCGCGAATGCCCAGACGACAGCGCATCCAACCGCACAGATTTCACCCAAGTCCGCCCCCTCTCTCCCTCGCCCGCCCGGCGCATGATAGCCGCTGCCGATGGAGAAGTCGAAGGACGGCGCTCGGGTGCGGCTACGCCCGTTGCGCGTTTGTACGGTCCGGGACAAGCCCCGCAGCCTGCGGTTGTCGCGCCCCGAATGGGATCCTAGACTGCGGCGTGCAGAGCCGGAGCGCCTGGCGATCGGCGGCGCGAACAATGGCGGGCTGCTCGTCGGAGCCGCGGCGGTCCAATGCCCCGGTCTCTTTCGCGCCGAGCTGTGCGAGGCCCCCCTTCTCGACATGGTCCGCTACCACAAGTTCGGATATGCGAGCATCAGGCACCTGGGGCTGCCCCAGGGATCCCTGAATCGGTTGGAGGGGAGAAGTGCGTTCTGATGGAACCACCAGCCAGGGATGACAGGACGACGGATCGGATTTCGCGCCCTCAACCGGGGATACGGACGCCGCCGGTCGCATACCGGGACCGGCAACGCAGATGGGAGTCGAATCAAGACTCGGCTACAGCTGTTCGCCGTAGCTCACAGTGGGGGCGGGGGAGTGGTCAGGGGCGATGAAATCGCTCATGGGCCGAAGGCCGGAAGAGACTGTGAAACAGTCGTTTACTCGGGTCCACATGCCCTTGGAATGCGGCGCGAGGACCGCCGGAACGGTAGAGATCGGTTGAAAAACGGGCGAAAGGACTGCCGGAGCGGTCAAAGTCGGTTTAGAAACGGGCTCGAGGACCCGGATCGCGGTCAGAGCGCATTTCACAATCGTGAAATCGACTTTGACTGCGATCGAAGAGATCGAGCGGATCTGCTCGGTCGATGTTCACCGCGGTCGCAACGAGTTGAACACTCGTCAAATCGATTCCGGGCACGAGAGAAAGAGCCTGGCAGATTGACTCGGGCGCTCTTCCCGCAATCAAAGTGAGTTTCGCAACCGTGCAGGAGACTTTGCGCGCGGTGAATATCGACCGAGCGATTCGACTCGTCGGCATCGCTCGCGCGCCAAGTCCCTTCACAGATCGTTCAATCCCCTGTGACTGCGATCAGAATCCATTTACCGATCTGCCAGGGGACTTCGGGCGTGGTCGGAAGGCGCGAGCGGATCTGCTCGGTCCATTTTGACCGTCGTCGGGGTCCGTAAGCCGATTGGCTCGGACGCTCCGATCGTGCGCGGACACCTTTAGCCGGTTTCGCAACTCGGCCATCCGATCGGAGGGGAGCCCGGCGGGATCCTGGCGCAGGACTGCCTCGTACTCCACGCACGCGCGCAGGGCTTCTGCGCAGTTGCCGCCGTGGGTCACCATGTAGCTCGACGTCTGGAAGGGTTGCAGGTCGGGCTCGAGCGTTCTCCGCAGCGAGCGGAGCGCCTGCCGCACGCTGTGCATCCCCCGGGTCCGGCCGTTGCTCCGCCACAGGGCCACTCGAGTCGTGCCGTCGTCGTTCAGGCCCCACGGCACGATCGATCCAAGGAGTACGGAAGCGCCGATGATTCGACCCAGTTCAGGTACTTGTATAAATACTCGCCGTATCACGGCGTTCGCGAAGGGGTGAAGTACCCGGCCGTCCTGTTCATCGGCAGCGACAACGACGCGCGGGTCGATGCGCTCCACGCGCGCAAGATGGCGGCGCGGATGCAGGCGGCGGACGGTGGCGGCGGCCCAATCCTGCTTATCGTCCAAGGCGACTCGGGTCACGGCGGCGGGGTCACGTTGACCACGCAGATCGAGCAAGATGCAGAGGGCCAGTCCTTCCTGATGGACCAGCTCGGAATGCGGCCGTCTCCGGTGAAGTAGCGGGCATGAGAAAGCCCGCCCCGGGTGGGACGGGCTCTCGTTGGACCTATCAGCGTTCGCTTACCGCAGTCCGGTGAGCCGATGCCTACCGATACTTCCCCTTGATCTCACCCCACGTCGTCTTCCGCGTGGGGGTATTGATGCACGGGTTCGGATCGCAGGTCGCGCTCCCTTCGAACAGACCTCCGCGGGTCGCGCACTCGTCCTGCGTGATGATGAAGCAGTCCGCCGGATTGTGGGGCGGGCTGATGCAGCAAGCGCCCGTCGGGGGGATCGGCACGCAGGGATTCGGATCGCAGGCGATGTTGTCTCCCTGGTAGGCGTCGCCTGCCGCCGTGCATTCGGCCTGGGTCGTGACCCTGCACTCCGTCGTGTTGTGGCAGCATGCCCCCTGAATCGGTGGAGGCGGGCAGGGGTTGGGGTTGCAGGTTCCGCCCTCGGTCCAGATTGCTGTGCAGAGCGTACGCGTCACGTAGGTGCAGTGGCCGTCCGTGAAGCAGCACGTACCGGACGGCTGCGGACACGGATTCGGCTCGCATAACGTGAAGTTGCCGCGGTAGGTACCGCCCGCGGCGGTGCAGGCCGCCGAAGTCACGCTCGTGCAATGCCCATCCGCGAAACAGCAGGCACCGGCAGGTTGCGGACACGGATTCGGTACGCATCCCGTGGCGTTGCCCGCGTAGGTTCCACCCTGGGCGGCGCAGGCGGCCGCCGTGCGGATGCTGCAGTGACCGTCCGTGAAGCAGCAGGCGCCGCTCGGCTGCAGGCAGTTGTTGGGATCGCAGGAGGTCGCGTTCCCCTGATATGCGCCCCCTTGCGTGCTGCAGTCCGCCGATGTGAGCACAGTGCAGTGACCATCCGCGAAGCAGCAGGCGCCGGTGGGCGGTTGCGGACAAGGATTGGGATTGCAGGTTCCGCCCTCGGTCCAGACTGCCGTGCAGAGCGGATGGGTCACGTAGGTGCAGTGGCCGTCCGGGAAACAGCAGGTACCGGACGGCTGCGGACACGGATTCGGCCCGCATAGCGTGAAGTTGCCGCGGTAGGTCCCGCCGGTGGTGGTGCAGGCCGCCGAGGTCACGCTCGTGCAGGTGCCGTCCGGGAAGCAGCAGGCGCCGGACGGCTGCGCACATGGATTCGGCACGCATGCCGTGGCGTTGCCGGCGTACGTTCCGCCCTGGACGGCGCAGTTGGCCGCTGTGCGGATACTGCAGTGGCCGTCGGTGAAGCAGCAGGCACCGCTCGGCTGGAGGCAGTTGTTCGGATCGCAGGAGGTCGCGTTCCCCTGATATGCGCCCCCTTGCGTGCTGCAGTCCGCCGATGTGAGCACCACACAGTGACCATCTGCGAAGCAGCAGGCGCCGGTCGGTTGCGTGCAGGGGTTGGGAGTGCATGTGCCGTCCATCGTCCAGGTGCCGGTGCAGTTGGCCTCGAGCGTCACTGAGCAGCTCCCGTTCTGGAGGCAGCAAGAGCCGGTCGGCTGCGCGCAGGGGTTGGGCGTGCACGTGCCGTCGATCGTCCATGTGCCGGCGCAGTTGGCCTGTAGCGTCACCGTGCAACTGCCGTCATGGGCGCAGCAAGAGCCGGTCGGCTGGAGGCACGTGTTCGGCGTGCAGGTGCCATCCATCGTCCATGTGCCGGTGCAGTTGGCCTCGAGCGTCACTGAGCAGCTGCCGTCGTGGAAGCAGCAAGCGCCGGTCGGCTGCGGGCACGGATTCGGGCTGCAAGTGGTCGCATCACCCTCATAGGTCCCGCTCTGTTGGGCGCACTCAGTCTGAGTGCGGGTCGAGCAGGTTCCGTTGTGGAAGCAGCACGCGCCCGTCGGCAGCGTGCACGGGTTGACCGGTTCGCAGGTTGAGTCGTTGCCGTGGTATTCCCCGCCGGCTGTCGCGCAATCAGCCGCAGTCTCGGCGGCGCAAACTCCGCCGTTCAGACAGCAGGCGCCGGTCGGCTGGACGCACGTGTTCGGCGTGCACGTGCCGTCGATCGTCCATGTGCCGGTGCAGTTGGCCTGCAGCGCGACCGAGCAGCTGCCGTCGTGGAGGCAGCAGGAGCCGGTCGGTTGCGCGCACGGATTGGGCGTGCAGGTGCCGTCGATCGTCCAGGTGCCGGTGGCGCAGTTGGCCTGCAGCGTGACCGAGCAGCTGCCGTTGTGGAGGCAGCAGGAGCCGGTCGGCTGGACGCACGTGTTCGGCGTGCAGGTGCCGTCGATCGTCCAGGTGCCGGTGGCGCAGTTGGCCTGCAGTGTGACCGAGCAGGTGCCGTCGTGGAGGCAGCAGGAGCCGGTCGGTTGCGCGCACGGATTGGGCGTGCAGGTGCCGTCGATCGTCCAGGTGCCGGTGGCGCAGTTAGCTTGTAGCGTGACCGAGCAGCTTCCATCATGGAGGCAGCAGGAGCCGGTCGGCTGCGTGCACGGATTGGGCGTGCAGACGCCGTCCATGGTCCACGTCCCCGTGCAATCGGCCTGCAACGTCTCGGAGCAGCTGCCGTCGTGTAAGCAGCAAGATCCGGTCGGCTGGACGCACAGGTTCGGGGCGCAGGTGCCATCGATCGTCCAGGTGCCCGCGCAGGTTCCGTGCAGCGTGACCGAGCAGCTGCCGTCGTGGAGGCAACAGGAGCCAAAGGGCTGCGTGCAAGGATTCGGGTTGCAGACGCCGTCCATCGTCCAGCCGATTCCGCCGGCCGTCGTGCAGGCTGCCTGGGTCACGACGGTGCAATGACCATCATGGAAGCAGCAGGCCCCGTTAGGCTGAGTGCACGGGGGATCTGGCGGACACGTCGTACCGTTGCCCTGGTAGGTTCCGCTCTGCCCAAAGCAGATTGTCTGGGTGGCCACGGCGCAAGTTCCGTCGTGATAGCAACACGCACCGGTTGGCTGCTGGCAGGGTGGATCGGGAGGGCAGCTCGTTCCGTCGCCGCGGTACGTTCCGGATTGTGTGGTACATTCCGCGCCCGTCACGGCCGTGCAGGATCCGTCGGCTAGACAGCACGCGCCCGTCGGCTGCGGGCAGGGGTTCGGCGTGCAAATCGAGTCATTGCCCTGGTATGTGCCGCTGCTCGTGTAGCAATCGTTCGGGGTTTGGAACGAGCAGCTGCCGTCGGTGAAGCAGCACGCTCCGGTCACGACAAGCGGGCACGAGTTCGAGCCCGCCGCGCCTCCAAATCCAACGGTTCCGAAGTTCGTGCAGTAGTCAATTTGAGGCGGGCTGCCGTCATCGGCGAATTCGGCATGACCGTCACCCACCACGTAGTTGGTCGTTGAGAAGAAATCGTTGGTTGTGACCCCTCCGCTGACGTCCACAGCCACCCAGTACAACGCGAAGAGGCTCGAGTAGACCGGGGAGCCGAACGCGATCGCGACGCCGGTCGGATTCCCACCCGTTCCGTTGGGCCAATCGGCGTCCGGAATCGTTAGAACTCCCGGCCCGCACTCCTTGCTGCTCAGGAAGATGCCGTTGAAGGTGTGCTGGATTCCCCACTGGGCTGCGGTCACCCCCGGACTTGCCTCCGGTCGAAACGCCGCGATCATCCAGATGACCTGGCTGTCCGTACGGTTCGCGGCCGTCACCAGATCCGCGCATACCGTCGGAATCGGGGTGGCCGTGCAATAGGTCCAGCCCGCCGAGTATTTCGCAGTGTTGTAAACGTGCACGACAATGGCTCCGTTCACGTTTCTGTACGCCATCGCCGGGCTACAGATGCCGGCCAACAATGCCAGGCTAAGCAGCAGTTTCTTCATCATCTCAGGACCTCCCCGATATCGACGTCAGGGTTTGTGCCTACTTATGAATTCGGCAGCGGCCCGCATGTCCAGCAGACCGAAGCTCCCCCCGTACAGCAATTCGCAGTGGCAGCCTGACGACGATGCTCCACTGCGAGCGGTAATCATGTCCCCAGGAGGCCTGGAAATCAACCCAAAAGGGGCAAGAGAAAGCCCGCCCCCGGCTGGGGGGCGGGCGTCTCATTATTCACCGCAGTCCGGTGAATGAATGTCTACCGGTACTTCCTCTTGATCTCTCCCCAGGTCGACGGCTTCGTGGGCGTGTTGATGCAGGGGTTCGGATCGCAGGTCGCGCTCCCCTCGAACAACCCTCCACGAGTCGTGCACTCATCCTGGGTGATGATGAAGCAGTCCGCCGGATCGTGAGGCGGGCTGATGCAGCAGGCGCCGGTCGGTAGAATCGGCACGCAAGGGTTCGGATCGCAGGCAATACCGTCCCCTTGGTACTGATCACCGGCCGCAACGCACGCGGCCTGGGTTGCGATCCTGCAGTCAGTGTCGTGACAGCAGGCTCCTGTGATCGGCTGCGGGCAGGGGTTCGGATCACAGGTCGTGTCCATGCCCAGCCAATCGCCCGTGCAGTCCGCTTGCGTCGTGAGCGTGCAGGCGCCGCTGATGCAGCAAGCGCCGGTCGGCATCGGACACGGAGGATCCGGCGGGCAGGCCGTGAACGCCCCGTTCCACGTGGCGTGCTCGTGGGTGAGGCATTCCACATTCGTGAGGACTGCGCACGAGCCGTCGTGGAGGCAGCACGTACCGACGGGCTGCTCGCACGGATTCGGATCGCACGTTCCGCCCTCGGTCCAGTCATGAGCGCATGCCGACTCGATCACGAAGGTGCATGAGCCGTCAGGCGCGCAGCAGGTGCCGGCCACTGGGCAGGGGTTCGGATCGCAGGCAACGCCCTCGGTCCATGTGCCGGTGCAGTTTGCCTCCGTGGTCTCGGTGCAGTTGCCATCGGCAGCGCAGCAAGAGCCGGTGGGCGGCTGTGGGCAGGGATTCGGATCGCAGACGGCGCCTTCGGCCCATGTGGCCGTGCAGTTTGCCTCCGTGGTCTCGGTGCAGCCGCCGTCGGCAGCGCAGCAGGAGCCGGTGGGCGGCTGCGGGCAGGGGTTCGGATCGCAGGCAACGCCTTCGGTCCACGTGCCGGTGCAGTTTGCCTCCGTGGTCTCGGTGCAGCTGCCATCGGCAGCGCAGCAGGAGCCGGTGGGCGGCTGCGGACACGGATTCGGATCGCAGACTCCGTCGAGCGTCCACGTGTGAGTGCAGTTCGCTTCCGAGGTCACCGTGCAGCTTCCGTCCGGAGCGCAGCAGGAGCCGGTGGGCGGCTGCGGACACGGATTCGGATCGCAGACTCCGTCGAGCGTCCACGTGTGAGTGCAGTTCGCTTCCGAGATCACCGTGCAGCTTCCGTCCGGAGCGCAGCAGGAGCCGGTGGGCGGCTGCGGACACGGATTCGGATCACACGTTCCGCTCGTGGTCCACGTCCCGGTGCAAGCGGCCTGGAGGACGAAGGTGCAGCTGCCGTCCACAGCGCAGCAGGTACCGGGCTGCGGGCACGGGTTCGGATCGCAGACTCCGTCCAGCGTCCACGTGTGAGTGCAGTTCGCTTCCGAGGTCACCGTGCAGCTTCCGTCCGGAGCGCAGCAGGAGCCGGTGGGCGGCTGCGGGCACGGGTTCGGATCGCAGACTCCGTCGAGCGTCCACGTGTGAGTGCAGTTCGCTTCCGTGGTCACCGTGCAGCTTCCGTCCGGAGCGCAGCAGGAGCCGGTGGGCGGCTGCGGACACGGGTTCGGATCGCAGACTCCGTCCAGCGTCCACGTGTGAGTGCAGTTCGCTTCCGAGGTCACCGTGCAGCTTCCGTCCGGAGCGCAGCAAGAGCCGGTGGGCGGCTGCGGACACGGGTTCGGATCGCAGACTCCGTCCAGCGTCCACGTGTGAGTGCAGTTCGCTTCCGTGGTCTCGGTGCAGCTTCCGTCGGCAGCGCAGCAAGATCCGGTCGGCTGCGGACACGGATTCGGGTCGCAAACGGCGCCATCGTGCCAGGTGCCCGTGCAGGCAGCCTCGAGGACGAAGGTGCAGCTCCCGTTCGCGGCGCAGCATGCGCCGGGCTGCGCGCAAGGGTTCGGATCGCAGGCTCCGCCCAGAGTCCACGCGCCCGTGCATGCGCTCTCGAAGACGAACGTGCAGTTGCCGTCCGCTTCGCAGCAGGTACCAGGCCGTGGGCAGGGGTTCGGATCGCAGGTGCCGCCCAAGGTCCATGTATCCTCGCACGCGGCTTCGATGACGAAGGTGCAGCTCCCGTTCGCGGCGCAGCATGTGCCGGGCAGCGGGCAGGGATTCGGCGTGCATACGCCGTCCATTGTCCAGATGCCGCCCTGAGGGGTGCAGTTGGCCTGAAGCGTCTCGGTGCAACTACCGTCGGCAGCGCAGCAGGAGCCGGTCGGCAGGGCACAGATATTCGGCGTGCAGGTGCCGTCGATCGTCCAGGTGCCGGTGCAGTTGGCCTCAAGCGTCACCGAGCAGCTGCCGTCATGGAGGCAGCAGGCGCCCGTGGGCTGGACGCACAGGTTCGGCGCGCAGGTCCAGTCGATCGTCCATGTGCCGGTGCAGTTGGCCTCAAGCGTCATCGAGCAACTGCCGCTGTGGAGGCAGCAGGCGCCGGTCGGCTGGACACAGATATTCGGCGTGCAGGTGCCGTCCATCGTCCAGCCGGTGCCGCCGTTGCCTTCGCAGATGTCGGCGGTCTCTACGGTGCAGTGCCCGTCATGGAAGCAGCAAGCCCCGGTCGGCTGCGTGCACGGATTGGGCGTGCAGACGCCGTCCATGGTCCACGTCCCCGTGCATTCGGTCTGCAACGTCTCGGAGCAGCTGCCGTCATGGAAGCAGCAGGAGCCAATCGGCTGGACGCAGATATTCGGCGTGCAGGTGCCGTCCATCGTCCAGGTGCCGGTGCAGTTGGCGTCCAGCGTCACCGTGCAGCTGCCGTCATGGAGGCAGCAGGAGCCGGTCGG
>Ga0209777_10007325_pt1 | contig 12263 bp, 15 predicted proteins | sample FrelakmetHBP12HB_FD_187147 | JGI IMG/M metagenome (GOLD analysis project Ga0209777, IMG submission 187147) | Freshwater lake sediment microbial communities from the University of Notre Dame, USA, for methane emissions studies -HBP12 HB (SPAdes)... | ecosystem: Environmental > Aquatic >... | reverse complement strand
ATCCTTGAACCCTATTGCCGTTGGAACGGGAGGTTAAAGCGTGAAGATCCTATATCGGCTGATGTGGATTGGCCTTCTTTTCATGATGCTGGCCGGTTGTGCCACCAGGGAAGATATTATTATCCTGGCCAACAGGACCTCTTCTTTGGAACGGAATCTGTATCAATTTAGAGATTCGAATGAAGAAACAACAACCAAGCTTTCCCGACGGATCGAACAAACGGAAAAGAAGATGGATTCCCTGTTGCAGCCGGTCCTCCAAAATCAAGCCGATTCCACGATCCAGTTTGAATCTCTCAAGGCGCAGATTCAGTTCCTTCAAGGACGTATCGAAGCCTTGGAACACAGCCAAAAAAAGGAGCAGGCGCAGCTAAGTGAATCTCTGTCCAAGGATCTGAAAGACCTCCAGGCCCGACTGCAACGTCTGGAAAAACCGCCTCCGCCTTCGCCTCCCACCTCTACTACGCCGACCGAACCGGGGTCTAAACCAGAAAAGGCCAAAGAAATAACCCGCGAAGCCAAAGAGGATCAGAAGGAAGTTAAAGAGCCGGTCAAAGAAAAAGAGAAGGTCAAGACAACGCCTGAAGAGATCTACGAAGAAGCCAATGCCTTGTTAAAAAAACAGGCCTATGAGGGAGCTAAAATAAAGTATGAAGAATATTTAAAAAAAGCTCCAAAAGGTAATAATATTGAAGAAGCCCGTTTCGGGTTGGCCGAATCCCTTTACGGGACTAGAGAGTACGAAGAGGCCATCCTGACCTATCAGAAATTGATCAAGTCCTATCCTAAAAGTAAGTTTATCCCTGAAGCTTTGTATAAACAGGCCCTGTCTTTCATCAACCTGAAGGATACCGGCAGTGCCCGGCTCCTTCTGGAGAAAATCATCAAGGAATTCCCCAAATCCGGTCGGGCCAAGCTGGCACAGAAAAAAATAAAATCCCTATAACGGGCCATATTAAACCCGCCTAATACTGAAAAGTCATTTTGTGATATATATAATGATTTAAATGAAATATGTTGTATTGGGGAGACATGAGCTGGATAGTTAACATGATTCATTTTGATATCAATCGTAAAAGAAAACATTCCTCGTTATTAGTGCAAGAGTTTAGTTATAAAATAAAGATCATCTCTAAAAGAGTTGGCGATGCCAGAAGGCTTCGAGGGTTCGAAGATTAATCTAACCATTTGAATCCCTGAATCCTTGGATCCTTGATTCCTTTCTACCAACTAAATTGTAAGAAGAATCTCATTATTCAAGATTTGACCCAGAGATGACCCCAAAGAGACTACTCTACTCTTGAGAAAAATCCTACATTGGAGACTCTATGAGTTGGAAAAAGGAAACTGAATCTTCCCTTAAAGGCCATTTCCTCATTGCCATGCCCGGCCTGTTAGACCCGAATTTTTTTCAATCCGTAATCTGCATATGCGAACATTCCCTCGAAGGAGCCTTGGGATTGGTCATAAACCGGATTTTGCCGGATTTGACCTGCGGGACGGTTTTTCAGGAACTTGGACTGGAATCCAGTCCCGAAATGGATTCCAGTCCAGTTTATTTAGGCGGCCCGGTGCATAAAGGACAGATATTCGTACTCCATGGGCTACCCTTTAAATGGGAGGGCTTCCATCCAGTAACCCCTTCACTGGCCTTGAGTAACTCCAAAGATATCCTGGAATCCCTATCCCGAGGGAAAGGACCAGGTCAGTTTATCTTCGCCTTGGGTTGCGCCGGCTGGGGACCCGGACAGTTGGAATCGGAAATCATGGCCAATGCCTGGCTGACCAGCCCGGTGAATGAAACCATCCTTTTTAAGACCCAGGCGGAAAACCGTTGGGAACAGTCCGCTAAACTACTTGGCATTGACATCAGCCTGCTTGGTGAAACCGTCGGCCATGCTTAATAAGATATTGACGGGTGACAAGAGAAACAAAAAAATGGGAATCCAGAATCCAGAAGTCAGAATCCAGAATAAGGAAAAATCCTTTAAGAAATTTAAAATGATTCATTCTGACTTCTAAATTCTAAACATTGTAAAAAAAGCAAGACGAGTTAAATTACTAAACTTTCTTTTTGTGATGGTGTTAAATGGCCGAGATTAAAAGCACCCTGGATTTGATCATGGAAAAGACCAAGGGTTTAACCATGAGTCCGCAAGAAAAAGAAGAGATCCGTCGAGAGGAATGGCTGAAAAAAGCCAAAGGCTTGATTCAAAAATATTTGGACAACCGGGTGGATATGGATAAGCTCAAGAGCGAACTTTTAAGCAAGGAATACCCTTCGGAATGGGGGAAATTTTTAAAATTGGAATTAATCAACGGGTTGGAACCTGAAGGGCATAACGAAAAAAGACTTCAATTAATCAGCGAACTTCTGAAACTTCCACGCGAGGCCTTTATGAAAATCCTGGAGGATTTTGACCAAAAAGTGCTTCAGGAAAAGGCCGCACAGGTGGACCATTTGAAAAAGCAATTGTCGGTTCAAGGGATTTCAGGGCCGGCAGTCATTCCCAATGTGGACCGCGATCCCGTCTGGAAGCGTTTTTATGATCAGGAAAAGCAAATCTGTAAAGATAAAATAGCAGGTATTTAAAAATCTTTTTATAATCAAAATCGGGACGGCTTTGTAAAAAGGTCCAGATGCAAGGCGCGCAAGCCCTGAGGAGTGAGGCGTACTTACTTGTACGCTGCAATCAGCCTGCTCCGGTGAAAGCCAGGGCAGGGTGCCGTGCAATCCCGCAACCTGCGGGACAAATAGTCTTTTTCCAAAGCCATCAGGAGCTTTTTACAAAGCTTTAGAGGTAATCGAACCAGGTGCTTTCAACCATTCTAAAATTGGCTTCCACGGCCTTTTTCCCTTTAATCACCTCTCCGTGACCGCTGAGCAAATAATCGATATCCAATACAGCGATCTGCTGGATGCTTTCTTTTAACAGACCCCCGTTTCCTCCCGGCAGGTCGGTCCGTCCCACTCCCTGGCTGAAAATTAAATCCCCGCTAAATAAGGCCTTGCGTTCAGGCCAGTAGAGGCAGATGGAACCTGGCGAGTGTCCGGGGGTTGTTATCACCTGGAAACTCAGATCTCCTATGGTTAATTCCCCATCCTGAAGGAAGAAATCAGGTTCAAAACCATTCCCTGTCTCTTGGCCATAGCGGCCGAACCATTGTTTGATAAAATCAAACTCGGTCAGGCTCATAGTCAATAGGGTGGGCTTTTTGAACAACGCGGCTGCCTCCAGATGATCTGGATGAGCGTGGGTGATGATGATCAGGTCTATCTGTTCGGGTGTAAGGTTCAAGTCTAAAAGTCCGGACCGGACATAGTCAAAAAGATGGATGTGTCCTGGATCGATAAGAATCGTTTTTGATCCTTTAATCAGATAGGTGTTACAATTATTGTCTTGGGGATTGCGCCAGATAAAGGCATAGAGGTTATCGGCAATTTTCATCAAGGACCTCCTTATTAAAACAGTTCCATCTGATCTTGTGAAGATTTCTTCTTTTTCTTTCTCTTGGGCGGCGATAGGGGGGAAGGAGGAAGGTCCGAAACCGCAGGTGCCGGTAGTTTGGTTTCAATTTCTTTGGGGGGATGAATCTCCTCGTGAGCTTGCCCTGGAGTATCTTCCCTGGCATTTTTTGTTTTTGATTGATCTTCCGGCAGCAAATCCGTGGAGATTTCCTTGCCTTTTCCTTTCAAGAAAAAGGAGTCAAGGGTTTCAGCACGTTGTCTGATTTTTCTCAGACCGGAAGAAGACGTCAGGCTTATGCCCGGTTCGAGGGCCTTAAGAACTTTTTCGGAAGAAAAAAAATCCTTTTGAAATAATCTGAACAAATCCGGCCAGAACCGACGATGGTCCAAGGGATATAATAATTCTATTTTCCGGTTTGGTTCTATCCCATGCTCGATTTGAAAGAATTTCCCCTGGGTTACCATTATCAGGGGCGCTTTTAAGGCTGACGATCTTTCTTCTTTGACAAGCCGGATATAAAGGGGCTGGAAGAGATAGCATTTGAGCAGTTCAATCCCCAAATCGGTCTGCTCCTCCAAGGGCAGCAAGGCCCACTTTTCTTTCACCGGTTCCTCTCCGGCGATCAGAAAAAATTCCAACCACAAGGCCAAATGCAGGGGTGGTGAATACGTCGACTCTGAATGATTCCCTTTTCCCAAAGCAGACAGGCTTGAGGCAGGATCAGAAAAAAGATCGGCCCACTCCTTTAAGGACTTCCCCTGAGATCGGTCTTTGTTCATTGCAGAAATCGCTCCAGGGCCTCCTGATAATGAAGGGGAGAATAACCTGTGGCCAGGGTCAAATAGCGTGTGTCCAGAACCGAATAGGCCGGCCGAGGCGCCGGACGGTCAAGGTCCTTGCAACTAATGGGAAGAATTTCTTGATTCAGCCCTTTAATTTTCAATATAGCCTTGCCGAAATCAAACCAACTGATCCCTCCATCGGTCTGATCGGTCAGGTGATAAATCCCGAAATTATCTGATTCGATGACCTGCAGAATCCCTTGAGAGAGGTTGACGCTCCAGGTCGGGGACATCACCTGATCACACACTATTGTTAAAGGTCCGCCTTGTTCGGCTTTGTTAATGATCGTCTGGACGAAATTATTGCCGTGTTTTCCATACAGGGAACTGGTCCTAATGATATAATATCGGTTCAGCAGTTTTTCTACAATGAACTCCCCGGCCTGTTTGGAAGCCCCATAAACATTGATAGGATTAGGAATGTCCCAGGGCTGGTAAGGTCTACTGATTCGGCCGTCAAAAACATAATCCGTACTGATTTGACAAAGGATGACATCGAATTGTCGGCAGGCCAGGGCCAGATAGTGGACCCCCAGGGCATTGACCCGATAGGCCTCTTCCCAATCATTTTCCGCCTGGTCCACCGCCGTATAGCCGGCACAGTTGATCACCACTTCCGGTTGGCTGGCTTCTATCGTTTTGAAGACTTCCTCCTTCCGGGTGATATCGAGGTTGTAGATGGAAAGGGGGATCACTACATGCTCCGCTTCCAGAATGGGGATCAGATCGTTGGACAGCAAACCAGGATAACCGGTGACTAGGATCTTCATGACTTACTCCAGAAGCCCTTGCTTTCCTGAAGCAGTCTTTCTTTAAGGGGCTTCCACCAGGAGATATGATCCTGATACCATTGGACGGTCCGGGAAAGGCCTTCCGAAAATCGTACCCCAGGGTGCCAGCCGAGTTCTTTTTTGATCTTGTCATTACTCAAGGCATAACGCAAATCATGACCTGGGCGGTCGGTGACGAATTGAAGGTGTTCCTCTCCTTTTTTTAAAAAAGACAGACATTGGCGGGCCACATCGATGTTCGTTCTTTCGGATTCTCCTCCAACGTTATAGGCCCCACCGATCTTCCCCTTGGTCAGGACCTGATCAATAGCTTGACAGGCATCTTCCACAAAAAGCCAGTCGCGGATATTTTCCCCCCGTCCATAGACCGGGATGGGTTTGTTTTCCAAAAGATTGGTGATCATCAAGGGGATAAACTTTTCAGGGAATTGATAAGGGCCATAATTGTTGGATGGGCGGACAATCAGGGTTGGAAGGCCATAGGTTTCAAAATAGGCCCGAACCAAAAGATCGGCCCCGGCTTTACTGGCTGAATAGGGGGAGTTGGGTTGAAAGGCCGTCCCTTCAGTGAAAATCCCTTCCAGTCCGAGGGTGCCATAGACCTCATCGGTGGAGATATGGAGGAATCGGAACTTTGGACTTTCGGCTAAATTATCCTGCCAATATTTTTTAAAGACTTCCAATAAAGTGTGCGTACCGAGAACATTGGTTTGGATGAATTCCTTGGAGCCCAAAATAGAGCGATCCACATGGGACTCGGCGGCAAAATGGATTACCGATTGGATAGGATAGTTATGACATAGCCGAAAAAGTAAAGCCTCGTCCAATATGTCACCTTGAATAAATCGGTAACGGGGATCAGATGAAATGTCTTGGAGGTTTTCGGGATTAGCCGAGTAGGTCAGTTTGTCCAGGTTGACGATCTGGTCTTGAGGATAGTTTTGGTGATAGTAATGAATGAAATTGGAGCCGATAAACCCCATCCCACCGGTGATTAAAACGGTTTTCCCCATTATGGTCCTTTTGGTCTGTTCAGTTCATTGGGTTGCTTGTGTTTATTGGGTTCATTGAGTTCATTGGGTTGCTTGAGTTCTTGGGTTACTTGGGGTAAACGTCTTTCAATCCGATAACCAAACACTATGAACTCAATCATACCTCCACCACCGCATTGTCTCCGATCATCAATCGAAGGGCTTTAGAATGGCTTTGTCCCTGAATGACGCGTGCCTCCCGACCGATCAGGCTGTCTTCAAGACGGGCGATATTTTCCACCAGACAATGGCTCATCAATACCGAATGTTCGATCACCGAATGGATCACCCGGCTGTAAGGACCGATGGTGGTATAAGGGCCGATAAAGGAATGGATGATCTGAGCCCCTTCTCCGATCACAACCGGCCCTCGAATAATACTGCCGACAACCTTGGTTTTTTTCGCCAGACGGACCCGGCCGATGATCTGACTCTGGGGGTCGCATTGCCCACAGATATCTCGTTTGATGTAATCATCCAGGACAGTGGTGTTGGCCGCTAAAAAATCATCTTTCTTTCCGGTATCCAGCCACCATCCTTCCAGGATATGACCTTTAACCAGACCCTTCATGTTCATAAGTTCCTGGATGGCATCGGTGATCTCCAACTCCCCCCGGGCCGAGGGTTTTATCCGGGCAATGGCCTGGTGGATCCTGGGAGAAAAGAAATAGACCCCCACCAAAGCCAGATTGGAAGGAGGTTTTTTGGGTTTTTCGATCAGGCGGGTGATATGTCCATTCTTGTTCAAGACCGCCACCCCAAAGGCCTTGGGATTCTCCACCTCTTTTAAAAACAAGAAGGCATCGAGTTTCTCTTTCAAAAATTGTTCCCTGTAGTCCTTGATCCCTTCGGCCAAAAGGTTGTCTCCCAGATACATGACAAAAGGAGAAGACCCTAAAAAAGGCTGAGCGGTTTTAACGGCATGGGCCAGGCCGAGGGGTTTATCCTGGAGAATATATTGGATCTTAAGCCCCCAGCGCCCACCATTTTTCAAAAACTTTTTTACATCATCCTGGGTCTCCGGTGCCACCACCACCCCGACCTCTTTAATACCGGCTTCCATGAGGTGCTGAAAGACATAGCCTAAAATAGGTTCATTGGCCACCGGGACCAATTGCTTGGCCATCGTATGTGTTATCGGCCGCAGCCGGGTCCCCTTCCCGCCGGATAGTACCAAGGCCTTCATAAGTAATCTTCCTTCTTTAAATATTTTAGTTGGTTATACCGGGATTAATCCGGAAAGTCAAGTCTCTTGGCCAAGTTGCCCCCTTCACTTTCAAACATCTTTTAGTTTTATCTGGAAAAACGTTCGCTTAGTTAAAAGAGGCATTATTACGGTTTCCCTTGCCTTCCCAATTTTTTTTTGTTAAAGACCTTTACTTATTCAAGCCAAGAAGTCCCTTAATGATTCGACCCATTGTGCTCTTATGCTTTTTTTTGTCCGGATTCAGCGGTCTTCTCTATGAAGTCCTTTGGTTGCGGATGCTGATTTTGATCTTCGGTTCGACTACTCTGGCCGTCAGTACGGTCCTGACCTCTTTTATGGGAGGCCTGGCCCTGGGAAGTTATCTCTTTGGCCGTATCATGGACAGCCGTAAACGTCCTTTGTTTTTCTACGGTTTTCTCGAAGGGGTTATTGGGCTCTATGCCTTGATGATCCCCTGGCTTTTTTCTTTGCTGATTCCCGCTTATCGGATCCTCTGGGAATATTTTCATCTCAACTTTTTGGGGTTCACTTTAGTTCAGTTTTTATTGGTATCCGTTGTCCTGGTCATTCCGACCACCTGCATGGGCGCAACCCTGCCTATTTTAAGCAAGTGGGCCGTGCGACGGGAAAATACCTTGGGGGTCACCATCGGTCGTCTTTATGCCCTGAACACCTTCGGGGCGGTGATCGGAACGGCCTTAAGCGGTTTTATCCTGATTCCCCTTTTGGGGGTTTATAAGACCTTGGAAATTGCGGTGGCCGTCAATCTCCTGGTGGCTTTAAGCATTTTCATCCTCATCCGGCGAAGCCCTTTCCCCTCGGATCCCCAAACCTCTCCATCTTTTTCAAAAGAAGAACCCGGCCGGCCTAAACCTTCCTTTATATCTCCTTTGCCGAAAAAGGTAATCTGGTCAGTGGTGCTGGGCATTTCCCTGTCCGGATTTGTTTCCATGATCTATGAAGTGGCCTGGAGTCGCACCCTTTCTCTCCTGGTGGATTCTTCAGTTTACGGTTTTACAATAATGCTGACCACTTTCCTGGTGGGAATCGCCCTGGGTTCCTATTTTTTTTCCCGCAAAGTGGACTCCATCCGCTTTCAGGGATTTGTCTGGGCCTGGCTGCAAATCGGTATTGGGGTTTTTGCCTTCTTGAGCCTGCTTTTTTTTCAGGAACTGCCTTACTGGTACCTCCTCCTTTTTCGTTCTCTCGGAAGGTCTATCAACCTGTTATTGACCGGAAAATTTGTTTTGGCCTTTTTTATTATGCTGGCCCCGACCCTTTTTATGGGGGCCATCTTTCCTTTAACCATCAAAATTTATACCTCCAACATAAGTCGGATCAGCCGGATGGTGGGAAATATTTATACCATCAATACCCTCGGCTGTATCCTGGGATCTTTTGCCGGCGGATTTTTTCTGATCCCGTTTTTGGGGATTCGAAATACCATTCTTCTGGGAATCGGTTTGAATCTCCTGCTGGGTCTATATATTTTACTTATCACCAATGCCCCCCGGCCTGCGCTGAAATGGATCTTCAGCCCTGTAGTCTTTCTTCTGACCCTGCTTATCTTGTTGTTACCTCCGTCCTGGAAGGCCCCGCTGATGGTCAGCGGGGTGTATATTTATGCCCATAATTTTGATAAAACCTCCCGCCAGGAATTGTTGGAAATGTATGATCCTCGAAATGAACCGCTCCTCTATTATAAAGAAGGGCACACCTGTACCATCAGTGTTCATAAATCCCAAATCACAGGGGCCATATATATGAAGTCTAACGGCAAGGTAGAGGCCTCTTCCAGGGGAGACATGCCTACTCAGGTCCTCGTAGGGCAGATTCCCATGCTTCTGGCCCCACGATTGGAAGAGGTTTTAGTGGTCGGTATGGGCAGCGGGGTGACTGTAGGTTCGGTGACATCCTTTCCGGCCAAAAAAATTACTTTGGTGGAATTGGAAAAGGCGGTCATTGAGGGGTCCCGCTTTTTTGACCAGGTCAACAATCAACCTCTTCAGGACCCTCGTGTGATTCTCCGGGTGGCCGATGCCCGGAACTATCTCCTGGTTACTCCCGACCGGTATGATGTAATCATCTCCGAGCCTTCCAATCCCTGGATGGCCGGGGTAGGCAATGTCTTCACCCGGGAATTTTTTCGATTGGGGTACAAAAAATTAAAAACAGAGGGGATCTTTTGCCAGTGGCTCCAACTCTACAAGATTTCCCCGGAAAGTTTTAAGACCGTTTTGACCACCTTTCATTCGGTCTTTCCTTATGTCTATATTTTTCAGCCTCAAGAGAAAGATTTGGTGTTGGTGGGTTTTAAGCAAAAGCCCAAATTATCCCTGGCCCAAATAGAAGAAAGGATGCAATGGAAGCTCGTTGAACAGGACCTAAAACGGGTAGGGATCATGGATTTGGAAAACCTGATGTCCCGATTTGTCATGGGACCGGCCGAAGTGGCAGCCTTGACCCTGGGAGGGATGTTAAATACCGATGATAACGCCCTGATTGAATTTTCCACCCCCAAGACCTTATTTGCAGAGACGGAGGATTTAAACGCCCAAATCCTGGAACCTTATAAACAACCGGCAAGGAAGTATTTTTATTAAGGCAAAAGCCATGCTTAAAGACCCTGAAGTCATCCTCGAAAACAAAAAGATCAGGACCTTGCGCATCCTGGTGGATACAGCCTGTCTGTTGTTAAGCCGGGGTGATTTGAACCGGGAGCAGTCCTGGGATATGGTCGAGCAGGTCAAGCAATGGGCAGTCATCCTTTTCCCGGGGAAAGAAGAGACCTTTGATTTGATTTACCTTCCCCGTTTTCGCCGTGTTATTGAAGAGCGATTTCCACTTCATTGATTGATCTCCTTGGAGGTTTTATGTATCTCCAAATCTTTGACACTTATTTTCTGATAACATTATGAATCGATCATCTTACCCCCCATTAAAATCTCTCAGCCAGATTTTCTTGAGAAATGAAACCCAAGCCAAAAATCTGGTTGATCGATTACCTCTGGCCTCTTTGGATACGGTTGTGGAATTAGGGGCCGGCCAGGGGGCCTTGACTTTTTTATTGGCCGAAAAAGTGTCCAGGGTCCTGGCTGTGGAAATCGATGCCGGTCGTTCGGCGGAATTAAAAGAAAAAGTTTTATATGTGGGGAAGAAAAATATAGAGGTGGTTCACGAAGATTTGTTGAAAACGGACTGGAATGAATGGTTCAAGACCTTGAATGGTCCTTTCTCCATTGTAGGAAATCTTCCCTATCACATTTCCACGCCCATCCTGTTTAAGATTATTGAAAATCGCTCTATCATCAAGGCCGCTTATGTGATGCTTCAAAAAGAAGTGGCCGATCGTCTTCTGGCCCAGCCAGGGACAAAAGAATACGGTCTGATCACTATCCTGATCGGCTATTATGCCCGTATTCAATCCCTGCTGCAGCTCAAACCAGGTTCTTTTTTCCCAAGGCCCAAAGTCTCTTCGACTTTTGTCGAATTGCTTTTTCGTCAGGAGACAACTCCAAAGATTGAAGACCAGAACCTCTTTCAGTGGATTGTTCGCTCCGCCTTTGCCCAGCGGCGCAAACAGATCAAAAATGCCTTAACCGCCGATGGAAGTTTTTCAGCCCCTTTGATTGCAAAAGCCCTGGAAATGAATCAAACAGCTCCTCAATGCCGGGGAGAAACCCTGACTATTACCCAATTTGTAACCCTGTCTAATGTATTAAATGGGTTAAGAAAAGAATCGCCCTAAGGTAACATGGAAAAACCATGCACCATTCTCCGGAAATAAAAAACGGTAAAAACATTCTGACATTGGATATCGGCGGGGGGACCCAGGACCTGCTGGTCTGGACCGAAGGAGAGCCCCTGGAAAATACTTTGCAATGTGTCCTGCCTTCACCTACGATTATGACGGCCCGAAAGATCAACCAGGCCACCCATTCCCGGAAGGCCATTTTTTTAACCGGCCATCTGATGGGCGGTGGTGCTTCTTCTCAGGCTGTTCGCGATCATCTAAAAGCGGGTCTGCCGGTTTTTGCCCAATCACGGGCGGCCCTGACCATCCGGGATGACCTTGACCAGGTGGCCAGAATGGGAGTTCGAATAACAGACTCGGCACCAGACGAAGCCGTAAGGATCGAAATGGGAGATATTCAAGAGGCGGCCCTTACCGGGCTTTTTGAATCTTTCGGGCTGGTTTTACCTGAAACCCGTCTGGTGGCTGTTCAGGATCACGGCTTCGCGCCTCAAGAAAGCAACCGACGCTTTCGTTTTAAACAATGGGAGGATTTTCTTGCCTCAGGAAACCCATTGGAAACACTTCTTTATCAGGACATTCCAACACATTTGACCCGGATGAAAGCCGTTCAAGCAATATGGCCCCAAGCCCAGGTCATGGATACCGGGGCGGCAGCCATATTGGGAACTATGGAGGATGAGCAGGTAAAAAAATGGACTTCTCCCACTCTCCTGATCGTTAACATCGGCAATGAACATACCCTGGCCGCCTGGACGATGGAAGGCCGTCTCCGAGGGATTTTTGAACATCACACTTTTTTTCTGAATAAAGAAAAACTGATGACTGATCTGGAGAAATTTGTTGCCGGGCGACTGACTAATGAACAGGTCCTTCAAGATGGCGGGCACGGCTGTCTTAATTTTGCCCCGTGGGAAGACCGGTTTTCTCCGCTGATTGTCACCGGGCCAAGAAGGAAATTGCTGTCTGATGCCCCGGTTATTATGGCTGCCCCCTATGGAAATATGATGCTCAGCGGATGCTTTGGATTGCTGCGGGCCTATCGCTTTTCAAATCCTGGATAATGTGATACACTTTTAAACTATCAGTTATCATTACAGGCCCATGGATCATCCCTTAGAAAAACGAATTCAGGAACTTCGCAACCAACTTCACTATCACAACTACA
>Ga0209777_10007324_pt1 | contig 12263 bp, 8 predicted proteins | sample FrelakmetHBP12HB_FD_187147 | JGI IMG/M metagenome (GOLD analysis project Ga0209777, IMG submission 187147) | Freshwater lake sediment microbial communities from the University of Notre Dame, USA, for methane emissions studies -HBP12 HB (SPAdes)... | ecosystem: Environmental > Aquatic >... | reverse complement strand
GTTCTACGTGGCGGAAGTGCTGGGCAAGCAGTCTCGGCCCAAGGGGCCGCGGCTGGCCATCCTGACCAACGCCGGCGGGCCCGGCGTGCTCGCCACCGACTCGCTTATCGCCGTCGGCGGGGAACTAGCGGAACTGTCGGAAGAGACGATGCAAGGCCTCAACGCGCTCTTGCCCAAAGAATGGAGTCATGGCAACCCCGTTGACATCCTTGGCGACGCCACTCCGGAACGGTATGCGAAGGCCATCGAAATCGTCTCCAAAGATCCCAACACCGACGGGGTGCTGGCGGTCCTGACGCCGCAGGCCATGACGGACCCGACGCAGATTGCCGAGCAACTGAAGCCTTACGCCAAGCTCGAGGGAAAACCTCTCCTCGCCAGTTGGATGGGCGGGGCGGGCGTGGCCGCCGGCGAGGCGATTTTGAACCATGCGGGGATTCCCACCTTCGCTTATCCCGATACTGCCGCGCGCATCTTCTGCTACATGTGGCAATACTCGTACAACCTGCGGGGCCTATATGAAACTCCCGTTCTGAGCGAGGACTTCGACCACACGAATCCAGGGCGGGTCGAAGCCGAGAAGATCGTACAGACGGCCCGCCTGGCCGGCCGGACGATCTTGACGGAAGTCGAGTCGAAGCAGTTGCTGGCCAAGTATGGCATCCCGACGGTCGAGACGCAGGTGGCCCGGGACGCCGATGAAGCCGTCCGCGTGGCCGGCCAGCTTGGCTACCCGGTGGTCCTCAAACTTTATTCGGAGACCATCACGCATAAGACGGACGTGGGAGGCGTTCGCCTGAATCTGTCCGACGCCTTCGCCGTGCGCGGCGCCTTTCGCGCCATTGAATCGTCCGTGGCCGAGAAAGCCGGCGCCGAGCACTTCCAGGGTGTGACCGTCCAGCCGATGGTGAAGCTCGAGGGGTATGAGCTGATCATCGGCAGCAGTCTGGACGCGCAGTTTGGGCCCGTCTTGCTCTTCGGCACCGGCGGGCAACTGGTGGAAGTGTTCAAGGATCGTGCCCTGGCTCTGCCGCCCGTCACTACCACGCTGGCGCGGCGCATGATGGAGCAGACGAAGATCTATCGCGCGCTGGCGGGCGTGCGCGGACGCAAGGCTGTGGACTTGGCGGCCCTCGAGCAACTCATGGTTCAGTTCAGCTCGCTGGTGGTCGAGCACCCGTGGATTAAGGAGATCGATATCAATCCCCTGCTGGCTTCCCCCGAACGGCTGCTGGCGCTCGACGCGCGAGTGGTTCTGCACGGGCGGGAGGTCAAGGAGCAGGATCTGCCTCGGTTGGCCGTTCGGCCCTACCCCACGCAATACGTCACGTCCTGGCTGATGAAAGACGGGACGCCGGTCACCATCCGGCCCATCCGGCCGGAGGATGAGCCGCTGATGGTGAAATTCCACGAACGCCTCTCTGAGCAGAGCGTTTACATGCGCTACTTCCACATGATCGCCCTCAGCCATCGCGTCACGCACGACCGGCTCACTCGCATCTGCTTCAACGATTTCGACCGCGAGATGGCCCTGGTGGCCGACAAGAAAGATCCTCACAGCGAGGGCCACGAGATCCTGGCAGTGGGGAGGTTGACAAGGGACCCGGGCAGTTCCGAAGCCCAGTTTGCCTCCACTGTTATCGACCGTTACCAGGGGCAGGGACTAGGGACGGAATTGTTGCACCGGCTGTTGGAGGTAGCCCGGAAGGAGAAGATATCCCGCGTCACGGCCGAAATCCTCCTGGACAACGTCAGCATGCAGCGCGTCTGCAAGAAACTTGGGTTCCAGCTTCATGAGGACGTGAAAGAAGGGGTGGTGAAGGCAGAGATCGATTTGGAGCAGCACGCCAGTGCCGCGTAGGAACACGAAAAGCGAAAATTGGAACGTGTTCCGCTTTTCCATTTTCTCTTTTCGGCTTGGTCTCAGCGTTTAAACAAGGCGTTTCTCCGCGGCTTGCCAGACGTCGGGCCGGGCTCCCGCCGTTATGTCAAACTCCGCCCGATACCTATTGACTCTGCCGCGCATTTTATCTATCACAACACCATGCCGGCGAAGGCCATTAAGACGCTCGAAGTGCGGAGCCGCCCAGAGTGGCGGAACTGGCTGGAAGAACACCACGACTCGGAATCCGAGATCTGGCTGGTATTCAGGAAGCGGCAAACGGGCGGCCCATCGCTCTGCTGCACGGATGCCGTCGAGGAGGCGGTATGCTTTGGCTGGATCGACAGCCTTGTCAAACGATTGGATGATGCCCGGTACGCGCGGAAGTTCACTCCCCGGAAGGTAGACAGCAGGTGGTCGTCGATCAATCGCCGGCGGTATGAGGAACTGAAATCGCGCGGGTTATTGGCGGCACCGGGATTAAAGCGCGCGCCCACCAGCCGCAGCGGCGATGCGCCGCGGCCATCCCTTTCGGCCATGCCACCTTACATCGAGGAACGGCTGAAAGCCAATCCGCGGGCTTGGCGGTTTTTCGAACGGTTGGCTCCATCGTGCCGGCGAGCGTATATCGGTTGGATCGACTCGGCCAAGAGGAGTGAAACTAAGGAGAAACGTCTTCGCGAAGCGCTCAGCCTGATGGCGGCCGGCAAGAAGCTCGGCCTGAAATGAGAGTCGGCGCTTCGACTGTCACTGACAACCGACAACCAACCGGCGACAACGAAACTTCCTCTGCCTGCTATAATCCTACCCTGCGTTATTCATCACCACGGGATAAGGGCATGTTCAAAACCATCGAGTGGACCGACGAGGGCGTGCGAATGATTGATCAGACTCGTCTGCCCGGCGAAGAGGTCTACCGCACCTGCCGGGATTATCCGGAAGTGGCCGAAGCTATTCGCTCCATGGTGATTCGCGGCGCGCCGGCCATCGGCGTGGCGGCGGCGATGGGCGTGGCACTCGGGATCAAGAAGTCGGGCGCGAAAACCGTGCCGGAGTTGCGCGCCGAGTTCGAGACAATCGCCGAAGCGCTATCCAAAACACGGCCTACCGCCGTGAACCTCTCTTGGGCCGTGAAGCGGATGCGCCAGGTCTTCGAGAAGTCTCTTTCCTGCCATCCTTCCGACGCCCAGGCAATCGGGGCGGTCAAGGCCACTTTGGAGGAGGAAGCCAAGCGCGTCCTCGCCGAGGACATTGCCATCAACGAAGCCATGGGCCGGCACGGCGCGGCGCTGCTGCCCGAGCGAGGGACGGTGCTCACCCATTGCAACGCGGGCGCACTGGCAACCGGAGGCTACGGCACGGCCCTGGGGGTTATCCGCGCGGGCGTGGCGGCTGGAAAGGCCATCGAGGTGTTCGCGGATGAGACCCGGCCCTTCCTACAAGGCGCGCGCCTGACCGCCTGGGAGCTGGCCAAGGACGGCATCCCGGTGACGCTCATCACTGATAACATGGCGGGGCACTTCATGAAGGAGGGGCGGATCAAGGCCGCTATTGTGGGCGCGGACCGCATCGCGGCCAACGGCGACACGGCGAACAAGATTGGAACTTACACCGTGGCCGTCTTGGCCCACGAAAACCAAATTCCCTTTTACGTCGCCGCGCCGCTTTCTACGATCGATATGACTCTGGCTACCGGCGAACAGATTCCCATCGAGGAGCGCTCACCGGCTGAGGTGACCCATCTGGCCGGCGTGGCGATTGCCCCGCCTGAGGTCCCAGCCCGCCATCCCGCCTTCGACGTCACACCCCACCGCTATATCACCGCCATCATTACCGAGCGCGGCGTCGCGCGCCCGCCTTACCTGGAAAGCCTCAAGGCACTATTCGTGTAGAAACTGGAAATTGGAAACTGGAAATAGGAAACTCGAAAACCGAAATTCGAAACTGGAAACTCCAAACTAGATCATCGTTTGGCGAATCTGGATTTTCGCTCTTCCCTGTCACCTGTACCCTGTAACCTGTCCCCTACTCATACCGCAGCGCCACGATGGGGTCGAGGCGGGAGGCCTTGAGGGCGGGCCACATGCCGAAGAAGAGGCCGATGCTCACGGAAATCACGAATCCCGCCACCACCGACCACAGCGGAACGGCGGAGGGCAGGGAAGGCACAAAGGTGTGGATGAGGAAGCTGAGGATGCATCCCCCCAGAACGCCCAGCACGCCCCCGGCGCCGGTAAGGGTCATGGCCTCGAGCAGGAACTGCCAGGTGATGTCGCTGCGGCGGGCGCCGATAGCCTTGCGCACGCCGATCTCCCGCGTGCGCTCGGTGACGGAGACCAGCATGATATTCATGACGCCGATCCCGCCCACCAAGAGGCCGATGGAGGAGATGACCACCGTCACCAACCCTACGGTGGAGATGATCTGGCGGAACTGGTTGATAATGGATTCCGCCGTGGAGACGCCGAAGTTGTCAGGCTCCGAGGGCTTAACGTGGCGGCGGCGCCGGAGCAGCCAAGTGACTTCGTCGATGGCCTGGTTCAGCTTCCCGGGAGCGGCCAACACGCAAATGAAATTGTCCTTGGCGTCGGGGTAGAGTTTTTTGTAATTCCAGTATGGCGTCAGGATAGCGTTGTCGTTCTGGTCGTTGCCCAGGAATGATTTGAACTTGCTGAGTGTTCCGATCACCTCGAGGTTGTGACCATCCACCAGGATCGTTTTCCCCACCGGGTCTTCGTTCTCAAAGAATTTCTGGACAACATTGTCGCCCACGATGGCCACATCGCGCCGGTGCAGATCATCCGCGTCGGTGAAAAAACGGCCGTCGGCCAGCGAGGCGTTAATCACGCGCAGGTGGTCGGCGGTCACACCGACGAACAGGGCGTCGAGCATGTCCTGGCCTTTATACCGGGCCGTCACCGGGGGAAGGCCGAAGGGTCCTATCTCGTGAAAAATCTCGACCGAGACAACCTCCGCGGAGGCGCATTGTTCGCGAATGGCCACGGCGTCCTCAAAGCTGAGCGACTTGCGCAGCCGTTCCTCACGTGTCAAGCGGTGGGGAGCGCCCATTTGGAGCTTATAGACCCAAACGCTCCGTGTCCCGAATTGTTCCGCGACGGCCACCAGTTGCCGGTCCAGGCCGCTGATGATGGAGCTGACGGCTATGACCGTGGTGGTGCCGATGAGCACTCCGAGGAGAGTCAGGAAGGAGCGGAATTTGTGCGTCCGCAAGGTATCCATGGCCAGGGCCAGGTTCTCGCGGACTCCATGCCAATAGCTGACCACCTCAGGTCTCCGTCCGCAAAGCCTCGATGGGCTGGAGCTTGGCGGCCTTGCTGGCAGGGTAAATGCCGAAGAAGAGCCCCACCGCCGTGGACAGCGTCACCCCGACGGCCACGCCGCCCAGGGAAACCGTGGCGGTGAAGAACCTCTGCACGATTTGGCTGATTAAGACCGCCAAGCCTACCCCTACAAGCCCCCCGGTCGCCGCCATCACGGAGGATTCGATCACGAACTGAAGCATGATATCCCGCCGCCGCGCACCCAGAGACTTGCGGATGCCGATTTCGTGCGTCCGCTCTGTGACGCTGGCCAGCATGATATTCATGATTACAATGCCGCCCACCACCATGAACACAGCCACGATGCCGATGGTGACGGCAAAGATCGTTCCGGTTAACATCTGCCAGGCGGACATCAAGGTGTCCGAAGTGTTGATGCCGAAGTTGTCTTCGTCCTGGTAGGGGATGTGGCGCCGGGCGCGCAGCAGCGCGCGGACCTCGTCTTGGAGTTCCATCATGTGCTGGGCGTCGGGTGCCTGAACCGACACAAACAGCTCGGGCCGCCCCACGAAAGCCCTCCGGAAGGTGCTCAAGGGAATCTGAACGAAATTGTCCTGGCTCTGCCCGAAAGTGGAGCCAAGCCTCTCCGCCACGCCGATCACGCGGAACGGCAGGCCCGCGATCATCACTTCCTTGCCGAGGGGATCGGTGGTGGGAAAAAACTTATCCACCAGATCCTGGCCAATGAAACAAACCGCCGCGTCGTGTTCATAATCCGAATCAGTAAAGTAGCGGCCGTAGCCGACCTTCTGCTTGCCGATGTCGATCATGCTGGGCGTGTCGCCGCTGAATTCCACTTCGTCAATGACGCTGCTCTGGTATCGCGCTTGGGGGCTGGAAGCGGGCATGGCCGTGGCGCCGATGTTCTTGTAGCCCGCCAGGTTTTCCTTCAAATCCTCGTATTCGTCCAGTCGCAGGGGCCGGTTCCGCCGCCGGGCTTTGAGGAACGATTCAAAACCCTGCGCCCATTTGAATTGGTGGACGATAAAAGTGTTGGTCCCGAGGTTGGCGATGTGGTCGGCGATGTACAGGTTCATGCCGTTGATGACCGACAGGACGACGATGAGCGTGGTGGTAGCGATGACGACGCCCAGCAAGGTTAGGAACGAACGTAGCTTGTGAGTCTGCAAGGCTTCCAGGGCAATCCAGAAGGCCTCGCGCCCCGTGGCCCACACTCCCGCCCCGCGCACAGGCGAACTCCGGCTTCGCCGCAGGAGTTCTTCAGCCTGGGTTAAGACTGCCACTCGACCTCCGCCACGCCAAGAAACCGGAAACCGGAAACTGGAAAATCGAAACTCGAAATTCGAAGCTTGCCAGCCCACGCAGGGCGACCGACGATTGGCACCTGCATTTTCTCCTGCCCGCGAGGGTTGGGTTACCTGGGAGGAGTACGTCGTGCGCCATTATAACTTACGGGCGAGCCCTGCGAACAAGTTTCACTGAGACTGGGAATTTGAAGATCGAAATCACAGACTGGACACTCGCAATTCACTATTCATAGCGCAGCGCCACGATGGGGTCGAGGCGGGAAGCTTTAAGGGCGGGCCACATACCAAAGAAGAGGCCGATGCTAACAGAAACCAGGAAGCCCGCCACCACCGACCAGAGCGGAACAGTGGAGGGCAGGGAAGGTACCAGCGTACGGATGAGGAGGCTGAGGACGACGCCCCCTAGAATTCCCAGCACGCCCCCGGCGCCGGTGAGGGTCATGGCCTCCAGCAGGAACTGCCAGGTAATGTCGCTGCGGCGGGCGCCGATAGCCTTCCGTACGCCGATCTCGCGGGTGCGTTCGGTGACGGAGACGAGCATGATGTTCATGACGCCGATCCCACCCACCAGAAGGCCGATGGAGGAGATCACCACCATAACCAGCGCCACCGTGCCGATAATCTGGTGGAACTCACTGATCATGGATTCCGCCGTCGCCATGCCGAAGTTGTCGGGCTCCGAGGGTTTCACGTGACGGCGGCGGCGGAGCACGCCGCGGACCTCGTCCTGCGCCTCGTCCATTCTTCCGCGGTACGCCAGGACGCTGAGGAAATGGTCTTTGGCAGCGGGGTAGAGCTTCTTATATGTCCAGTAAGGGACGAAGATGTCGCGGTCGTCGGGATTGTCGCCCAGAAATCCTTTGAATTTGTTGAGGGTGCCGATCACCTCGAAGACGTGCCCGTCCACCACCATGGTCTTGCCGACCGGGTCCTCCATCGGGAAGAGTCGTTCCACCACATTGGCGGCGATCACGGTAACGTCGCGGCGGTGAATGTCATCCCCCCGCGTAAAAAAACGGCCGTCGGCCAGCGACGAGTTGGCTAACGCCAAATAGTTGGCATCCACGCCCAGGAACTGCGCGCCTGACATCTCGTGGCCCTTATAGCGAGCCGTGGAGGGCGGCAGGCCGAATTCGCCCATCTCCCTAAAGAGGGCCACCGACACTTCCTCCACATCCGGGCATTGATCCTTAATGGCCTGGCCGTCTTCGTAGCTCAGCGGCTTGCGCAATCGTTCCTCGCGCGTCAATTGGTGCGGCGCGCCCATCTGGAGCTTATACAACCAGATCACCTGCGTCCCATACTGTTCGGCCGTCTGCACCAGTTGCGCATCGAGGCCGGCAATGATGGACGCCACCGCAATGACCGTGGTGGTGCCGATGAGCACTCCGAGGAGGGTCAGGAAGGAGCGGAATTTGTGCGTCCGCAACGTATCCATGGCCAGGGCCAGGTTCTCGCGGACTCCATGCCAATAGCTGACCACCTCAGGCCTCCGTCCGCAAAGCCTCAATGGGCTCGAGCTTGGCGGCCTTGCTGGCGGGGTAGATGCCAAAGAAGAGACCCACGCTGGTGGAGAGTCCCAGGCCGACGAGGATGGCGCTTAAAGGTACCGAGGAAGTGAAATAGATATCCACCAACTTGCTGATCAGAAAGGCCAGGGTAACTCCCGCGATGCCTCCCACGCCGGCCATGACGCCGGATTCGATCACGAACTGAAGCATGATGTCTCGCCGCCGCGCACCCAGAGACTTTCGGATGCCGATCTCATGCGTGCGCTCGGTGACGCTGGCCAGCATGATATTCATAATCACAATGCCGCCCACCACCATGAATACGGCCACCACGCCGATGGTGACGGCAAAGATCGTGCTGGTCAGGTTCTGCCACACACTCATCAGGGTTTCGGAGGCATTGATGCCGAAGGTGTCCTCTTCGTGGTAGGGCACGTGGCGGCGCGCCCGCATCAGGACACGGACCTCGTCTTCGAGCTCCACCATGTGGTGGGAGTCCGGCGCTTTGATAAACACCATCAGCTCGAGGTTCGGCATGTAGAAGTTTCGGAAAGCGCCCAGGGGAATAAAGACGAAGTTGTCCTGGCTGAATCCGAAGGTGGACCCGACCTTCTCCGCTACGCCGATGATGCTGAAGCTGTGCCCGCCGACGAACAATTCCTTGCCAATCGGATCGACATTGGGAAAGAGCTTGTCCACGATGTCCTGGCCAATGAAACAGACGGGCGAATTGTGGCGGTCATCCTGCTCGGTGATATAGCGGCCATACAGGACTTTTTCCCGGCCAATGTAGGCGTGGCTCGCGGTGATCCCCATCAGATTCACTTCATCGATCGAGTGGCCCTGGTATCGCGCTCGGGGGCCGGCCTGAAGCTGGGCGATAGCGCTGATGGCTTCATAGCCGAACAGCGAGTCCTGAAGATACTGGTAGTCCTCCATGCGGATGGGCCTGTTGCGCCGCAGCGCGTTCAGGAACTCTTCGTATCCTTGCGCCCACTTGAACTGGTGAAGGACGAAGGTGTTGGTACCCAGATTGGCGATTTTCGTGGCAATGTAAACGTTCATGCCGTTCACGATCGACATTACGACGATCAGCGTGGTGGTGGCGATGACCACCCCCAGGAGGGTGAGGAAGGAGCGGAGCTTGTGGGTGCGTAGGGCCTCCAGGGCGATCCAGAACGCCTCGCGCGCCGTGACCCACACTCCCGCCCCCACAGCAGGCTCCCGGCCTGCGTTGCTCAGGGGCGCCCGAGCCTGGATGACAACCGCCACTCGACCTCTCTCCCACTCGCAAAAGTTGGGTGACCAGGGAAACTTGCGCCGCATAGCATTATAGCTCACAGAGAACTCTTCCGAAGGAGATCGGCTGAACCTGGAAACTGGAAACTCGAAACTCGAAATTCGAAAAGCGAAATTCGAGGAGCGAAAATAGAAATTGGAAACTCGAGTCTTGGATTTTGAATCTGAAATCCGGAATCCGCGATCCGTCCCTTCCCCGTCCCCTGTCCCCTGTCACCTGCACTCTGTTCCCTACTCGTACCGCAGCGCCACGATGGGGTCGAGGCGGGAAGCTTTGAGGGCGGGCCAAATGCCGAAGAAGAGGCCGATGCTGACGGAGACCACGAATCCCGCCACCACCGACCATAGCGGAACGGCGGAGGGCAGGGAAGGCACAAAGGTGTGGATGAGGAAGCTCAGGACGCATCCCGCCAGAATCCCTAATACGCCTCCCGCCGCGGTGAGGGTCATAGCCTCCAGGAGGAACTGCCAGGTGATGTCGCTGCTGCGGGCGCCGATAGCCTTCCGCACGCCGATCTCGCGCGTACGCTCGGTGACCGAAACCAGCATGATGTTCATGACCCCAATCCCGCCCACCAGCAGGCCAATGGAAGAGATGACGACTGTTACCAGCACCACTGTCCCCATGATGTTCCGAAAGTCCGAGATGATGGATTCCGCCGTAGAGATCCCGAAGCTATTCGGCTCCCAGGGCTTCACATTCCTCCGCCGGCGCAGCAACTCCGTGATTTGATCCATCGCCTCGTTGACTTTCCCTGGGTAGGCTTGGGCGATGATGAAGTTTTCCTTGGCCGCCGGATAGAACTTCTTATAGGTCAGGTAGGGAATGAAGACGATGCGGTTGTTGGGGTTATCCCCCAGGAAATCTTTGCGCTCGCCCAGGGTACCGACGATGTCGAAGTTGTGGCCATCGACGTTGAGAACCTTGCCCACGGGATCCTCATTGACGAAGAACCTTTTCACAACGTCGGCGCCGATAACCGCCACGTCACGGCGGTGAAGGTTCTCGATGTCGGTAAAGAACCGGCCGTCGTCCAGGGAGGCGTTGGTGACGCCGAAGCCGTCGGGCGTTATCCCGCGGAAGACTCCATCCACCATGTCCAGGCCCTTAGACTTGAAGGTGGACGGAGGGCCGAAGCGCAGGATCTGCGCCGCCACTCCGCGGACGTCCGGGCACTCGTCCCGAATGGCCAGGGCGTCTTCGAAGGTCAGCGGCTTGCGCATGCGCTCTTCGCGGCTCAGCCGGAAGCGAATGCCGGGCTCGAACTTGAAGATAAAGAGTGTGGTGGTGCCGAACCCCTCGGCAATATCCACTACCTGCTGGTCCAGTCCTTTGAAGATAGAGGCTACTCCGATCACCGTGGCGGTCCCAATGAGCACCCCCAGGATGGTCAGAAACGCGCGGAACTTGTGGGTGCGCAACGTATCCAGCGCCAGCAGCAGGTTTTCGCGCACATGATGGCGCGGGTTGGTCATGCTCACTGCTCCGTTCGCAAGGCTTCGATGGGGTCCAGTTTCGCGGCCTTGCTGGCAGGATAGATTCCAAAGAACAGCCCCACGGCCGTGGAAAGGGCCAGGCCGACCAGGATGGCGCTGAGAGGCACCGAGGAGGTAAAGAACATATCAACAATCTTGCTGACCGCCAGGGACAGCAGGATGCCAACCGCTCCGCCCGTGGCCGCCATGACAGCGGATTCGATGACGAACTGCATCAGAATATCGAGTCGCCGGGCCCCCAACGACTTGCGGATACCGATTTCGTGTGTGCGCTCCGTGACGCTGGCCAGCATGATATTCATGATGACGATGCCACCCACTACCATGAAGACGGCGACGATGCCGATGGTGACGGCAAAGATCGAGCTGGTAAGCTGATGCCAGGAGGCCATGATGGTTTCCGAGGCGTTGATGCCGAAATTATCGTCCTCACGATAGGGGAGGTGCCGCCGGGCACGCATCAGGGAGCGCACGGCGTCCTCCAAGACCGCCATCTGCTCGGCATCCCAGGCCTGGATGCTCACCGCCAGTCGCGGCTGGCCGATAAAGACCTTGCGCAAGGCGCTGAGGGGCATTTGCACGAAGTTGTCCTGGCTCTGACCAAAGGTGCTTCCGATCCTTTCCGCCACACCCACCACGCGGAAGGGGATGCCATGCACGAAGACTTCTTTGTCGACGGGATCCACGTTGGGAAAGAACTTGTCCGCCAGGTCGTGTCCGATGAAGCAGACGCGCGCGTCGTGGTCATATTCCGCATCGGAGAAGTAGCGGCCAAGCTCCACCTTCGCCTGGCCGATGTCGATCATGCCAGGCGTGTCGCCGCTGATGTCCACGTCATACATCGTATTGTTCTGATAGCGAACGTCGTTGTCTCCGGGGCAGCACCCTGCTTCGGCGGCGATATTCCGGAATCCTTTGAGGTTGTCTTTAAGGAACTCAAAGTCCTCCACTCGGATGGGCTTGTTGCGGCGGCGCGCGCGGAGGTAATCCTCAAAGCCTTGGGCCCACTTGAACTGATGGACGATGAAGGTGTTGGCGCCCAGATTGGCGATGTGGTCGGCGATGTACAGGTTCATGCCGTTGACTACGGACATGACCACGATGAGCGTGGTGGTGGCGATGACCACACCCAGCAGGGTGAGGAAGGAGCGGAGCTTATGGGCGCGCAGGGCCTCCAGGGCGATCCAGAAGGCCTCGCGCGCGGTGACCCACACTCCCGCCCCGCGCGCCGGCGCGCTCCGGGTTCGTCGCATGAGCGCCTCAGTTTGGCTTGGAACGGCCACTCAACCACCACCAGAGGTTACAGGGTACAGGTGACAGGGTACAGGGTCAAGGTCACGTATCGAGACGTGTTAAATGTAACCGGTGAGGTGCCGTCGAGACATTTAAGAATGTAACCCGTCGCGCCGTGGGAGGTGTAACCCGAATGCAGGGACGTGGAGGAGGGTTACGATGAGCCACCGAT
>Ga0209777_10007323_pt1 | contig 12264 bp, 17 predicted proteins | sample FrelakmetHBP12HB_FD_187147 | JGI IMG/M metagenome (GOLD analysis project Ga0209777, IMG submission 187147) | Freshwater lake sediment microbial communities from the University of Notre Dame, USA, for methane emissions studies -HBP12 HB (SPAdes)... | ecosystem: Environmental > Aquatic >... | reverse complement strand
CAAAGGCTCAGGCACTTCGGAAAAGGACGTCCGCGCCCTTGTGAACCAGTTCATGAAGTCAAAGGAGATATACCAGAAGTTTTCCAAGGACAGGGGATTCCGCAACAAGGTGAAGAAGATGTTCGGCGGCAGCATACCGGGGCTGTGAATATGCAGACGTATAGGAAGGGCTCGCGGGTTGAAAGGGAGGTATTGGACTATTTTGTTCGCCAGGGATTTTGCGCCATCCGTGCGGCAGGCTCAGGCGTTTCTTCCGAATCACCTGACATCATGGCTTTCAAAAGGGGTAGGCAGTACGTCTTTGAGGTCAAGGCCCACGAGGGCATGAACTTATCTGTCAAAAAGGAGCAGATTATTTTGCTTAAGCAATGGGAAGAGGTCGCGCAGATGACAGCTTACGTTGTCTGGAAGCGCCGGAATTGCCAGCCTTTGTTCATTCCGCTTGGCGCGATGAAGCAGTGCGAGGCATCCTTTACGATATCCTTGGAAAAGGCTGAGTCCATGGGGTTCAAGAAAGAGGACTTGGCGTTCGCGTGACTCCCGTGTTTTGGGCTGTGCAATGGAAGGTATTTATACACTACATCAGATAAGGCAAACAGGTGTAAAACATGGTTGAAGTACTTGATATAATATTGGTAATCATAGCCATATTCGCAGTGGTTGCGCTGTTGATGGGCATAAGAATCATACCGCAGACGCACCGCGGGCTTATTGAGCGCTTTGGAAAGTATAAGAGATACTGCGATCCGGGGATTACGTTCATAGTGCCTTTTGTGGACAATGTGAGATACGTTAACATAACTGAGCAGATGTTCAATGCCGAGCCGCAGGTCGTGATAACAAAGGACAGCCTCAACGCGACGATAGACGCGCAGGTCTATTTCAAGGTGAAAAACGACGAAGACAGCGTGAAGAAGAGCCAGTATGCGGTCAATGACTATGAAGTGCAGATAACTGCCCTTGCAAGGACAACCTTGCGTTCAATCATGGGCGGCATGAACCTGGACGAGGCGAATTCGCAAAGGCAGAAGCTTAACGAATTGCTTGGCGACACGCTGAAAAGGGAGGCCACGAATTGGGGAATAGACATCGTCAGGACCGAGCTGACCGAGATATCGCCACCTCCGGCAGTGCAGGAAACGATGAACGAGGTCGTGATTGCGCAGAAGAAAAAGACAGCGGCCATAGACTTCGCAACCGCAGTTGAAACTGAAGCTGATGGAAAGAAGAGGGCATTGATTAAGGTGGCCGAAGGAGACAGGCAGGGCACCATACTGCGCGCAGAAGGAGAGGCGGCAGCGATAAAGCTGGTCAATGAAGCGTCCAACAAGTCCTTCATCGGGCCTGCAGTGGAGTTCAAGAGGCTTGAAACAGCAAGGGAAGTGCTTGCGAACAACACCAAGATAATCGTCCCGCAAGGGGCCAACCTCGTGAACGTGATAGGCGAGGCCCTTGGCGGGCAGATAATCCCGATAAGCCAGAAGCAGAAGCCCAACGCGCCTAAGAACGGATAAACCAAAGTGACATCATGGATGCATCGCAGATATACATTGCCGTATCCATTGTCGCCTTGGCAATTACCGCCTTGGTTGCCTTTTTCGTAAGGAAAAAGAAGGTTGAAAAGATCACCCCGTTGGCCGCCCTTGCCTTCGCATTTGTAGTGGCAGGGATTATCTTTGGCAATGACAGGCTGATTGGCTATGGCTTAATGGGAATCGGGGTGGCTTTCGCGATTATTGACATCATCCTGAAATCAAAGAAAAAATAGCTTCAGGAAGGAGATTTGGCGGTTGCTTAAATCAGATTGCGTTTCTCCTTATTTCTTTGTCTTATCATATTTTATTTTTAGGATGATTAACGCAATAATCATTATTGATTCTATCGTAGCAAAAGTCAACAGTGGCAGCACCATGTTTACTGCGGCGTATATGCCATAAAGGATTAGCCCTATTAGCGATACGATTGTCCATAACAAGGACAAGTCTTTTGCAGATTTGGTCTGCCATGTCTTGATAAGTTGTGGAGCCAAGGCCACTGCAATCAAAAATCCTCCAAGATAGCCAACAAGCTCCAATGACATAATTACATCTCTTCAACCGTCTCAATCCCGAGCATCCAGAGTCCCTTTTCAACCGTGTTGGCGAATGACTTCACAAGGGCGAGCCTTGCCGCCTCTTCCGGCGTGCCAACCACCCTGTATTTTGCGTACCAGCTGTGGAACATCGCCGCAATCTCCGAAAGATACATCGCCATACCGCTTGGGTCGAAGTTCCTTGCGCAGGATTCCGCCACTTCCCCAAACTGCGAAAGCTTCAAAATTAACGCTCTCTCCTCTTCGTTGTAATCCCCTGGCTTTGCTGCCTTTTCAGCCTTTTCTATCAGCTTCTTTGCCCTAACGTAAGAGTATAGTATGTAAGGCCCTGAATCGCCTTCCATTGAGAGCGCTCTATTCCAGTCAAAAACAACCTCTTTTGCAGCGCCTATCTTGAGCATGGCGTACTTTATCGCGGCATTGACAATCTTCTTAACGTCAGCATCTTTCGCGTCCTTCATCCTTTCCCGCGCCTTTCCAATGCCTTCTTCCATCAAATCGTCGGCAGTGTAGCCTACCCATATCCCGCGCCTTCCTGAAAACCGGCCTTCAGGCAGTTTCACAGCCCCATAGGCGACATGGACGTAATTGGAAGCAGCAGAGTCATAGCCGAGCTTCCTTATCGCGTATTTCACTATGTTCTGCGGATGGGCCTGTTCAATCCCTATTATGTTAACAACAACGTCCGTTTTCCCGAAAGGCATGGCCTTGCCTTCTGGGTAAGAGCGATAACAGATGGCGTTGTTTGGCTGCTTGAGCAAAGGCTTGAACTTTATGGATTTCTCAAAAATCCCGAACTTCCATAAGTGAAAGATGATGTCCTTGCCCGTGTAAGTAGTAGTCCCGTCGCTCCTTATCAGCACCTTGTTGGTTTCCAATTGTCCCTTGAACTCGTCGCCTTCAAGCGGCAAAACCCAGCACCCGGCGTTCTTTCCAGCGGTCTCCTTCCTGAGCGCGCCGTTCTTCTCAAGCATCTTTATTCCGTCAGGCAAAAGCTCGTTAACAATTGAACTTTCAAACATCATGTAATCGTGAAAAATGCCGTAGTCGAACGACGTCTGGCTCTGCGATTTTATGACATCCTCAACGAATTTCTCGGCTTCGGTGTTTTTTCCCTTTTCCATCTTCTCCAAAACGGCCCTTATCTCTTTCTCCTTTTCCTTGTCCTCAAGCGCCTTTGCAGCCTCGACATACTGCATGCCCACAAAAAGGTCAAACTTCCCGGTTGGCTTTGACTTGAACTTAGTGTAATACCAAAGGCTCTGCGCGACCTGCAAACCAAGGTCATCGATATAATCAGCCCTTTCAACGGAATAGCCGTTAAACTCAAGGATATTGGCCATGCTGTTGCCAAGCAAGGCGTTCCTAAGATGGCCGATGTGCCAAGGCTTATTAGGATTGACGCTGGGAAACTCAACAATGGCCTTTTTTCCTTTTGGCTTAACGGCCGCCTTGCCCAGCATCTCTTTTATTGAATCAATGTAATAGTCGGAAGAAAGGAAGAAATTTACATAAGGGCCTTTTGCCTCGGCCTTTTCAACGTATTTTATCGGTTTAAGCTTTGAGGCAAGGGCAGATGCCGCCTGGACCGGATTAGCCTTGTCCCTTTTCGCGATGTCAAACGCAACCCGCGACTCAATGTCCCCAAAGGCCCTGTTCTTGGTGTAGGAAAGGCCCTTGAGAGAATCCTCAAAAGAAATGCCTGCAGCCGAGGACAATGCCTTTGCTATCCCTTCCCTGGACAAGCCGATAAGATGCATGGTTCAAGGATATAGCGAAATTCTTATAAACAGGGGCAAATCAGTCCTGGGGCGCCTCCACGCCCATTGACCTAAGCTCGCTTTCAACAAAGGAGAATATCTCCTTGGCAAGGCTCAGGGCCTTTTCAGCGTCATTTTTGCTTGGCAGATAGTCATCATACTGCGCCCTGTATTTGAGGGAAACCAGCTCCATAAACTTTTCGGCTATCTTTTTTCTTTTATTGTCATCATTTGTCCGTATATTATTGAGAATCATGGCAGAGTCGTTGTGGTTTGAAGAATGCTTCCCAAGCGTCAAGACAGCAAGCGAATCTATTGCCGAAATGCCGCAAATCACGGCGTTTGAAACAACAGGCCCCGTATCCTCTTTAGGTATGCTCTGCATGCTTCTGTGGAATTGCCTTGCCCGCTTCCAGAAAGCAGGCCATTTGTCCTTTGGGGTTGTTATCGGGCTCATCAGAACACCCGTATCCCCGATTCTGCGGCTTCCTTCAGCCAATGGGGATTGTTTTTTTCAAAGTTTTCCTTGCTGTAAATGTGAAAAGAGACCAAATTGCCTATCTTATCCGACAGATTCACGCCAATCTCCTTTAGCTGCCCTTCCAATTCGTCTTTATGGCCATCCGAATCTATGATGATAAGCACGTCAACGTCGCTGTCTGCCCTGCTTGAGCCCTTTGCGATAGAACCGAATATGAATGCGCCGAGTATCAAATGGGATTTTGAATTGATGCTAATCTTGCCTTCCAATATTGCTATCTCGCGGTTCAATGCCCTGCCTAGCTCCCCCCTTATGAAATCAAGAGGGCTTGTATTTAGGATGGCAATGAAATATTGGATATGGGGGTAAGTGAATGATTTCTGGTTCAGGCTCCAGACAATCGCCTTGCCGACAGAAAAGCACTCAACCGCATTAAGGTCCAGCAGCTCCTTCATTATCTTGTTGATGGCAGTGTTGCTGACCCTTAGTGATTTTGCAATTTCGCGCTCGCTTGAATTTGAATGGTTGCTGTAAAGGAATTTCAATACCCTTTGCTTTATCTTTGACCCGAAAAGCTTTTGGAATATTGATTCGTTTGAGATTCTCATAATTAGTTTACACATGTAAACTTTATAAATGGACAGGTGTAAACTTTATAAATAAGAGAAAAAGGCGGCTGCCTATGGCTTTTTAATGATAACTAGGAAATGGTGTTTTATGGACGATTCCGAAGACGCAGAGCCTGTCAGTTCCGAGATACGCTACATGGCGCTTGAGCTGATGAAGATAGCCGCGCAAAGGAAGACCACGTTCAGGAAGGTGGCAGAGGAGTACATAGGCAACACCTACCTGCTCAACGACATGATAGAGGAAAGCCTTTCAAACCCCATGAGGTTCAGCAAGGGGACGAAAGCAGGCAACGCAAAGTGATTCCTTGGACAACATAGACAAGGCCGCGGGCCTGACAAAATACCTCTCATTCAAAGCGAACATGAAAATAGTCTACATAATGCTTTTCGCTCTCCCTCTGTTGGCAGGCGCATCGCTGTCAGTTTTCGGGAACAAGCCGCTCCAGGAAAGCCTGTTGCTCAGCTACACGTCGCTGTTCATTTCCGGGATAATCAGCATGTTCCTGGTGAAGATGTTCGTGTGGAGCCTCAAGCTGAGGTCCATAATACTGTCCATGCTCGTTTTTGAGTTCATTTATTCGGTTTCGCTCTCGCTTTCGGTGTACCTTTTCGGGATGTCTGAGAACATCTTGGTCGACATTCTCGCAGTTTCAGGCGTCCTTTCGCTCATAATCTGGCTGTGCATCGGCATGATATTGGGCAAGCTAAAGAGCGGCGTGACAATAGGAATAATACAGTTCGTGGTGTTCGCGTTCTTTGTTGCCCCGTTTTTTGCAGTGTCGCTGGGAAGCCTGCTGACGGAATATGCCATCTTGTCCGCAGTGTCGGTCGTGGTTGTCCTGTTCCTTGCGTACATACTGCTTTCTCCGGTAAGGAGGAACTTCAGCGTCTCGGGCTTTGACGCGCTGAGCAGCTTCGCAGGCCAGTGGTATTTCGGCACGGATGATTTGGAGGACCTGTTCAGCCAGGTCGGAGTAGACGCCAGCCTTCCGCTGGGCATCATGGGCATAAAGGCGGACAAGGACTACAAGATAGTGGTTCCGTACATCCATTTCGGGCCGTTCGGCAAGCTGGGCGGCAGCGACGCGCCAGGCAACATATCCGGGGCGCTGGGCGGGAACGCGATAGTGATGCATTCAACGGCAACGCATGACCTGAACCCGACAAGCAGGAACGAGATATCCAAGATAATTGATGCGGTAAGGTCCTCGGACGCAAGCGCCAAGTATTTCAAGGCAAGGGGCGCCTTCATAGAGTCGTCGTACGGCTATGCGAGGATGCACGGATTGGTGATAAACGAGTCCATACTGGTCACGTTCACAAGGGCGCCAGAGACGACTGAGGACACGGACATAAGCCTCGGCTACCTGATAATGGAGAAACTAAGAAAGAAGTACAAGAACGTGATAGTGGCGGATGAGCACAACTCGTCTGCTGAAAAGATAACCTATTTTGACCTGCTGAGCGAGGAGGCCAAGGAATACCTGAAATGCGCGGATGCGCTTGCGTCAAAGGATTCCCAAAGCCAGGACATGGAATGCTCAATCTCGTACATAAAGCCCAAGGCAAAGGGCCTTGCGTCAAATGGCATACGCACGATGCTCTTCAAGATAGGAAACAAGAAAATCGCCTACATAGTGATGGACGGCAACGGCATAAGCCAAAAATCCAAGGAGGCGCTTGAGGCAGCAATAGCGAAAGAAGGCATAGTCCCCATAATAATGACGACAGACAGCCACGAGCTGAATGCGGTCAGCGGCATTGTCAACGAGATAGAGCTGGACGAGGCCGCGATATCCCAGATAGTGGACAAGGTGCACATGGCGAAAACAGAGCCGTTCAGTGCCGCCTTCTCAGTCCCTGAAGTGGGCCTCAAGGTGCTGGGCTCAAGGCAGTCCATAGAGATAATATCAACGGTCAACAGCATAGTAGCGGTCGCGAAGTTCATAGTGCCGATAACGCTTGTGTTGCTCGTGCTTTTCTTCTTGGTCATATTGAACCGCGCCGGACCTTCGTCGGCATTGCACCTTTAGCCGTTCCTGCGCCTAAATTGTCAAAGCCCTGTTCCTTAGCTTGAAGCCGCTTAATCAGGGCCGAAAAGACGCCGTCATCCATACGTTTTTAATCATTGCAGGCGAATAGCCATACATGAGGTCATTAATACCGATATTGGCAACGCTGGTAGCCATGTTAGCGCTCTTTGGCTGCATAAACGGCGGGACAACGGCAGTCAACGGCACCACCGCAAACAACACGACCGGAGGGCAGGTCATCATAACAGGCAACAACACAACGCCTTCCAACGCAAGCGGCAGGCTGAACGGCACCCTGGGCAACCAAACCCAGCAGAACGTCACCCCGCTGATCAACTTCAGCAGGATAAGGGCGTATTCCATGGCGTACAACGACACGCTCTACATAAGGATGTACAACATCTCCATAGGGGGAAACGAGGACAAGACAAGGAACGAGAACGACAGGCTCACGCTCATAACGAAGGGGGACTTTGACGCCGCTATAATATCCGTTTCCGAAAAGAAGAGGGACGATGCGGTATACACACTGCTTAGCAGCGCTGACGACATAGAGGTGGAGTTTTTCCCGCTTGTCTCCAACAGCACATCCGATACGATAAAATACGTCATAAACATGACGAAGCCCGGATACGTCGTGCTTCCTGACACGCCGAGCTCCAAGGGCATTGAGTCCTATGCCAGGGCAGTGGGCTCCGAGCCCGTCTTTGTCAAGGACAGGGACAACCTCACATACTCGTCATTGAAATTCCAAATCCTGAACCCGCCGTCCGGCACGTTCAACGACATGATTTTTTCGGACGCCGACAACAACGCCATCGCCTTCATGCTGAGGGACGCAAGGGGGTTAAGCACGCTTTTCTGCAACGACATCCTTGAAGGCGCAATCGTGATGATTGCCAACAGATACACGTCCGCGCTGAAAACGGACATCCTTGTGACGCCCAGCTACGGGGCAGGCGGGACTGGCGAGGCGTTCAACATACTCGCCTCATATGCAAAGCCTTCGTGGGGAATCGTTGAAGGGTACAAGAGAGGGTCAATTACCGGCATAGCAGACCCCTATGTTTACGTCAGCACCGCGCTCAACGGCTACACCAAGAACGTGACCGCGCTTTGGGACTGCAGGCAGTTCACCGTGTCCTATGACGGAACCAGGTACGGCACGAACTGCATGAAGAACGCGACGTCCTCAACCAAGCCCGTATACAGTACGGGGGGAAATGTTGCGCCGCCCAGCGGGGGATACCAGCCGCCGTCAGGAGGAACCAGCCCGCCAACCGGGGGCAACAGCCCGCCCAGCGGAGGCTCGCAGCCCCCAACGCCATATTGAGGTGCCTATATGCCAAATGAAACAGTCACAATATCGGTCGGGGGCAGCATGGTCAACCCCAACAAACCCGACGTCAATTTCGTAAAGGCAGTCGCAGGCATCATCAACGCGTCAAAGCTAAAATGCGCAATCACCGTAGGCGGAGGAAGCTACGCAAGGACATACGTTTCAGCGCTGAAGAAGCTTGGCGCAAACGACTTCCAGGCAGACAAGGTCGCGATACTTGAGACAAGGCAGAACGCGATGCTGCTGCTGGCGGCGCTAAAGGACGCCTATCCGAACGTGCCGGACAACATAGAGCTGGCGTCGGCCGCAATGGGCAAGCACAAGTGCGTCGTCATGGGGGGACTTTACCCCGGGTTCACGACAGACTCAACGGCCGTGCTGCTTGCCGAGTCCATAGGCTCAAAAAGAATAGTCAACATAACGAACGTCAATGGCGTTTACGACAGGGACCCTTCGGAGCCTTCTGCCAAAAAGTTCAAAAGCATGAAGATTGCCGACTTCGTGGCATTGGCCATGAAAAGCGACCAAAGGAAGGCAGGAACCCATTTCGTGTTTGACAGCGTGGCCGCCAAGCTTGCCATGCGCTCCAATATCAGGATAGACGTCGTTTCAGGAAAGAGCCTTAATGACGTGAGGAACGCGATAGAGGGCAAGGCGCACGGCGGAACCGTAATATCCTGAACGGCTGCGCATGTAGCGTCTGTAGGCCTTTCTCTACCATATTGGTCAAAAATCAAAGTCAGAGGTACTTTTTGACTATCTTGTCAGGCACTTCCTTGAATATCCCGTCTCCCAATGCAAGCGAAAAGGCCTCTATCTCAAAGTTCTCTTCCTCGTTTTCTGCGAGGCACTTTATCGCGAGCTTTGTCGCGTCCTCAAGCTTCATCGCCTTGTCAAAGTGCTTCTTCAGGTATTCGTCGGCCTCCTGCTTGTGGCTGCCTATGGAGTTGGCCGAATAGCCGACCATCGCGCCGCTGGGCTCTATCTCGTACAGGTTCGGGGCCTTTCCCTCAAACCCTCCTACAAGGAGCGATATGCCGAACGGCCTTACTCCCCCGTATTGGGTATATGACTGCATTATGTCTGCAAGGTATTTCACCAGATTGACCGTTGCTATAGGCTCGCTGTACACGACCCTGTGCCTTATGGCCTGGTCCCTTGCAAGCTCGACAAGCTTCCTTGCGTCCGCTATCAGCCCTGACGCCGTTATGAAGACGTGCTTGTCAACCTCGAATATCTTCCTTATGGAATCGGTTACGACGAGCGGCGAATAGACCGACTTGACGGCCGCCATGACTATGCCGTCCTTCGTGACAACGCCGACGCTGGTCGCGCCCCTTTTGACTGCCTCCTTTGCGTACTCAACCTGGAACAGCCTGCCGTCCGGGCTGAAAACCGTCATTGCCTTGTCGTAAGCCTGCGGAGAAGCGCCATACATTTTTCAAACACCCGTTTTGGTCTTGCCTACAATTGCTTAAAAATCTACCTGTTGCGGAACTCGCTTTCGCAAACGGCCCGTATGCCGTTCCTCTTCAGCATGGCAGCGAAAACCCCGTCGCCTTTTTTTAGTTTGCCGGAAAACGTCCCGTCATAGACAAGGCCGCAGCCGCAGGACGGGGATTTTGGCCTGAGGACGGCGACCCTGCATTTTGCCATCTTCGCGATTTTGAGCCCTTCCTTTGCGCCTTTGGCAAATGCAGCCGTGTAATCGTTGCCTTTGGCATCCACAACCCTTCCCTTCCTGATTTCCGCAGCAGGCCTCGGCGTTTGCAAGCCCCCAAGCTGCTCAGGGCATACGGGAATCGCCTTTCCCTGTTTCACAAGCGAGATGACCTTCGCGCACGGGCTGGCCTTCCCGTTCCATTTGCATCTTATGCCGGCGAGGCATGCGCTGACAACTATGATTTCATTCACCCAGATACTCAAAGCGCGGCCTCTCCTTCTCGTCCACAATGACCTTTTCAAGGAAGTTTTTCTTTGGCCTTGCCCACAGCGCGTTGTCCCCGAACTCCTTTGAGCCGTAGAGCGCCCTGTACACGACCATCTCCTCAAGCGTCTCGCTGTGCCTTGCAGTCCCTATGACCTCGTAAAGGCCGCCCTTGAAGTGCCTGTATTTCCCGTTTTTTATTTCTTCCACGGCTATGCCTTCCTCCCTGCGAAATCCTTTATCGCCCTTGTGACCACGTCGTTTATGTTGGAGTTGAGCGTGAGGTCCGATATCTTTACGTTTACATTGCCCTCAATCCATCCCTGCTTGTATTTTGAGGCCGTGACGGATATGCTGTCGGGGTCGTAAACAATCCCTTTCATGGACGCGAGCGCCCCCTTCACGTGCTCCTGCAGCTTCGCAAGGTCTTGCCTTGCCTCTATCTCAAAAGGGATGGATATCTTTGCGTAGTCTCCGGCCTCGGCCAGCTTCGTGATTTTTGACTTGGCGAACTCCGCGTTGGACATCAGTATAGTGTTGCCGGAAAGGTCAATAAGCTTTGTCGTTTTCAGGCCTATCTTCCTTAGCCTGACGATGTCGCCGGAGGGGAGCTTCAGGTAGTCGCCGTACTTTATCTGCCTCTCCATCTGCACGGCCAGCCCGTAGAACATGTTGGACACGATGTCCATTGCGCCGAGCCCGGCCACCAGCGTGATTATGAGCGGCAGGGCCGCGAACGCGGTGATGTCAATCCCTATCCTGTCAAGGCAGATTATCAGCGCGACGCTTATCACGAATATCTGGCTTGCGTTCTTGAAGAACGGCAGGAGGTCTGTCGGCACCTTCAGCTTGTACTCCTTCTGCCCCTCCTGGTAGTACCACTTGAACACGACGTGGATGACCTTGTACACGAGATACGTGAAGAACACGATGAGCGCCAGGTCTGTCGCAAGGCCGAGCTGGGTCTTGTCAAAGACCGCGAAATACGCGGGCATGAACAGCATGGAAAGCTCCAGCAGCACCAAAAAGAAAAAGGACTCTATCGGCCCTTTCGTCTCCGTTATCAGCATGTCGTCTAGCTTGGACTTGGTCTTTTCCGTGAGCTTCCTCCCTGTCCATATCAGGATAGGGGCCACCACCCTGCCCACCAGGTACGACTCCACGATTATCGCAAGCACGTACACGTAGTCCATGTACGGCGCCATTATTGCCATTATGCTCATAGCCATGATTCCTGTGCCTCAATTTTTTAACCTTTTCCATTATCATCTGCGCATGGAGATAATCGCAACAGCGAAGGGACGGGTGCAGGGCGTCAACTTCCGGGCGTACGCCAAATCGCTTGCTGATGCGATGAGGCTCAGCGGATACGCGAAAAACCTGGACAGCGGCGACGTTGAAATCGTGGTAAACGGGGACGGCGAGATGGTTGCGGAGTTTTTGGAGACAATCAAGAACAAAAGGGACGGCAACGGCATACGCGTGGACTCGCTTTCATGGAAGGAGAAGAAAGAGGAAAAATACGAGGGCTTTTCAACACGCGGGGACTAAAGCAGCTTGAGCTTCCCTATTATCATATCTATCTTGGACTCATTGTCCGGCCCTATGCCTATGCAGGTCGTTGTTCCTGGCTCAATTTGCGTCAATCCTGCATCGCTTATGCTTACGCAGGTCAGGCCCGCCCTCCTCGCCTGCTCAAGGATGTCAAGCAGCTGCTCCAGGCTGTCGCATTTTAACACGACTTTCTTCGCGCCTTCGCTGCGCCACTGCTCCCTGATTTCCTTTCCGGACTTGACGTACGCCTCAAGGGACGCATGGGAAACCTGAGCGCATGTCTTTCCCTTGCCCATGTCAATGTCCTTCCTTACGACGATGGCCTGCTTGTATTCCATTGTTTCACCCTTTCAGGAACTCCCTTAAAAGGCTTGTGGCATAGCATCCCGAGCCGAGCCTGAAGCGCACCCATTCGCCTTCAGCGCTGAAATCCAAATAAGGGGCAAGCA
>Ga0209777_10007322_pt1 | contig 12264 bp, 7 predicted proteins | sample FrelakmetHBP12HB_FD_187147 | JGI IMG/M metagenome (GOLD analysis project Ga0209777, IMG submission 187147) | Freshwater lake sediment microbial communities from the University of Notre Dame, USA, for methane emissions studies -HBP12 HB (SPAdes)... | ecosystem: Environmental > Aquatic >... | reverse complement strand
TCAACAGGTTCAGGAATGCATCGGTCGCTGGCGATATGGCGAGCATATCCCTGCTTTTCCGCACTTTTATGGGCAGGAGATCCTGCAGCCTGAATTTGCGGACCGGCTTGTCGTCAACGGATATGTTTTGCGACATCCTTAACTCCTCATTTCGCAAGAACCAGCTTAGAACAATGCCATTTCTGGTCTTGTCTTTCGTACGATGTAATTGGTGACCAGAATGAGTACGAAGCCCACGGTCGACTGAATAAATCCGGCGGCAGCCGGATAGCCGAGTGGTGCTCCGCCTCTCAACATGTTATAAACAAAAACATCCAGGGTATAGGTGACATCCTTGACGACCGCGGCTCCATTCGGAAGAGTATAGAACATATCAAAATCGGAGCCAAAGATGCGCCCAACCGCCAGGATCTGGAGCAGCACGATGACAGGTATCAATGCGGGCAGGGTAATATGAACGAACTGCTTCCATTTCGTGGCGCCGTCCATCGCGGCGGCTTCATAGAGCTCCCGGTCGATGCTGGTTATCGTGGCCAGGTAAATGATCGAACCATTACCCGTATATCTCCAGATGTTTGCAACCAGGAAAATGACCGGCCATGCGGCCGTCGTTTTATAAACTTCCAACGACCCCATGTTGGCGGCATGCAACATGCTGTTGATAATGCCGTTGGAGCTGCCCAATGCATATACCACGTAGGCAACAACGATCCACGAGATGAAAAATGGGAGGAATAGAATGGAATGATAGAGTTTGGCCCAGAATTGGCTTTTCAGCTCGTAGATGATCACGGCGAGTCCCACGGAGAACACCAGACCCACCACCATGAAAAGCAGGTTATACAAGATCGTATTGCGAAAGTAGGTCAACGTACTGGTGATATTTGTGGGGAGGGTTAAGTACTTGAAGTTATCCCACCCAACCCAGGCGCTTTTGATGAGGCTGTAAATGAATTTGTTTTGAATCCAATAATGTGCGGGGGGCATTGAAAACCGATACTTCTTGAATGCCAGGATGATACCGGGCATGGGGAGATAAGAAAACAAGAACAGCCAGATCGCCCCAGGGATAACCATCGTCAGATAAGATAAGTTGTTGTAAACCTTATCTGCGTTCCACCTTTTTTTCTTTGGTGGTTTTCCAGAAGACATGGTTCTGATTGACATGGTAGTATCCCTTATTTTTTGGTTCATGATCAGAAATTTGATCTAGAAAAGGTGTGACCGGATAATACTATATGGAGAAATGTTTGAGTCACCGCGGTTTTTGGAAATCGCAACCGATAAGGCAAGAGCTCCACTATTTCAAGATCTTCCTTCTCGTTCAGGGCAGGGTTTCAAGTTTGGCCTGGGGATCATTTTCTCATTAATGATTGGAAGCGATCCCAATTAGAAATCGCTAAATAAGGCATAGAATACGAAGAATCGGCTTCTTGTTCGATATATAGTGATAAAATGGGAGCGCTTCCATATTCCTTATTATACAATCATTTTTTCCATGAGTCAACATCTTGTACAGGGCAATCAGGTCTTTCTCAAAGTTATGTCAGGCAACATTGTTTTCCTGCCCAACCAGGCCGTACCAGGCGGTGCGGCTGGTGAAGACCTCATAAGGAGGATAATATGAAATTCGAAATTGGACGCTGGTTCATCCCGCCGGGCCTGGAGGCGATCCACCCGGTCAGCGTGCAGGACGTGCGGGTCGAGGATGGTACCCTGATGGTCACTGGCTACAGTGGGGCCGGGCGCTCGCGCGGCGAGCTGCTCGATGGAACGGTCATCACCGCCCGCTTCTCCTCGCCCATGCCGGAGGTGATCCGCGTGCAACTGACCCACTTCAAGGGCCGCCAGCCTCGCCGGCCGGCGTTCGATCTGGATACCAGCCTGACCAATCCGAATGCCCAGACCGGCCGGGACGCCGAGCAGGTCTGGCTGCGGGCCGGCCGCCTGGAGGTCCGCAGCGCGGCACATGGCGAATGGGGTTTTACCTTCCTGCGGGATGGCCAGCCACTGACCGCCAGCGGCCCGCATGATGTCGGCCTGATGCGCCTGAACGGGGAGACTTATCTGCGCGAGCGTCTGTCCCTGGCTCCCGGTGAGACCGTCTACGGGCTGGGCGAGCACTTCGGTCCGTTCGTCAAGAACGGCCAGTCCATCGACATGTGGAATGAGGATGGCGGCACCGAGAGCGAGTGGGCTTACAAGAACGTGCCTTTTTACCTGACCAGCCGGGGCTATGGCGTGCTCGTGGACCATCCCGGGCGGGTTTCCTTCGAGGTCGCCTCCACCCACACCACCCGCGTGCAGTTCAGCGTCCTCGACCACGGCCTGGATTACTATGTTTTCGGCGGGCCAACGCCCAAGGACACCCTGGAACAGTACACTGCCCTGTCCGGCCGCCCGGCCCTCCCGCCGGACTGGTCTTTCGGCCTGTGGCTGTCCACCTCCTTCACCACCAACTACGACGAGCAGTCCATCCTGGTTAACCTAGAGCGCATGGCGAAGGAAGGCATCCCGGTCTCGGTCTTTCATTTCGACTGCTTCTGGATGAAGGGGCTGACCTGGACTTCCTTCCTGTGGGACAGGGGCAATTTCCCGGACCCGGAGGGCATGCTGCAGCGCATCAAGGCCAAAGGCGTGCGTATCTGCGTGTGGATCAACCCGTACATTGCCGAGGCCTCGCCGCTCTTCGACGAGGGCGCCGCCGCAGGCTACCTGCTGCACACCCCCGAAGGCGATGTTTTCCAGACCGATAAATGGCAGCCCGGCCTGGCTTTCGTGGACTTCACCAATCCGGCCGCCTGCGAGTGGTACGCCTCCAAGCTCAAGGGGCTGCTGGCGATGGGCGTGGATTGTTTCAAGACCGACTTCGGCGAGCGCATCCCCACCGCTGTGCGTTACCACGATGGATCGGACCCCGAGCGTATGCACAACTACTATACTTATCTCTACAACCGGACTGTCTTCGAGGCCATCCGGCAGGTCAAGGGCGAGGGCCAGGCAGTTGTCTTCGCCCGCTCGGCTACCGCCGGCGGCCAGAAGTTCCCGATGCACTGGGGCGGGGACAACTCGTCCAACTTTCCCTCCATGGCCGAGACGCTGCGCGGCGGGTTGTCCTTCGGGATGAGTGGATTCGGCTTCTGGAGCCACGACATCAGCGGCTTCAATGGCACAGCGACGCCCGACCTGTACAAGCGCTGGGCCGCGTTCGGGCTGCTTTCCAGCCATAGCCGGCTGCACGGCGGCGACAGCCTGCGCGTGCCGTGGCTCTTCGACGCAGAGGCGGTGGATGTTCTGCGCCACTTCGTCGCCTTGAAGAAGCGCCTGATGCCCTACCTCCTGAATGCAGCCAAAGAGGCCCACGTACACGGCTGGCCAGTCTTGCGCGCCATGCTACTCGAGTTCCCCGACGATCCGGCCTGCCGGACGCTTGACATGCAGTACATGCTCGGTTCAGCCCTGCTGGTGGCGCCGGTCTTCTCGGAAAGCGGCGAGCCCGAATACTACCTGCCGGCTGGAGAGTGGCGTCATCTGCTGAGCGGTGAGCAGGCCTCGGGTCCGGGCTGGCGGCGGGAGAAGTATGGCTATTTCAGCCTGCCGCTCTGGGTACATATTGAGCGCGGCAGGAAATGGGCCTGCTTAAATCCGGCCCAAGGAGGCTGATTTATGGTGGAATTTATTAACGCCTGCAGCACGTACGGCACCTGGGATAACGACCACCAAAGATCAGTATACAACGATTCGTCCACACCTTTACCTGGCATTTGAACTGAGCCAGACGAAGTGGCTGTTAGGCTTCACGATCGGATTTGGGCAGAGGCCCCGGACAAACTGAAAGTTTGTCCTACATAATAAAAAGGAGATAATATGCTCACAACACCCACCGACCCATTCATCCTTAATCAAAGGCTTGGACGCGGCGTCAACATCATCGGCTCTGATCCGATCTGGAAATCACGTTCCGCCGGGCGCATGCAGGCGAAACACTTCCAATTGATCCGCGCGGTAGGCTTCAATCATGTGCGCATCAACCTTCACCCCTTCCGTTTCATGGGCAGCGCCCCAGAATTCGCCATCCAACCTACCTGGCTGAAGACGTTGGATTGGGCTCTTGAGCAATGCCGGGCGAATGGTCTGTTGGCTATCCTCGACCTGCACGAATTTACTGCCCTGGCAGCGGATCCATTCGGTCTCAAGCCCAAATACCTGGCTGCCTGGAGGCGGTTGGCAGCGCACTGCCAGGACGCCCCTGAAGAAGTGTTGTTCGAAATCCTCAACGAACCCAACACCCGGTTGACGCCCGAAGTCTGGAACGATTACCTCCAAGAATCGCTGGCGCTGATCCGCGCCGGCCATCCCACGCGTACCTTGATCATCGGCCCGGCGTATTGGAACAGCATCGACTACCTGCATCGGCTCAATCTGCCTGCCCATGATCGCCACATCATCGTCACCGTACATTACTACAACCCCATGGCGTTCACTCACCAAGGGGCTGCCTGGTCGGCAGAAAACAAGGATAGGACTGGTGTGACCTGGCTGGGGACAGAGACCGAAAAGCAGGTCATACAGCGCGATTTTACCGGTGCACAAGCCTGGGCTGCGGAGCACCAGCGTCCCATTCTACTCGGCGAGTTCGGTGCTTATGATAAAGGGGATATGGAATCGCGGGTGCGCTACACCAGTTTCGTTGCTCGAGAGGCCGAACGCCTGGGCTGGAGCTGGTCGTACTGGCAATTTGATTCGGATTTCATTGTCTTCGATATCGACCATGGCCGCTGGGTGGAACCGATCCGCGAGGCGTTGATCCCACCAAGTTAACTTTCGATCCGTCCGGGCTTCATGCAAGGCGAATGGGATTAATGGAGGACCTATGAACAATACCTATCAGAGCTTCCAGGTTGCCATGTACCTGCGTGCCAGTGATGTTGCCGCTTTAGGCAGTGATATTACTCCTTTCAAAGAACACTTTGAAACCTTGTGCCATTCAGTTAAAATCAACAAGGTCTATGTGGAAACCCATCGCAGTCTGGTGATTCCCGCCGAAGCCACCCTGGTCGCGGTGCGTGACTACCTGGTAGGCCGCGGCACGCAGGTCGCAGGTGGCATCACTGTCACAACTGCAGATTCTGGGAACTTCACCTCCTACTGCTACAGTAACCCCGAATATCGCCAGAAGCTCAAAGACATCGTCATCCTCACCGCCCGCCTGTTCGATGAAGTGATTTTCGACGATTTCTTCTTCACCAACTGCAAATGCCCGCTGTGCATCGCTGCCAAGGGCGATAAAAGCTGGACAGAGTTCCGCTTGGCGCAAATGACGCAGGCTTCTCGCGAGCTGGTGCTCGCCCCAGCGCGCGCTGCCAACCCCAATGTCAGGGTGATCATCAAATACCCCAACTGGTACGAGCATTTCCAGGGTCTTGGCTTCAATCTGGAGGACCAGCCCCCGCTATACGATGGCATCTATACGGGCACCGAAACGCGCGACGCGGCACTTAACGCCCAACACTTGCAGCCCTACGAAAGCTATCTGATCTATCGCTACTTTGAGAACATTAAGCCTGGAGGAAACCGCGGCGGCTGGGTGGACCCCTTTAACAGCCCCACCCTCGACCGCTACGCAGAACAGCTCTGGCTTACCCTATTCGCCAAAGCGCCGGAAGTGACCCTGTTCGACTACCATTCCATTGACCAGATGCGCATTCAAGAATCACAGCGTGGATCCTGGCAAGGGCAGGGCACCAGCTTCAGCTTTGATGCCGTCACCGCGCCAGTACGCCAACAAGATGGCAGCCTGTCTTCACAGGCGACGATCGCCCTGGCAGCTGGCGCAGCCTTCGAGATTGCCGATCGCTTTATTGGCAGGCTGGGCAACCCCCTGGGCGTGAAAGCCTACAAGCCCTATCATTCCACTGGCGAGGATTTTCTGCACAATTTCCTGGGTATGCTTGGCATTCCCATCGAATTGCTGCCTGAATTTCCCACCGAAGCGCCGGTCATGCTCCTGACCGAATGCGCTAAATTCGATCCAGACATCTTGACAAAGATCAAGGGGCAGCTCATGGCAGGCAAGGCAGTGGTGATCACCAGCGGCCTGCTGCGCGCCCTGCAGGATAAGGGCCTGGGCGATATCGTCGAGATGGAATGCACCGACCGTAAGCAGACCGGCCACGAATTCCTGATCGGCTGGAATCACGTCTACTCCGCCAGCCGGCCCATCCTGGTTCCTATCCTCCATTACCTGACCAACGATTCGTGGGAAGAAATAACTTGCCTGGGTGGCACTACCGGAACGCCTCTGCTTCATTCCGCTGCTTACGGTTACAGCAAGCTGTATGTGCTGACCATCCCAGACAATTTCGATGACCTGTACTCTCTGCCACCTGAGGTGCTCAACCGCATCCGCGAAGTGGTAACGCGCGGCCTATTCGTGCGCCTGGAAGCGCCTAGCCAAGTGGCGTTGTTCCTATATGACAACGACACCTTCATCGTTGAATCCTTCCTAGACCACATTATTGACATCTGCTTGGTGGTGGACGAGTTCCTCCCTTGTATCCAGGATATGCTTTCGGGTGAAATACTCGCTGGTAAAGACCTGCGCGACTGGCGCGACCAGAAAACGGCGAAAAAAGGCTACGCGGTAACGCTCAAGCCACATTCTTTTCGCGTGTTTAAGGCAGGGGATCAATGAGATACCGAATCACTGTATCTACTCACGGGTTTTGTGAAAGGTCGGTATATATGGCTCAAATCAGCATATTTCGGGGTTCGCTGCCATATCTGGTTGCCGCACATCTGGAGGTTTTCGGCGGTTTTAGACCTATATCACCACATCTTCAGGTGTGGCGACTACCCTGTGAGTAGATGCGAATCACTGAGAGAACAAAAAATCTACCACCACTGAGTATACCGAGCCTGCAGAAAAAAAAGAACACAATTGGCAAGGCGCTCATCGTATTTTTTTGGATTTACGCAAAACGAATCCGTAACATAAGCGGTGGGTTTTGAAAGAATGACGAACTTCTTGTAAGATAGTGATTGTCCGGATCACATTTGAAGATGCGAGCCCGCACTGTGCGCGGCTACAAGACCTGGCCAGGGATGCAGTCTGGCTTGATGCTGGCCGGAACGAAACTCGTTTGATCCAGTTCTCTGATGGAAGATTCTTTTTTCCCCGCCAATTTCTCAAATTCACCAACCGCCTATGTTACAAACTCTACCAGTACACGGTGTTCGGGTAATCGCATCTAATTTTATGGGGATTTTTCGGCTTGAAAATGGCGAATTGTATCTTTTTTTCATCTCTACTTGACACAACTAGCCTTTCAGGGATCTCACCGAGCCATTTCTAGATACTTGGAACCAAAACTAGCGCATTTTTGCCACCGAATACAAGGAAAATGGCTCAAATTTGAATGTTGATGCGATTGCCCTATATACGATGTTGACTCGCGGAAAAATTGATTGTATAATGAAGAATATGGAAGCGCTCCCATTGTTTCACTATATATCGAACAAGAAGCCGATTTTTCGTTTTCTATACCTTATTTAGCGATTTCTAATTGGGATCGCTTCCAATCATTAGTGAGTATATGCCATCACTTACGCTCGAGGATATTGCCAAACAGACTGGGGTATCGCGTTCAACCGTCTCGCGGGTCGTGAACAATCACCCTAACGTTCGCGAGGATGTCCGCAAAAGGGTCCTTGAGGCTATTCGGCAGACGGGGTTTTTTCCTCATGCGGCCGCTCGATCCCTGGCTTCGCAACGTTCCTGGACAATCGGTCTGATTCTGCCAAATAGTGTCAGTTCCTTCTTTACCGAACCCTATTACCCTCACCTCACAAAAGGAGTCGCCCAAGCCTGTAACCAGCACAATTACACCTTGGCACTCTTTCTTGTCGAATCCAAAGAAGACGAAGAAAAAATATTTCCACGTGTCTGTCACCGCGGCTTGGTAGACGGTGTTGTTGTCCAAGCCGGACACCATGGAGATCAGGAGATCATCGGCCGTCTGGTGGACGCAAAAATGCCAATGTGCATTTGCGGTCGTCCTTTCCGATCTGATAATGTTAGTTACGTAGACGTTGACAACGTAAATGCTTCTTATATTGCAGTCAGCCACCTCATCCAACTGGGCCGCCATCGCATTGGCACCATTGCCGGTCCATCCACCAGCACGGTGGGTATTGACCGAATGGCAGGGTATCGTAAAGCTCTTCTCAGCAGAGGAATAAGTAATGATGAAAGTTTGATCGCAGAAGGAGACTTCACAGAAGCGGGGGGTTTTTACGCCATGCAAAGACTATTGCCCGCTGAACCAGATGCCATCTTTGCGGCGTCCGATATCATGGCATTAGGCGCTATGCGCGCTATTCGGGAAGCAGGGTTAAGCATTCCAGATGACATCGCCTTCGTTGGTTTTGACGATCTCCCACTGGCTGCTCTTGAAGATGTGCAATTGACCACCATCCACCAACCGGTTGTTCAATCTGGAAGTCGCGCAGTAGAACTTCTGATTGATTTGATTGAGAATGGTAAAAATCCGCCGCGTCATATCATTATGGATACCGAATTGATCATCCGTCGCTCCTGCGGAGCACTCCATAGGTGATGGAAGAATTACCCATAGTATGTTGGATGCCTCCACGCGCAAGGAGTAGCCGGTTCCCATAGAGATTGAAAAAGATCATTGGGTTGACTGACCAGGGTTTCACTTCACATATATTTTCCAATGGGAAGGGGCACAAAACGCGCCCTACCCTGTAAGGAGCATTTCGTGCATTACGGCCATTTTGATGATGAACAGCGTGAATATGTTATTACTCGCCCAGATACTCCTCTGCCTTGGATCAACTACTTGGGCTGCGAAGCATACTTCGGAATTATCTCCAACACAGCAGGTGGTTATTCCTTTTACAAGGACGCCTGCCTGCGGCGTCTGACCCGTTACCGCTACAATAACGCACCGCTAGATATGGGCGGAAGATATATTTACCTGCGGGACGACGATCTGCATCTTTCTAGACCCCGAATCTGGTCGCCAACATGGATGCCGACGCGCACCGCGTTGGATTCATACGAATGTCGCCACGGCATGGGTTACACCATCATCAAGTCGCAACTAGCAGGCATCGAATCCAAGACGCGTTACTTCATTCCCCTCAGCCAGAACCTGGAAATTTGGGAACTGACCCTCACCAATCGCCGAGACCAGTCCGCGGAATTATCTGTCTTCTCAGCGATTGAGTTCTGTCTGTGGGACGCCAACGATGACGCCACCAATTTCCAGCGTGGTTATTCAACTGGCGAAGTTGAAGTTGCTCCCATCTCCCTTTCAGGGAGATGGGCTGGGGATGAGAGCCTCGTCATCTACCACAAAACCGAATACCGCGAACGCCGCGACCACTTCGCCTTCTTTGCCTGCTCTGAACCCCTCGCGGGATATGACACCAACCGCGAAGCCTTTCTCGGTCCCTACCGGGGTTGGGACTCGCCTCAGGCGGTGGAAACAGGCCAAACGTCTGATTCGGTGGCGCATGGTTGGCAACCCATCGGTGCGCACCACGTCAAAATTCGGTTAGAGCCCGGTGAGCAAAAAAAGGTCATCTTCCTGCTGGGCTACCACGAAAATCCAAACGAAGATAAGTTCGACCCGCCCGGTTCGCAGACCATCAACAAGCGGACAGTACTACCAATCATCACTCGCTTCCTGAATCCGGCGGAAGTAGAAAAGGCGTTTGTTGCACTGCACGAATACTGGGATGACCTGTTAAGCAAGTTCAAAGTAGAAACGCCGGATGTTCATACCAACCGCATGGTGAATATTTGGAATGCCTACCAAGTGATGATCACTTTCAATCTATCGCGCTCGGCCTCATACTTCGAGAGTGGGATTGGACGCGGGATGGGCTTCCGCGACTCAAACCAGGATCTGCTCGGTTTCATGCACCTGACCCCAGAGCGCGCCCGCGAACGGATTTTGGACCTGGCCGCCACGCAACTACCCACGGGCGGGGCGTATCATCAGTACCAGCCGCTGACCAAGCGTGGCAACAACGATGTCGGCTCAGGCTTCAATGATGACCCACTCTGGTTGGTACTAGCCGTGACAGCCTACATCAAAGAGACTAACGACTGGAGCATTCTCGAAGAACCTGTCCCCTATGACAACCAGGCTGGTTCCGAGATGCCGCTGTTCGAGCATTTGCAGCGTTGCATCCAGTATACGCTCGACCGCCTCGGCCCGCACGGCCTGCCCCTCATTGGCCGCGCCGACTGGAACGACTGTCTGAACCTAAACTGCTTCTCCGACGCGCCCGGCCAATCCTTCCAGACCACGACCAACAAGGACGGTAAGGTCGCCGAAAGTGTCTTCATTGCCGGTCTATTCGTACTGGCAACGAAGGAAATGGCAAATTTGAATAAGAAGTTGGAAGTGGCAGAAAAAAAGAAGGAAAAAACGCCACAGAAGCGTTGGAACTTCTCTCTTCTGCCTTCTAAGTTTTACCATGAAAAAGCTGCCAAAATGGAGAAGACCATCTGGGCCGCGGGCTGGGACGGCAAGTGGTTCTGCCGTGCCTACGACGATTTTGGCCACGTCCTTGGCTCGAAGGAAAATGAGGAAGGACGCATTTTCATCGAGCCGCAGGGTATCTGCGTGATGGCAGGTTTGGGTGTGGAAGATGGCCGCGCTGAGAAAGCCTTGAACTCGACAGCCGAATATTTGGCAACGCCGCATGGAATTGTCCTGCACCAGCCGGCCTTCTCAAAATATTGTCTTCATTTAGGTGAGATTTCATCCTATCCGCCTGGCTACAAGGAGAACGCGGGCATCTTCTGTCACACCAATCCGTGGATCATGATCGCCGAAGTAAAGATCGGCCGCGGCGACCGCGCTCATGATTACTACCTGCGCATCAACCCGTCGGCGCGCGAGGACTTGAGCGAGGTGCATCGCTGCGAGCCGTACGTGTACGCCCAGATGATCGCCGGCAAGGATGCCCCCACCCACGGGGAAGCCAAGAATTCCTGGCTGACGGGCACAGCGGCTTGGAGCTACGTCGCCATCACGCAGTGGATTCTGGGAATTCGTCCGACCTACGATGGGCTTGAAATTTCACCGGTCATCCCGTCAGGATGGACCGGCTTCGATGCAGTGCGCAGTTTCCGAGGCATCCGCTACATGATCCACGTCGAGCGGCAAGGACCCGGTAACCGCGTCCAGCTCGAGGTCGAGGGCCACCTTGTGACCGGCACCATCGTCCCCCTGCTACCGGAAGGAATGCAGGAAGTTCATGTCATGGTGAAGGTGTCCTGATGCAGTACGGTTATTTCGACGACAACGCCAAAGAATACGTCATTACCAGCCCTGATACGCCTCAATCTTGGAGCAATTACCTCGGCTCCATCGAGTACGGGGCAATCATCACCAACAACGCGGGGGGCTACGGATTCTACCAGTCCGGGGCGCGCGGACGATTCCTGCGCCTGCGTTTCAACAGCGTCCCGCTCGATCAGCCGGGGCGCTACTTTTTCCTGAGGGATAACGTCAGCGGTGACTACTGGTCCGCTTCGTGGCAGCCGGTGGGCAAGTCGCTCGACTCTTACCAATCTGAGTGCAGACATGGCACGGCCTATACGGTGATCACATCGCGTTATTCTGGCATTGCGACCGAGGCGACTTACTTCGTGCCGCTCGGACAAAACTTCGAATACTGGCGTTTGAAAGTGACCAATGAAAGCGAGCGCCCGCGCAACCTTTCGCTTTTCACGTTCTGCGAATTCACCAACCAGTGGGACACACGCCAGGACACGGTCAACCTACAATATTCGCTGTTTATCGTGCGTGGTGAACTCACCGACGACAACCTGCTGCGCATTGCCATTCATGATAACCTGACGCCCGAATCCGAAACCTCTTACAAACATGACCCGACAATGCATACCTGGATGGGGATGGCTGGTTCAATTGTATACGGTTTCGACACCAGCCGTGAAGCCTTCCTCGGACCGTACCGCGGCTACCATAATCCACTCGTTGTTGAACAGGGATACTGCACGAACAGCCGCGTCTACGGCGACAACGCCTGCGGCAGCATGCAAACGAATCTGAACCTAGAGCCTGGTGAGAGCCGCGAGATGGTGGTCCTGCTCGGTATTGGAGACGCCCACACGGTCGGCAAACGGACCTTCACTGAATTCGGCTCACTCGAACGCGCCGAGTCTGAATTGCTAAAACTGAAAGCCTACTGGCACGA
>Ga0209777_10007321_pt1 | contig 12268 bp, 11 predicted proteins | sample FrelakmetHBP12HB_FD_187147 | JGI IMG/M metagenome (GOLD analysis project Ga0209777, IMG submission 187147) | Freshwater lake sediment microbial communities from the University of Notre Dame, USA, for methane emissions studies -HBP12 HB (SPAdes)... | ecosystem: Environmental > Aquatic >... | reverse complement strand
GCCTCAGCAGTTCCTTCCGGCCGGCTCCATAGACCCGTTGATAGCTATCGACGATATCGCTTCCGCCACTGGAAAAGACGTGGGATTGACACTCTTTGCAGATTTCTTCCTCAACTGCCAGGAGGACGAACTTCTCCACAATGACACCGTAAAAGTAATTGAGGTAGGCATGGTATTTGGCAGCGCCGACAAGCCTCTTGAAATCTTCCTCAGATAGTTCTTCGGGCATCCTGCCAAAGAAGAGCAGGTCAATCAATTCCTGCTCCGGAATAAGGCCATCCACCTCTCCGCAGAGACGCTGGGCAAGAAGCAGCCAGTCGAATGCCTCACCATCGATTAGGTAGCAGTAATGATGTTCACCATGGCTTTCCTCGGGCCAGCTCCAGAGCCCGATAGCTTCAAGCAAGGCAACATGCCATGGTTTTCCGCTAGCTATGGCTTGCTTAAGATGTTGGACTGCTTCGCCATCGCCAACGGAGGCCACAGAAAAGGGAATAGTATTATCTTGCCTCATCCTTCCAGTTTACCCCTAACTGATTATCATCCCACATACGCAATGATTTCGCAAGAACCAGCTCGACAAGCCACATTCCATTCGTGGTGAGCCCTTTCGGCAAGCTCAGGACAGGCTTGTCGAACCATGAACAGTCTTTCGACAGGCTCAGGACAAACACCCCACAACCTTTCACTTATCAGTTCCTCTATCCTGCTTGAAGAACGCTTCCACCTCGCTCAGGCTTCTTGTGTTTAGAATATGTCCAGCCTCACACCAACCCCGCCGCGCTACCCCGACCCCGAATCGTACAAGCTCTAAATGCCCCGCTCTGTGAGAATCGGTGCAGATAACCAGTTTCACACCCAGCTCTTTCGCCCTCAACGCATGAATATCCTTCAGGTCCATCCTCTCGGACATGGCATTGATCTCCAGCGCCGTGTTCGTCCTCACCGCAGCCTTGAAAACCTCTTCCAGATCAACCTCTATCGGCTCGCGTTCTCCGATAAGCCTGCAGGTCGGATGAGCCAGTATATCTATATGAGGGTTCTCCAGGGCACGGATAATCCTCTTGGTCATCTTGTCCTTGTCCTGCCCCATTGCAGAATGTACGGCAGCCACCACAACATCGATCTCGCTTAAAAGTTCATCAGGATAGTCGAGCGCGCCGTCGGCTCGTATATCCACCTCGATCCCTGTGAACAAGCGAATGCCTTTCAGCTTGCGGCCTACCTCTTTTATCTCGGCTATCTGCTGCCTCAGCCTTTCCTCGTTCAGCCCGTGGGCAATGCCTCTGCCTGACGAATGGTCTGTAATCGCCATATACTTGTAACCACAAGCCTTGGCCGCAGTTGCCATTGCCTCGATAGTGTCATGCCCGTCGCTCCACTCAGTGTGTACGTGAAAATCTCCCTTTATATCTGAGACCTCGATTAGACGAGGCAGCGCTCTTTTCTTCGCCAACTCTATCTCGTTGCGCGCTTCCCGTAGCTCGGGAGGGATATACTGAAGCCCAATCCTCTCGTAAAAAGCTTCCTCGGTAGTGAATTTCTCAATTTCTCCGGTCTTCACCACAGTAATACCATACTCGCTCAGGCTCAGTCCCTGCCTGACTGCCCTCTCTCTGAGGGCCACATTATGTTCCTTGCTTCCGGTGAAATGCTGAAGCAGCGAGCCGAAGCTATCAGTCTCCACCATCCTCAGGTCAACCTGAAGACCGCTCTTGACGATAACGCTGGCCTTGGTTGGCCCCTGCGCCAGGATTTCCTCCACCATAGGGAGGCCCACAAACGCCTTGATGACGCTCTCTGGATCTTGGGCAGTGCCCATAATGTCTATATCCCCGATGGTCTCCTTGAAGCGGCGCAGGCTGCCTGCGGGGGTGAGGTTGCGCACGCCAGTCTGTTTTTTCAGGGCGGCAACAATCTCCTCAGCCAGCGGCAGCGCCTCACCAAGCGGAATACGCTTATCCTTACGGCTCATGGTCTGGATATGGTGGAGTATGTTCTCAGCGGTCTTATCTCCCAGGCGGTACAGTGAAGCCACTCTGCCGTCTAGAATTGCCTTCTCCAACTCGTCAACATTAGATATTCCCAGCTCTTTGGAGAGTCGCATAGCCGTTTTGGGACCGACGCCGGGGATTGTCATCAGGTTGACGATGCCTTCGGGAAATTCGGAGCGGAGCTTTTGGTAAACCTCGAGTTTGCCGGTGGTCAGTAGCTCGGTTATCTTGTTGGAAATGGCTTCGCCGACGCCGGGGATTTCGCGGAGCCTGCCCTCCCTCATCAACTGGTCGAGCTCTTCGGGCAGGGTTTCGATGGTGCGGGCAGCTTTCTGGTAAGCCCTTATTTTAAAGGGGTTGTCCTCCTTCAACTCGAGGAGGTCGGCCATGTCCTGAAACACCTCCGCAATGGCCGCATTGTTCATGGCTTACCCTTTTCACCGATTCATTCCAAATATCAAGTTTATTACGTTTGCCCTTTAACTCTTTCGGGTAGACACACTGGTCTGCCCTTTGCCTTCCTTCCCGCAGCACTTCTTGTATTTCTTGCCGCTGCCGCAGGGGCAGGGGTCATTTCGCCCTATCTTGTCTCCCGCAGGGACTTTCTCCTTTTCTCGTGGCTTCTCTTGCTTCACTATGCCTACGTGGTAAATCATATGCACAATGTCATGACGTAAGTCAGCCATCATGTTCTGGAATGTCTCATGCCCTTCCGTCTTGTAAGCCACCAGCGGGTCTCTCTGCGCTAAGGATTGTAGTCCAATCCTCTCGCGCATGTTCTCCATAGCGGTAAGGTGCTCCACCCAGTGGCTGTCAAAGGCCCGCAGCATCACCAGTCTCTCCGCAACCCTCATATTCTGCGGCCCGAGCTCTTTCTCACGCTCCTCATAAAGGGACTCAGCATATTCTTCAAGCTTCTGTTCGACCTCCTTGCGGCTCATCCTGGAGATGGCGTCCTTGCTTAGATAAGGGGGCAGAGGCATGATAGCGTTTGCACCTGCGACAAGCCCATCGAGGTCCCATTGGTCAGCGCGCTCATCGCCGAGATTGTTGTGAACAATATCTCTAAGAGCATCCTTAATCATGTCCTGGATATTTGCTTTCAGGTCAGCCCCGCTCAGTATCTTCTTTCTCTCATCATATATTACTTCGCGCTGTTTATTGACCACATCGTCATAGTCCACCAAATGCTTGCGGATGTCGAAGTGATAGGCCTCGACCTTCTGCTGGGCATTCTCGATAACCCTGCTCACCATACCGTGCTCCAGAGGCGTGTCCTCGTCGAACCCGGCCCATTCCATAAACCCCTTAACACGGTCGCCGCCGAACCGGCGCATGATGTCGTCCTCGAGCGACACATAGAAGCGCGAGCTGCCGGGGTCTCCCTGACGTCCGGCTCGGCCTCTCAACTGGTTGTCTATGCGCCTCGCCTCATGGCGCTCCGTGCCCACAATGTGCAGCCCGCCCTGTTGAACCACCTTATCATGCTCCGCCTGCCACTCCCGGGGGTCTCTTCCCTCCGGATTGCCGCCCAGGATGATGTCCACGCCGCGACCTGCCATGTTCGTAGCGATAGTGACCATTCCCTTTTCCCCCGCCTGTGACACAATTTCTGCTTCCTTCTCAGCTCGTTCTGGTTTGGCATTGAGTACCTGATGCTGAATGCCTTTTTTTTGCAGCATCTGGCTCAGGTGCTCCGAGTTCTCTATAGAGACCGTGCCTACCAGCACCGGACGCCCCTCTTTGTTCAGCTCTTCAATCTCTCTCACCACGGCCCGAAACTTGGCTTCTACGTTTTTATATATCTGGTCTTGAAGGTCATTCCGAATCATAGGCTTATTCGTGCGGATGACCACCACGTCAAGCTTGTATATCTTATCGAACTCCTCAGCCTCAGTAACAGCCGTGCCCGTCATCCCCGCGAGTTTATCGTACATTCGGAAGTAATTCTGGAAGGTGACAGTGGCCATGGTCTTGCTCTCTCGCTGAATCTTCACATTTTCCTTCGCTTCAATAGCCTGGTGCAGCCCCTCGGAGTAACGGCGGCCGAACATCAGCCTCCCCGTGAAGTCGTCAACTATAATTACCTCCCCATCCTTCACCACATAATTGCGATCTTTCAGATAGAATTGTTTAGCCTTCAGGGCAGCTTCCACATGGTGACGCTTCCTACCCTTTTCAAAAACGTCAGTGAAATCTTCATCAGGGCGGCCAGCACCGCCATACATGTCAAGGTCGCCAAACGCGGCAGCTATTTTATTCTCCCCACGGGTCGTCAGGAATAGACTCTGTTCCTTCTCATCGAAACGGTAATCATACTCGCTGTTCACTCTGGCTAAAGCAGCTTCTTTCCCTACTTCCTTGCCCATCTCGTCAACTTTGGTCTCGCTAATCCCTTTGAAGTTCTGGACTGCGCGTGCCGCTTTAACATACACCGACGTTGCTTCCTCCGCAGCGCCGCTGATGATGAGTGGGGTGCGTGCCTCATCGATAAGGATGTTGTCCACCTCATCGACGATGGCGTAATTGAGTTCACGCTGCACGCACTGGGAAAGATCGCCTACCATATTGTCCCTGAGGTAATCGAACCCGAACTCGTTGTTGGTGCCGTATGTGACATCGGCCTCATAAGCCTGGCGGCGGGTAATCGGGCGCAGGTGCCTCAGCCTCGAGTCCTCGGACTCGTAGGCAGGGTCGAACAGGAAAGCGGCCTCATGTTGTATGGAGGCAACAGATAAGCCCAGGACATTATAAATCGGCCCCATCCATTGCACATCGCGCTTCGCCAGGTAGTCGTTCACAGTGACCACGTGAACGCCTTCGCCGGTCAGCGCATTCAAGGTAACAGGGAGAGTAGCCACCAGCGTTTTGCCTTCGCCAGTCTTCATCTCGGCGATCTTGCCCTGGTGGAGAACAGCCCCACCTATCAACTGAACATCGAAGTGGCGCTGTTTTATAGTCCGTTTCGCGGCTTCCCGAACGGCAGCGAATACCTCGGGTAATAGAGAATCCAGCGGCTCATCCTCTTCCAGGCGAGCTTTAAACTCCGCCGCCTTCGCCTTCAACTCATCATCGCTGAGCCTCTCGAACTCGGGCTCGAGCGCGTTTATCTCGTCGACTGCCGGCTGCAGCCGCCTGAGCTCCCGCTCGTTGGAATCTCCGATAAAACCGATAATCCGCTTGAACATGAACTCCCTCTACTGGAACATCGCGCCCACCGACAGTCCGGCGTGGATGCGATGTATAGCCTCACCGATTAGGGACGCCAGGGAAAGCACAGTAATCTTAGCGATCATTTTTGAGTCAGGTACAGGTACGGTGTCTGTAACTACCAATTCCTTGAGATTGCTCGAGGCGATGCGTTGCACGGCAGGGCCTGAAAGTATAGGATGTGTGCAGCAGGCATAGACTTCGGTAGCTCCATATCCCTTCAGAGCCGAGGCAGCGCTTGTAAGCGAGCCCCCCGTATCCACTTCATCATCCACAAGCAGTGCCCGTTTTCCTTCAACCTCGCCGATAATGGTAAGGGTCTCTGATTTATCCACGTTGCCTATTCTGCGTTTCTCCACAATGGCGAGGGGAACATGGAGCCTGGCAGCGATATCTCGGGCACGCTTAGTGATGCCGATATCGGTCGCTACTACTACAAAGCTATCAACCGATTTCTCTGCGAAATAATCGCTGAGGATATACATGGCAGTTAGCTCATCTACTGGAATATTGAAAAAGCCCTGTATTTGCCCGGCATGGAGGTCCACAGTCAGCACGCGGTCAGCCCCGGCTACCGTGATCAGGTCAGCCACCAGCCTGGCCGTTATAGGCACTCGGGGCTGGTCTTTCTTATCGGTGCGACTGTAGCCATAGTAGGGCATCACTGCCGTAATCCTCCCTGCTGAGGCACGCCTCATAGCATCAATCATTATCAGAAGTTCCATGAGATTCTTGTTGACAGGGGTGCATATAGGTTGAACGACAAAGATGTCGCGCTCTCTAACATTCTCCAGGATTTTAACAAAGATGTTCTCATTGCTGAATTCGAACACCTCCGCCTTACCCAAAGGTATACTCAAATAATCGCAAATCGCCTGGGCCAGCTTCGGATGAGCGTTGCCGCTAAACACCTTCAACTCGTCAAACACTTTCATCCCCCTTACAAGTTATGACACTATTCATTTTACCAAACAAATATAGCACAAACGAATTTGACGGGCAATCAAGCTTGCTCTGCACTATCCCAGTAATAGAAGACACCGCTAGGGGAATCGATTAGATGAAGTCAAATGTCAAACCTTACCGCTTAGCTTCGCGCACTATCTTATCGATGACTGGGGTGATATCTCTGGAGGTATCGACGGCATAGTAGTTGCGGCTGATCCGCTCTACCCGCGTCCTCATCCTCTGATAAATACTCCAACCTGCATCCGACTTATCTTCGGGATTGATACCTTCCGCCCTACCCTGAAGGCGCTGCCGCACCAGTTCCCGGGGTGCCTCCACCTGCACTAGGATAAGCTTTGCCTGGAGACGCTGAGCTATACGATACAGGGGTTCCCGGTGATGCTCTACGAGATTGGTGGCATCGAGAATGACTGAAATTCCGCTGCCGAGGAGGTCTTCGATAAGGCGATGGCAGCCACAAAAAAGACGGTGGCTCTCCTCAGCGCTGTATGTAGGGGCAGTGAAGAGCTGCTTGCGCAAAGCGTCGCTCTCTACGACCACGCTGGGCAGCCGTTCTGCCAGCTTGCGGCTGAAGTAAGACTTGCCAGTACCCGGCAAGCCGCTCACAATAATAAGCGCCGGCTTAGCCACAGGCTCCGGAAGCCCGCCCAGCGCCTTCTTCAGCTCTTTTAAGTCGCCAGTATCTCTCCCGGCATCCATTGTCTCATGATAATTCAATAACGTCCATCCAAACAATAGTACCTAAGTACTCTCAACCCAGACAAAAGGGCATCGTTTTTAAGATGCCCCCAAAGTAGAATTAGCCTATATCTCGCTTCTATCGAACAGCAAACGGTTTAGCAACATGCGATTTTTCCACGTTGGCTTGCGTAAGTCCTCGCGCAATTTGGCAGTGAGCCTTCTCAACATAATCATTACGAAAAGTCCGATGAAGGCAAATACCACCTCGCGGGGTTGCCCCACACCCCAGGCAGCCAGGGGCATCACAGCGAAAGCTCCTGCCATACCGAGAGGCAGACTCAAACTGGGCGGACCTCCGAACCTGAGTTTTTCGCTCAGATTCTGGTTTCGCTGCCGCAACCGGGGAATTGTTCTAACAGCGGCTCCTATTACTACAGGCACCAACGCTATAAGCATTGCATACGTAGCCAGTGTACCAGACATGGCCAAGCCTATGCTGTTCCCCCTCTCCCCATCGAATTTCAAGAAGACTGGCCACATCTGTCCAGCTACAGCAGCAACTCCGGCGCAAGCAACCCATCCAGGGTCGAAGCCCCCGACGTTCCGAGCAAGCAAAACCACGATGACCGCTTTGGCGAAATCGAAAGTCACCCCAATAAAACCCTCGACACGCCCCACGTGTCGCCACAAAGCGATGTGCATATCATCATACTTTCTGAGGTCTACCCCATGAAGCCTACCTAACAGATACAGCAAAGGGAACGAGCCCAGGATGTAAGACCCTATGATGAGAGCGACCTTATCCCACATCTATGTCCTCCTCGCTGTAAAAGGCGAGAGCTATTATACCAGGTCCGGCCTGCACACCCATAGTCGGCGCAAAATCAGTTATGCAAAGCTCGACACACTTGAATCGAGACTCTATCCGCTCTCTCAAGGCTTCCGCCTCCTCCAATACATTGGCATGCATAATATTAACGTGAACTGGCTTGCCAGCCGTTCTCTGCTCCATGATCTCCAACAGACAAGAGACACTATCGGTGACCACAGCAATACGACTGATAATACTCTCCTACCCTCAACTAAAGTTGCGTTAACTACTGGTCGAATCGGCCGCATAAAAACTGAGCCCGATGGAACCGGGCCCGGTATGCGTGCCTATTACCGGCGTAAAATCGGTGACGTAGAACTCGAGACAATCGAACTGAGATAGGATATCAGCCTTAAGTCTTTCAGCCTCTTCAGAAACACCAGCCTGCATCAGATTCTCGCATATTGGCCCCCACTCCGCTGCCTCATTATATACAGCAACCGCTGCATCGCCCGTTTCCTGGTACGACAGCGTTCCAGCAGACGCACATCGCCTGTGGCATCCAAAATAGGCTTGATCTTAAACAGTGAGCCAGCCCACGATGCTGCCTTTGGGATGCGCCCCCCTTTGGCTAAATAGTAAAGCGTGTCCAGCACTGCCAGCGCATTGGCTCTATCCATCATATCCTGTGCAGCCTGGACGACCTGAGATAAATCTTTGCCTGAGGCTGCTGCTCGAGCCGCTGCTTGAGCAATAAACCCTTCGGCCAGCGCCGGGCTGCGAGAAGGAAAAACCGTTATGTTAACGTTTGGTATCGACTCCCTCGCCATCTCCCTGGCCTGAGTTGCCGAGTTAAATGCCATACTCAAATTAGGAGGAAGCGTTATGCAGAGGATGCCGCTAACCTGCTTAGCTACCTCCCGGAATGCCTCAAGATACTCACCTGGCGACGGAGAAGAGGTAGTAGGAACATTTTTCGCCTTCTTCAAAAGCTCATAGAATTCCTGTGATGTTATATCTACCCCATCTCTATAGGACTTGTCCCCGAAGATGAGTATCAAAGGCAGTATGTGTATGCCGTATTGTTTAACCACCTCCTTAGGCACACACGCACTGCTGTCAGTAACAACAGCAACCTTACCCATAAAAGGTCTTATGTCTCCGTCTTCTCAATATTTCTCTTGCCTACAATCAAATGGTCAGACAGGCCATCAAGCTGTAGTTCTTCGCCTTCTGCCGATGAATATTGTATCAATGATGACCAGAACAGCTCCCACTCCGATTAATACCCACGGGACAACGGTTTCGAATAAAAAGAGCTTGCGAGCAGCATCATTAGCAACACCCATCAGGTCGACAATCGTCCCCTCGGCATAGCGAACATTGGATATTTGAATAGGTATCTTTTGGCCCATCATATCCATGTTCGTGGTAGTGGTGGCATCCTGGTTCACCACAGTGCCTGTTCTGGGGTCAATTGTAAGTGTGATAACAGTGCTCAATAGCAGGGGCGCCTGGCTTTGCGGCTCAGTGCCAATGGATATGTCCTTGCCATCTACCTCAAAGATGACAACCTTCATCCCTCGGAACATGTCAGCCCTGACATAACTGGCTGTAAGCGCTCGGCTAGCACCAGGGTTCCATAGGTCGAAGCTATCCCCTTTTCCCAAACCCCTGGGAGGCCCCCAGTAACCCGAACGATGGTTTTCGTCAATATCCGTCACTATCTGGAGGGTATGTCTGTCTACCGCCAGAGTCTGCTCAAAGCTGTAATCGGCTGAGAAGTCAGTTGCGATATCAGTGCCACTAAGTGCGTTCTGAACTTTGTACCAGGCAGCGATATATGTCATGTACCTTTCGTTGATGAACAGGGCACCATCCTGAGTACCGGTGGCTTTCTGCTCCAGCATCTGCTCTATGGGGAAATTCGTACTATTTTCCGGGGGGCCTACCGTAAAATCGCCTTCGAAAAAGAGGGTGCGCCCATAATCAGTCGGCACCTTATTCAATGCAGGAAAGATGACCATGATCCACAATATGCCGAGAATCACCAGCACCAACCCTACTACGGATACGATAAACCCTCTCTTCCCTTGTTTCGGAGTAGCTATAGGTCACCTCCTTTTAGTTTGGTTTATTCTATTTGTCTTGCTTTCAAGTCCGCTTCGCAGCCTGCTCAAGACAAGCCTCTTCCCAGGCTTCCATCTCGCTGCCACGATGCACCACTCTATTCTGCAATAACCAGGGGCTCAGCAGAAAGCTAACAAAGCAGACAGACACAAGCAGGCAGATAACAGGATTAAGGTCACTTTCGGCAAAGCGCCAAACAATTCCCAAAATAAGTAACGTAGCTACCGCAAGGACTCCAATCTTGAGTAACCGCTGTCTGAGACGAATAAAGACTCCAGCAGCACCGCCCAGAGCGAGAAAGGTAAAAGCCATCCCTAGATTGGCGCTTTCAAAACCTCCCTTGCCATACCAAACAAGCCCGACACTCTGCTCCTGGGCAACCAGCCACACTACAATCGCAGGAAATGGGAGCATCATAAACGAAGCGAGCAGCCAATCCCTACGTACTACGCGAACGATGATGTAGCCCAACAAACAAAGCGCAACAGGGACGTAAACTGTTATCATCACCCATTGCATGCCACTTCCCAGCACAAACCAGGATAGGCCCTGGCCGACAGCAAGTAGAACCAGAAAAATGACGGCGAACAAAGGTATCAGAAAATAACCCAGCCAAGAATAGAACCACGACGGTCTACCATGCCGCCAGGCATAGACTGTCACTGCTAGTACCGTCAGTGCAGTAGTAAGCAGCCAGAAGTCATTTCGCCAAAGGCTGAAGCCAAAAGTGAGGGCTAGCAAGAAGTGCGGGACAGCCGCGAGCAACGCTTGGTTCCGGGTTCCCTGGCTGTACACCTCGTACATCTGGTGGCCGAGCGCATCTGGTGCTCCGAATCGCTTCGTCGCCTCATCTGCTGCATCGGCGGCAGAAAAACCAGTCTGGCACAGTTCCCCTATCTCGTCCTCAAAATGAGTCTGAAGCTCCCGAACAACCTCGCTCTCGGCTTTGGGGTCCAGCATCGAGTTCGATTTGACTCTTGCTAGATATTGTTTAAGCTTTGGCAACATCTGATTAATCCCAGTATCAGCCCACGTTGGTCGTTTCAGTAACCAAATTCACTGCAGCCGAGAAGCCCCTCCACTCGTCTCTTTTTTCATTCAAGACACGTTGTCCCATCTTAGTGAGGTAGTAATACCTTCTTTCCTGCCCATTCGGAATACGTTCCCACTTGCTTTCGATGAGCCCTACCTTCTCCAATCTATGCAAAGCCGTATAAAGAGTGCCTTCCTTGAATTCAAAGTAACCGTCACTTCTCTTCCCGATCTCCTTAATCAATTGATAGCCATACATCGGCTCCTGCCCGATCAGCGACAGAAGCAGATGGTCGGTACTTCCCTTCAGCAGTTCACGACCGTATCTCATCTTATGCCTACTACCTCGTACTACGAGGTAGTAGTATATCACAGGCTAATGTGTTGTCAAGCGTTTCGCAATCTAAACAAATAGGCTAGGAACTCAGGGCTTGGCAGAGCCGAAAGCATATGATAAAATTTACGCGGCGGGCAAAAGGAGGTATTATGCCTGACATTACAACTGAATTGCCACATCGCGAGATATTCTTCGACATCCGATTTGGCTGGATAGTCTACATATTGGCTGTTATCGCGCTGGCAGCCTTCGTCTATGCGGTTTATCACCGCTATCGCCTCTGGAGAGTCGGGAAGAAAAACGACGCTCCTGCCAGTCCAGGCAAAAGAATAACAACTTTTATTCGCACCGGTTTCGTTGATGGTTTCGTCCACAGGAGGATACTCCGGGACTTCTACCCGGGCTCAATGCACGCGCTTCTATTCTGGGGCTCCTTGCTTCTCCTCCTGGGAACTGCGATGGATGTGATTAACCACTACATCACGAGACCACTGGGCGCAGATTTCCTGCAAGGCAACACCTATCTAGCTTTCTCCTTCCTCACCAACCTCGGTGGCGTGATGCTTCTCGTAGGGGTAATCATAGCTCTCGTGCGTAGATATATCCAGAAACCTTCGAGACTGGACAACATATTCGACGATGCTACGGCGTTGACTTTCATCTTCGTCATCGTGCTCACCGGCTTCATAGTGGAAGGGCTTCGTATCCGCGTGACGAACTACCCTCCTCAATTTGATGAGTGGAGGTTCCTGGGTTTCGCCTTCTCCAAAGCTTTCGCGGGTGGGTCCCATCTGGTCGGATGGTACCAAGGCTTATGGTGGTTCCATACAGCATTGGTCATAGGAGCCATTGTCTACATCTCCCTCGCGTTCCACAGGCTGACGCATATTATAGTATCCCCTGTTAACGTATATTTCAGGTCGCTGACACCTAAAGGTGCTCTGAGCACAATCGACCTGGAGAACACGGAGACATTCGGCGCCTCCAAAATCCAGGACTTCACCTGGAAAGACATGCTCGACTTCGATTCCTGCACTCGTTGCGGTCGCTGCCAGGACAACTGTCCTGCTCACCTCAGTGGCAAACCTCTCTCCCCCAAAAAGG
>Ga0209777_10007320_pt1 | contig 12268 bp, 6 predicted proteins | sample FrelakmetHBP12HB_FD_187147 | JGI IMG/M metagenome (GOLD analysis project Ga0209777, IMG submission 187147) | Freshwater lake sediment microbial communities from the University of Notre Dame, USA, for methane emissions studies -HBP12 HB (SPAdes)... | ecosystem: Environmental > Aquatic >... | reverse complement strand
TCCATCTAATACTTTTCTGACTAGTTCCATAGCTTCAGGAGAATTTTCTTCTCTTAAAGAAATAATATCATTACTAGATCTAGCTAAGATAAAATGATTCTTAAAATGTTTTTCTAAATTCTGAATTGTAATACCAGGTGCTTGTATAATATTACAAATTTCTTCTAATGTTTTGTGATCTCTCGCTCTGAGTAAATTTACTCGATTATGATGTGTAGATAAGCACACAGCACATAAATGACTGTTTGTTATTTGATTTCCATATTTTTTAATATTAACATCTTCATATACACTAACTTCTTTGAAATCTTTTTCTTCTTCATTTATGTTAGGGGAATTGTAGACAATAATTTCATTTAGTTCTTCTTGCATTAGTTATTAACCTTTTTGTATGATACAATTCTTATCATCTCTGAGGAAGGTTGTTTTTCCGTAGTCAGTAGCACTCCCTTATCTACTGGGGTAGCATATAGTTCAGCAAAAGTAAAAGCTTCTGGTTTTATTTCACTTATATGTTTCATACTGTCAATAATTAAAGATTCTTTTACGACACTCAAATCCACAAATGTTGTTAATAAAGATATTGGTAAGTAGTATTCTTCAATTTGATTTTGAATTTTTTTTATTTCTAAAAGTTTTTCTCTGCTCTTTAGAGAATTAATTTTATTTGCTGCTTGCACATACTCTGTTAATAATGCAAATAACTCATTTTTCTTCATTAATTTTTTTTGAAATAGTTGTTGAATACTATTGATCAATGGATTCATCCTATCAATACCTCATCTTTACTATACTTAGTGAAAAAAGTTTGAGGAAAAATGCTCAATTCTTTTAACACCTTTACATCTAATATACCTTGATTATTTTGTTTAGTGCAATGATACAAGAATAAATTGAGTAAGTACTTATACACTGTATTTATTGACTGCGGTATAATTTGTGTATGCAGAGAAGTTCTTAATGCATTGACAGTTATATCATCAGTTCCCTTTGTGCTTAATTCCGCATATTCTCTAGATATGCTATAAGTTGAACTCTCTTTCTGCAATTTGTTGAGTTCAATATCAATGTTAGAACTTTGTAAATATAAATTCTCTAATTCTCTTTTCATTACACCTACTTCTTTATCATACATACTTGTATCTTCTAAGGTTGTGTGATTAATCAAATCCATATCCGCATACAGTACTTCCATGCTACTTTTGGTAGATGATATTAATCCTGACATATTACTTAGATTAGCTTCTGCTTCTACTAACGCGTTAGTAAAGGATGTCTTTTTTTCTATTAGAAAATCTCTTTCTTCTTTAATTTTGATTCTTTCTGCTTCAGGAAGATTAGATTTTTCCACATGCAATTGCACATTTTCTAATTCATGAGATATTTGTTCAATCACTTTTTCTAAATCTTTAACATTTTTAAAAAATGTTTTACTTTGTTCTGTAAGTAATATATAATCCTGTTTAAGACCTTCGTATTTTAAGATATATTTTTCTTTATTTTGTGCGTAGTCAATTAATTTTTCTTTTTCCTGTGCTAAATTACTTGAATTTTTTGTTAAAACATTTATTCTGCTAAAAATATCATTTTTTGTTTTTAATAAACGCTCAATTAAAATTTCAGTATTAACAAGTTTTGTTTCATTCTCTACAGCATTTTCTTCTTGACTACCAGAAAAGTATTTATCAAATTGTACTTGGAATACACTTTCCGCTTCAGTGGAAAGTTCTTTCTTAATTAAAAATTCAAATAATTTTTCAAACAATTCTAAATTATTTGTTGTAGTGTGTATGTTTGTAAAAAAATTAAAATACTTATTTTCTGCAAATAAAAAATGTAATATCGGAGGACATTGTAATTTATTATCTTCATAATTGATATTATATATTTTATCTTCATAGGTTACTTGTACATTAATAATGATATCGTCTGTGAGGAAAGAAGGATTTGTAAATAGTAAAGCTAAAGAATTAAATACTGCAATAGGAATCTTTTTACCTTGTTCTAATTCATATATTAGAGTGTAATCACTATTATTTTTTAATGACAACACAATTCTATTAAATTTTAATTGATTAATTTTTGAAACTACATTGTTTAAGTGCATAAAAATACTTTTTACTGCACTATTATCTACTTGTGTAATGTGAATAAATTGTTCATATGTGTTCATATGCTATTGCTCCTCATGTTTAGTTATAACAGTTAATAGAAACTTCTTTTTCTATTAACTGTTATAAATTTTTAACAAATATATGATTGATCATTTATCATTTTCACATTTATAATGTTAGGAAATACAGTGACATTATCTATATGTGAGATAATTATTATTTGCTTATAATACTTTGTCAAATCCGCTAATACATTTTTAATTAGATCTCTACTATATTCATCTAAGTAACCAAAGGGTTCATCTAATACAATAAACTCTGAAATAGCATGGGTTTTTTCAGAAATTATTTTAGAAAAAGCTAAACGTAAACCTAAGTTAGCAATCGTTTTTTGACCACCTGATAGCATTCTATAAGATCGTTCTTTATCTTTAAATTTATAATATATTTCTATCGGTCTACTTGCTTTTGTAAGGTCTTCTTCAACACATACTTCCATATATGTAATGAATTTCTTAATATATTCATTAGCATATTTCTCGATTTTTAAAATATTTTTTGCAAGAAGATTACTTGGTATTTCTTTAAAACCTTTAATAACCAAACTATTTATTTTGTTTTCTAACACCAAATCTTTTATTTCGAGTGTAAGCGTATTTATTACATTACAATGATCTTCCTTTACTTTAGACATTTCTACATTCTTACCTTTCTGTACAAATAAAGTTTCTAAGTCTGTGGTTAAAGATTGTAGTTGTGCAGTGTTAGAATCAATCTGTTCAAGTATTACTTGCATGTTTTCTTCTTTATGTTTTAACAATTCTACATCAAAATCATCTACATTTGATACATGCAGATTCAAAGTAGTTAATATATCTCCTACAAACAATTCTTTATCTTCCTTAGTTCTAATTAATTCTTTTTTATAACACTCTAATTGTAATTGTATTGTTTCTAATTGTTTAGTTTGTTCTTTGTAGGATTGAGCCATATTATCTTGTTGTGTTTCTAATTGCGTTATATTTTTATCAATTCTAGATACTTCTGCAGTTAATTTATCAATAATTTGTACTTTATTCTCCTCTATCCTGTTAGTTAGCTGTTCTACTTCAACTAGTTTTGGAGCAATTTCCTTTTGATTGCGTGCAATTAATTCATCTTTTTCAATCTGTTTAATACTTGCGTATTCTTGTGAAATTACTTGCTCACAATACTCACATTTCCCTTCAGTGTATTTATCTTTTAAAATTAAAATTTGATCACATTGACTGTTAAGTATAGCAATTTCTTTTGCTAATGTATTTTTTTGTTCTTGTAATACGGTTTGCTCATTAATAGTTTCCTGCAACTTAAAGTTATTATTTATATTTAGTTTTTTACTTTCTGCTAGACTTTGATCTTTAGCTTGTGTATCAATAGTAATCTGTTGCAATACTTGTTTAATTTCTTCTATTTTAGTTGTGGAATTATTAATAGAAGTTTCAACACTCACCATAGTAGCTATATGATTTTTAAACAAATCTTTTTTATGCTCCAAAATAATACTTTTTTCTTTTTTACATTGAATAGATTTACTGAGAGTATCAATATTTAGTTGAAGTATCATTTTTTCTTCTTGTTTACTTGTAATATCTTGATCAATAGTGAGAGAAGTAGCTAATTCTTTCTCTATTAAACTTAGCTTATCAGATATTATTGTTAATTCTTTTTGTTTTATCAGCAACTCATCTGCTATTTTGTTAATTCGTTTATTTGGCAACTCTTGAAACAAAGTCCAATCTCTAGTATTAAGTACTTTTTCAATATATTCTCTTCTTTTAGCTCCATCTGCATCTACTAATTTAGAAAGTTTATCTTGCTCAAAGAAAATGGAAGCAGTAAACATATCATAGTCCCATCCTAGAATTCTTATGATTTCTTCATTTCTAGAATTAATTTTATTTTCACCTATAGGATTATCATTTTCATATACATCCAAATACGCTACACTGTTTATTACACCTCTTTCAATCAGATAAATATTGTTATGTTTGATAAATTTTAATTTAACATACATATGCGAATGATCTATATCTTCATAGGAATCATTAATTACTTCACTCACGGATTTAAAAGAACCTTTATTAAAAAGTGCATATAGGATGGTCATGACAATGGTTGACTTACCTGCCCCTACACTCTTTCGTTCATCTTCCTCATAGGTACCTACAATACCTGTTAAGCCGTCTGCGAAGGTTACATTAGCTACATCCGCATAACTCGCAAATCCTTTAAATTCTAAATCTATTATTTTCATATTTCCTCAATCTTATAATAAGCATTTATATATTTCATACCTTTGTTAAATACTACATCTAATAGTTCTGTTTCTTCTTCTTGTGCATTAACCCAATTCTTAAACATGGTTTCTGGATTATCTTGTTCATTTAATTCTACACTAATATTTTCTAAATCCATTGAATCATTTAGATAAGAAGTACCACCATAAACAAAATTAAACTCTACACATTTACTTTGTAAAGCATCCTCAATAGAAAGGTCTCTTTGTAATTCAGCACAATCAAAATAAATAACATCTTTTGGCAATAATTTCCTACTTGTAAATAAAGGAGTTAAATTTTCTAATATAGCGGAGTTCACACTCACTTTATGATACTTTCTTATTGTAGGAATTGCAACAAATTTTACAGTTTGTAAATTTTCAATTACACAAAAACCTTTTTGCTGATTTACATCCGACTTGTCCTGATAATAAGTTGAACCTGTGTATACCACTGTCATATTATTTTTATTATAAATTTGATGTCTATGTATATGACCTAGGAGAATCAAATTTACATTAGTTATATCTTGCATATCTATTAGTTCCACACCTTTTGCTATCATAAGAGATTCAGAACCAATTTTTGCAGAAGTTTCTTGCACATGACTTATAACTATATTATTAGATGTTGTTATCTTTGTTATAGTATTTTTAAAAGAGGATTCAACATTCACATCTCTTTCTTTCATAGATTCAGAATATTTATAAGGTATAAAATATAAATTATAATCTTCATGTACAAAATGATTTAATTCATCTAATGAGTCATACAACATAATATTTTGTAGACCTAATTCTTTAATAAAAGATAAACAATTAGAAAATACTGTACAAGAATGATTACCAGGAATAAAAATAAATTTAATACTTAACTCATTACATTTAGTTAACCATTTAATTGTTTCTTTGTAATGTATTGCTGCAGGTGTAGTAGTATGAAACCAATCACCTTTAAATATTACCAATGTAATTTTATGAATAGGATCTTTGCAATATTCATAAATATAATCTAAGCATTTATATGCTTCTACTTCTGATGTATATAAACCGGAATGTTCTTGTTTACTTTGATGCTTTAAACCTAAATGTAAATCTGTAAATGATAATATCATGGAATAACCTCGTAGTATAATAGAATTATGAAGCTATGAGTTGCTCATTATCTATGTGAATTTTTGAATTGCTTAATAACTTACTATAATCTACTTTATCCCACAATGATTTTTTGCCGCATATTGGGCAAGTTTCTTGTTTATGATATAATGCTGCATTACATTCACATCTATAAATACAATGCATAGCAACTTGTTCTAAGGACTGAAACCTTGAAGTATTTTTTACTACTGATGACCATTGGGATGCATTAGGTATAATAAATCCTGTTATAGGTGCTTGTTGTATAATAGCAGTATTTAGAATTTTCTCTTTTTTCTGTTTTAATTGCTTTTGTGACAAACGTCTACTTGTGCGATATTCTAATCCTTTCTTAATAAAAATTGTGCCTTCAGTTATAAAAATGTTTTTATTTATCAGATATTCTAAGTATTTATCAACTTCATTGGAATGCTCTGCACAATATTTACGAATTTGCTCTTCATACACAAATATATCTACACCTTTAACTTTCCATAGATACGTTAATCTACTCCATTGTAATTCAGTAAGTTGAGGATAAGGACAAGTATCTTTTGTATCTAATAGAAATTCATTCTCTACTAGTATATTCTTATTGGATACTTGCAAAGATAATTCTTCTATTCTAGCTGATTGATATTTTAGTACTGCTTGAAGATTTTCAATTATTTCTTTTTGTTCTTTTATATAAATATTACTAGCTATTATATTTTCTCTACTAGTATATGTATAACTAGTAGTTGTATTAGATGTTTGCGACGAAGTCGCGCATTCATTCTTCATATTCTTAGCCCAACTATTAATATTATTATATATATGCCCTTCAGTTTTACCTAAATTTTTTGTAAAAGTGACGGGCTTAACTACATCTTTAGTGCGTAACTTTTGAAAAATTGAATCTTTAATACTGTAGTAAGGAATCACACCTCTTTTTCCTTTAGTTGTTAATCCTTCATATTCCAATAAGCCTTGATTTATCATTTTCTTAAGATATATTCTTACTTTATCATGTCTAGAAGCTTCTTTCGTAGAACCTATTTCACCTTTAAGTTCTGAATAGACTGAAGTGTATTTGCACATGTTTCTATAATTCATAAAATATAAAAGTTTATTATTGATAATAACTGGTTTATTTAATGTTATGTCTGTCATTGATTTATAGATATATTTAAGCATTGTTACTTGATCGGGTTTTAATTCATATCTCTGTATTAGTTCATGAAGATAAGTTTGATTCATAATACATGTATTATATTTAGCAACTACCATTAAATTAATGTTCCTCCTGATATTAAAAGTATTTTTTGAAAAAAATAAATGGTTAAAGATCTTCTATGAATTTACTATAGTCTACATTAGTATAATTTAAAATACTTCCGCATGTGCTGCATGTTGAATATTTACCAAATATTTTATTTTGGCATTTGGTGCATTCAAATAAAAATTGAGGTTCTCTTTCCTTATCTTTATCGAATTTTTTTACAATTAACTTAAATACAATTGGTGCGACTTCTTCTATTTTTTTAATTTTTTCTATTCTTTGTTCTCTTTGTTTGCTATATACTTTATTTATTTGTACAGGATGTGTTTCTTTGTAGTTATTTTTTACACACGCATAAAAATATACACTCTGCAATTCAACAACTTCACCTTTATTCATTTTATCCACAAAATAATTAATTACATTTATAATAGAATCCTCATCATATTCTAGTATAATATTTTTAAAATGATTGATTCTAGCTACATCTTGTTTTTTATCAAATTGTGCTTTTTGAGAAGCAGAAAAAATAATGTGTTTTCTATAAAATGTGTAGATTGCTTTACCAATTTCAGGGCTTGAACACATATCTATACATATTTGTTGAAATGGTAAGTGTACTATCTTCATAAGATTTGCCTTCATATTAGTTAAAAGTTTCGCAGAAAACTTATGTAACAAAATAAGTTTTCTGCGAAAAGGAGATTTACAACAACACTACTATATCTATAAGAGATACAAATATCTCTATTAGATTATTCTATAATTTAAGAAGTAAAAATAAACCTTAAATAAAACGAGTTCTTTTTTATCATTTACATATCTATACTACAAATATTCTACAGAGGGAGTATCTAACCATGGCTAATATCCTGCAAATAAATTCAAGAAAAGGATTAGTTCAATTATCTCATGATGAGTTAGCTGAGCTGAATCTACTTAAATGGTTAAGAAGTTCCTTTCGTGGAATAGGAAGAGACGGTTTTATTGAAGAAGTTCCTTTTGAAAAAGTTGCAGCTGAGTTGTATGTACAGAAATATCCTGACACTCGTATAGATTTAGCTATTAGATGTACACTTAATCCAGATGGTAGTGTAACTATTTTACTCAAAACGTATTCAACGCCAGATGATAGGTATTTCAATGTCGCGGAGAATGACATTGTAATTACGAAACATGAAGTAAAGCAAGCAAAATTCTTTCACAGAGACAGAAAAAAAAAATTTAATTCGTTAGTAAAAAAATTAAAATTAGCTATATATACTGGAACTACAGGTGGAGGGCAAGTACAAGTTCTTACACCTACTACTGCAGAAGATGGTGCTGTTGCATATCAAGTAGGTACTACAAAGAATGTAGTATCTATTCCTACTACTGTAAAGAAAGATAGTACAGGCAAAGAAATTAGTGCACCATTAATTAATGGATGGCCTGATGTAAAAGGCGTGGATATATATCCAGGAGATACTGTTCTTTTAATAAGCGATTTTTCTGGATTTGTAGGTAGTACTAACTTAAGATCACCTGAGATGCCCTCTTATGAAAAATTAATTCAGGAACCGGATAGTAATTTTTATAATAAATTTCCTGCTAGTAGATCTTATCTCACTGACTTCGCTAAAACTATGGTGCTTCTTGGATTAGAAGCTAGAAGAAAAGGAGATATTGACTATACTCGGATTTATATTGATGATGACACTTGGAATAGTAAATATAAGCAAAGACTTGAAAGTACTGCACCGAATTCTCCGCAAATGGATTCATATAAGAGTTTTGTTAATTATTTAAATACTATCAATTTTTCAACTAGCGTTGATGAAGGTATAAATAAAAAAGAAGCATTAAATAACCTTCTTGGTGAAATTGATTTAAAAGATACTTACATTAATTTTATTCCTGCTATTGCACAAGTTAGTAGTAATCCAAGAAGTTCAAATAAAATTACATCTGTATCTATGGATAAATTAGCTGTACCACAATATTTACAAACAGCTATTAATTCTTTATTTAGTGCGAATGAGGAAGTAACACACATTCCATTTGAAACTTTTTTAGCAGCAGTTCAGGAAAAATTTGCTGATGTAAATTTAGCTGAGAATTATGACGCAGTTGAATCTTCTCTTGCTTCAGATACACTAAAAAAAGAATTAATGTATGTACTTAATTATGCTACACAACAAGAGAAAGTTATACAAGGAGAAAAACAATTTGGTGAAATAGAGGATTATACAAATCTTCTTACATCTGGTAAAATTAATGAAGTAAATGCAGAACAAGATTTTACACCATGGATTTTATCTAATTCACCAAATATTAGTGCAACAAGCAACATTGTAGTAAATTATAATAAAATAATAAATTATTTACTTTCTAAAAACGCGATTTCTGGAGTAGAAGATTTAGCTGTTGTAAGAGGTAACTTTCTAAATAATTTTATGTCTCAAAAGAATGTAGCTAATATTGTATCAGGACTTTCTAATATAAATAAAGAACAAGTTGTTACAGCTGATGGTATAATTGCATTACAAGGTGTTTTGGATTTCTTAGTTAATTTTAAAGAAATGTCCGCACAAACACTTACAAAAGAAAATAAAGATTTTTCTTCTACTATGCTAGGTAGTAAGAGTTTAGAAAAAATTAATTTTAATAATCAACCTTTTGAGTTTATGGATTCTTACTTATCAGATTTTAATAATAGTTATGCTGATACAAATGAAAGAAAATTTATTAAGTATGATGCTATTCCTACTAGCTATAAGGAAAGAGCATTTGATAGTATTGGTTATGGTAAGGATCCTATGGATCCTCAAGAGTTTATAACGAAATGTCCTGATGCTAGATCATATGAAAATTTATGGTTAACTAACTGGACAAACGCTCCTGCAGAAGATAAAGCAGATAGATTGCATGCTGCTTTTGGTTTAGATAGAGATGTTAATCCAGATTTTATTAACACTCTTCTAGGTGATGAAAAATCTGGATTAAGAGGTGTTAATTCTTTTAAAGAAAAAGCTTTATTAGATTATCACGCATATAAGATGGAAACAGCAGGTGCGGATGAACCTTTAAATTTAGTGACAACAGATAAAGAAAATCCTGAAAGTTACGCAGCGGCAAAACAAGAATTTAACAATTGGATGAAGGATTACAAGCAGAAGTTTGCTCCTGTGGCGGATAATGCTGCAGCGAAAGCAAATCAACTGACTGCACAAAGAGATAACACAAAAGAACAATTAAGAGGATTAAGACCAGAGGATCCAAAGTTTGAGGAAAAAACTAAATCATTAGAAGAGTTATTAGATTATTACAATAATAAAATTGAACAAGAATCTGGTAATGCACAATTAGATTCATTAGGGGAAGATGAGAAATTACCCTCATGGGAAAATTATATTGAATGGATTAATAAGGAAGAGGGTAATGAAGCAGGATCTATAGAAGGAAAAAGAAGTAATGAAACAAGACAAGTTGTAAAAGTTATAGGATTTACAACATATGAAGATGTAACAATGCCTACTGATCTTGACAAAGTACAAGAGTATGTTAAAGATTATATTATTGACACTAACCATCTTGATCCTGTACATGACGCACAAGAGATAAATAAATTATTAGATGAGCAGATTGATCATTTACGAATTGATAAAATTTATGCTTATTTATCTACAGCATTAAGAAGTGAAACATATCAGAGTAATCCTGATGTTCTCACATCTACTGGTATTCCTATCACATATGAAGGATTTCGTAAAACAGTTTATGGAATTTATCAGAAATTAGGATTGAATGATGTATCTGCATTATCTCCAGAGGAGTTACTACAAATTGTTGCTAGTGGGCATGCTGCGCGTACAATTAGTATACAAGAAGCTAACATTATACGAAGTCTGGCTACAGCTATTTCTTCTTATATTAAATATGTTGCTAAAGAATATGAAGATGAGTTGATAGCTGTAGATAATGAGATTAATAAATTAAGTGATAGAGAATTATCCCCAGAAGTAGAACAGATGGCAGGAGTATTAAACCAATCAAAAGAAGAAATTTTAACAGAGTTATCTCATATAAGAGGAATGTCAGGAGAACTTTTACAAACTCTTCCAGATGATCTTATCAGTCAATATGGTTTGCTTAAAGCAGATAAGGCATTACAAGAATCAGCTGTTACAGGTGAGGATATATACGAAAATATATCTGAAGGTAGACAACCATCAGCGGTTCCGCAAAAGAAAGAAATACCTGCAGCTCCTATTACGCAAGCTAGTATAGAACTTGTATTATTCAAATATGCCAATTCTCCTCAATCATCTTATTCTAATTATTTATTAAGTCCTGAGGTCATTGATTTTGTACATACTAATATGGGTAGTAGAGTAGGTGGTGGTGTAGAGATAGGAAAAGCACTTGATTTAGAAAAACTGATTAAAACTATCTCACCACAAGTGCAGAAAGAATTTATTAACCAGTATGTAGCGCAGAATCCAGAAATTTTTGGAAAGGGGTTTATTGAGGATCAAGGATTTGATGCGGCTGCAGGTAATAGTGATATATGGGCAGTTGTTAGTGTTGTAAATCCTAATTTCAATGCAAGTGGTAATAAAGAGGGATTATATCTAGTTACACCAGAGCAACTACTTAAGACAGATGCGGAAACTATTAATCAGATGTATAGTAATGAAGTTAAGAATATAAATAAGAAGAATCCTAATTATGATAGAAGTACTTTTACACCGTACTTTACAGAGGAAGATAAGACTTCACCTTTATCAAAAGATAAATTTACTACAGAGAGCTATCAACCAGCATTAAATGAGTATAAGGAAACCGAGAAATATTTAGATAGACAAGAAGCTAAAAAGAATTTGAATGCACCGAGTGGTAAAGGTATAGATAATTCTATGGAATACCCGGAAGTAGATAAATATAAAAAAGGTCCTATAGAAAACTATAAAACACAACTTAATCAATGGCGATCTAAGTTAGAGGATGTTCCTTCAACAGTAAAAGATTCACAGAGAGTAGAGCAGATAGATGCAGACCTTGCATCACCTAATGCTGATGAAACTATGAAAAAGAATTTAGAAATTGAAAAAACACATCTTCTAAAACAAATAGATGATGCAGATAAAAAAAGAAAACTGTATACTAGAAAGATTGAAGAAGCTAAAAGAAATATTCAGGAACACATTCCTGCTTATACACCTGAGATACAATTAAAGGAACAAGAGAATAAGCTTGCGAAAGATAAAATGGAATTATCTAAAGTGGAATCTCAGCTTGCTGATTTTATTAAAAATATGAATCCGAAAATTGAACAAGAAACAGATCCTGTGAAAAAAGAACAGTTAGCCCAGAGTCTTACTGCTAGAAAGGAGCAGTTACAACAAATTGCAGATAGAAGAAAAAATATGATTGATGTACAACAAAAAAATATTG
>Ga0209777_10007319_pt1 | contig 12268 bp, 9 predicted proteins | sample FrelakmetHBP12HB_FD_187147 | JGI IMG/M metagenome (GOLD analysis project Ga0209777, IMG submission 187147) | Freshwater lake sediment microbial communities from the University of Notre Dame, USA, for methane emissions studies -HBP12 HB (SPAdes)... | ecosystem: Environmental > Aquatic >... | reverse complement strand
GTTCGTTTTCCGTAAAGCCTGCGATCTTTAGTATTGCTGCTGCAATGGTTTCTCGCAGGGGCGCAGCGGCACGATGGCTTTTCAAGCCCCGCTTGTGAAGCAACTCGCCACTGCTGTCAAGAGAAACGTTAAAATGATCATCAACAATGCGCACAAAAATCTGCTGGCTGGCAGCATCAGTGGACCCCGCCTCCGGTGCATATGCTGCAAGGCGCGGCACTATCTTCTCCATAAAACATTCGGCAACTGCCCCCTTATGATAGAGCCGTGAATGCCGGGATGTTACGTGTACCTTGAGCGTGCTAGTGCGGGGAAGATACAGTTCCCAGGGAATCCCGGATATCTTTTTACCCAGCCGCTGAAAGTTTGAGGATTTAAACTGGCCGACGCGCATGATAATACGGTTTGCCAGGCGCAGGTGAAGGTTTGCCAGGTAGCAGTCATACAAGCGGCCGGTGAATTCGATGCCGCCTTCAACAACGGCGGCTTTTTTGCAGGAGAGAGGCAGCTGCATTAGCTCATCATAACAGGGTTGTTCGAGGCCGGGAGCAGTCACTATGAAAAATTCCTGCCCGCGGCCGATTATATGTCGCTTGATGCGCTTTTCAAAGCTGGTCAATAGTGCCATTGCGGGACTCTTTGCTTCCCGACAGCCACGCAGGGCTGTTCCTTTTTAAGAGAGTATAATAGTCTTCACAGCCCGCGCAGAAAATCAATGCCCGACTGGTAGGCAGTATGCAGAATGCCGGGGTGATTCTTAACCACGCCCTTGCCGTGTTTTTTTCCCCTTGTTCCTGACAGGGTCAGCACTTCGGTTGTCTCCACGCCATGCAGCCTGAGCAGTATTACCATGTTCTCTACAATGTTATCATAGGCAACAGGGTTGGGCCACATCCACGAGCACACCACCACTCCCTTTTTCCCGCCCGGCATCCTGCGGGTCAGAAACGGGTTGGCGAAACAGTCCCAGCGGTCCATAAAGTTTGCCATGATAGAGTTCTCCCGGGCCGTGTAGATGGGAAACCCCACGACAATCCCGTCCATACCGTACATTTTATCGTACATGAACTCGGTCATGTCATCTTTAACCGCGCAGATGGTTTTCACATCAACCTTTCTGCAGGCCCTGCAGCCGCTGCAGGGCTTTATGTTCAGGTCACCGAGATACAGCTTCTCAACCTCCGCGCCGTTATCCGCGCAAGCCCGCAGCAGCTCGTCAATCATGATATCGGTGTTGCCGCCCTTGCGCGGGCTTGAGTTGACGGCCAATATTTTTTTGCCCGGAGGAACGGGCGTAACAGCGCCTGTCCCGCCTGACCAGCGGGTAATGGTCAGGGGCTCGGCGCCGGGCTCGAGGTTTTCCTGGTCGCGCGACGACGCCGCGTATGCTTTCATCGCTTCATGATCCTTCACCCGCAAAATCAGCGGCTCGTAGCCGCCGGGGAAGACCTCGTAGACAGACCTCCAGAAGATATCATCAGTCACCACTGATGAGCCTTCATAGGCTGCAATCTTTTCTGCATTGTAGATAAGCCGCTGCCGCCAGCGGTTGCGGATGACCGCGGGGAATATTTCACACAGCGCGTCAGTTTTTTCCATTAGCCCTGCCTGCCATTGAAGCCTGTCCATGGTAAATCTCCTTCACATGAGTTGCTCTATGTATAAGAGGTGTGGTTGCGGCAAGTTCCGGTCCCAACAACTTTTTTCTCCAGGCAGCACTATAGCACAACGCATTGACCGGCAGAATTATAATTTTACAGCGCGGTATGTATCCTGAAATTTATTGCCAATTGCCCGGCGTTCCGGTAAAAAGCAGGATGAGTTATGAGTGTTGGAGTTTATTAACTTCTAAACTCCTCGACGCCCTTACTCATAAACTCTGTGGTTCATTTTTGACAATACTAACAGGTTGTTGAAAAAGTAGTTTTTCCCCATGCTGGTCAAAAACGTCCGGATGCAAGGCGCGCGAAATCGTTAGGAATGAGGCGTACTGTACCGTACGTCGCAATGACGAAGGATGAGCGCAACGAAGCAGACGGGTGTTTTTCAACAGCCTGCTAAAAGGAGAATGTGCAATGACGTACCAGGAATTAACCGAAGTGCAGCGGGACAAAATAATCGCCGGGATGATCCGGGTGCTGGGCCTGGAAAGAAAGCATCCATCAAAAGAGGAACTTGAGGCCGGGATCATCGATTATCTCGGGAAAAAGCAGCCATGCACCCTTGCCACATGCGGCGCTGACGGCATGCCGCATGTGTCGGTGGTTGATTACATGCATGACGGCCTCACCCTGTATATCATGAGCGAGGGCGGCAGAAAGTTTCACAATATCCGGGAAAACAACCATGTCGCGGTGGGCATCGGCACCTCCACGCACAAGATGCGCTCCATTCGCGGAGTAAATATCTGGGGGACCGCCGATGTTTTTACTGATGATACCCCGGAATTTGCCCGGGGGCTTGAGCTGTTCAAACCGATGCTTGACGAAATTACAAAGCTGATGGGCAAGCCGGTTCAGATGCCCAAAGGGATTATGCGGATGATTCGCGTAACACCCACAAGGATAATATATTTTCATTACAATAAAGCCATTGGTAATGCGCTCTGGGAAGCCGGGCGCTGAGGTATTTCCCAGGCGAACCCGGGGTACGCTGGTAACCGGCAAAGAGTTTTATTGTGGAAGACTGGCGGTTAATGAAGTGATGGAGGGAAAAGAATCAGAGTGGAACATTTTCAGGTAATCATTGTCGGGGCCGGCCCGGCCGGCGCTGCCTGTGCGAAAATTCTGCATGAAGCGGGGATAGCAGTTCTGATACTGGAAAAGGAGAAGCTGCCGCGAAATAAAATATGCTCGGGAGTTCTCTTCGGTCAGACCCAGGAGCTTCTCCAAAAATATTTTGGCGCTCTGCCGCCCGCAAATGTTTACTGTAAACCGCGGACCATCGACGCGGCAAACATCCTTGAGTGGGGCCGCGAAAAAGGCTTCCGTCCCTATGCCTGGGAAATCCCCCGGGACGGGCATGAGTTCCCGAAAGTATATTATAATATCTGGCGCAGCAGATTTGATACATGGCTGGTGCAGCAGTCAGGAACTCAGGTCAGGGAAAACTGCCTGGCCCGCAGCTTCGCAGTTGAAGAGGGAAAAGTTCTGGTACAGGTTTTTCAGAAAGACCTGAAGCTGCTTGAGCCTCCCGGCGGGAACCCGAACCAGATTCTCTCCTGTGATTACCTGGTCGGTGCCGACGGCGGAAGCTCTTCTGTGCGAAGGCTGCTTGATCCCTCCTGGTACAACCGGGAATCTGCAGCCATCATCTACCAAGTTTACTGCCCGGTCATTGACCGGGGAACTCTTCAGGACAGCCGCTGGTATGTTTTCCTTGAACCCGGCTTCGGCGATATACTGAGCTGTGCCCACAGCAAGGATGCATATCTCACGCTCTGCGTTGGCGGATTCAAGGGTCGCGACCTGCAGGCAGGCATGGAAGCTTTTAAGGTTTTTTTGAGGGAACAGTTTCATGTTGCTCTTGAGCAGGAGGAGCGGGTTGAGGGCTGCATACTGCATCCGGGGCCGCCGGATTTGGGCAAAGGGAAAATTCTCCTCACCGGCGAAGCAGCCGGGTTCATGTATTTAAACGGCGAGGGCATCAGCGCGGCGATTGATTCCGGCCACTGCGCGGGCACAGCGCTTGCGCAGGCGCTGCAGGACGGCTCGGACGCGCTGGAGATATATAATCAAAACACCGCCGGAATTATGAGACACATGCAGAAATGTAAGGAACAGGCCCATTTTCTTGCCGGCTAAGCTGTGTCTGCAATATTCCATACATCAAACAAAAGGGCATAACAATGAACTATAAAATTTTTTTGTCACTACTACTGGCACTATTGATTACCGGGTGCGCGGGCTTTATCATGGATGGCCTGCGAAAAGAATATTACCCGGACGGAAAGCTCAAATCGGAAATCAACTACCGCCAGGCTGCGCGGGACGGTATGTACCGGCTCTATTATGAAAATGGCCAGTTGCAGGCAGCGGGAAACTACCGCGACGGGCTGCAGGAGGGAACATGGCAGATGTATGATGAAAATGGCAAGCTGACCGCAGAAGAGACCTACATGCAGGGGAAGCTTATCAGTCAAAAAACATATACCCGGTAGAAGCTCTTTGACGATAATCGAATACACTTATTTTTTGCAGCAATTGGGGTGCTGCAGACAGCTGAATATGATATAAGTAAAAATAAACTTTTTTAACTTTTCAAATACAGGGGAGGGTCTATGAGCGAAGAATATACATTTGCACCATACGCAGAAAAAGTGCAGGAGGCAATTAAGGAATTCGGCGGGACTGTCATGGAGTCGTACCGCGGGCATGATATCCGGCCCCTCTGGAACCAGAACGGCGAAGGCTACACCGGTTACAAATATCTCTATAAGGCGCCAAAGCTTGAGAAGATAGCGTTCGGCATCGGCAGCTTCCGCGAAAAGCTCATGTCCTACGCGCTCATGATATGGCCCGACGATGACCATGCGCTTCCCATCTATTCCAGCTACTGGGCTGAAAGCGCCAAGGGGAGCTTTTTTATCATCGACTTCTACCCGCTTGCCGACTGCATCCGCGATCTTCCCTACCTGGAGAAGTATCTCGCGCCGCTGGAGGATCTCTATGGCCGTGGGTTAGAACAGTTTCCGCCGTCAAAGGTGAGAAGCGAGAATTGGTTCCGGGCTGCTGCCTCTCCCTATGTCATCACCACCGAGGCTGATGAGACGCGAGAAAACCAGGAGCGGCTTCTGAGCCTGACCCTTGATTATCTCAGGGTCTACATTGATCTCTGGAAAAATGGGGCGCCCAGTCCCCCGGAGTATATGAAGGAGCTGAATGCCCGGAAAGAGGCGATCCGCAAGACTTTTGAAGCGCGTGACTCAATCGGCGACACGATGCTCACCAGGGCCATCGGCAAAGAGCTGGCGCACCTGTCTTTGATTACCCAGTTTTAAAATAATATAAAGGGCCAGGCTGCTTTTTGTTTTCAAATCAGTTACCGGTCACCTTTGCGTTTCTATGACAACAAATAACAAGGACCGCGGGATTGTCTACTCAACCGAGCACGGAAAGATGTGCCCTGCCTGCGGCGAGCCCGAGGCAGCATGCGCCTGCCGCAAGAGCAGCGCGCCTGCACAGGAAGACGGGGTTGTGCGAGTAGGACGCTTAACCAAGGGATGCAAGGGGAAAGGTTTGACCGCAATTACCGACATTCCCATGGACCATGACGGGCTGGCAAATCTCGCGCGTCAGCTTAAACAAAAGTGCGGCGCCGGCGGCACGGTAAAAGACGGTGTCGTAGAAATTCAGGGCGATCACCGGGATCTGCTGGTGGAAGAACTGAAGAAGCTGGGCTATGCGGTCAAGCGCTCAGGAGGTTAAAATCGTCTTCCGTGACTCACCTGCTCGTCCACCCGCCGTAGAACTTCGGAGGACGGGTGTCACGTGTTATAGACAACACAAATAAAAATTTGACCTGACAGCCTGTAAAGAACGGGGACGGTATGTGGTACACCGTCCCCGTATTTTTTTCTGAGTGCTGTCCCAATGAACTACTGCACTGCAATCCGGAACTGTTTAAGAAGCGTGCCGCGCTGAATGTCGGCCTTGAGACTCATAAGGTAGCGCTGCAGCGCCGGGCCGGCAAAGCGTGACACGCTGTCTATAAGGCTGGTTCCGCTCTGCAGGGTGTCACGGCTGATTTTTGTGCTGCGCTGCGCCAGTATGTTTACCAGTGCCGGCAGCAGCCGCACCATTAACTTCTGTGCTTTAATTTTAAGCTCCGGGCGGGCCATGAGAATAGTGGAAAGCTCCGGCGCATGCCGATAATAGGCAGTGACGTGCGCCTTGCCCGCTGGAGTTTTAGCAAGCACTGTATCCCGGAGAGCATAGAGGGTGTTAAGCTGCGGACTGTTTTTCCCGAGCGTGGCGGTAGCCGGGCACAGCCCGCCCGGTACCGTGGTAGTGGTGGTAGTCCCGGTGGTGGTGGTTGTGGTTGAGGACGGGGAGGAAAGCTTGAGCTCGGTTGCCGGGTCGCCAAAAAAGGTAAATGTCTCAAGGATATCCTGTGAAGGCTGCTGGCCATACGCTTGAATCTTGGCCGTATACGTCGCGGACCCGGCGATATTATCATGGTCAGTGAACAGGCGGTTAAAAAGCTTTTCTGCCAGCACCTCATGATCCGAGGGATATCCGATCCCGGTCGGGGCAAGGCACGCAATCGCCCCCTTTTTCGGTGCGCGCACGAATTCTTCTGCAAGAGAATACTGATCAAGAAAATTCGGGAAGAACCCGTTCAGGCAGTTAAGCGTCAGCACAAACGTCAGGCCGTGCTCGTTGGTGAGACGATCCACATCATTGCGCGGCGCCGAGTCCTTGTCATCGGGCGTATGGAAGAGAAATTCTCCGGCCCAGTTGTCAACCGAGCCATGACCGGTGTAAGCAGTCAGCAGGCTCCCGGCATTAATCTTACTTACCAGGTCGGTGGTTGCCGCCTGCACAGTAGCATAGGTGCTCAGATACACCTTCTCCGGACTGAACGCCGCAGGCAGCAGTGCCGCTAAATTATCAGAAGCAGTTTCAAATTGAGAATCGTTATCTGACGCAAAAATAACCCGGCTGCTCCAGTCCCCGGCAGATTCAGCTTCATAGGCGGTAATTTTATCGATGATATTTGTCACATCTTCAACTGTTTTCACGCAGAGCCGTCCGATTATCATGTCAGGAATGGGGTCTGTCCCGCTGACGCATGCAAACCAGTTGTCTGTCGGCGTGTCTCCCAGATTATCGGTCTGGAATAAATACGTGGGAACAAAATCAACATTGCCCGAGGCAAACTTCCCCGCGTCATCCCGGTAGTCCAGACTGGCATCGCCCACGAGCAGGACATATTCCGGATGTCCGCCGCTCTTCCAGTTGTTATAGGCATAGGTCAGAAAATCCTTTATGGCTCTGGCATCTTTAATGCCGTAGGAAAACTCATCATAAATATCCTGGATCTTTACCACCTCAACGCCCAGCCCCCGTGATGCACGGTAATCTTTCAGCTCCTGTATCGCAACATAAAATGACTCGTGGGTAATGATAATGTAGTCAATATCCGTACGGGGCGCTTTCAGGTTTGACGCTTCATCCACTGCTATAGCAGCAGGGCTTTTGACGTTAATGGCGCTGAGCGCATAAAAGGTTTTGGCGCCGGAAAGGCCCGCTTCAAAATGCAGCACATTACTGCCGCTGATGTCCGGGTTCTGTATGCGCGACACATTGAATGGGTCAGTGACGTCAAATGCCCAGATGTTTGCATTACTGAAATTGTTTACCTGGAATCCTGTCCCGCCGCTTCCTTCTCCCTGAAATTTCAGGGCATCGCTTTCCGCCGCATACGTGTCCGTATAATTCACTTCAAACCAGTTCACGTACATCCGGTCAACAGAGGTTCCGGAATCAAGCAGTTCCTCCACCTTTATCGTATTGCTGCCGTTGGTAAAGACCGCCGGGGATATATTCGCTATGTCCTGCGTCCGCTCCACCTGCCCGCTCCAGGTAAAGTCAGCAACCATGGTTCCGTTAACATACACCTTGGTGTGGTGTGCCAGCGACGTTTCGCCCCGGAGATTGACCTTCATTGAGAAATTGCCGCCTGAGGTACTGAAATTTTTCAGGCTGACGGGGAAATTCGCGGCGGCAACGGTGGCCTCTGTCGGCTGTAGCCGTTCCCAGAACCAGTGGTCAACTCCCTCGCCGTCCGGAATGCTTTCCCAGTATTTTTTATTCTCTTCTGCATGGTAACTGCTTTTAAATGTCTGCAACACCGGGTAGCCGTTGACCGGGTTCCCGTCTATGGCCGCCATGCGCTTGCCGCTGCCGGAGCCCTGATAGACGCGGTATACGTTCTGCCGGGTATAAAGTGACTTAAAGGGTACGCCGTAAAACAGAATATAGTCCCCGGCTTTGAGCTGGCCGCTGCCGCTGCGATACACGGCAATCTCTGTGCCCTGATTTTCAACGGCCAGGTTTTCATTGGTCGCAGAAGAAAGATCAATGCCGAGCGCTTTCAGGTCTTCATAGGTTATCTTATAGATGCCTTCATCCCTCACCGCGGCGTTAACCGCAAAGGGGCTCTGCACTGCCGCCAGTGACTGCGCCTGCAGCGGTACAGCGGTCGTTTGCTGCTGCAGGGTACGCGCAGAATCATCACCGGGCCGGTAATTGAGCAGGGAGGATGCATAAATACGGTCAAAGGTTTTCTCCGCTGTCGCGGTCAGGGAACCGGCTGCCCGCTGCTTCCCGCCTGCTGTTGTGGCGGCGTTAGCATCGAGCGGTTTGAAGCGGATGGATATGCGGATTTTTTTGTGCACCTCCAGCAGCCGGGTAACCGGGTTATATTGCACGGGATAAACGATGATGCTCGCTGTGCGGCGGTCGCGCAGATAGCCCGCAACCTCACCTTTTGCAAGCTGCCCCGGAAAAAGCGCGTCAGCCCCATATATCCCGGCATCCGCCCGGTATTCATCCCGTATGTTTTTTGTACCGGACTCACCCTCCTCGACAGTCCTCAGAGGAGCCGGAGCGAGCAGAAAATCATGTAATTCTATTTTTTCTATTGGCTGGGCAGAGACTTCAATATCATATCCTTCGGGTATATCAATCAGCTGCCCCTTGACCGCCACTCCCGGGGCTCCGGCCTGATTTATGATGCTGCAGCCTGCAATTGAGAGGCTCTGATATTTTTGCAGGGGGGACGGGGATACGGTATAGCCCGGCATGGTGAATTCCAGGATCATTTCTTCACTGCTATCCTGTATAATAGTAACTGCTGCAGCGGTATCCCGGAAAGACTCTGCCGCGCTGCGCGCAGAGATATGAGTGAAAACGAGAACCATCACCAGGAGGAACAGCCCTTTAACAATTTGCCGCATCATTTTAGAATTCATACTAAGGCATCCTTTCTTAAAAATGAAAGACCTCTATCAGCACATACGCTGGCAGAAGCCCATTTTAAAACCGGAGAGAAAGCAAATCTTCCAGTACGTTGAAATCATTAGTTAGTTTTACCTTGAATTTCATTATTCATTACATGGTTATGCAGAAAGCCCAAGTGGGGCTGCTTCTTCTAAAAACCTTTGATCAAGCTGAATTTCGTTTTTGGGAAAGTCTCCCTTAATGATAAATCCATAAATGATTGATCTTCTGTAATATTTTTTGAAACCATCATAAATAGTTGCTTTGCCAAATACGGTCATACGTTATGATCTTTTTCTATTACTTGGGCTTTCTGCATAACCATGTTTCATTATATCAATACAATAAAAATCGCCAATAACTAATATAATTAAGTCAGCTGGTTTTTATCTTTCACTTGTTTTAAGAATAAATACCTCATTTAATATATACCATCTAACAGCAGAAAGGTTTCCGGTAATTTATTCAACAAACATTTTGAAGAAAAAAATAGTCTGCTCCCTATCCATCAACTCGTCTTTGCATAGTATTTAAAACCGTATATTATAATATATTATATACAACTAAGGTGCCAATGTTCTAATCTTGGTAAATATTTTTTAATATTATAAAAGTAAAGCTTTATAGGCTTGTTAGTTACAACAAACCCCATAACTGACGCTAATTTAATGGTTTTGTAGCTTAAGTATTGGTCAGATTCAGCCATAAAGCTGGTTCAGCAGGATAAAATGTGGAGTGTTTGAGCCAAAGAAAAAAATGAGAAGGTGCAATGGGACGATAGTAAGGCAGGCTTTTTTCAGAATTATTTCAGCCTTATGTGATAATGCGCGGAGCGGGAACAGCGCTCATGCAGCACGGCAATCCCGGCCGGTTTTGGTCAGGTAATATTCGTATCCCCCGTCATAGGTAAGCATTTCACCGTGGTCGATCTCAAAGACGCGCCCCGCCAGTGAACGGAGGAAATACCGGTCGTGGCTCACCAACACCACAGTGCCGGTGAATTTCTGCAACGCTGCAAGCAGTATCTGCCGGGACTGGAAGTCGAGGTGGTTGGTCGGCTCGTCAAGAATCAGGAAGTTAATGGGCCGGGCAAGAAGCGTCGCCAGCAGCAGCCGGCTCTTCTCACCGCCGGAGAGGCTCTCTACCTTCTTCTCAACAGCATCGCCCTGGAAGAGAAAGGCCGCGCAGAGGTTACGCACCACCCCGATATTTTCCCGGGGAATGACATCCTGCACCGAATCGAAAACGGTCTTTCCCGGATCAAGGAGATCCATGACATGCTGGCTGAAGTAGCCGGGGAAGACGTTGGCCCCAAGTCTGACAATGCCTGTTGTCGGCTCGGTCTGGCCTGCCAGAACTTTAAGGAAGGTCGATTTGCCGGCACCGTTCACGCCGACCACGGAGATATTCTCCTGCCTCCTGATCACCCCGGAAACACCGCCGAAGACCGACTTCCAGCCGCCGTCCGGCAAAGGCCATGTCTTGCCGACCCCTGACATGCGCACCACATCGTCTCCTGAGCGCGGCGGCTCAGGAAATTCAAACCTGATTATCTTCTGCTCCGGCGGCAGTTCAATGCGCTCAATTTTCTCGATCTTTTTCACCCGGGATTGCACCTGCGAGGCATGAGAGGCGCGGGCCGCGAAGCGGGCGATAAACTCCTCCTCCTTGGCCAGCATCTCCTGCTGGCGGCGGTAGCTGGCCTGCAGCTGTTCACGGCGGACCTCCCGTTCACGCAGATAAAAGTCGTAGTTGCCGCTGTAAGTGGTCATTGTTCCGTTTCCGTTACCCACCTCGATAATCCGGGAGACGATGCGGTTCATAAAATCGTGATCATGGCAGGTCATAAGGAGCGCGCCCTTGAACTCTCCTGCGAGCCAGTCTTCCAGCCAGATGATAGACTCAAGGTCAAGATGGTTGGTCGGCTCGTCAAGCAGCAGCACGTCGGGATTGATGGTCAATATCTTCGCGAGGGCGATGCGCATCTTCCAGCCGCCGCTGAAGGACTCCACCGGACGGTGAAAGTCATCGGGCCCGATGCCGAGCCCGGTCAATACAGCCTGGGCGAGGGCTTCCAAGTCGTAGCCGCCGCGATGTTCAAACTGCTCCATGGCATTTCCATAGCGCTCAAGCAGCTCAGCCATCTCAGCGTCTGCCATCGGAAGCGCCATGGCAAATTCCATTTCCCGTATTTCCTCAGTGAGGCGCATCACATCGCCGGCCGCTGACATCACCTCCTGCAGCGCTGACCGTCCCGCCATATCACCGACATCCTGGGAGAAGTAGCCGATGCTGGTATTTCTGGCGCAGGAGATCTCGCCGCTGTCCGCTTCTTCCTCACCCATGATCAGACGAAAGATGGTGGTCTTACCGGCGCCGTTAGCGCCGACCAAGCCGGTGCGGGTGCCGGGCAGTATCTGCAGGCTCGCGTTGCGGAAGAGGATTTGAGATCCGTGCTGCCGTGTTATGCTGGTCAGGTGAACCATGATTATAGCTCCAAAAAGTGTGCGATAGTAGCATGGAGACGCCGCCGGCACAAGTCTCTTTTAACAGTCTCTTTTAAACAGAATGTTCTAAAAAACAGTGTTTAAAAAAAACAGTTGCAAGAAGACTGCAAAGGTCGGTAGAATGTTTAGCGGTTAGGAGGCTGGAAAAGAGCGACAAATAAAGGGGCGCTGTTGTCCACTTTACCCCAATGACCTACATGTGCTATCCGTTCAAGACTATCCCGAAACTGCTCATAATCAACATTGCCCGTTACATTCGGCAGGACTTGACGAAACTCCTCCTGAAATGGTACAATCTCTATCATAAGGCATGCCTCTCTATATGATTTTTTTCAGCAAAAAAATTATAGCATGCCTTATTTTGTTTTTGTCCTGATTTCTGCCTCTATATTTCTTTTCTTTGTGCTTGAGACCCTTTGAAATCAATGTGTTGAATGCTCGGGCCAAGCCCTAAGTTATCGTTAAGGTGAAATGTCAAGATAAAGATTTGACCCTCCAATCCTCTCCGGGCTGTTGCAAAAAGCAGGGTAGAGACAGAGCCTAAATGAACCATACCCTCGGCAGAGAATGCAGTTTAAAATAGGCGCTGTCCCTATTTATCCAGAATATGTTCGGTGAATTCAAGTAGCAAGAGCACCAGTACGAGCCTCAAGGTAGAGTTCGCGAGGAGTCCGATAGCCGAGGCATTTACGTGGTCGATTATTGAGCTTATTGGCAACTAAAGCAATGTGTTTTTCTGTAACGGCAGTAAAATCT
>Ga0209777_10007318_pt1 | contig 12269 bp, 10 predicted proteins | sample FrelakmetHBP12HB_FD_187147 | JGI IMG/M metagenome (GOLD analysis project Ga0209777, IMG submission 187147) | Freshwater lake sediment microbial communities from the University of Notre Dame, USA, for methane emissions studies -HBP12 HB (SPAdes)... | ecosystem: Environmental > Aquatic >... | reverse complement strand
CGCCTGGAAGGTCGGTCGCGGTCCGGACGGGAGCGGCCCGCCGGCAACTCGCGCGACAGCCACACAGGCCCCCAGAAGGGCGTCTACCTGAGTCAAGTAAATAACCAACTCGACGAGAGTTGAGGAGTTCATGTCGGCAGACATCGTTCGCAACAAGAATGAGGAACTGTTCCTGAAGATGACGCTGCGCAACGCCAAGGACCATGGTAAGTCTTATGTCCTGACGTTCGCCGACCGCCACTCGGTGAAGCGGAAGTGGGTTTCAACACACGCGGGCATCGGCGTTGTGCGGCGCACGGTGACTTCGCGTCCAGATGCTGAGCGCAGCTTGACTGCCATAAAGGAGACACTGGAACGTGCCAAGGCGCTCTCGAGGCCGTCTATGTGAGGTGATGGGCGCGCTGAATCGTCCGTGCCCGCCGGTCCGGAGGCGGCGATCACAGGTGCGGATCTTCGCCCGCCGATACCGCGGTTTTGACAGGTGTTGCTCGGCAACAAGTTCCACAGAACCGACTTGGCAACGGCTTTTCACGGCAGCCGGCGCTATGATCTTGTCGGGCTGCTGTCCTATGTGGACCTCAGGTGGCTGATGTCGATTGGCATCGCCTGCGTCGCGGAGCGTTCGGTAATCGGTGGGTTTCAGGACACGTTCATCACGGTTGCGTGCGTGCAGCCCGTCAACGCGCGGACCGCGTCCGCTCGGTCGACCTTTTCGGTACGCGTCGCTTGCGGAGACCAGAATCGGTGTCGAGAGTATTCTGGAGCAGGTCCCGGCTGATTACAGGATTCATGGCTGCCGCGCACGTCAACATCGATGGGAAGGGGTGGACGCCAGGTCTCCAGGGGCGGGCACTCTGCTGGGCCACGATGAGGAAATCGAGTATGAGGTCGGCGGCCCCGCGCATGCGGGGCCATGCCCGTTCGCGGAGAAATGTGCCATCGCGTGAGAGCTACGGACACGGCGCGCAGGAAGGTGCTCCGGTGTTCGTCTGGGGCATGACAAACGACGGTGACGATCAGTAACTCCGCTGACCTCGGGTTTTCGAACGGTGTATGCGGTTGCAGGTGAGAGCGGAAGGTGAGAGGGTTTTCCGAACACGGCTGGAACGAGCTGCCGAGGGCCGGGGCGGTCCCGATGGAAGGGTGGCCAGCGCCAACCCAGCAGGACGGCCCAAGCCCCGAGAACGAGTCTCGCATCCACGGTGCTGGCCCGCACCAGCCTGCCCGCGGAAGGGCAATCCATGAGTGGAAGTCAATTGGAATGGTACATCCGCGCCCTGGTCTTCGGTGTCCGCAGTGTGGACATATTGAAAGGCTCTTGAAAAAAGAGTACGAAATCCGATACTTGCCGAGTAGCGCTAGAGTGGTTCGAACTGTCCCAGTCCAAAATGCGCACTTTTGCTGCAGGCGCTCGATTCTGCGGGAACGAACCAAGGCTGGCCTGGGGCTAGTGAGGCAGGGTGCTACGTTTGTCAGAGTCTTTGATCAGATTCTCATATCAACGGCGGAGTCGCTGACATAACATTTGGAGGTAGGCCAATTCTCGCCTTGGCACTCAAGCGCGTTTGTCCGGCTGCGGCGTCACGGGTGCGGCGTGCCATTCAAGCTTTTTCTAAGGAGACCGCATGAGGGACGGCAAGCTCGACATCGCGATCATCGGACTGGGGTTCGGCAAGGAGTTCATTCCGATCTACCAGCTGCACACGGCCACGAACATGTACGCCATCTGCCAGCGGAGCAAAGCGAAGCTGGACGAGACGGGCGACCAGTTCGGCATCGGCAAGCGCTACCAGAGTTTCGACGAGTTGATCCTCGACCCCGAGGTGGACGCCGTCCACATCAACTCGCCGATTCACCTGCACGCGCCGCAGTCGATCGCGGCGCTGCGGGCGGGCAAGCACGTGGCCTGCACGGTGCCGGCCGCCACCAGCATCGCCGAGTGCCGTGAGATCGTACGCGCGGCCGTCGAGTCCGGCCGCAACTACATGATGATGGAAACCGCCATCTACACGCGCGAGTTCCTGTTCGTGCGCGAACTTCGCGACACCGGCCAACTGGGGCGCATCCAGTTCATGCGCGGCAGTCATCAGCAGGAGATGGCGGGCTGGCCGGGCTATTGGGAGGGTCTGCCGCCGATGCATTACGCCACGCACGCCGTCAGCCCGTGCCTGGCGCTGGTGAAGGGCGAGGCCGAACACGTGTGCTGCTTCGGATCCGGTGCCATCGCCGACCGGCTCGCGTCGAAGTACGGATCGCCTTTCGCGGTAGAAACGGCGCTGTTCAAAGTGCGCAACCGGCAACTGGCATTCGAGGTCACGCGATCGCTATTCGAGACCGCGCGCCAGTACATCGAGAGCTTCGACGTGTACGGAGACAAGACCGCCTTCGAGTGGACGCAGATCGAGAACGAAGAGCCCGTGATCCATCACGGCGAGAAGCCCGAGCGCGTTAAAGTGCCGGACTACGCGCGACTTCTGCCGGAGCCGATCCGGCGATTCACGACGAAGGGGGTATACGACGGCGAGCACGCGCACCTGTCGTTCGCGCAGGGAGGCGGGCACGGCGGGTCGCATCCGCACCTGGTGCACGAGTTCGTTTCGAGCATCGTGGAAGGCCGCCCGTCGTTCCCCGACGTCTATCAATCGGTGAACTGGACGTGCGCCGGCATCTGCGCACACGAGTCCGCCATGCGGGGCGGCGCGATGGTCAGGCTGCCCGAGTTCGCGTAAACTGGCATGAGATTCGCAGCGAGCGCGCTACTGTGGACACCGGCCTTCGGCCCGTCCCATTTCGGACTGCTCCCCGGCATCCGGGAGCACGGTTTCGACGGTTTCGAAATTGCGTTCTTCGATCCTGCCGGGGTTGATGCCGCGGGCATCCGCCGGGCCATGGACCAAAACCAGCTCGAGTGTCTTGCGTGCCACCTGCTGCCCCCGGGCATGAACCCAACGAGCAGCGACCGTGACGTGCGGGCGCGGACGCGCGTTCACCTGACTGACTGCATCGCGGCCGCGGCAGAGATGGGCGCGCGTACGCTGGGCGGTCCCATCTGCGCGCCAGTTGGCTACCTGCCCGGGCGGCGCCGCAACGCCGACGAATGGCTCTGGGCCGTCGAGTGTTTCCAATCGCTCGGTGATGCCCTGCGCGAGCACGGCGTCACGCTGGCCATCGAGCCGCTCAACCGTTTCGAGACATACTTCCTGAACACCACCGCCGACGGAGTGGCGCTGTGCCGCGAGATCGGCGATCCGCACATCGGAGTTCTGCTCGATACGTTCCACACCAACATCGAGGAAAAGGACGTTGCCGCGGCGTTCCGCAGCGCCGACGGAAGCCTGAAGCACGTTCAGGCGTGTGAGAACGATCGCGGCATTCCGGGGACAGGCCACGTGGATTTCCCCGGCATCGCGCGGGCGCTCGCCGACATCGGGTACGGCGGCTGGATCACGATTGAGAGCCTCGGCGCGTGGAGCGAACTCGCGTCGGCCGCCGCGATCTGGCGCGACCTTGCGCCATCGCCCGAGTCCATCGCCTTCGGGGGGCTCGAGTTCCTGCGGCCGCTGATGGAGGCGCGCGGGGTCTGATAGGATCCGCAGAAGCGACGAGTGAATCATTGTAGAAACGGTCCGCGCGTTGGCCGAGCATAGTGGGAAGCTGCTATTGCCGTATTGGGTGTTCGCAAGGGGTCATGCGGTCATTGGTCCGGTTACATTAGGAGGACGCTTACTCGATCATCGAGCTGCAGATCAGCGCGCAGATGGTCCATGTGTGACCTTTCTTCGCCGAGTTTCCGATCGATATCCGCTTTCTCAAACTCGGGCAGAAGCGCCACATCCGGCTGAACCGGCACGACTACCTGGAGGTCCTGTACCTCCATTCCGGCGAGGTTGTTTACGAGATGCAGGGACGCCGCTTGCCGATGAAACAGGGCTACCTGTCTGTGATCGGCAGCGCAAAACTGCACCGCATCTGCTCTTGCGTCCGGCGTCCGGTTAGGGCGGGCGGTGTTTTCTCCCGGAGTTGATCAGAGGAACGGAGAAGACCGGCGACAATATAAAGTACCTGATGCCGTCCCTGGTGCAGACTGACGGCTTCCCGCACGTGATCCCCGCGCGCACGGGCGCCCTGCGCAGGTGTTCGACCTGATGCAGCGCACGAACGCCGAACTGCCCACCAAGAGCTTCCGCGGCCGCCTCTCGGTCAAAACGTACGTGAAGTTGATCCCGGTGCTGCTAGTGGACCATTACGTGGCGTTTCGCAGCAGCTATCTGCGCAAGCAGCGCGACTTCGAACGCCTCGCTCCGTTGTTCGAATTTGCCCTACTCCGACGACTGGGTTTTGCGGATCGGCGCCGCACGCTAGACGCTGCGCCCGATCAGTCGCGCATCCCCGAGGCTAGCCATGTCGTTGGTCAGATTGCCGCCGTCGTCCCAGTTGCCCGACATTCGGATCACGAGCACGCGCGCGTTGCGGACGTCCACCTCGATATCCTTCGGCGGCGTGTCTTGCAGCATCCCTCCACTGGTGAACTTGCAGCGGCCGTCCACGTGCACAGTGAGGAAGACCGAACGCTTCGGTCCTTCGGCGGGACTATCGGGATCAACGCCGAGGGTTGCCGCGAAAGTGAGGTAGCGGCCAGCGAGGTCGTAGATGATGACTGTATTCGCTGCCAAGCCCAGGCCCTTCTCGCAGTGCCGGCCGGAGAGCGTGATCGGATTGCCGCGAAAGGTACGGTCCTTGATGAAGACAGGAGCCAGCAGACCGATGCCGCGCTGAGCTGCCATTTCTCGCAGATCACTGAGCCACGTGACGCTGGAATCGTATTGGCGGCTGGCAACGGGAGTAGGGTCGATGGCAATCGTCGTGACCTTGACGCGCCGCATCGAGTTGGCCGCGACGGCCACGGCAATCCCCTCTTCAAGTGCGGCAGCCGTGCGCGGCGCAAGCGCGTGACCATCGAGCGTCACGCTGTAGCGTCCGGGTTCGAGGTAGCTGACCCGGAGTAGGGTCTTGCGGTCCATCATGGTGCCGTTGGCCAGGATGATGTCGCGGCACTTCGTGATCGCTAGATCACGGCGGACGGCGAGTCGATCGTAGATGGCCACCAACGGATCAGTGCCGCGATTCAGAGCGAACGCCAGGTTCGCCATTCCTCGAGCGTAGTTGTCGTAGTTCGTGCGCAAGTTGAGGTCTCGCTGCTCTTGGACGCCGAAAGCGTCTTTCCAACTGTCGCGAGGCAGCACGAGCTTCTGCATGGCAAGGAACTTGGCATAGCCGGGACCGCTCACGTGGGCCATCAGCACGCCCATGATTTCGAGGAACGCGAGATCCTTCTCATGACAGAGATTCGGGGCGCAATCGTAATCCACGCAGTCGCGCACGCCGACGCAGGTGACTCCAGTCATGGAGCGGCCGGCCGAGTCCTTGTGCGGCGTGACGCACAGCGTCAGGATCATGACCCAGGTGAGGTCCCGCGCGATGTCAAGGAACCGGCGGTCACGCCCGCGCTCGTAGCGGTGAACGAACGCCCTCACGATGGGACCCATGAAGCAGTGGAACGTGTTGACCTTCGGATGCAGCCAGTTCATCCGCGTCTCCGGCCACCAGATGGACGCGAACCAATCCGTGATGCGGTCGGCCACTTTCAGATAACGTTCTTCACCGGTCTCTGGATGCAGAATCTCAGAGGCGATTTCGGCACAGTAGGCCAGGCCGGCGGTCGTCTCCCAGTCGTCGCGATGGTCCTGCAGCTGGCCCGTGAGCGGGTTCCAGCAGGGCGGGAATGTCATCTTCTCGAGGTCCATCTTGACGTCGACGTCGTGCCTCATCAGGTCCAGCGCGCGCTGTCTTAGGTCGCGGTCGTCGAACATACTCGCAATGCGGTAGAGGTGCTCGGAATCGGTCCAGTTGCCGCCCTCCATGAGAGGGAACAGCGTGACGTAATCGGTATTGTAGGCCCAGCGCGTCCAACCGCCGGGCCGGACCGTGAAAAAGCCTTTGCCGTCGGCCGCGCCCCACAGCGGCATCTGCGAAATCACGTACTGGCCGAAGTACTTTTCCCAATCGCGGCGGGTGGCGTGGCCCTCGTAAGCCAGCAGCGCCGCGGTCTGAATGCCCGAGTCCTCGCCGAACGGATACGACGCCTTGGCGTAGCCAGGGAAGTACTCCTCCATGTGCCAGCCGTAACCGGGAATCAGCGACTCGGGGCACGAGAGCCGCAGCGGCATGCGCTGCAGTGCGCGGTAAGGATCGTAACTATTCGGCACCGCGGCCAGATCGACCTGCGTATCCACGGCCGCAGCATAGTAGCGCTCGCAGACGTCGTGCAGACGCCCACCAAGATCGCGGTCGAAGACGATGGCGAAGCGCTTGGGCTGCCGCGGACCCAGCTTGATCTGCCACTGCCCAAAGTACCCGCCGTCGGCCCGCACGCGCGCACTCTTGAAGAACGTCTCGGAGGGTTGCATGGTCTTGCCATGGCGGTGGATGTTGTCGAGCAGTTCGGCCTGGATGACGTAGACGGCATCAAGCACGCCGGAGCGGCTGTGCCCGAACACAAGCCGCCCGGACGCATCGAGAAAGACTTCGCGCCCTTCGGCGTCGCTGGCGGTCTCTCCACGGGTCGCCCATGCGCCGTGCTGCTCTGGAGACGCTGACGGCGTGCGCCACGCGCAGACGGGCGATCTCAGGCCGGCGAATTCTATGGCAATGCGCGGCAGCGGGTCTGCGTTCACGACGCGGTATGAGATGTGGCCCTTCAAGAGGCTGAAGCGGATGTGCTTTTTCTGGGGTGAGTCGGCAAGCACCGTGAATTCCGGCGACTCGCCGCCACCCAGGCAGAATCCATCGGCTCGCGAGAGCGGAGTTGCGGTCACCTTGTCACGGACCCAGGCCGCGTCGAAGCCCCAGGTGCCCCGCACGCGGCTGAAGCAGTAACTAACCTCCCCAACTTCCAGCCGAATGGTCCGTTCTTGAATGACTAGTGCAATCTTCTGTGCTGCCCTCCCCGCTAGCGCCGCCGGTGCTCCGGCGAGCAAGCCGAGCGCTTCCCGCCGTGTTAGCATCCGGGTCTCCACTCGGCGCGGCTACCGTCAATGCTGATCTGGAAACGCAGCGCCTCGGTGAGCCGCGGATTCGACCCGTCAACGTCCATCGTCCAGACGGGCCGCAAGTCGGCACGCTTCTCGCGATAGGCGCGCTCGCTGGCTTCAGGAGAGCGCCAGAAGATTTCGTCGGACAAACGGAACGAAATCCCGCGGAGGTCTCGTGAAACTGCCGCAGACGTGCTCGCCCGGCCGTTGCCGAACGAGGTCAACTGTGTCACGTTGCCCCCTTCCGGGTCGCAGCGGAACAGCTCAAGCGATTCTCCACACTGGTCCGAGTAGATAATGCCACTGCCGTCCGGCATCCACGTGCAGTGCACGCCGGCGAACCGATTCTCACGCGGCGTCAACTGGCGCGCGTTGCCTCCCATGGCGTCCATGCGAAAGAGGCAATGGCCGCCGGGCAGTGCACACGCAAACGCCAGCGTGCGGCCGTCAGGCGAAACGGCGGGATCGATGCCTACGCCGACCACGCTGAACCCGCTGCCGTCCGGGGCGATGCGGCACATCAGCGGCTCCGGCTTCCCGAAGAGCCCGAAGTAGATCCAGTCGCCTGCCGCGGTCCAACTCTGCATGCCCGCGATCATGGGCGCAGGCTCATGCGTCAGCTGGCGGACGTCGCCTCCGCGTGAGTCCATCAGATAGATGTTGTACGCGCCGTCGCGGTCCGACGTGAAGGACACCAGCGAGCCGTCGGGTGACCACGCGGCGTAGCGGTGGTTCGCTCCCGGGTGGCGCGAGAGATTACGAGCGTCGCCGGTTTCGGGATCGACTGCGAAGACCTGGGGTTCGCCAGTGCGGGTCAGAATGGCAAGCAGTTCAGTCATTGTTTGTCCCTGGGGAGCGGAAGCACGCGGTCGCCGGGCCCGTCAGACGCCGCTGCCCTGTAGCGGGATCGAAGTACTGTGCACCCATACCGTCGATTCGGAGCGGGACGCCATCGATGAGGTAAACAAGGGCGATATCGCCCGCGTCGGTGCGGGCGGTAGTACCCATCCGCGGCCAAGGTATCAGCCGCCACCATGGAATCCGCTGCAGAATGCCCTCGAGATGCTTCATACACGTACTGCCAGAAAGGTTCGACGCGTCGGTCCACGTGGGCGCGAGGCCGGCGTTGGGATGGTTCATATGGTGCGCCGGTTCAGACTCCCAACTCCAGATCCCGTGCGCTCCGTAGGTCAGGCCGGCGGGCGGCGACGCAAGCACGCTCAACCAAGCGGCACGCGTCACATCGGCTGCATCGAAGGGGCAGTGGTTGATGAAGTCCTCGTGCGCCTCGCAGCAGAACTCGAGGTTAACGTGCGGGAAGTGAGGCGTACGTTCCCATTCAACTGAGGGTGGGACCTCACGAATCCAGCGCGCCGACTCCTCGCGCCAGTGGCCGCTCTGATAGCCGTTGAAGCGGAACCAGGGCGCGTTCTCGAATTCGTCCGCCACCTAGATCTTGCCTCCCGGGTGCATCGTGACGAGCCTGTAGCCGTGATCGAATACGGCGCGCCCGATCCTCCGCCGTCGTTCAGCGGGTTCGCTCCGGCTGTCTGCATCGCCTGCAAGAATCCAGGGGGTGTGGTGTGCTCCATAGCGGCTGACGATGTAGCGGGCGAGCAGAATGAGGGTTGCATCCGAAAGCGAGGTGCCGGAATTCAGGTCCAGCACACCCTGGCACCAGGCAGCAGCCCAGGCGAGCACCGGCCCGGCGATCATCCCGGACGCGTTGAGCGCGTCTGCGTAACAGTCGAGACGCCGAAAGTAGACCGGGGCAATCCGCAGCTGCGCCGAGCCGTTGTATGGGCGACGGCCTTGGGCATCGCATACTGCGCCCAGCCACGGAGTCGCCACAAACTGCACGGCGCTGAACCCCTTCGCCGCGCGGTCGGCCAAATAGCGGGTCCACGGCGGACGATCGGCCTTGAGCGGCCCGTTCCACGCGGTGTCGCATAGCCAAAAGAACGGTGTGCCGTCGGCGTGCTCGAATTGACTGCCGCACTTGGCTACTCGCGGCGCGCCGTGGCGGTAAAGCAAATTCGCGCTTGCGTTCGCCGCGCACTCGAATTCGCTCGCAAGCGCGTTGAGCGCGTCGTCCTGGGCGCAACGACTGCGCCAGGTCCAGTGTACTTCGAGGGACGGCGAAAAGCGCACGCGCCAGTCGCGGCCGCCATCCCAGAAGGCGTCGGCCTCCGCGACCACGCCCAATTCGTGGCGGAACTCAACCATCACGCGGACACTGCCTGGAGGGTCTTCGTGATCGTTGGAAGTCGTCAGCGACGATCCGAATCGCTCCCACAGTCCGGTCATCAGGCGGCCTTCCCTGCACCATACTTCAGCGCGTAGGCGATGGCGAACAGGTACGCTATGAAGCCGATGGCATAGGAGGTCTGCAACCCGATCGCGTCGGCGAGCCTGCCTTGCACTACCGGAAGCACTGCGCATCCGACGAAACCCATGGTGAGCAGACCGGAGACCTGGCCGGTGCGTTCGCCCATGTTCTCAATGGCGATTGCGTACAGCGTGGGGAAGAGGATCGAGACGAAGAACCCCATCGCGGTGACCGCCACAATCGCCGCGACGCCGCGCGCGGAGACGATGACGAGCAGGCAGGCGAGCGCGCCAAGCAGGTGACAGAGCAGATGGGTGGAAGGACGGATCCTGCGCTGCGCCCAGGAGGCGACCATGCGGCCCAACGCGAATAGGCCGAAGTATGCTGTGAACATGCGCTGCGAATCGCGCGCCGCCATGCCCGCAATGGCCGGGTGTTCGAGGTAATTTCGGTACAGCCCGAACAGGCCGGCTTCCGTGCCAAGAACGAGAAAGATCGTCACGAATCCCAAGACAACCCGCGGCTGCGACCAGATCGACGCCCCTGCCGTTGCGCCCAGGCCGGTCTGAGAACCGCCCGATACTTCTGCGCTTTTCGCGATAAGAGTGATCAGCGCCACGCCTGCCAGGACCGCACCCAGCGCGACAAAGAGACCTTCGATGTACGGGAGCTTTCCGTCGACCGTGACAACGGCCGCGGGAATGATCAGGGAGATGGTCGCCGGGGCGATGATCTGAGCGACCGCTCCGAGAGCGTTGCCCAGGTTTAGACGACTCGATGCGTCTTTTTTCGGCCCCAGAGCGGACAGCATCGGATTGCCCGCGACCAACTGGAAATTGAAACCGATCCCAATCAGGAGAAAACCCAACAGCACGACGCCATAGTGCCCTGACCTGAGCCCCGGAACGAGCAGCAGCGTACCCGCGGAGAACAGCGTCATGGCGATGGTGAGACAGTTTTTGTAACCGACGAAGCGAAGCAGGTACCCGACGGCGACCGCCAGCAGGAACGGAATGTTCTTGGCAAACATCGTGTACATCTGCTGTTGGTAGTTGAGCCCAAAGTACTCCTTGAACTCGGGCAGGAAGACGCCTTCGAAGCACAGCGTCATCCCGCAGAAGAAGTAAATGAAGTAGATGGTGTGTAGGAGGAAACGCGCCGGACGCGTCGTGGCGGCTTCCATCGCGACGCCCGAACTCACACGCGGTACTCCTGAGCCAGCGCTCCGGTGTGTTTTCGCCACGCCTCTACCAGCCGGTCATAGAAAGGATAGCGGTCACAATCTTCGATGGCACTATTCGCGGTGAGCCATAGCACGCACCGGCGCGCGCCCTCTTCGAAACAGACGGTATAGCGGAACCCGAGATCGCGCTTCGCCTTCGAGTTGTCGTAGACGATGGGGTGGCGGAAGTTCTCGGCACACCACTCCGCTTCCTTGGGCAGCAACCGTGCCAGCAGGTCGGTGGGGATGTAGACGAACTCCGGCTCGGGTGCGTTCATCAGCCGGGCAATTGTCCGCCAGATGTGATTCTGCGTCATCCATTCGTCGCCTGTCACGTTGTAAGCCTGCCCGTATGCCCTCGCATTCCCAACGGCTCCAGCGAAGGCTCCGGCTGCATCGTCGCGGTGAGTCGCCACCGAAATCGCCGTGCCGTCGCCATGGAGGATGAACGGCTTGCCCCGCCGCAACCGATCGAGGTGGTACATCTGGCCGCCGAAACTGTGAAGGCCGGGGCTGGACGTTTCGCTGTAGGTGTAAGCCGGCCGGATGACCGTCAGGGCGAAATCGCCACGGCGGTGTGCGTCCCAGAGTATCCGCTCGCACTCGGCCTTTTTGTACCCGTAAGGGAACGTGGGCAGCGGTGCTAGCTCGCCGCTCGCTTCACTCACCGGATAAGAGGCGGGGGTCTTCGAATAGACATCCACCGTGCTGCAGAACATGAACTGCGTGGCTCGTCCGCGAAACGCCTCGACAGCACAGGCAGCGTCTGCCGGTTCATAGCAGACCATGTCGATGACGCAGTCGAAACTGCCAGCATCAGCGAGCGCCTGCCGAAACCTAGTGCGGTCGGTGCGGTCGCCGTGAAATGTCCTGACTCCGGCAGCCCACGCCGGCTTCCGCTCGCCGCGGTTGAAATGCGTCAGGTCCACCCCCAGCGCCAGTAGGCGCAGGCTAATCGCCGTGCTGATGTTGCCGGTGCCCCCGACAATCAGGACTCGCATGAACCGTCTCCCCGATCCGTCTTCATCGTGTTCCGCCATCCGATGGAGATTCTATGAAGATCGCGCCGAATCCTCGGAGAATCCTCTCAATCGCCCGCGCGCGGGCCGCTCCGTCAGGAGACGGCGTGGGCCAGCCCCTGGGCTGACACAAACAGTCAAGGCACTGTTCGCCGTTCGCTGGAAATCCCTCGACCGGCAAGACGACTGTACCGCATACTGGGAACCGGCTGGCGAAGCGGAGGCGGGCTCTGATGGAGACCAACCCGCCAAGGAACAGCCGGCCGGCCGGACTTCGACCCACCGATGACGTCTTGGTAGACTCCCGTGGTCTCCCAACCTCGGCGGGCGGCGTAGTCGTGGAGATCCAGGAGTTGCAGTTCGCAGCTTTGGCCCGCAGTACTAACCCAACTTCCGCAGCTTGAAGAATAAAGTCTTTGCTTTCAACGGCGGCATAGGCGAGTTTCCACTACATTGCCGCTCGTTCCAGAGCGGTGGGCAGTTTCAGGCCGAGCCGCTGGAGCAGGATTTGCTGATGCCCGGTGGGCTGGCTGATGCACCGTTTCCGGACCACGATTCCGGCCCTGGTCGGCAGCACCACGTCCACCAATGCGATTTCGGACAGGGCT
>Ga0209777_10007317_pt1 | contig 12269 bp, 12 predicted proteins | sample FrelakmetHBP12HB_FD_187147 | JGI IMG/M metagenome (GOLD analysis project Ga0209777, IMG submission 187147) | Freshwater lake sediment microbial communities from the University of Notre Dame, USA, for methane emissions studies -HBP12 HB (SPAdes)... | ecosystem: Environmental > Aquatic >... | reverse complement strand
GCTTATATGTATATGACGGGAAAAGGGGAACAGCTCGAGACAATTGGCTCGGATATATATATTGAAAATCCTGATGGGACTGGTAGAGTTCAGGTAACAGATACTCCAGATGAGTATGAGGTATATCCTGTTTGGTCGCCTGACGGGACGAAAATAGCATGCACCGGATAAACAGCCACAAAATCTATGTTATAAGAATCAAGTGATTTTTCGAGGTGGAATCAGGAATTACCTCCGGCACCAATAATAAAGGGCAGGACGATGTCCTGCCCGTACATTTTGGGGCGACCACAATCTGCTGGTGCGGGAATACCAATTCCCGCACCAGCGAGTAGAACGTTATTTCAACTTAAATGACTTCCACTGGCTGAAATATCTCTGTCCGTTGCTGTCGACTAACTCCATGGCATAATAGTAGGTTCCTTTTTTCAGACTCTTGCCGTTATACCGGCAGTCCCAGATTATTCCGGAAGAGGGGACACCTTTTCCTTCCACTGTCTTTAACAGGATCGGCTTCAACTGGTCGATCTCGTAGCCAGAGGGTTTATCCTGGCAGATATAAAGCCTCCAGTAATCTATCTGTTTCTCAAAATCTGGTTTTAGCAAAAACATCAGGGAGCGGTTTCTGCCTGAGGATAGCTCCTCAACTGAGGAGGAAAGGTTCAAGGTCTGGTAAGCCATTACCGGTGTCGGTTTTTTCTCCTCAACCTTATTCTCAGGTATGACCACTGGATTTTCAGGAGGAATCACCTGAGCGAGATTTTGCTCTTCTGCCTTCTTTTCAGGGACGATCACTGGAGTTTCAGTAGGAGTTGCCTGGGTTAATTTCGTCTCTTCTGCCTTTTTTTCGGGAACGACTACAGGTTTTTCAGGAGCGGTTACTTTGGCCAGTTTTTTCTCATCTGCTTTCTTTTCAGGAACGATTACCTTTGGCTCAGTCGCTGTTGCAGGAGGAGGCACAACTTTTTCCTCTTCCTTCTTCTCAGGAGGAATTATCTGATTGCTGGATGCTGTTACTGGTGGTGCAGGTAACGTCTGTATTTGAAACCTTTTTGATGCCTCTTTTCGAGCATATTCATGGTTATTCTCTTTTTTCCCTCCAAAAGCGATACTTAAGGAGACCCGGTGATCCCCGGCCGAGCTCTGATCGCTTTTATAAGGATATTTCTGGAAACTGTAATCCAATTGAAAGGTCTGGCTCCCTCCATTATATCTTAAGGATAATCCAAAGCTGGGCTGTTTTATGTCCTGCTCAAATTGTTTTCCAAAAGTATACCCGCCTCTTAAACCGAAGGTTACGCTATTTCCAGTTAAAATCCATTCCTCAATCCCCAGAGAGCTTAAAGTGTAACTCTTATTTTCAGGTTTGGTCGAGTTTTTCACCCGGATGTCCCATGCCAGGATGGTCGAATACCTTTCCATATCAAAATGGTAGGCAAACCCTATTTTTCCCTCCCTCATGGCATACCCTAAGGTGTCGCCGTTATCCGGGATCATATCTGTGGCTAAAAGATTCTCAACTGCAACTCCGACTGAGAACTTGGGCGAAAATCTGTAAAACAAGCCTAAGTCAAGGTCCACCCCTTTCTTCTTGCCGCAATTTGAATTGTAAAGAAATTTTCCGTTTAATCCCAGGGAGAAATCCTGGGCAAGCCATCCGGCAAGACCGACGATTCCAACGTTATTAGTTACCACACCGGTCGGGTTAGCCAGAGAACCCTTCTGGGTTCCGCCCAGGAAAAATCTTAATTTGTCATTTAAAGGATAGACTCCAACTCCGGAAAGTAGGTAAGGGTTTTCATTTTCTCCTATGGTGAATTTGGATATCTTGTCGTACATGAGATAAAGTTGGGGTCTTTCCAGCTGGGCAATTCCGGCTGGATTGTAAAAGACCGCACTGGGGTCATCAGCCAGCCCCACAAAAGCCCCCATCCCGGTCGCCCTGACTCCGTACCCTAAATTATCATATGAATATGTAAGGCCAGACCAGGCGGTGCACATAACCAAAAGAGAACAAAATATCATTTTCCCCTTTTTCATCTTAGTTTCTCCTTAAAAGAAAAGTTTTAGATTTAAAAGACTCCTTTTTTTAATATCGGAAGATAGTCACTTTTTGATTACCTTATTATTATAAAGAAATATTGGAGTGCATCCGCCTCTGGCGGATAGCGTTACCTTCGATTCACCTGATAAACCTGAAGGTTTATACTCCATATTCCCTCCTCTGCTCATGGTCCATCTGGACCAAGATAGGAACGCTGGTCAGGAGACCAACATCCAGCGAGATTTATCTAAAGGTTTACACTCCAGTCCTAATTTGTCAAAGTCAGACCCCACTTCCGGAAAGAACTGCGGGGATGGTTTTGAGCAAGATCTTGAAATCTAAAAGCAAAGACCAGTTATCTATATATTCCAAATCCAGCTTCATCCATTTCTCAAAGTTTATCTTGTTTCTGCCGTTCACCTGCCAGAGACAGGTCAGGCCCGGTTTCATACACAGCTTTCTTCTATGCCACAGGTCGTAATTGCTAACCTCGCTGGGCAGAGGAGGTCTGGGACCAACCAGGGACATATCTCCTTTTAAGACATTAAAAAGCTGGGGCAATTCATCCAAGCTTGTTTTTCTCAAGAATTTCCCCAGTCCAGTAACTCTGGGGTCTTCTTTTATCTTGAAGACAGGCCCATCCATCTCATTTCTATTTAAAAGTTCCTGTTTGAGCTCTTCGGCGTTCTCTACCATAGTCCTGAATTTATAAAGTATAAACTTTTTACCATTCAGCCCTACTCTCACCTGTTTGAAAAGGACAGGACCCTTAGAGCTAATCTTGACCAAAAGTGCAGACATCAGGAAAACAGGGGACAAGAGGATTATCATCAAGAAGGATAAGGCTCTATCCAGAATCTCCTTGGCGATTATAAGCTCATCTTTTTTCGGACCGGAGGAGAAAAGGATCAAAGGTTTTTCCTCCAGGGTCAAGACTTTCTGTTTGCATAAGCCGTTCGGAAAATAATCGGCTAAAATACAGGTTGAAACTCCCATTTTATCGCAGATATTCAGGCTTTCCTCAATCAGGTTCAAAAACCTCCTGGGCACAGCATAAACTATATAATCCAGATGGGAATTCTTGATGATCCGGGGCAGGTCCTTTAAAGTTCCGATCACCTGTTTCCCGAAGACTAATTCTCCCTTTTTGGACTCTTCCCAGTCCAAAATACCTAAGATTCTAAATCTCCAGTCTCTTTTCTCTTTCACCTTCTGAATGAAGTCTCTGGCAAGTGAACCGGTGCCCACTATCAGTATGTTGGAAAGATGATTTCCATTATGATGTTTTACCTTCAGAAAAAGCTTTATTCCCCCTCTCAGAGATGCTAAAGCTAAGAGGTCCATTCCGGCGAACAAAGCAATTACCTTTAAGCTCTCATTCAAGGAATTTACTGCAAACAGGGCAAATACCAATAGAACGATACTTTTCAAAAAAGGATTAAGAAGATTTGCAAATATCCGGGCTAAAGGTGTTTGCCGATATTTATAGGTTTTTCGATCAGTCAGGAAAAAGAAACTCCAGATCGGCAGGACAAAAAGCAGAAGCTCCCGGATAAAGCCGCTCTCTACAACTTGATTCTGACTGCACAGGTAGAGGGACAGATATAATGCCAGGATGGTGAAAAAAAGGTCTCCTAAAAAGTGCAATCTTTTATAGAAAAATTCATTTTCCCTTAGCATATTACCCCCCTATCTTTTTTGCTAAATGGTAATGAATCAAAAGTGAAAATCTGGTCAATTTTTCTTCTTTCCCCGGAATATTTCCGGCATTGGAAATTTTAGTAAAATCGCCGGACAAGTTTGCCCTGAATAGATTCCGGTAATTGTAACTTAAAGAAAGTTGAAAGGTGTTACTTTTCTCCACTGTACCGCTGGGGAATTGATATTTATAATCTGGATTAAGCCAGGGCTGATTCCACGGAGAGCTGATTTTCCCCTCTCCTTTCCTTAAGTGGTCCAGCGAGATCTCTGCCTCTAAGTTTTTTCTCAAGTACCCGCTAAGAGAGAAATAAAGCTCATCTGCATCCGGGCCTAAAGGATTTCCGATGATCTTATTCTTATAAAGATACCTGTTCCAAGGGTATTTCTGGTTATAAGTCCAGTTATTTATCCTGAGATACTCCAAATTCAGCTCCGTGCCTGTAAGACCAAAAAGGTCAGCAGTTTTTGTACCCAGAGAATAGGCGATCTCATTCGGCTCTTTATCTGAGGTAGTTTTGTGCTCAATCTGAAAATCATCGATCAAAAGCTCCCCGTATAAAAGGGTCTTTCTCAAAGGCGTAAAATTGAAATCCAATCCTAAGAAAGTGTTATCGTCTTCACCCTCATTCAATTGAGTTCCGTGGAACCATAATAAGGGATTCAGGTAATAAAGCTCAAACTGCCTGTTCTTACCCCCATAAACAATGGTCTCGGAGAAACCTAACTGAAGAAAATTTTTGATTCTGAGACCGAGTCTATGAGCTGAAAGGTATCTTTGAATCTTGTTTATACCGGTGCTGTCTGAAATCTCCACAGGGTCGAGCTTGGTGAAGAATGAGGTTGCCTCGAAAATTCCCCATTCCCCTTCTAACTTCAGCATATCCATAGGAGGAGAATTAGGAGACAAAATTAGAGAGGAAAGCTGGCTTTGTCCCCAGGAGAGGTTATCTCTGCCCAGGAATAAATTGAAGTAGGGAAGCTTGAAGGATAGATAAGCTTGAACCGCATCCCCGGCAAAACCTCTCCAAACCTTGCCGGTGTAGAGAGAGTCTTTGGCTAAACCCTCATCAATACTGTAGCGGCAGATCATAGAGAATTTATCTCCGATATCTGCCTGAATATAAGGGAGGAAAGATTCATAGAAAATAGATTTGCGGTTGGAGACAAGATGGCTGTCCTCCAGAAAATCCGCACCAAATTTCAATCTCTTCTTATCCCCTAAGCTTTTCATCTCAGGCTCGAATTCATCTTCTAATTCAGTAAATAAGTATTTCTCAAAGGAATTCAGCTTGAGCTCCTGTTTTTCCATCTTAGCCTTCAAATTCAAGAGGGCAGAAGCAACCTCTCCCCGATAGTAAGGCTTAGTGCCCGAATGAAGCTCCTTCAAATATCCCCTCAGATATAGATTGTCTATATACTCATATATCCAGGCATAGCTTTTATCCCCGACCGGCACAGTCTCCATCTGTCCAGCCCGGATTGGTGAATGGTAGATGGTTAATAGTATTAAAGACAAAAGAATAAAAGCTTTTTTCATCTTAGTTTCCTTCGAGACATTGAACGAAAAGTCTCTCCAGATCATCAGCAGTTCTATCCCAGGAGTATTTTGACTTTACATAATTGCTTCTTTGATTTCCTCCGTTCTGGACTGATTCTTTGTTACTCAAAAGGAAGATCAGATTTTCTCTCAGGTCTCTTATGTCTTTGTTTTTGAAAGTGAAGCCCCATTTTCCCATCGCCTCCTTGTTCTCCGGGATATCAGATGCCAGCACGCACCGATCATAACTCAAAGCCTGCAACAGAGCCTGAGGGACACCCTCTATCTCTGAGGGAAGAACGTAGAGATAAGCATTCGAAAAAAGCTCCTCTAACACCTCTTTTTCCACAAAACCGCCAAAAAGGATTTTTTCGCTCTTATAGGCATGAAGCTTTTTCAAGTAATCTTCTGAGAAAAAGCCGTTTCCTGCAACGAAAAGCTTATAATCTGTATCCAGATCTTTGAAGGCTTCCAGAAGGTAATGACACCCTTTTTCCGGGACCAATCTACCCAAATAAAGGATGAATTTCTCCTTTTCCAATCCAAACCTTTTGATCCTATGGGGCTCCCTCTGATTCGGGGGGTCGATTCCGGGAGTGACTTTGAAAACTTCTCTTTTGAAATTTATCTCCAGGTAATTTTTCAGCTCCTCAGAAATAGTCGCTAACCTATGCGGGAAAAAAACCGAGGGATACTCTGCCAGCTTTAAGAGAGATTTAGCTAAAGGTCCCCATTTTTTCCTTTTCCAGTCCAGGCTGTGTATGGTAACCACCACTTTGGCTTTTCCGCTCAACCTTGGGAAAAAGGACAAGGAGGAAGGTCCGATGCCCTGATAGTTAACAATATCGTAATCCTCAGACAATGCGTCCAGGCTGGAGAAAAAAGTGTGGGAGATGGCGTCTAAGTGCTTGGTCTTTATGCTTCTTATCTTTTTCAAGGTTACTCCCTTATACTCCCCTTCCATCTGAGTATAATAAGGCCGGCAATAAACCGTTACCTGGTGACCTTTTTTTGCCAGGCGCAAAGCCACCTTCTCGGTGAAATCCTCAATCCCCCCATAGGTGGCAGGTATCCCTTTTTGTCCGATAAAAGCTATTTTCATACTTCATTTGCCAGGGCAAAGGTTAACTTTCTTGCCGGGATTTCCTGTTCCAGCTTTATTAACCCCTTCTCCTTCATCTCTCTCCAGATCGAGTTGAACTCTTTTATGGTCTCCTCGGTTTTCGGGTTCTGGGTCATCTTCTTCAAAATCGGGAAAGAAACCGTTACTATGTCTGCTCCGGCAATAAAAGCTTTGTTAACGTCCAGGATAGTTCGGATGCTTCCCACAATCAGCTTGGTGCCTATGTTCAACTCCTTATAAAGCGATGAAGTCTCCTTTATGACTCCTACAGGATCATATCCCATATCTGAAATCCTTCCGTAGAAGATGCTGGCATAGGAAGCTCCAGACAAGGCGGCAAGGATAGCCTGATTGGTTGCCATAATCGCAGTAACATTAGTCTTAACGTTCTCATGTTTTTCAAGCTGAGCAACTGCTTTCAGACCTTCAATCCCCATCGGTATTTTGATGACGATATTCTCGTGCCAGGAAGAATAGATCTTTGCCTCACCTACCATCCCCTGAAAATCCTCTTCTGTCACCTCCACGCTGACTGGTTTTTTGACCAGGTCCACAATCTCCAGAATCTTCTCTTTGAAGCTGTACCCTCCCTTTTCATTGGACATAATCTTGGGATTGGTAGTTGCCCCGGTAATACAGCCCCAGGATAAAGCCTCTTTTATCTCCTGGATATTAGCAGTGTCGATGTAAAGTTCCATTTTTTACCCCCTTTGTATTTTCTAAATTTTCTATGAGTTTAACTGCCTGATAAAGATTTTTTGCCATAAAATCTGGACTGGTCTTTTTCTCCGCCATCAGCTTACACAGATCGCACTTATGATTACCTAAAAGGAAAGTTGTGCAGCCGGCAGATTTTCCTGCCTGGATATCAGTCAGGGAATCCCCGATCAGATAAGAGCTTTTTGGGTCAATACCCATTTCCTTTGATGCCTTAAGGATTAGCCCCGGCTTTGGTTTCCTGCAAATGCAATTCTTCTTGAATCTTTTATCACCTCCCTGTGGATGATGCAGACAATAGTAAATTCCGTCTAAGGATACTTTCTTTCTGGCTAACTCTTTATTCATCTTCTGGTCGATCTTCCAGAAGTTTTTCAGGCTCAGATGTCTCTTAGCCACACCGGGCTGGTTAGATACCAGAACAGCTTTGAAACCCAGCCTGTTAATCTTCTTCAAAGCCTTGTCGACTCCAGGCAGAAGCTCAAATTGAGAAGGATGAAAAGGAGTATCTAAAATCCCCATATCCTGATGATAGACTATTTGGTTGATGACCCCATCCCGGTCTAAAAAGATCGCCCTATTCATATTCCTCTATCTTTTTTCTTAAACAGTTGGTGATCAGATGCTCCATAGCCAGATGGAAAGATTCCACCTGAGGAGTTGAGTTGAAAGGTATCACCAAACATTCATCTGCGACATCTTTCATTGCTCCGCCATCAAATCCGGAGAATCCGATCAAAGTAGCCTGGTATTCCTCTCTTGCAAGGAGCATTGCTTTAAGCAGGTTTTGAGACCAGAGCCCTGCCTTATCCTTTCCGGACCCTCCGTGTACGGAAAAGGCGACCAGGAAGTCTTTTTCATGCATCAAATTTTTGAGCTGTTCAGAGAACAAATTGTCAAAACCGTTATCATTTACCAGTGCGCTCATCAGCGGGATATTGTCATTCAAACAGATTACCCTGAACCTCTTTTTTCCCTCTACGATGGTGCACTTTGCCAGGTCGCAGGCAAAATGAGTAGCAGTTGAAGCTGAGCCGCCATTTCCCATCACAAAGATGGTCCTTCCTTCTTTCCAGGCGGAGAAAAGAATTTCTACGATTCGGTCGATTCTCTCCCGGGAGAGCTTTCCTATTATCTCCTTCATATCCTCTAAATAGGATTCGATAAAAGCATGGTTATTCAGCTTTTTCTCGAATGCCGGAGAGTGGATTAAGGTTTTTTCCGTTATCATTTCTTCCCCCCCTTTTTAGATGTTTACCAGGACTTTTGAGCCTTCAAAATCTAATCTGAATCTCATCTCTTTTAATTCCTCCTGTTCCATTCTCTTTCTGAACCCGTTTTTCCCGTTATTGCAGTAAAACATAAAAAACCCTCCGCCTCCTGCTCCCATAAGCTTTCCTCCCAACGCTCCATTTTTTTTAGCAATCTCATACCATTGGTCAATTCTATCCTGGGTCATTTTGTCTGAAAGAGTTTTTTTGGTCTGCCAGTGCTGGTCCAAGAGTTTTCCAAAAGTCTCCAGATCCTCTTTTTCAAATGCCTCCTTTATCTCCAGTCCAATCTTCTTGATCAGGTGCATTCCCTGGATTACTTTTTCCTGATTCAGGCTGGCATTTTTATTCTGAGAACCCAGTACCTCTGAAGCAGACCTTTTTATCCCAGTGTAGAATAGCAAAGTATTACTCTCCAACTGGTCTAAAGAATCCTCTGACAATTTCAAAGGGGTCGTTTTAACGCTCCCTAATCTGTCGATCTCCAGGCAGATAATACCTCCGAATGCAGCCGCATACTGGTCCTGCTTTCCAATCGGTTCCTTCAAAAGCTCGATTTCGATATAACAGGCTTCCTCAGCTAAATCCTTAGCATTGACCTTTTCATTTTTGTAAGTATGAAGAGCATTCAGAAGGCCTACTGTGAAAGAGGATGAGCTTCCTAATCCGGTGTTGGAAGGCACGTCAGCAATGGAAGTGATCTCGATCCCCGAGTCTATCTTCAGGTGCTTTAATGCCTCCCTGACGATCGGGTGTTTGATGTCGTCGATCGAATCAGCAATCTCAGTTGAAGAATAACTTACCCTAATGCTTTTTTCGAATCGTTTGTTTACCGCGATGTAGATGTACTTATCTATGGCAGCGCTGATTAAAAATCCGCCATACTGGGTGTAGTAGGAAGGAAGGTCTGTCCCTCCCCCACCCAGAGGTATCCTTACCGGCGTTCTAGTGACTATCATGAATTCTTTCCCCCTTTTCTACCAAGTTTTTGAATTCCTCCAACCCCTCAAAAGAGCCTATCTGGTAGAACCTCTGCTTTACCTCAAAAGCTGACATCTCCTCTTCGGAAATGAGAGTTCTATAGAGTTCCTCTAAGTCATAAGGCTCCTCTTCGGGCACCAAATTCAGGACTTCTTTTTTGAGAATCGAAAGCCCGGCATCGATATACTGGAGCTTTTCTCCGTGAAGGGTCTTATCGTAAAGCTTTATCAGACCCTCACTGATCAAGATATTACTTTTATCGAATCTGTTCTGATTCTTGTACGCCACCATTAGCGAAAGCTTATTCGACCTTTTGAAGGACTCCTCTATTTTCTGATAATCGTAGGGGAGAAAGGAGTCCCCATACATCAGGAATAAATTTTCACCTAAGAGCTTATAGGCTTTTTTCAAAGCTCCGGCAGTGCCTAAAAGTTTGTCTCCGTCAAAACTGTAAGAAAGATTCACCCCGAATTTTCTGCCATCTCCAAAATGGTCTTTGATAAGCTCACCCTTATATCCTACGCATAGGAGTATATCTTTTATCTCATACTCCTTTAAAAGCTCCAGTTGATATTCCAAAAAAGGTCGTCCCTTTATCTGAAGCATCGATTTGGGCAATTTTAAGGTTAAGGGCCTCATCCTCTTGGCTAAGCCACCTGCCAGGATTACCATCTGCATACTTTTTCCTCCACAATTTCCTGAATTAAGTTTTTTATCGTGTTCAAAACTGCCTGGTCCGAAGAAAGGGTCGGGCTCCAGCCTAATTTTTTTATCTTTTCGATATTGAACCTCACCTGAGGCACATCCCCTTTCCAGCCGCGGTTTCCTCCGGTGAATTTAAATCTGACCTTTTCCAGGCCCATCTGTTCCACCACCATTTCTGCAATGGTTTTGACATTGGCAGTAGATTCACAACCTAAGTTGTAGAGGTTTACTTTTTCAGATGAGTTTTTCAGGCCGAAAAGGATTCCCTCCACGCAATCCTCCACTGATAAATAAGGCTTCTCCTGGGTTCCATCTCCCAAGATCTCCAGCTCTTCAGAATTCTTTTTGAGCTTATGAATGAAGTCAAATATCACGCCGTGGGTTCCCCTGGGACCAATGATATTGGAAAACCTGAAAATCCAGGACTGCATCTCAAAAGTATGGCAGAAAGCAGAGATCAAGCCCTCGCAGGCGAGTTTGGCCGCGCCATATAAGGAAATGGGCAGAACCGGACCATACTCTTCAGGCAGGGGAATCACCGGCGTCTCCCCGTAGATTGTGCCGGAAGAGGAGAAGACAATCTTTTTTATTCCATTCACCCTCAGCGCCTCCAGAACGTTATAAGTAGCTAAAGTCTCCTGTTTCAGATCAAGAGTCGTATCTTCGATTCCTAAACGAGCATCTGGATTGGCTGCTAAGTGAAAAACTATGGTATGACCTCTTATCGCCTCTTTCAAATTATCTAAATCCAGAAGGTCTTTCTGAATGAAGGCAAAATTAGGTTTTCCAAGATGCTGGGAGATGAATTCTATTTTTCCAGAGGAGAGGTTATCATATACCGTAACTTCTCCCTGGTGGATTAACCTGTCCACCAGATGACTCCCTATAAAACCTGCTCCACCGGTGACGAAATAGCGCATTTTTTCTCCTAAGACTCTGTTAGCTGGCAATATATTTCTTCTTTCTCTTTGATTTCTTCTTTTTCCGGGAAATCCGGAATCTCGTCCACATCCCAGATTATATCTTTTCCGAAAAGGAGCCTTAATTTGTTTTTCAAAACCCAGATACCGGGTTTCAGAAGATTTTTTCTCATTGCCGGTCTGGAGGTTCCTACCATCCAGCAGTTCTCCTGGCATCCTGAGACTTTTTTTCTAACGTACTCTGCTGGCGGACTTCCCCAGGCCTCCTCAAAACTTTTCTGTTTTATATTCCCCATCGATTCCTTCAGGGCGTTGCAGGGATAAACTTCCCCATACGGATCGATGAAGACTATATCCGTTCCTGCTCCGCAGGGAAGAAGCCTCTGGTCGCCCCGTATGAAATTTATAAATCCCCGGTTCAGATAAGCCCGGAACCAATCTTTGACTCTCAAGGAAAAATTTCTCCGCTTTGAGAGGAGTAATTCCCGGATGAAGTTCTTAATCTGGTTTATAACTTCAGTTTTGTCCTCAATCGCATTATAGGGTACTCTAAACTGCCAGGCATCGTGCACCACGCACTGGCTGAACTCAACGCCCATGGAAGCACACAGATGATATAAGTCTGCCAACTCTTCGGCATTTCGATGGGAAATGGTTATGGCAAAGCCGATGTCTTTTATCCCTGCTTGTTTGAGTTTGAGCATACTCCGCATGGCCCGGTCGAAACCGTTTCTTATGCCGCGAATCTCATCGTTTTTCCTGGGCAACCCTTCCAGACTTATCCTTATCCGTATATCCGGATGTTTTCTGGCAATGGAAACCAGCTTATCAGTAAAATAGCCATTGGTGCTGATCTCCAGATGCCCGGTCTTTTTGGAAAGAAGGTCCACCATCTCCAGTATATCCTTTCTCAGCGTAGGCTCGCCTCCTCCGAGGTTGATGCGGGCAAATCCTGGCGGAAGTTTATCCAGATCATCCAGGGTTATCTCCTCTTCCCTTCTGCTCGGATACTGCCAGATATGGCACATCTGGCAATGCGCATTGCATCGAAATGTCGGCATTATTGCCAGCTCCGTGTTTTTAAACATTCTTTGTCCCCCCGTTTTTAATAAGGCCGTCATACAAGCCTAAAAGCTTTTTATAATATTCCTCCTCTGAATATTTTTCCTCTACTTTTTCCCTTGCGGCTATACCCATCTTCTCTGCTCAGAGCGGATGATGGTATAGATATTTTATCTTCTCCGCTAATTCCTCCACATTTTTTGGCTCA
>Ga0209777_10007316_pt1 | contig 12271 bp, 7 predicted proteins | sample FrelakmetHBP12HB_FD_187147 | JGI IMG/M metagenome (GOLD analysis project Ga0209777, IMG submission 187147) | Freshwater lake sediment microbial communities from the University of Notre Dame, USA, for methane emissions studies -HBP12 HB (SPAdes)... | ecosystem: Environmental > Aquatic >... | reverse complement strand
CGACCCGCCGCGTTCCCGGCGGCCACGTCACGCGACTGAAACGCGGTGGGTCGGGAGACCCACCGCGCAGCATCAGCTACAACCGCGCGTGAAATGCTCTGACGGTTTCCGGTGACAGAATAATGCTTCTCTCATTGCCCCCGGCATCCTACCCTCGCCCCGCCGCCCCATCAAGACAATACCGGCACTGTGTCCCCGGAACTCCGGACACAAGCGGTGGGCGAATATTCTGGCGGAACAGCGAGAGTGTATATAGAATTAGGAACGTTTTGCGGTGCTCCTAAGCACTGGCGCCGATTGACGCATGACAAGTGTCAATGATGGAGAAATGCCATGCTATTTCAGATTAGAGGTATAGTAGTATTCTTATTCATCGCCGCTATGTGTGGTTGTGCCGCACCTGCGGCCGAGACGAGCCAGAAGCAGCCAAGCGACACCTGGATGCAGACATACTACCAACACCCATCACCGGAGAGATTTGAGGCGGAGATTCGCAATTTGCAGCGCGCCGGCGTTCTTGCCAATGAAAAAAGCTTTTATCCCACAGCCGCTTTCTTTGGCCGACTCTTCGCGGCGAACAACGACAAGCTGCAAGGCTGGATGTCGGTCATTGATAGCTTCCCCGAAGGAGACCGCAATGTGTTCATCGTCGCTCTTCGGTGGGCCAACACCCCTGCCACGGAGGAACTTCTCAAGAAGTATGCATCAGGGGAAGGACCATTCGCCAAGTATTGCGACAGGATTCGCGCGAAGACACCACCGGATTTCAAGGCGTTGACGAGCCCTGCGCCGCCGGAGTTGGACGGCTGTTGGGGATCCTTCTTTGCCACGGGAGACAAGGATTACGTATTGTCCGTCATTCGTTGTGCCGCCGCCCCTGAGCCGCAGGCGAATGCAGACCGGATGAGTCGGATGGCAGCTCGTTGGTCGCTGAAGAGCCTCTGCCGCACTCACCCGGCCATCGCTAGGATCGAGGACGAGTTCTACAAGGCGGCCTCCGAGCAACAGAAAAAGTCGCTCGATGAGTCGTTTCCCCCCGACAAGAAGGAGCAAGGCCAAAGCAAGACGCATCAGGCGACAGAGCCCCCTGCGGTCCGGAAGCTTCTTGAACAAGGCTTGGCTTATCAGAACCAAGGAAAGACCGTTGAAGCAGAAGCGGCTTATAAGCAGGCGCTAAGTGCGGCCGAACAGGCCGTCGGGACCGACCCTGTCGCAATTACGGAACCCTTGGTTGCGTTGGGCAAGTTTTACCTTGTCCAGAACCGGCATGCCGAAGCCGAAGCCCTGCTCAAACGTGCTCTGGAAATTGACAAGAAGCAGCTTGGCGCCCGCCACATGAATGTGGCGTTCGATCTTCAAGCGATCGTCACGGTGTACATCTTGCAGGGCAAGAGCGACGACAACATAGAGGCCTGCGCCAGGGAGGCCGTCGAGATCGTAAAGGCACACTGCGGCACTGATGACCCCGTCTACGCCATGGTCGGTCTGCTGACTCTGGCCGATGCCCTATCCCAGCGCAAGAAATACGATCAGGCCGAGCCGCTCTACAAGGAGGCCATTGCCGTCCTCGAAAAGAAATGCCCACCGGGCCCCTCTCCGCTGCCTTCGGTCCTCAACCATTATGCCAAGTTGCTGCATGAAACAAACCGAGAGACTGAGGCGAAAACAATGCAGGCCAAGGCTGATGCTATTGAGAAGCAAGCCCGCTGACCGGGGGCGGAGTTCCGGGGGAGTTCCGGGGAGTTCCGGGGACGCGATACTTAGGGGAGTTCCGGGGACGCGATACTTATCTCTTGACTGCGCACCATGCGGCTCTCCCTCTCGCGGCCCGCGCGGCCCGCGAGGGCAAGGTAACGTTGCGCGACAGGCGAGTCAATATTTTACCGGAGGGGAGCAAAAGGCAGTTCAAAGTTTCAAGTTCCAAGTTTCAAGTGAACGGCGGTTGCAAAGCCTACCCGCCAGGCCTAAGGGTGGGTTTCAGGTTCCAAGTTCAAAGTTAACGGCCGAAGAAAGACAGTTTCAAGTTTCAGGTTTCAAATTTCAAGTTCAAAAGCTGCCCGCCTCCGGAGGGTCCCAAGTGCCGCACGAATGCGGAAATCCACCGTTGGGAGGCGTGACCCCGACTCCGCCAAAACGGCGGGCGGATCTTCGACTTACGGTCGGGGCTCGAAGCGCCCCGCCGTTGCCGTTTCCCGCCCAAACCACCCGCCTTTGCGACTCTGCGTGAGGCCGCCGTTTTTGCCGTTAGCCGTTTCTCGCCCAATTCTCCCTCTGCGTTCTCAGCGGTGAAAGCCGTTGCCGTGGGGCCGTTTTTCACTCTGCATTCTGCCCTGGCACGGCAGGCGTGCCGTGGCCTGACGGCACTCTGCACTACAGAAATCCCGACCCCCGCCGTCGACAATGTGTTGCTTTTTGGCAACATCCCGTGTTGTTTTTTGGCAACAGCCATGTTGCGTTTTGGCAACATACCCCCCGCCGGAAAGTGTTGTTTTTTCGCAACATCCGAGGCCGCGCGGCATCGCTGTGAAAAAAGTAACGCTGTAAGTGTTTTCGGAACCAATCAAGGCATGTATATGACCAGAGCGCAAAAAAGGTGAAAAAAGAGCAAAACGCTATCAAGTTCTATCAAAACAGGGCTCAAAAGTGTTAAATTCGGTACACTTTTTGCCTTACCCATCTTAACATTTCACCCCTCCAACCCCTCTGGCGCTAGCGCCAGGGCCGTTTTGACCTCCCAAAAGGGGCAAAAAAGCGGCGCGCCGTTCTAATAATCCCATTTGGCAATTTAGGCAAGCGCGACTTACGTCAACGGCAAAAACGGGGAACAGGGAACGGGGAACCGGGAACAGTGTTGCGAAAAAACAACATGCCAAAATGGCAGGCGAAAAAGTTCAAAGTTCAAGGTTCAAGGTTCAAAGTGAGCGGCAAGCGACATAACGGCGCGAGACCGCCTTCTCTACTCATACTCGTCGGACGGGTCGAACGGCGGGATGACCGTGTTCAGGATCCTCATGCGGCCGATGGCGCGGTGGCGGCACGGGGGCTTGATGAGAACGGCGGTCAGCGGGCGGACGGGAATGAGCAGGCCGTCGAGTTCGACGTGGCCGGAGCCTTCGAGGATGACGTAGATTTCGGTCTGGCGCTTGTGATAGTGGGTCTTGGAGTCTGCGGATATGTCGACGACGTGGACGGAGGCCGGGCCGCCGGGAACCTCGGCAAAGGCACGCCGCGCGCTGCCGCACGGGCAGCCGACGGGCGGGATTTCGTCCAGTTGGGCGATGTGGTAGTTGGTCATTTTGTTCGTCCTATCAGGAAACTCCTATAACCGCGCGGCTACGGCTTGGCGCCAGCGGGCCTCTTCTGGACCGCCCACATCCAGTTCTTCGAGGTTACGAAGAGCGTGCCGTTGGCTGCGACGGGCGAGGCCCAGACCGGCGCGCCGAGGATGATTTTGCTCAAGAACTTCAGGTCCTTCCCTGCCGCAAGGATGAAGAGGCCCTTCTCCGTGGGCATGTAGATTTTGCCATCTGCCACGAGGGTCGAGCCCCAGACCTTCGAGCCTGTCTCGAAGACCCACTGAAGGTTGCCCGTCTCGGCGTCGAGGCAGTGCAGTCGCCCGGCCACGTCGCAGATGTAAAGCAGGCCGCCCGAGATGGAGACGGTCGAGAGGCTGCGGTCGAGGCCCTGGTAGCACCAGATTTTGCCGGATTCGGTGATGTCGCCGGTCTTGGCGGCGTCGATGCACCAGAGCGCCCCGCGGCCGCGGCCGTGCTCGGGGTCGCGTCCGATGGCGATGTACACGCGGCCCTTGTGGAAGACGGGCGTGGCGATGATCTCGCTCATGCCGACGAAACTGCCATCCTGAACCTTGTTGAGGGCATCGGATCGCCGGCGGTCGCCCAGGCAATAGTGCGTAATCAGCGGCATATCGCCATAGAGTTGGTACTCCTTGGGGTTGCAGTCGACGACCCAGACTGTTTTCAGCACGGCGGGCTTGCCGCCGGGAAGCCCGGCGGAGGCCGGCGCCTCTAAGGCGTAGCACCGGCCGTCGCCGCCGCCGAAGAAGATGAGCGTCTTCGTGCCCACCTGCCCCAGCGCCAGCGACGACCACTGGCCGTGCAGCAGCCGGTCGGGGAAGCGCACGTCGTCGGCGGCCACGAGGCAGCCGGTCTTCTTGTCGAGGACAATGACGTTCGGGGCGTCGGGCGCGGGGACCTTGCGAAACTCATCGTGCTTGTTGAGCTCGGCCTGCCGGTCGCAGCCGTTGGCCGAGCAGACGTAGACGAACTTGTCATCGTACACCGGGGAGCAGTCGCAGGCGTCGGAGGGGCGGATGCCGAACTTCCACATGTCGAACTGCCAGACTACGTCGGCCTCGCCGGGGCCCTCCGGCCACTGCACCTTGGGGGCCGGAGGCTTGGCGGACTTGTCCTTCGCGCCGGGGTCGGCGGGCTTGGCAGAGTCGGCGGGCTTGGCGGGCGCGGGCGGCGCGGGCTTCTCGGCCGCCTTGGCGGAGGCGGGGGCGGCCGACCTGGGCTTGCCGGCCGTCGTCACGCAGAGGACGCTCAGGCGATGGTCGACGAAGTACAGGCGGTCGCCGTCGACGGCTGGCGACGAGCATACGCCGAGCTGCCGCGGAAATCGCGAGAACTCGCACCGCCGTCCGTCGATCTCCGGCGGAACGTCGTCGCGCACCGGGGCCATCCACTGCCAGAGCGGCTTGCCGGAGGCCTCGTCGAGACAGAGAAGCGCCCCGCAGTCGTCGCGCATCGTGCCGACGAACACCTTTCCGCCGGCGACCGCGGGCGTGGAGCAGGTCATCGCGCCGAGCCTTGCGGCCCAGCGGACGTTCTGGGTGGTCTCCATCTTTATGCCCGCGCCCTGCGGGTCCTTTTCGCCGGGGGTGAACGTGTCGGGCAGACCCGTCTCGGCGGAAACCATGTTCTTGTCGGGCCGGCCGCCCCACTGGACCCAGTCGGCCCCGAGGGCGGCGGTGCAGCCGAGTGCGAGGACGGCAAGCAGAACGCCGATGATGCCCGGATACTTCATGTAGAGAACCCTTTCACAGAGCGAATGCGACAAAACATATCATCCGCCCTTGCCGCGCACAAGCCGATTCCGCCGCGGCTTGTACTGCTGCATTGGTCGCGGGGTGCATGGGGTCAGGAGCCTTACAGATAGGGCTCCTGACCCCGTCGTAAGACACGGGGTGTGGCCGTTTTTCGTGGCACTGCTTTGGCGCGTTGTTGTGAGGCGGCTTCAGCCGCCTTTGCGCCGCGATAGCGGCGTGTAGACCGGGGCTTTTAGCCCCGGTACGAGCGCGAGCCGACATACCTTCCTTTTTCCTATTCTTTATAGAGTCCGCCTAGGCGGACGACTGAGCCGTGGCGGGCAGATGCCCCTGGCAACCGTCAGTCGCCCGCTGAAGCGGGCTCAAAGAAGAGAAAAGAGGAAAGGTTGCGGTCGCCCGAGCCCACCTCGGCCTAAAAGGCCGAGGCTACACCCCGCTTCGCGGGGCAAAGGCCTCTGAAGAGGCCTGACGGCCACTGCCACGATCTGCGACCCCACCCCGGCGACGGACGGGGCTTGCAATGATTTACGTCAACTGATAGCATGACTCTCGAATCCTGATTCCGCCCACGGGGGCGATCCGTAAATGACTGCAACTCTTGCAGCGAAAGGGGCCTCGCCATGACGACCGACCAGCGCATTGAGAATCTGGAAAAGGGGCTGGCTTCCGCAAGGCGCTTCAACCGCTGGCTGCTGGCGGCCGTGGGCCTGGCCTTCGGCATCTGGATTCTGGCCGGAACGTTCGGGCCGACAATGGCGGCAGCGCCGGGCGGCGGGGGCGCATCAGTCGCAGGAAACTTTATCTTTCCGGGACCTGTACGAGGCCAATTCCTCAGGGCTGAGTTGGTCGGGGGGAACAAGACGGTAATGCTTCTCCTGTAGGATGGCGACGCCGCTTTCGTTAGGCTCAAAGGCAAAAAGGCAAATGAGGTTCGGACCCATAAACTGAGCGCCGATAGGACGGCAGATCAACGTGGGAAACCTTTCGGCGCACATGGCCAAGTCCTGCTCAATCTGGACGATGTTCAGCACGTCCCTGCCGCCTTTGGCCTGAACGGGAAAGACATAATGCGCGCCCCGGCGGTCAAGGCCGACGTATACCTCATCCGTCTCCACCTGTCCCATTCCCTTGACGGATGTCCGCAAGTGGCTCTGAAGGGAATAGCACGCTACGCCCGTGAAAATGTCAATCAGGCGATTGTATCGCAGTTTTGCCAACAGGGCTTGCTCGTCGCCCAAGGCGTACATGGCAATCACGCCGGGCGTCGCATCGGGGACTTTCGTTTCCGCCAACATCGGGTTGGGGGCGATCTTTACCGCCCTTGTCGCAACAAACTTGTACAACGCGCGCCCTGTGGACCGGATGATCCAATGGTGATTTTTCGGTGCCCGGCTGGTGACTGACTTGGGCAAGGGTGTACGATAGCGGAAACTGTAGATCACGTCGCCCAGGTTCTTGGGCAACCGCACGCCCAATTCATGGGCGACGCGAACAAGGTCTTCTCTCTCGAAGGGGACTTCGAGGTCACCCTTTTTGTGGTGGGAGAGGAATATCTGCTCGATGATCTGGACGTAACGATTCGGTTCTGGCATGACCTTTCCCTCGTCAACTTTTTCTAGATGGTTCTCCGGGCCAACGCAGCACGACTACTTCTTCCCTCAATTGCTCTCTTGTAGCAGTGGCCAACCGTGTGCGGAAAAGATCGATCCCCTCTAGCTCGTAGCCTAAGGATTGTGCGATATCGGCGAGAATCTGCCCCGTGCGAATCATAACCCTCAGATAAGAAGCCTGATCGCCCACAACATAAGCCAGCCTCGCCCCCGGCCGCAACAACTGCCGCAGGTCGGCCAGGTGGCTTTTCATGCCCCCAAAGTACAGCTTGGTTACTCTCGCGTATAGCCGCTCGAAGCCACTTGTCTTGCCCAATTCGATACGGCGAGCCTCGATCGCACGCGCTATGCGCTGCACTTCGGGATGAGCGGCAACCCACTGGTCGTCATCATCTCCTTTGTACACATTCCGAGTATTCGACCTTACGAGTTCCCGCTTTAGTTCTCGAAGGCTGGCCCTGTCGGTAAGAAACCCTAGCAAAACGGATTCGAGTCTTGTAGTTCTTGTGTAGTCCTTCTCGTTTGGGTAAGGCGGAGACGTAATAACTGCATCTATGGAGTTCGGGCGAATCTGCTTCACGCTCTGCCTGGAATCCGCCTGGTAGACTTCCGCCGGCGGAGAATCGATGGCATTTAGGGACTCCAGGTCCGCGGCCATCGAGGCAACTTCCTGCAACCAGAGGTCAATTACCGGAGCGTCTTTCTTGATGGCTCCAACGCCGACTTCCGGCCCGAAATTCAGATTGCTGATAGAGAATACCAGCACCTTGGCAAATGCCAGTCTCTCGTGCTGGCGAAATCGCCCGCTACGTCCATGGTCGATGCAATCCAACAGGACCAGCGCCTTGTGTAGTGGCAGCGGACTGATGGAGTTGGTGAGGAGCAACTTCTGGCCTTCTTCGGGCAATGTGCGAAGATGCACCTTTGGATTGCACGGCCGCCCCCGCTGAAACAAGGCCGCATGGTCGTCGATTCCCTGGAGGTTCAGAATTTCCAGTGCGGTGTCCGCCACCTTGCGAGCGTGGGCCAGCAGACGCTTTCCGTCCGGGCTCCAGTCCACCTTGACCTTGCTGGCGAAGCAGGCCATGGTGTTGGCTTCGACGCCGACACTGGGAACTCCGCACTTCTTGCACTCTACAAGCGTTGTTCCTGTGCCGCAGAAGGGGTCTAGCACTCGATGTTCTTCGCCAAGATCGAAACGTGCGAGGTAGTCTCTGACCAGGTGCGGCGGAAAGGACAGCACGAAACGATACCAATTGTGAACCGCACGGTCCTCGACATCCAGGCGGTTGGCGGTCGAGTTGCGTCTTACATTCTCTCCAACACTGCTGATTCTCATTGCGTCAAGACCAACCTTCCTCAAGATCACCCAAACCATCCCCGCGACTGGACTGTCAGCCTGCGCCTTATGATGGGTTGCCCAACGGGTTGGGTCAAGCCTATTGTGGGATTTCGGTGGACGCAATACCGATACTCTCATTGCCCCTTCCTTCGCGTCATTGCGGCCGCTATAGAAAAGTTTAACCGCAGAGGACGCAGAGAACGCCGAGAAAGACTTCTTGGGTTCAAAAAAACTGATATTGGTTTTTTGAAAAAAAGGAGGCTTTGTTTCTCTCAGCGCTCTCCGCGTTCTCTGCGGTTAAACCCTCTTTTCTAAGTTGCCGCGCGGCCGAAGACGAAAAGTTCCCCTGGCCCGCCTCGCCCCTACAGAACTGCGAGCAGCCTGAGGGCCTTACGATTTGTCGGACCCGGCGCAGCCTTTCGCGGGTTCCATTGTGTAGAATGCCTCGGGGCGGGAGCAATCGGAGTGAACTCGCTGATGGGGTCTGGTATGCCTCGAATGTCCGCAGCAACCATCCACTCTGCGCGGCGGGTCTCCCGACCCGCCGCGCGATGCCGCGACTCCGACCACGTGCATGCCATGCCGCTGCGCGGCGGGTCAGGAGACCCGCCGCGCAGAGTTCTTGGGAGTACCGCGCGTCTCACATGGGCGTCCACCGCCCTGCTTGCGCTCTTTCTGGCCGCATCCGCTCCGGCGGCCGACCAGCCGCAGTGGGGCCAGTTCCACACCCGCAACATGGCCTCCGACGAGAAGGGCCTGCCCGACACCTTCGACCCCGCCACCGGACAGAACATCAAGTGGGTGGCCGACATCGGCACCGAGACGCACGACACGCCGGTCGTCGCGGGCGGCAAGGTCCTCATCGGCACCAACAACTACCGCCCGCGCGACCCCAGGCATAACGGCGACCGCGGCGTCCTCATGTGCTTCGACGAGAAGGACGGCGCCTTCGCGTGGCAACTGGTCGTCCCGAAACTCACGTACGACCAGTACTGGGATTGGGCAGGCTCGGGCATCTGCTCGCCGCCCTCGGTCGAGGGCGACCGCATCTACACCGTCAGCAATCGCGGAGAGGTCGTATGCCTCACGCTCGCCGGCCAGGCCGCCGGCAACCAGGGGCCGTATCTGGACGAGGGCAAGCATGCGGCCCCGCCCGGCCAGCCGCCGATGGAGGTCGCCAAGACCGACGCCGACATCGTCTGGCTGTACGACATGGTCGGCGACCTGGGCATCCGCCAGCACGATGCGGCGTGCGGCTCGGTGCTCATCGACGGGCCGCTGCTCTACGTCAACACATCCAACGGCGTCGATAAGACGCACCGCGTGATCCGTTCGCCCGATGCGCCCAGTTTGGTGGTCATCGAGAAGGCGACCGGCCGGCTCGTCGGCAAGGATGACCTGAAACTGGGCGACCGCATCGTCCACTGTACGTGGTCGTCGCCCGCGATGGCCGAGGTGGGCGGCAGGAAACTCGTCTTCTTCGGCGGCGGCGACGGCACGGTGTACGCCTTCGAGGCCCTCGCCGCCGTGCCGCCCGCGGGACAGGTCGAGATACTCAAGAAGGTCTGGTGGTTCGACTGCGACCCGGCGGGCGTCAAAGAGGGCGTCCACGAGCACATGGGCGACCGCAAGGTAAGCGCCTCGAACATCAAGGGCACGCCGGTCTTCTACAAGAACCGCGTGTACGTGACCGTGGGCGGCGACATCTGGTGGGGCAAGAACGAGTGCTGGCTGAAGTGCATCGACGCCACGAAGACCGGCGACGTCACGCGCTCTGCCGAGGTCTGGTCCGCCCCGCTCAATAAGCACGCCTGCTCGACGCCCTCAATCGCCGGGGGCCTCGTGTTCGTCACCGACCTCGGGAAGACGATCCACTGCATCGACGCCGAGACGGGCAAGTCTTACTGGACGCACGAGGCGAAGGGCGACTTCTGGGCCTCGACCCTTGTGGCCGACGGCAAGGTGTACGCCGCGACGCGCCGCGGAGACTTCACGATCCTTGCGGCCGATAAGGAAAAGAAGGTCCTCTGCACGGTCCAGATGGACAGCGCCGTCAGCGCCACGCCCGTTGCGGCCAACGGCGTGCTTTATATCGCCACGCAGAAGAAGCTGTACGCCGTGCGGAAGCAGGCGGAGGCGGCGGCGAAGTAATACTACAACGCAACTTTGCGCGGCGGGTCAGGAGACCCGCCGCGCAAATCGCAATCTAGCGATGTCGTATTACGGGGCAACTGGCGCAATTCTCACTGTGATGGTTGCCGCCGCGACGGGCTTAGTGAGGTTGATCCCCAGCCGCAGCGGCTTGATAGAGGTTTCCTCGCGGATCTCCTCGGCGACGATCGTGAACTCATTATCGCCGGCGTCGATGTGCACGCGGACCGCCCTGCCCTCGTCGGTCACCTGGAGGCTCCTGGCATCCAGTTGCTTCCACGAACCCTTCGTGACAAGCGCCGTGGCGAACGCCTCAGGCGTGGCGAATTCCACGCGGTCCGTGACGGTGAGGCTGCCAGCCCCTTCGCGCGAATATATGAAAGTGCGCTCAAGGATCTTTAAGTCAGGAACCTTGTAGGCCGAGCGGATATCGAGCGCGAGCGTGTCGGCCTTGTCGGTAAACTCGGTCCGCAGCACCGCGCCTCGCGCCTCGCGGCCGGTGCGCTGGAGCTGCCCCGCCACCACGGGCACGGCGTGGCCGAACGAGTTCAGGAGGTTGCTCTCGTATCGGCGGCTGCCGAAGGTGCGGGCGGTGTAGACCTCCGCGCCGGGGTCCAGCAGGACCGGCATGTCTTCCACGACCACCACGTACGAGCCGACGTCGTTGTGGTTGTGATGTTCGGCGTTGTGGCCGCCCTTGAGGGCCACGCCCATCTTGCAGGCCGAGCCGGCCGCCGGGCGGCCGATGAGGATGCCGGCCTGCTCGAACCAGTCGCGCAGGGCCGGGCCCTTCGGCCCCGCGGCAGGCGCGGCCACGACTTCGTTTTCGGGAAACGCGAAGATCATCGCCTCCGGCAGCGACTTCTGGAACGCCGCCAAGTCAACTTCCTTGTACTCCGCAAGGCCCAGCCCGAACCGCCGGTTCAGGTAATACATGGTCGAGGGCGACGGCTGGGCCGTGACGTGGCAGTCGGCAAACGCCGGCGCCACGCCGCCGATGATCTGGATGCGCGGCGGGAACGTCGCCGGGGCGCGGGCCTCCGGCCGGGCCATGAGGTCCACCTGGCCGTCTGTGGCGCGGCGAATCTCCTCCGCGAGGAGCACGTAGTGGCCGAAGCCGTAGTTCCAGTACCCCAGGCCTTCGCTGCAGTAGCCGTCAGGCGTAAAGCCCGCCAGAAAGTTCTTCGAGTACTTCTCAGCCGCCACGACGAACATCGCCCGGCCCTCGCGCGACTCTTCCTGCGCCAGGGCCGCGCCGGTCACGCCCGCCAGGCAGACGGCGTTCCAGTTGTTCGTGACCGTCAGCCACCCGTTCTTGGAGCGTTTGCCGGTGATCATATCACGATACGGGTCGAGGATGCGGCGGGCGACGTTCTCGCGGATCTTCGCGCGGGTGGCGGCGCTCAGTTTATCGCCCAGCAGGTAGTCGGCCGTGGCCCAGTGCCACCCGACGGCGGAGGAGAAAAGGTCGATGTCGACGGTCTCGCCCTTGAAGTTCTTAAGCCCCCCATCGTGCGCGGGCAGGACCCAGGTCTTCTCGACGGCCACGGCGCCGATCACTTGCTCGATGGCCGGGAGGAACCGTCCCTTGTTCTCCAGGCACTCGGCCATGACCAGCGGCGCCAGGCGCCCGCGACGCTCGAACGCCACGGCCTGGAACCGCGAGCGGTTGCCGTTACGCGAGTATTCCAGGTATAAATCGTCGGGCTGCCCGGGCAGCGGCTTCGCGAGAAGCTCCTCCGTCTTCGCCACAAACCCCCTCAGCGAAGGGTCGGCCGCAACGCGCTCCCACGCGGCCCGGTCCGTTATCGGCCGCCCGAGGCCGGTCGGGGCTTCCGGCAGCATGGCCGCGACGGCCTTGATGCGGGCGGGGTCCAGTTCGGCGGCCGCCGCTGCGGCGTGGGCGGCAAAGGCTAGCGCCGCCAGATGAAACGACACAATTACGGCAACTCTCAGGTCGGCCATTGCGCTGCCCTTTCCGTAATCACTTGTCGCGCGGCGGGTCGGGAGACCGTGCGTGTTTGGGATGTCGCCGTTCTCCCCTCTCCCCACTGAGGGAGAGGGGTCGGGGGTGAGGGGGCAGTTGTCGGCCAGGGC
>Ga0209777_10007315_pt1 | contig 12271 bp, 11 predicted proteins | sample FrelakmetHBP12HB_FD_187147 | JGI IMG/M metagenome (GOLD analysis project Ga0209777, IMG submission 187147) | Freshwater lake sediment microbial communities from the University of Notre Dame, USA, for methane emissions studies -HBP12 HB (SPAdes)... | ecosystem: Environmental > Aquatic >... | reverse complement strand
GCTCCAAGTGAATGGCTGGATTCTTCTGTATGAATTGGGTATTGGTGTGGTGAGTGCCATGAGCGCCGGAAGGTGACTTAATATCCCTGCCATAAACTGGCTTGCGTGCTGCGACAGTCCGTAAGTGCTCCCTTCGCCTGAAAGAATGTTTATTGAGTCGTGCCATAAACTTAGATGAAGATGACATCCATTGCCAGTTTTATCGGGGAATATCTTAGGAAGAAATGACGCCCGCAGGCCGTGCTTATATGCGACCGCCCGCACCGTTTCCCTGAAGGCTATTTGGCGGTCACATGCTTGAAGTGCCGAGGCGTACTTGACCGTGATCTCGTGCTGGCCCGGCCCTGACTCCGGATAATACTGCTCGACTGAGATTCCCTGCGCAGTCAACGCTTGGATAATATCCTCAATAACCTCAGCGCTGATATCCATCGCATACGTCGACGCGAAGGTCGTGTTGTCGACAGGTTCGAGCGCTCCTGGCATGCTTTTCAACAAGTAGAAACGCGAAGGAAATGCAGCTTTGACTTCCAGACGCATTTCCTTCGCGTTTGCAATCATCCTCTTCAAGAAGCTTCTCGGACAGCATGCCCAAGGTGCGCCGTCTTTCAACATGTCCCCCATTGCCCGAGATTGACCTGGAGCATATGGGAGTGAGACGATACTCGATAGATCTGCAGTCAAGTGAACCTCACCGACAGTACTCAAGCCGGTCCCTTCTGCAGGTATATCACCCATAATCGGTAACGCTTGCATCGCCTCAGAAATGCCTACGTAAGCCTCTGATACGGGAGTGCTCTTGGCATTAAGGCACAAGCTCTTTGCCCGTATCAAGTTCGCATTATCGCACCATAGGATCCTAAGCATCGCAATATCCGATGGGACTTTGTTGAGGGGGATATCACTCCCGTTCGGCATCAGATCATCTTGCTTGAACGGCTTTTGGTCCATCTCGCGATTGTTATGCGCTCTTTCACAAATGTTTTTCGACGTTTGCGAGTCGTTTTCACTTCTTCCAGCGGAGATAACACAAAAACGTATCTCTTACGGCTTTGGCCACGAATGACCTGATTCTTGCTCTGCTGCGGGTAGAGAAAGATGGAAAAGCATAATTCGCCATGCTCCGTTTCGCTTCTCATATACATTGGTCAAACGGCACTGAAGCGTTGCTATGTCACCGTTCACTGTAGCCGTCAGCTGAATGTTTGCCGCTGACCACGCGACGTTCCCAGCTGCCGAGATACGCAACCGCTCAGTCGTTATCTCGATATTATCTGCTTGCTCGAAGTCCCTTCGGAGACCACGCCTGAGTTCTTCAGGCCCTATCCGTAGTTCATCAGCTCCTGTGCCTATCGCAACGACATCGGGATCGCTGGAATAGAGACTCATGCATGCGTCAAGATCCTTACGAGTGTATTCTTTCCATACGCCCTCAATAAGGGCTTTTATTTCTGCTTCTGTTTGTGAATCAGCTTTCATTCTTTCACCTAATTCCTTAATGCGACACATTCTAATAAAAGTGCCGAATTGAGCCAGTCTAGATAATGTCGTTGTGCGAGCACGAATAAAATCTCATCAGCTTGTACTTAGCCGCCCATGTCTCATATCGTTAGTGGCACAGTTTAAATAAAGGATTTATTGCTCGTTCCCTTAATCCCAGCTGAGCGCCCTTCTTGTAATGATCAACCAGCGTTTTGAGCTATTCGTATAGGATCGTGCATCATTTGAAATGCTATATATTTTAAGGAGAATTTTGTCTCTTATGTAATATAGATCAATCATTGATACACATTGGACGACGAAATCAATCCAACAGTTCGATAAACTGCTTTGCAGTTTTTATGGGTGCCTCTACTTGCCGAGATGCCGTCAACCCTTTTTTTGTTGAAGCGATGAATTTGTAAACATATTAATGAGGACAATGCTTACTAGGGTATTAATTGGAGGCGATGGACTACGAATGGGAAAGTCATCCTGATAACAGGTTCAAGTCGAGGTATCGGGGAGGCGATAGCTTATGAGTTTTCACGTGAAAGAGCCCAAGTTATCGTAACCTATTACAAAGACAGGGAACGGGCAGAAAGCTCGCACAGAAAGTGCTTGGACCTCAGCGGCTCCGATGGATTGCTCCTTGAGCTAAATGTCATGGATGACGCGAGTATTGATAGCTGCGTCAGAATGGTGGTGGCTACGTTCGGCAAGATCGACGTCTTGGTGAACAATGCAGGCAGGCTAACGTGGGCACGTTTGCGAGACCAAACTAATGATGATATCCAAAATCAAGTTCGAACAAACCTAGAAGGCCCCATCAAGATGACACTGGCATGTCTTCCTCACATTACAGAAACCATAATCAACATCGGCAGTATCGCCGGAAAGAATGGCATAGAAGAGCTGACGGTTTGTTGTGCGACGAAATTTGGGCTCAGAGGATTTACGCAAGCGCTTGCCAAGGAAGAGCCTAGCATCAACATCTATTCGGTTAATCCTGATTATATAGCGACAAGGATGACAGACTTCGTTGGGCGACCGCCTGAAGAGGTCGCAGAGGTTGTAGTTCGAGCGGCAAAGGGCGACTATGCTGTGCCATCCGGGAGCGATATCGATGTTTGGGACCTTTTCACACAACAAGAGTACTCAAAATGAGTATTGTCACGAGTTCAGGCTGGTTTTTTTTAAGTCTGAAATGATCATTTTTTTGGATTCTCAAGGCTCGAGCGGTGCCTGCTAATCTGTAAGTCTATGCTTAAGCACAACCGATGTCTCGATTTGCCTCCTTGGAATGTTCCAGTACGCTTGCAGGAGTTTATTCTTCTCATCACGTAAAACCAACGTGAAACCGTGTCGCTCATAAAATTGAACTGCCCACGTTGCGTCTTCCCATGTTCCCACCAAAATCACAGAGGAATGCGCGAGAGTAAGGAGGTGTCGTAACAGGGCACCACCTATGCCGCGCCCCTGGTGGTTGGTGCGCACATAACAGTGCCTAATCAAATCTAAGCTGTCGACATTTTGAATCCCCGCGATGCCAAGCAAGAACCCGTCTTCAAACCATCCGTAGAATTGAATGCCCGATCTTATCTCATCGGCGAGTTCTTTCGCTGACATGTACGGCTCTTTCCAGCGGTCAGCCGGGATGATGCCTTTGTAAGATTTGAGGCGTCATTGATTACCTCAAGGATGATAGCACTGTGATCTGGCGACAATTCTTTGATCTTATACATAGATTGTCGACTGAAGTAGTACTCAGCGTTTAAAAACATATTCTGGCATTTCCGCCGCCCGCGACTGACCGGAAGGAACTGCTTCAGGGAATACACTAGATCATCCAACAGGATTAATCAGGTCGAGCATATGTCATGAGGATGGTTTTTCAGGCGTTTCTCTGGAGTCGCTTGTCTGTTGAGCGTAGCGCGATTAGTATCGTTCTGCTGTCTCGGCCTGTTAAATTGTATCCTCACGAGTTACCCTATGTTAAAATAGACCGTTGAGAAAAAGGAATCAATAGTGAAAGAAAGAGCTTATACCGGAATAAGGTCGAAAGTAATCCTTCGGGAGGCTCTGCTGAGAAATGGTATCCAAAGTTGAAATTGAAGACACTTATACCGAGGCATGTGCAGGTATTTTTTGCCGATTGATAGTCACAGCCGACGACGAGGTAACTTTACACAGCGCAGCTGAAGACTCAACGTCCACACCTTCAGTTGTGATTGGTAGGGTAGAAGGTGGCGTTGAGAAGTGGCTTAAAGAAAAAGAAACTCCGGATACGCGTGCGGGCGCTATTCTGCAGTTCTGGGCGGGTTTAGACAAGAAGGAAACCTTCACCGTTTCCTTAAAGAAGTTTGAGGCTGAACTTTCATACAGGATTCGCCAAGACATACTTGTTAAACCCTTCACCGCGGTCTTCGATGCGTTACCAGACGCAGAAGGTAAAATGGACATGATGGAGCGGATTGGACATTGCGGGGATGGATATGAATGGGTGGAACAACGCTTTGGCAGAAACGTTGTTGTTGTGCCACTTATGGTCCCAGACTTCATCATTGAAAGGAGTTTGGGGTACGCTCACGGTGTGATGGGCGCGAATTTCTGGGTCATGTGTACTACAAAAGAAGCCCTAAGGAGCGCTGGACAGCGAGCCCTGCATGCAATCCACCGCGTAAAGGGTGTGGTGACCCCTCTCGATGTGTGTTCCGCAGGTTCAAAGCCAGAAACCCATTTTCCGTTAATAGGTCCAACCACAAATCATCCCTTCTGTCCCTCGCTTCAGCACCGATTAGGAAATGTCTTCAAGGTTCCAGAAAGCGTTCGATATATCCCCGAGATTGTGATTAACGGAACCTCGCTTGAAACAGTGACAGAAGCGTTGAAAAAAGGAATTGAAGCCACCTTGGACATCGATGGTGTGGTCAGAGTTTCCGCAGGTAATTACGGTGGAAAATTGGGCGCATTCAAAATCAACCTGCGTGAGCTGTTTCCGTGAACAATTTTGATGCTATTGATCTCGGCGCTTACACGAACGCAACGCAGCATAACTGTTATGATTCTCGCACGTGCTGTGACTCAAACCTACTACAACAATAACGTTTATAGTGAAGCAACGCAACTTCATATGCTTAATAAACGAACCGTCGGACGATTAATGCCCATCATTGGGCATCTTTTTCTTTTTTTAGGGGAGATGAATGCGCAAGATGCTCTTGTTGGGGATCGTGGCACTTATTATCATTGCCGCATCGACAGCTGGATGCACCTCAAACGTGCAGATGAGAACGACACAACCGAAAAACGTCACGGTAGGCGCACTCCTCCCGCTCACCGGCGACGCCGCGAGCGTCGGTGCGAGCGTAAATAGCACCATACGTGTCGCAGAGGCTGACGTCAACGCGTATCTTGCTGCGACCAACGCAAGCATCCGCGTGCAGCTTATCATCAAGGACACGGGAATGACCCCAGGGAGGGCTCTCGCGGGGATGAAAGCCCTCCACGCGGATGGTGTTATGGCGGTCGTGGGGCCGTATTCAAGCGCTGAGCTCAAAGCCGTCGCGCCCTATGCTAGTGAGAACGGTATGGTGCTCATTAGCTACGGAAGCACCGTCCCTTCGCTCAACGTTGCAAGAGATAACGTATTTCGCCTCGTGCCCGATGATAGTCACCAAGGTCTCGCGCTCGCCACAGTCATGAAAGAACGAGGCGTGAAGCTGCTTATACCGTTTGTTCGCGACGACGTCTACGGCAATGGCCTCTTCAATGCCACAAAAACTACGTTCGAACAGCACGGCGGAGTCGTGACTGGCGGGATGCGATTTGCTATTAACACCACTAACTTCAGCGGAGCGCTCGATGCAGTGCGGCCGCAGCTCATTCAAGCAACCGCTACGTACGGCCCAGACGCTGTCGGTATCCTCATCGTCGGCTACGAAGGCGATACGGTGCCGATGATCATGACCGCCAGCAATGATCCGCAGTGGTCGACAGCACGCTGGTGGGGCGTGGAGGCAACGCCCATTAATGCCCTCCTCTCTAATGGCACGGTCGCAGAGTCTGCTGCCCGCCTGAACTACAGCGGGGCGCAGCAGATCGAAGGACAAGGCGAACGTTATGCACACCTTATGCAGAACGCGAGCGTGCAGCACACCGTTCAAACGTCTGATGGCTCCTTTGCTTATGATGCTGTGTGGGTCATGGCTCGTGCGCTAGCTGAGGCGAATGGAGGGAACAGCACCGCACTTCGAGAGGCGATTCCGCGTGTTGCTAGCTCGTACAGTGGCATCACCGGCAACACAACGCTCAATGCGGTCGGCGATCGGGCGTATGCGAACTATGACTTCTGGACGATCAAGAGTCAAAACGGCACGTACCTTAAAGTAAAAACGGCGCAGTTCAGAACTGATCCTATCTCAGGGACAGCTGCCGTCTTGCCAAGCACGACAACCGCGGTGTTGCGCTGATTCATTGCTTAATGTTGCGCTGAGGTTATCGCGGCGCAACGTCAACCGCGGCGTGGTCATAAAACACATATGGCCGGGCAACATAAACATGTTATATTTTCTGCTCAACCGCGATATTTCGTTCTACGATTGACACAACCTTCTCAAATTCTCGCTCTGGACTAAACACAACGTATTCCGTGCCAGCTTCAAAACTCATCGTATGTCCTGGCTCAGTATAGAACACATCCCCAGTATTGAGGATCTCTTCGCGATTCTTGTATTTGACACGGATGCTCCCTTTAATGACATATCCCCAGGCCGGAGTTGGGCTCATGTCGTCAGGCAAGCCTTTGAAAGAAAGAGTCGCGTCGAATTCCTTATAGAAAGTGCCTATTTCGACGTTCATAGCGCCCCATATTGTTCTCCGAACGACGTACCCATCTCCCCCTAACATAACCGACAACTCTGTGATTGACGTTCTCATCGTAGCCTCCTAGTAGGATTGAAATATGTAGTGAATACACCACACGCCGCGAACTTGTATTTTTCTCCGCGTTTTGTTACAGTCATACGCTCGGACGACGAACCGCCTGACGTTGAAGAAACGGACGTGGCGCATAGGAATTACCATACGCAGTAGAGTGTTTCATTGAAGCAATTCGATAACACGACGAAACAGCAACCACTCGGCGCGGTCTTCATAGTCGCGTGAACGGATCACGCATAACAGCTAAGGCCTGGTGGAGGCTCCGACGTTAGCGCGTATATAGACTATCGGTATCGACTGCCTGAGCACGTCTAACGTATATGGGAAGTTGCTGGGCAGATGTGCAGTAACCAAGTGGAGATATGTGCGCCGATTGATAACATAAATGAAAATGCTTGCCGAGCTGTAAAAACGACACACAAGCGAGTTTGACGCGCTTAATTCGCGCTACTTTTATTAACAGGGCACACATATTCAACCGTTTCTCAAAAAGTGGTGTAGATTACAGCATTCGTCCTGTCGGTTGCACCGTATACAAAGAAAAGGAGGTGACCGTAGCATGCAAACATACATTATACTTATGAAATGGACGCAAGCAGGTATTGAGAAGATAAAGGAGCTACCGCAACGAGTAGAAAGCGCTCGCAATGCGTTCAAGTCCGTTGGTGGAGAACTGAAAGCCTTCTACATGACCTTTGGAAGGTACGATACGATTGCAGTTGTCGAGGCTCCCAGCGATAAGGCAATTGGGAAAGCGTTGCTGATTGTCGGCAGTGGGGGAGCGGTAAGCATGGAGACGTTGAAGGCGTTCCCAGAAGCAGAGGGATATGAGATAATCAAGGGACTTCCATGAGTCCAATGCTTACGCTGCACTGCAAGTGAGGTAAAATTTTACATATGGAGCGTTTAACGCTCCCTTTCATTCTTTTTAGTAAACAAACAACAAGTAGGGGGCTACAGTCCTCTTAAAGCTACGACCACCTCAGTGACGTCTGCATTCTTTAAGATGAACTAAACGTGAAAGCCAGAGCTTAATACAGACCCCAATGTGAAAAACTCTCGTCTGAATTGAGGACTCCGTTTATTGCTAGCTACTACCGTAAACCACGCGGTGCTTCCGCAAGCTAGTTCGTTTAGTTTCTTTTCCCTAAGCCGCAACGGTCAAAGACGACCGACGCCCCCGCGTCTGTAAAAAAGCTTGAAAGGACGTCCCTACCGCTTTACCATATAAAATTAGGGCGACAAAGCACCACAGGGGTGCAGTGCACTCCTGATCGTCTTTATCGCTTGCGGATTTATCTTTTCGATTCGTCACGTGCAATCGCTGTCAGCCGCCGATCAGCAATCCTATCAGGACACCAGCGATAGCCGCAGCGGTTGCGATGGCTATGGTCTCTAGTACCGTCCTTCCCATCGGGCGTTTGCCAATCTTTGCCCTGTAGACACCGAGCAGGATCAGGAGGGTAGCGGTTCCCAGGATACAGGCTATCCGGGCATCGGCAAACGGCAGAAATACGAAAGGTACCACTGGTGTTAATCCAGCTGCAAAATCCGTGATCCCCATCCAGCCGGCCTGCACGAGCATGGAGCTTTTCTGGGAGGCGGGGGCGTCCTCACCGGCGACCGCGTCCTCGAATGTGCGGATCGCCAGGGGGTTAGCCTGTATATCAGTCCGGATCGCATCGAGGCTTGTACTGCTCAGGCCTGTTCCCTGCAGCACGCCCATCAGCTCGTTCACTGCATGGTCAGGATCACGATGGATCTCGGCTTCCCGCTGCTCTGCCTCCACCCGGGCTTCGTCCCTCTCGGACTCGAGATCGAGGTAAAGCCCCGCCATCATCGAGACCGACGCCGCAATGGCGCCCGTAGCGCCTGCAAGAAACACGGCACTTCCGGACTGGGCGCCTACTGCGACACCGAGCACTAGCCCGAAGATCGAGACGGCGCCATCCTCCATGCCGTATACGACGTCCCCCGCAGAGCCGCGGAGTGATTCCTTTATCCGGTGGAGGAGTGACGGGCTGGTTACTTCGCTCATGCCCGGATCAACCTCGCACATATCAAAATCATAGAATATACAAAGGAATCCAAGGAATATAAAAGATTGGAAATGAACTGGGGATTATTCCTTCAATTCCGGTCTCTAAACATGGTGGATCTGCCGGTGTTTGTTTACATATTCCGTGTTCCTGGTCCGCCCATCACCGTGGCGTGTTATTTCTGTGAGCGGACGAGATTCCACCATTCTGTCTCTAAAATTGCCCTGTTTCGCAGGTGCTCTTCTTTGTCATAAGCCTGTGTTCCGAGCGGGCAGGCAGATACCGGTACGAATTGGGATATACCAGGCCGGACAGGTGGTTTATGAAACAACGGGTGGCAACATCTCCAATTGTCGCACCAGCATCGAACAGGGTCTTGCTAAGCAACCTATGTGATGCCGCCTTCAGTGGATTGCAGTCAGAATGGCATGCACTTCTCAAGATCCCCCACCCATAGCGTCCTGAAACGGGGGAATAGAGTTGAAATCTCCCACAACATGTCAGACATGCGGGAGAAAAACAAAAGATTAATCCTTCAGGAATTAACAGCTGAGATAGCTTTTCATGAAAAAAGAATATCCGGTAGGTGAGTCGATACACCTTGCCAAGAGCCGGTATCCTGAAGGTGAGGCGATGCACCTTACCAAAAGCCGGCTGGAAGCCCTGACGGATGGGATCTTTGCCTTCTCGATGACCTTGCTTGTTGTAGGCATCAACATACCGGAGAAGGTGGCCCTAGTCCAGTCAACAGGCTTCGTCATGAACCTTCTCTTCTCGCTGTGGTCTGATTTTTTCCATTATATGCTGGCCTTCCTGATCCTCGGGGCATTCTGGCTTAGCCACCATGTTGAGCTCCATCCCGTGAGTCGCCTGAACCGGATGTATGTCTGGCTCAATATGGGAACCCTCATGTTCGTCGCCCTCCTTCCTTTCTCCACCTCCTTTTCGGGTGATTTTCCTGGTGTCCCCCTCGGTCAGATCGTATTCGAGCTGAACCTTTTTGCACTCGGGATGGGGATGTTCCTGCAATGGAAGTACGCCACCGGGAAAGACCGCCTGGTTGAACCGGGAATGACCCCCGGTTTTGTCCGGCAGGTGGGCGCCCGCTCCCTGGTCGTGCCCATTGTCTCCCTCCTCGCGGTCCTTATCGCCCTGACGGGGAAGACATGGAGCATGGCGGTTTACCTGCTCCTTCCACTGTTCGAGTATGTCGTCGTCCGCTGGGCGTGGAGGGAGGCAGAACCTTCAGCGTCTAAGCGTCCACGCGGCTGAGTTAGAATCGATGTGACAAACACTGCGAGGGTTTGGGCAAGCTGCCCTTTCAAATCAACGCAAACGTGCGCAAATATGAACCTTCAAGCACGGGCCCATCCGAGACAATAGCTGCACACCACCTTGCAAAGACTACATACCCCCTATGTGCGTCTCGCCTTGCATGTTACACGCTTCTGTCAGCTCTTCCAGTGTTTATATGTGCCTTCAGGCTCTGAGACATTAACCAAGCTGCAGGCCAACATTGAAGCTAAAAATATAGTGACGAGGGAAGCTATTCCAAATAACACAGAGGCGAGTTAGAGCCATTATGAACAAGTACAAAAATTAATAGATAAGAACGCTCATCCGCACACGTTAAGCACAGTTTTTCTATTAACAGTTAAAGCACGGAGTTTACCTAAGGCGCTTACAGTTAGTGCTAAGCCATTAAAGCATTAATACGACGGTTGTTTATCTAAGGCTCAATGATCAGGATCTGCAGGAAGTGAATAAATATGGGACGCAGCCGTCCCTTAGTTTTTTATATCGATAATTCGAACGACGATACATCAGCCAGAAATGGAGAATTGAAGATATATGATTGAGGGATAAGGACATGGCGGAAAGCACTTCGCAGGCATACAGGACTAAGGTATTATTGAACACCAACATGGGGGACATCACCCTGGAGCTTTTTAATGATATGCCCATTACCGTGGGCAACTTCCGAAAGCTTGTGGATAAGGGATTTTATGACGGCACCATCTTCCACCGGATCATCGATGGCTTCATGATCCAGGGCGGGGACCCCACGGGCACTGGCCGTGGTGGACCGGGTTACGCTATCAAGGATGAGTTCTCTGATCATAACCGCAACGATCGAGGAACCATTGCAATGGCCAACGCTGGCCCGAACACGGGCGGCAGCCAGTTCTTCATCAACCTGGGAATCAACAACTACCTTGATAAAGCTCATCCGGTCTTCGGTAAGGTTGTTGAGGGAATGGATGTGGTGGAGAAGCTGGGTAAAGTGAAGACTGACGCAATAGACCGGCCGGCGAAAGAAGTGAAGATAATAGGCGCGAAGATCGCAGATTATTGAATGAAAAGAGGCCATCTCTAACTGGAAGCTTAAAATAACTCATTTACGATTTTGCTTCCATCATTCTCACGCATCCCCAGCTTTGACTAAAATCCTGCACACCGTGTTTATCTCTATAGGCTTTTCAAAACTCAGCTGCTCTTTTCAGAGGGATTGAAATCCCTAATGGCTTAATCAAAACGTTTTTTGTTTTGTCAATTTAGTTTTTTCAACTATGACGCGTATACGCTATGTTGGAAAAATGCAGAATGTACCTATTACGCCACGCTGCTTATCTCAGACACTACTTACCCTAGATCAAGGTCAGCGAATCCCAGCTGCGGGTCTAGGGAAATGAACGAATTTTTCCCCCTGTGTCTGCTAAGGCAGCGGTCAGCTAATACTATATCTTATCTAATGGAACGATCCTCACTAAAGTGAGAACCATGATCGAATGGATTATCCTGGGCGTCATTGCCCTTATCATTGTTGGACTGCTCCTCTGGGTAGTCAGTATCTATAACCGGTTCGTCAGTCTGAAGAACTCCTCCGAGGCTACACTAGGCCAGATCCGGGTTGCCATGAAGAAGAGGCTCGATATGATTGACCAGCTTCTCGGAGCCGTCAAGAGCTATGCGAAGTTTGAGAAGGAGACTCTTGAACGGGTTACGGCACTGCGGGCAAGCGTTTCCACGGCCTCTCCTGGTGACCTGAACAAGGTCGATGCCGAGTCCCGTTCTATATTCGGTCGGCTGTTTGCGGTTGCAGAGAACTACCCTGATCTCAAGACCTCGACTACAGTCACCAGCTTGATGGACTCGGTCAAGACACTCGAGGACGAGATCGCACGCCAGCGCTACACCTTCAACAACATCTCGCAGGAGTTTAACACCAAGATGGAGACTGTTCCCTCGAACTTCATAGCAAACCTGATGCACCTTATCAAGCTCGAGTACCTCCAGTTCGAGGAGGGGATCACGACCCCGCCGAAGATCGAGTTCTAACGGGTAATTCCTGTGAGCGAAACACGACAACTGGGACTGGTGGTGGGCGCAGGCCTAGCCATCGGGCTCACCACCCTCCTCCTTGTCGCGGCAATTAGCCCTCTTTTTGCTGGAAGCTTGACCGCAAGCTCCTACGAGGCGGTACTGTATGGGAACGGGTCGCTCTCCGAACAGTTCACATACAATGTGGAGAGGGGCGGGGAGTACCACGGGCTCTATCGCATCTGGGAAGCCCCGCTCACACTAAACACCAGCACACAACCGTATATCCAGCTGGTATCCATAACGCCTGCACCTAGCACTATTGGTTTCATCAAGGACAGTTCCGGCGCAGTTGCGGTCTTTGGCCCTTCAGCCACCGAGTCATCCCGCAATCGGATCGTGAACCTTGCCAAGTACAATTCAGTAGGGATCTATAACCCGTCATACTACAATGCGGGGAAATACACAGCTCAGTACAAGTACATCATTAA
>Ga0209777_10007314_pt1 | contig 12272 bp, 15 predicted proteins | sample FrelakmetHBP12HB_FD_187147 | JGI IMG/M metagenome (GOLD analysis project Ga0209777, IMG submission 187147) | Freshwater lake sediment microbial communities from the University of Notre Dame, USA, for methane emissions studies -HBP12 HB (SPAdes)... | ecosystem: Environmental > Aquatic >... | reverse complement strand
GTCCACGTACGCCCGCTGCGGCATCATCACCAACGTCACGCCCTTCGAGCCCGAGTGGGAGGGGTTCGTCACGCTGGAGATCTCGAACACCACGCCGCTGCCGGCGCGCATCTACGCCAACGAGGGGATCGCGCAGGTGCTCTTCTTCGAGGGCGACGAGCCGCCCGAGGTGTCGTACGCGGACAAGAAGGGGAAGTATCAGAAGCAGCAGGGGGTGACGCTTCCAAAGTTGTGACGGCGTGAGGGGCGAGGCGTGAGACGTGAGCAAACGCAGTTCTCACCCCTCACGTTCCTCGAGCTCATCCAGTTCGTCCCGCGGCCGCACGAGGACGAGGATCGCCGCCTGCGGCACCACGAGGTACTTGCGGTCCTCGAAGGTGATCTCGACCGCGGCCTTCCGGAAGAACAGCGCGTAGTCCCCGACCCGCGCCTGGATCGGCACGTACCGCGCCCCCTCGCGGGCGTGGATCTTCCACGGCTCGTCGTCGAGGCTCGCCGGCTCGGCCATCGGCGTGCCGGGCCCCGTCGCGACGATCCGGCCGCCCTGCACCGCCAGCGCGTCGAGTGCGGTCTGCGGGAGGTAGAGCCCCACCCGCGTGCGCTCCTCGCCCTCCTCGGGCGTGACCAGCACGCGGTCTCCGACCACGATCAGCCGCTTCGGACCCTTGTCCATGGCCGCCTCCCGGCTCAGGCGTAGGTGACGGCGAACATCTCGTGCAGATCGACCGACAGCAGGCCCGCCCGCACCATCGGCTGATTCTCGACCAGGTCCGTGGCCTCCCGCAGCGACTGGACGTCGTAGACCACGATCCCGGCGCTTTGGTCGGCGAGCGGTCCCGAGAGGAAGATCTCCCCGCTCCGCTGCAGCGCCGCGAGGTACTCCTTCTCCCGATGCATCAGGGTCTCGTCGGCTCGGGACGCGAACACCTCGGGTGCGACACAGACCCGCACCCAGCCCATGATCATCCTTTTTTCGGTGGACATCGTACGCCCAGCTTACCGGCGCCCTTGCGTGGCGCGCAAGGCATCTCCGAATATTCGTGTCGCCGGGCCTGGCGGTCCGGCCCTTTGGAGGCAGGCGATGGTGCGCGCATGACGGCGATCCCGATCCCGTTCCGTGTGAGGCTCCCGTACGTCACCTCCACCATCGGCCGCAAGGCCGTGATGGCGGTCACCGGCCTCATCCTCTTCGGCTTCATCCTCGTTCATCTCGTCGGCAACCTCACGCTCTACATCGGCCCGGAAGCGATCAACGCCTACGGGGCGTTCCTCCGGACGCTGCTGCACGGCAGCGCCCTGTGGATCGCGCGGGCGGTGCTGCTGACGGCGGTGGTGCTCCACATCTGGTCGGCGACCTCGCTGACCCTCGACAGCTGGGCGGCGCGACCGAAGGGCTACAAGCGGTGGACCGCGAAGGACTCGACCTACGCGTCCCGCACCATGCGCTGGGGCGGCGTGATCCTGTTCGCCTTCATCGTCTTCCACCTGCTGCACTTCACGCTCGGCACGGCGCACCCCGACTTCCGGCCGGGGGACGTCTACCACAACGTGGTCGCCGGCTTCCAGGTCTGGCCGGTCTCCGTCTTCTACGGCGTGTCGATGGTCCTCCTGGCGCTCCACCTCGATCACGGCGTCTGGAGCATGTGCCAGACGCTCGGGCTCACTGCCCACCCGCGCTACAAGGGCTGGGCGCGGGGCGCCGCGCTGCTCTTCGCCGTCGTCGTGGGCGTCGGCAACTGCTCGTTCCCGATCGCCGTGCTCGCGGGGTGGGTCCGATGAAGCTCGACGCCAGAATCCCCTCGGGGCCGCTCGAGCGGAAGTGGTCGCAGGCCAAGTTCGAGTTGAAGCTGGTCAATCCCGCGAACAAGCGGAAATACACGATCCTGATGGTGGGCTCGGGGCTCGCGGGCGCGGGGGGCGCCGCTTCCCTCGCCGAGCTGGGCTACGAGGTCAAGTGCTTCTGCTACCAGGACAGCCCGCGCCGCGCGCACTCGATCGCGGCGCAGGGCGGCATCAACGCGTCCAAGAACTACCACAACGACGGCGACAGCGTCTTCCGGCTGTTCTACGATACCGTCAAGGGCGGCGACTTCCGTTCCCGCGAGGCGAATGTCTACCGCCTGGCCGAGGTGTCGGGGAACATCATCGACCAGTGCGCCGCGCTCGGCGTGCCGTTCGCGCGGGAGTACGGCGGCCTGCTCGACAACCGGTCGTTCGGCGGCGCCCAGGTATCGCGCACCTTCTACGCCCGCGGGCAGACCGGCCAGCAGCTGCTGCTCGGCGCCTACCAGGCGCTCGAGCGCCAGATCGGCCTGGGCAAGGTGCAGATGTTCTCGCGGCACGAGATGCTGGAGTTGATCGTGGTGGACGGCCGCGCGCGCGGTATCGTGGTGCGGGACATGCTGACCGGCGGGCTGGAGGCGCATCTGGGCGACGCGGTCTGCCTCGCCACCGGCGGCTACGGCAATGTCTTCTACCTCTCGACCAACGCGAAGGGGTGCAACACGACCGCCATCTGGCGCGCGTACAAGAAGGGCGCCGGGTTCGCGAACCCCTGCTACACCCAGATCCACCCGACCTGCATCCCGGTGACCGGCGAGCACCAGTCGAAGCTGACGCTGATGAGCGAGTCGCTGCGCAACGACGGCCGGATCTGGGTGCCGAAGCAGCAGGGGGATCCGCGGCCGCCGAACCAGATCCCGGAGAGCGAGCGCGACTACTACCTCGAACGGAAGTACCCGAGCTACGGCAACCTCGCGCCCCGCGACATCTCCTCGCGCGCCGCGAAGCAGGTGTGCGACGACGGGCGCGGCGTGGGGCCGGGCGGCCAGGGTGTCTACCTCGATTTCTCCGAGGCGATCCAGCGGCTCGGCGAGGACGCCATCCGGGAGAAGTACGGCAACCTGTTCGAGATGTACGAGCGGATCACGGCTGAGGACCCATACAAGGTGCCGATGCGGATCTACCCGGCCTCCCATTACACGATGGGCGGGCTGTGGGTGGACTACAACCTGATGAGCACGATCCCCGGGCTGTTCGTGCTCGGGGAGGCGAATTTCTCCGACCACGGGGCCAACCGTCTCGGGGCGAGCGCGCTGATGCAGGGGCTGGCCGACGGATACTTCATCATCCCCTACACCATCGGTGACTACCTCGCCCGCACGCGGCACGGCCCGGTCCCCGAGGACCATCCGGAGGTGCGCGCGGCGGTGGACGGGGTGCGCGGCCGGCTCGAGCGGCTGCTGGCGGTGCGCGGCAAGCGGACGCCCACCTCCTTCTACCGGGAGCTGGGGCGGATCCTGTGGGAGGACTGCGGAATGGCGCGCAACCAGGCCGGGCTGGAGCGGGCGCTCCGGCTCGTCCCCGCCCTGCGCGAGGAGTTCTGGCGGAACGTCACCGTGGCCGGCGAGGCGGGCGACCTGAACCAGTCGCTCGAGCTCGCGGGCCGCGTGGCCGACTTCCTGGAGTTGGGCGAGTTGTTGTGCCGGGACGCGCTCGCGCGCGACGAGTCGTGCGGGTGCCACTTCCGGCAGGAGCACCAGACCGAGGACGGCGAGGCGAAGCGCGACGACGAGCGCTTCTGCCACGCGGCGGTCTGGGAGTACACGGGTGACGACAAGGCTCCGCTCCGGCACGAGGAGCCGCTCGTCTACGAGACCGTCCACCTCGCCACGCGGAGCTACAAGTGATGAAGCTCACGCTGCACGTGTGGCGGCAGAAGGGACCGAAGGACGCCGGCCGGTTCGAGACCTACCGGGCCGCGGACGTGAGCCCCGAGATGTCGTTCCTCGAGATGCTCGACGTGATCAACGAGGAGCTGCTGCTCAAGGGGGAGGACCCGATCGCCTTCGACCACGACTGCCGCGAGGGCATCTGCGGGGCCTGCGGGATGGTGATCAACGGGCGGCCGCACGGTCCGCGGGAGCGGACCACGACCTGTCAGCTGCACATGCGCAGCTTCAGGGACGGCGACGAGCTGTGGCTCGAGCCGTGGCGCTCCAGGGCGTTCCCGGTCCTGAAGGACCTGATCGTGGACCGGAGCGCGTTCGACCGCATCATCGCGGCCGGCGGCTTCATCTCGGCGCCGATCGGGAGCGCGCCGGATGCCAACGCCCTGCCGATCCGCAAGGAGAACGCCGACCTGGCGATGGATGCGGCGGCGTGCATCGGGTGCGGCGCCTGCGTCGCCGCGTGCCCCAACGCGTCGGCGATGCTGTTCACCGCAGCGAAGATCTCGCACCTCGGCCTGCTCCCCCAGGGCCAGCCCGAGCGGATGGAGCGCGCGCTCTCGATGGTGGCGCAGATGGACGAGGAGGGGTTCGGGAGCTGCACCAACCACAACGAGTGCGAGGCGGCGTGCCCCAAGGGGATCAGCGTCGGGTTCATCGCCCGCCTGAACGCCGACTTCCTCAGGGCCGGCCTGAGCGAGGGTCGCAGAACGGCGAAAGCAGGAGAAGCGGGATCAGGTTAGTTCCCAGACGGCAAGGTGACAGTGGTTACCAGCCAGGAGGCGCCGGAGGCCAGCCCAGATAGCAGTACGGATGACTGGGCTGGCCTCTGATCACGTGCGGCTGGCAACCACTGCATTACTTCGCCGTCTGGCAACTGTTCTGTGAGCGGTACTCGGAATCCTGATTGCCGGCGCTAGAGCTTCACCTGGGCGATGGACTCCCTCACCGCGTCCGCCGACTTGCCGAGCTCGATGCGCTCGCGGCTCGTCAGCTCGACCTCGACGATCTGCTCGAGCCCCCGGGCGCCGAGCTTGCACGGCACGCCCAGGAAGATGCCCTTCAATCCGTATTCCCCCTCCAGCCAGGCCGCGCACGGCAGGATCCGCTTCCGGTCGCGGACGATGGACTCGACCATCTGGACCGCGGCGGCCGAGGGCGCGTAGTACGCGGAGCCGGTCTTGAGGTACGACACGATCTCGGCGCCGCCCCCCCGCGTCCGCTCCACGAGCTTGTCCACCTCGTCCTGCTTGAGGAACTGGGTGACGGGGATCCCCGCGATGGTCGTATAGCTGACGAGCGGCACCATCGTATCGCCGTGGCCCCCCAGAACCATCGCGTGAATGTCCTCGACGCTGACGTCGAGCCGCTCGGCGATGAACGAGCGGTACCGCGCGGTGTCGAGCACGCCGGCCATGCCGAGCACCCGCTCGCGGGGCGCGCCGAGCACCTCTTTCATCACGTAGCACATCGTGTCGAGCGGGTTCGACACCACGATCACGATGGCCTTGGGCGCAACCTTCTTGATCTCCTGCGCGACGGACTTGACGATGTCCACGTTGGTCCGCAGCAGGTCCTCGCGACTCATCCCGGGCTTGCGCGCGATGCCTGCGGTGACGACGAACAGCTCGGAGCCCGCGGCCTCACCGTAGCTCGTCGCCCCGATCACGCGCGAGTCGAACCGCTCGATCGGCGCCGACTCCCACTGGTCGAGGCCCTTGCCCTGCGGGATGCCCTCGACGACGTCCACCATCACGATCTGGCGGGCCAGCTGTTTCTCCGCCAGCCGCTGCGCGGTCGTCGCGCCCACGTTCCCTGCCCCGACCACCGTGATCTTGTTCACCGTGTGGCTCCCGCCTCCGGACGGTTGTGGTTCTTCAATACGTCGTACAGGACGATCCCCGCCGCCGTGGCGAGGTTGAGGCTCCGCACGCTCCCCGACATCGGGATGCGGTACACCCGCTCCGGGTGCTTCTCCAGGATCCGCGCCGGCAGTCCCTGCGTCTCGTTGCCGAACACGAGGCATGCGCCGTCGGGGATCTCCGCCTCCCACAGCGACTGCGTGCCGTGCGCCGAGAAGTACCAGCAGCGCTCCCGCGCGATCGCCTCGCGGAAATGGCGCCACGACCGGTGGACCCACAGGTCCACGGCGTCCCAGTAATCCAGCCCCGCCCGCCGCACCTCCGCGTCGTCGATCGAGAAGCCGAGCGGCTCGATCAGGTGCAGCGACGTCTCGGTGGCCGCGCACAGCCGGGCGATGTTCCCCGTGTTCGGCGGAATCTGCGGCTCGATCAACGCGACGTGCAGCGTCAGTGGTCGCCTCCCGCGGGCCGCCCGTCGACCCAGCGCGCCGCGCCGGACGCGAAGCGCTCCTTCTTCCAGATCGGCGCCCGCCGCTTCGTCTCCTCGATCGCGAACCGGCTGGCGGCGTACGCGTCGGCCCGATGGGGGGCCGATGCCGCGATCACCAGGCTCGCCTCGCCCGTCGGCACGACGCCGAGCCGGTGCTGCAGCGCGATGCGGGCCCCGGGCCACTTCGTGAGCGCCTCCTGGACGATGCGCTCGAGCTCCGGCTCGGCCATCTCACGGTACGCCGAGTACTCGATGGCCTCGACGTCGCCGTCCTCCGTCGAGCGCCGCACCGTGCCCAGGAAGACCACCGTCCCGCCGTTGCCGTCGGCGCTGACGGCGGCCAGCAGCGCCGCCACGTCGATCGTCCGTTCCGTCAGCCACGCCTGCACAGCACAAATAGCTAGGGCATCGAGCAGGCCGGGGCAAGGTTCCAAGCCGGAAAAAGCGCTAGCCACCAGCCACCGGGGGGATGACTGCCACCTCGTCACCGTCCTGAAGCACGACGTCGCCCTTCGCATAGCGACGGTTGACCGCGAGCGCCGGACCCGGGGGGACGCGGGACGCCCACGGGGCGGACCGCACGGCGGCCAGGCAGTCCGCGGCCGTGGCGCCGGCGGGGAGCGTCACGCTCAGCTCGTCCGTCCCCGCCGCCTCCGCATACGAGGCGAACAACCGGACCCGTATCTCAGGCACGCCCGCCCCCGCCCTCGCGACCCGCCATGGCCGTCGTCATTGCCCCGTGATCCCGGCCAGGATGGCCCGCGCCGCCGGCGTCGCCGCCGGATCGCGCCGCAGGCGCACCGAGCGCTCGATCCGCACGCGGATCGTCCCCGAGCGCGAGACCTCCCGGCCGGCGTGGCGGAAGACGACCTGGACCTCGCGCCCCTCGGCGCCGGCGTAGCGCACGCGGAAGGCGATCGGCCACATCGGCCCGTTCGCCGCGACGTCGCCCACCCGGAGCAGCACGTCCCCGCTCTGGAGCCCGACCGCGTCGGCGAGGGAGCCCGGCGCCACCGACGCGACGAGCGCCCCGCCGTCCTGGTCCGTCTCCGAGGACACCCCGACCATCGGGACCTTGCTCTCCTGCTGGTCCACCGCGATGCCGCCGCGCGGCAGCACCTCGGCGTACGGGAGGGGCTCGCGGCCCCGGACGTAGCGGACGTAGAACTCGTCCACGCCGGGATACCAGGTCCGGATGATGCCGAGCAGATCCTGCGTCGTGAAGCCGCGCGCCCTGCCCCAGGAGTCCGCCAGCAGCTGACGCATCACGTCGTCGAGGTTGTGGGCGTTGCCGGTCGCCTCGCGGATCTTGATGTCGAGCATCAGGCCGAGGAGCGCACCCTTCGGATAGTAATACTGCGCCTCGTCCACCCAGACCGGCTTGATCCAGGTGTCGATGCTCGCGTCCTCCGCGCTCACGATCTCGGCGGCGTTCTCCACCTGTGAGACGTCGGCGCCCATGCTCGCCACGAACTGGTCCAGGGTCCACAGCCGGCTGCGCGCGAGCGTGACGTCGCCGTAGTAATCGGTCACCCCTTCGGACCACCAGAGCAGCGGCGTGTACTGGGCGCGCGCGTAGTCGTAGGGCCACATCTCCGCCGGCCGGGCGCGCTTCACGTTCCAGAGGTGGAAGAACTCGTGGGAGAGGAGCGGCCGGGTGAACTCTCCGAGCACGCCGCGGCGCGGGACCGGCGCGAAGAAGCCGATCGAGATGGCGTCGAGCTGCGAGTTCCGGTGCTCCAGGCCGCCGGCCCAGTCCATCTCGGCCGGCGGTGCCAGGACCAGAACCGTGTAGGCGTCGTACGGCGGACCACCCATGATGCGGTTCTGCTCGGAAGCGATGCGGCGCAGGACGTCGGCCACGGTGTCCCAGAGCGCCGGAGTCAGGTCCGTGTCCGGCCAGATCCCGAACCGGATGGGCCGGCCGTCCACCGCGACGCTGTCCAGCGCGAAGCGGCCGAGGAAGGTCGGCGAGTCCACCAGGTCGTGATAGCTCGCGGCCCGGTAGTGGTTGCTCTCCCCAGTGCCGGCGAGTCCGGTGGCGATCCGCCAGCCGTCCGGGACGTCGAAGTAGACGTCCGATGCGAAGTCGAGCCCCCCGCCGACGGGATAGAGGAAGAGATTCGTGCCGTTGAAGTACGCGAAGTCGGCTCCAGCGCGGCTCAGCTCGAGGGCCAGCGAATCCGGGTCCGTCAGGAAACGGACGGCGACCCTCGTCGCGCCGTGTGTCGCGATCCGCCAGGTGTCCTTGTCCAGCTTGTCCCAGAAGAGCGGCTGGCCGTCGGAAGTGGACGCGCCGAAGCCGTGGACGTACCGCGCATAATCCTGGATCTCGTAGGAGCCCGGCGACCAGGCCGGGAGCGAGAGGAGGAGCGTATCGCGTCCCGCTGGCACCGGGAACTCGGCGCGGACGAGGAAGGCGTGTTCCGCCGACGAGGTGCCCACCGAGACCCGGTAGACCGCCTGCGCCCGGAGGACCAACGGGAAGAGCAGCGCCGCAAGCGCTGTTGTCAGGATGCGGCTTCGCACGGTCTTGGAGCCCCCTGTCGGGTCGTGGGTGGACAATGCACTGTTAGGGCGGCGCGCAGCGGAAAATAACCTCACCGCCTCCCCTTCCGGAGCCTCGATGGCGGCATTCGGCCCAGCCATGTCTCCCAGCGTCGTTGGACGCCGGTTCCTCGCGACCGCGACCGTCGTGGCCCTCGCGCTCGGGCTGCTGGGCGACCCGCGCTGGTTCGCAGCCTCCGGAGCCTTCGGCGCAGTCTGGTGGGCGTGGGACTTTCTGTGGGACGGTGTTCTCGGACCGTTCGGTGGATGGCTGGCGGGCGCCATCAGCGGCACGGCGGATGTGCAGGATCCACCTGACCTTTCGGTGGACGACACGATCCGCCTGCTCGAGGGCCATCTCTCCGCCGACATGGTCCCGCGCCACGTGCAGATCCAGTCGGCCCTGCGCCTCGCGGAGATCTACCGGCTGAACAAGCAGGATCCGCAGCGGGCGCGTGAGGTCATCGCGCGGGTGCGCGCGCGCTGGCCGGACGCGCCGGAGCTGCAGCGCATCGACGTCCCGTCGGGCAGCGAACCGTCCAACACGCCGTAGCAGCCGGCTACTTCGTCGTCACCGTCAAGGTGTAGGCGCCGGTCCGCAGTGCACTCACCGAGCCGACCCAGAGCTGGTAGTAATCTTGCGTCTGGGCGAAAGCCGCCAGCGTGGCCACGCTGCCCGTGCTGTCCAGGCTCGAAGCCTGGGACGTCCCGAGCGACGAGTAGAGCGTCAGGGACGGGCCATAGGCGTTCGACTGCGCCGTGAACGTGGCCGACTGGGCGAACAGCATCGCCATCTCGTAGTGATGGTAGTAATGTAGCGTCCCGCCCGAGCCCGCCGTGCAGTCCGAGTTCGTCAAAGTCTGCGTGGTCGTGATTCGCGGCGTGATCCAGATCAGGCCGCAGCCGGGCGGCGCGGCATCCGGCGAAATGCTCAGGCGGTACGGTCCGGGCTTGCCAAGCGTATCGATCACGGCAATCTGGTAGGTCGCAGTGGCGAGCATCACGCGCACCGTCGCGGCTGTGTCGGGGGCGGACACCAGGTTCGAAGCCGCGATGGGAGTCCGGTTCTGGTCGTACACGACCAGGTACGTCGCAAGTCCCGGCGAGGCGACGGAGACGACCAGATTGGACTGGCTCGTGAGAACCAGATTGTAGAAGTCCGCCCAGGTCCCATTCCCCTGCGTGCAGGTGTTCGTTCCGAACGAGGTCCGGACCGTGTCGCTGACCGCAATGGTCGTGGACTTGGTGCAGCCAGCCGGCAGTGTTGACGCGAGGCTCGGGCAGCCGGTCACACCGACGACCAGGGAAGCGGCGACCAGAGCCGGGCGCATCCCGACGAATGTGTTGTGCAGAGCTTCCTCCTTGCTCGAGGCGCGTCGACGGACTCGTCGACCTCTCAACCTAGCCGATTCACTCCAACAGGCCAACGAGGGAGTTTCGGAACGGGCCGTAGTCAGGACCGCACGAAAAAAAGTCGGCGCCACCCGGGCGCCGACCAGTCAACGCAGGGTCAGAACGGCCTTCCTAGCTCTTGGGTGCCATCTGCTCATCCCGCTCCGCCACCATCGCCCGCAACTCCTTGCTGGGCTTGAAGACAGGCACGGGACGGGCGGCCACCTCGACCGGATCGCCGGTACGCGGGTTGCGCGCCATCCGGGTCTTCCGGCTGCGGATCTTGAAGGTCCCGAAGCCGCGTATCTCGATGTTCTTCTGCTCGGCAAGAGCGTCCTTCACCGCGTCCAGAAAGCTGTCCACCACGCGGGCGCAGTCCTTCTTGCTGATCATCGGGCCGGCCGTCCGCGCGATCTGCGCGGTGACCCTTTCGACGAGGTCGGCCTTAGTCATCAGCTCCTCCCGAGTCCGCTGAAGAGCCCCGGTATGGGGCACGGGAGCGCTAATGTGGAAGCTTACTCGTTGAATGTCAAGGGGTTGAGGACATCAGCAGGACAAACTCCGCGAAGTGGTGCCTGGCGTCGTGCGGGCCGGGGCTGGCTTCGGGGTGGTACTGGACCGCGAAGACGGGCAATTCGCGGTGCCTGACGCCTTCTACGGTGCGGTCATTGAGGTTACGGTGGGTGACCTCGAGCGGCGGGGCCCCCGGGACCGCGGTCGAGCCCTCCTCGCCCCGGATGGCGAAGCCGTGGTTCTGGGAAGTGATCAATACTCGCCCCGTCCCCAGCTCCCGCACCGGATGGTTCCCGCCCCGGTGGCCGTACGGGAGCTTGACCGTGTGCGCTCCGAAGGCGAGGCCCAAGAGCTGATGCCCCAAGCAGATGCCGAACATCGGCGTTCCGCTCTCGGCCAACTCGCGGAGGATCGGCGGCGCGTAGCTCACGGCAGCCGGGTCTCCCGGGCCGTTGGAGAGGAAGATGCCATGCGGCTTGCGCTCGAGCACCGCAGCCGCAGGCGTGCTGGCGGGCACGACGGTGACCTGGCAGCCGGCGGCGACCAGGAGGCGGACGATGTTCTCCTTCATGCCGTAGTCGTAGGCCGTCACCTTGAAGCGCGCATGCTCGGGACCGACCGTGCGCCATCCCTTGCAGGTGACGCGTGAGGCAAGATCGAGCCCCTCCATCCGCGGCGACGCCGCGAGGATGCGGCGGGCCTCGTCCGACGGCTCTGCGCCGGCGGCAATCACCCCCTGCATCGCCCCCTTCTCCCGGATGTGCCGGGTGAGGCGGCGCGTGTCGACCTCCGTGACGATCGGAATCCCGAACCCGCCGAGCCAACCGTCGAGCGTGCCCGTGGCTCGCCAGGAGGAGGCCAGGCGCGAGAGCTCGCGCACGACGATGCCGGCGACCTGCGGGGCCGGCGACTCGAGATCCTCCTCGTTGATGCCGTAGTTCCCGATCATCGGCGCGGTCATCACCACGATCTGCCCGGCGTAGGAGGGGTCGGTGAAGACCTCCTGGTAGCCGCTCAGGTTCGTGGTGAAGACGACCTCGGCGGCCGCAACATCAAACGGGGCGCTCGTGGCGCCCCGGTACCAGGTGTCGTCTTCGAGGAGGACGTAGGCGGGGGCGAGTCGCTCGCTCACTGCCTCAGCGGGCCGGGGTCTTGGAGTTGCCGACCGGCGGCGTCCGGGCCGGCGTCTGGCTGGGCGCCGCGTTCTCGAGGGGCAGCGGGGCCAGCGGAGCCGGCGCCGCTTCCTGGGTCGTCGGCTGCTCGAACACCGAGCGTGGCTGCGCGCTCCGCGACGAGAGCATCGAGAGGATGAAGCAGAGGCCGAGGAAGATGCCGCCGCCCCACCAGCTCGCCTTGGTCAGGAGCGTCGCGGCCTGCCGGTTCCCGACGAACGCGTCGGTCGAGGAGGCGCCGCCGAACGAGGCGGCCAGCCCGCCGCCCTGCCCCGACTGCAGCAGGACCGCCGCCGACAGGACGAAGGCGTCGAGGATGAGGAGGATCAGGAAGAAGGTGTACATGCGCGAGGGAATGTACCGGGGCGGGAGGTGGCGGGTCAACTTCCCGAGTGAGAAGTGAGGTGAAGTGAGGGGTGAGGAGGCGGCGTGAGAGGTGAGAAGCCTGGGTGAGAAGCGAGAAGCGAAAGGCGTGAGAGGGTGCCGCCTCTTCTCACGCTGGTCTTGCCCCGATCTTGTGGACACGGTTTAGGCAGCGGTGAGCTGCCGCTCGAAGTCGGCCGGGCTC
>Ga0209777_10007313_pt1 | contig 12273 bp, 6 predicted proteins | sample FrelakmetHBP12HB_FD_187147 | JGI IMG/M metagenome (GOLD analysis project Ga0209777, IMG submission 187147) | Freshwater lake sediment microbial communities from the University of Notre Dame, USA, for methane emissions studies -HBP12 HB (SPAdes)... | ecosystem: Environmental > Aquatic >... | reverse complement strand
CGATCTGGGGTTTCTGCTCGCCCATCTGCGGGCCCTTGGGCTGAACAGTCTTGCCCTGCTCGATGGCCCCCGCCGCGATGAGGTTGTCCTTCGGCTCGTTCGGAGTTCCGACAGGAGCCATCTCATCGGACAGCTTCTTCAGGAAGGACGACAGCTTCGCCACCTCGGCCGGAGTCACGTCGGAAGCACCTGGCTTCTTCTCCTGCGGCTTCTCCGCACCGACGGCACCAGGGGAGGTGTCGAGACGGGTCGTACCCTTCTCGCCCACCCACTCGCTGGACGGAGTCTGGGCCGCATCGAGCGGTCCGGTCCCTGCCGCCATCTCGGTCTGGAAGCGACCATCACCGGTCACGCTGTTCCCAGCCTCGGCTTCCGCTGCGGCCTTGACCATGACACAATCCGCCGCGTAATATGCCGCCTCGACAGGGTTGGCTTCGGAAGCGTACTTGTTGACGCCCACGTCCTTGGCGCCGCCGGTCTTGACATGAAGGTCGTTGGCCACAGCTGCCAAGCGCCGCACCACGAGCGATGCTTCCTTGGGAGTCAGACCGTCCTGTTCCGTGACTTCACGAACGTCCTGATCCGTGAAATCATCCGCCACCGCGTCGGCCGCCATTTCCTCCGCCTGTTTCGAGGGCCAGGTCACGAGGCCGAGCGCCGCCATCTGGTGCGACATTCCACGAACATGTGCGCGCTTGAAGAGTGCCATCTTTATTCCTCCGTTCCGGCTAGCGATTACTCGCCCGCCAGACCTCCGATGAGACCACCAGCGCCCATACCAGCGCCGAAACCACCGCGAGCGCCGAGATTGACGTTACCCGCTGTGCTGTTGCGATGGATCAGATCAAGCAGCTTGGCCGGGGCCTCAGTAGCAGCACCGACACCCGGGCCAGTGAACTTCCCGGCGAGCGAAGCACCAGGAACGCCACCGGTCAGCTCCCCGAGGAGCTGTTGCAGCTTAGGATGAAGGGGCTCTCCGGTACGCATGTTAATGCCACCCGTCCCCTCCAGGAGATTCGTCAGGTTCCGCTCCGTACCTCCGAAGGCCCGCGCCATCGGGTTGTACAGCGCACCAGCGCCCGCGCCGAGAGCCGCGCCGCCCAGACCGCCGATGCCCGCGCCCAGGCCGACATCCCCTAGGACATCGAGCGCGTCCCGATCCGCGATCTTGATCGCGAGGTCCTCGGCCACCTTCTCCTGATAACCGGCCTCGCGGAGAGCAAGAAACGCCCCACGGGCATACGCCAGCTTCAACATTTCAACGCGGTTCATGTCTACTTCCTCCATCGGTTTGAGCACCCCGCGGGAGCGCTTTCGTTCTTTAGCAAGAGTTTATTTGTTCTCTTGCGAATCCGCAATGTCTTTTTTACCCACCAACTCCGGCCCCCAAAAGACCGGCTCCAGCCATCCCAGCCATCGGTATATATTGGTGGTGCAAAGGAGACGCAACATCCGAAGCCTGAGACGGTTCACCTGTTGCGAGATGTCGGACTGCTCCACCGACATGACGCCCGATAGCTGTTCCTACTGGCATGGCAGCCATGGCACCCATCATGCCGAGAGGCCCGAATGCGGCATTACCCATAAGAGCTCCCGTGGCAAGCCCGCCGATCTGCTCGTACTTGTCAGGGTCATTGCCTGCTGCCGTATAAGCAGCCATGCCTGCGGGGATCCCGTAGAGCAAAGTCTTGTTGAGCAACCCAGGAGCGGAAAGACCATGACGAACTAGTCCACCCTCACCCAAGAGAGTACCGGCTCTCAACTGCTGGAATGCTTTGACCGGTTGTCCGAAAGTTTGGATCCGAAAGTTATGCAGAAAAGCAGGAACTTTCTGGGCTATCCAACGAGCCACAGGATTCGCGAATTTCTCCAAGCCAACCGAGGAAAGCGCCTCACGATAACCACTGTAGTACGTACTCCTCATTTAATACCGGCCTTTCGGACCCGTCCCGAACTCGGTACTACTGAGAGCGTACGCGGGTACAGGACTCGTTCCATGTACGTCAGTTATCTCACCAAACTGTGCGGCCTGCAAGATGGACGACTTGAGGTCACGGTGCGCCAATCGAGCCATCCAGTCAGGGTCAAGGAGAGGGGAAGTCGTTGCAGGCTTCATGATGAACTGCACCTCAGGAGCTCGGGGAGCAATTGCCACATCATTGACCTTCTGAGACTTGAGAAATTTCACTATCTGTGGCGTGACCCGCATGCCTGCCGAGTAATGGAAATACTCCTTCCCGAGAGTCTCTCCGAGTGCGTCATCCACAGGCATCGTCCTTACGCCGTGCCTCAAGGCACTCTTGAGGTGGTTGTAGCTGACAATGTCGCCTTTTAAGAAAGTGTTACTAGGGTCGTTGAGGATCTGTACGTGATTCATCTCGCCCTTGGCCAACAACTCGAAATGCCGGGAGTCCAAGTCTTGACCTTGGTCCTTGTAGAGATTCTTCAGGGTGTTTACGACGTAAAGGCGACCCGCAGCGAGGCCCTTGTGATTGACGACTTCATCCGGTTTGGGGACGCCTTGACTGAGGGCATCCCCCCGCTCCATGACTTGTCCCTGTGCAACTGTTACATCCAAGTTGGGATTTATGTAGTGCTGGTGGTCATCTACATAGACATAGTGTCCACCTTGAGGAGCTACCTCGATCTTCGAGATCTTGCCGTCTCTTTCAGCAAGGGTCGCCTTGTTGATGAACTGGTGGGGGGTCTGGATGATCTGCCTGAAGCCCTGGACTCCGTGAACCTGTGCCCTGGCGCCTTTAACCGTCATCACGCCGTGTTTCGCGCTAAGGGCGAATTGCGTCAGAGGTTCCGACATGGCCTGGGCAGCACGTACCCCCACGTTTGTGCCATGGACGTGAAGCTGACCCTTCTCATCAAGACCCTGGCATCGCTGACAAACTCCGTCTCCTGCTTCACAGGTCATGGGAGACCTGACAAGAATCTTGCCTGAAAGCTTGGAAAGTTTGCTTTGGACGGCAGGGGTTACGAGAGTGCCCTTCTTAAAACCCCCGGCATCGCGCGCCAGGAACCGGTCAACAACGTCAGAGCTATCAGCAGGCATTAAAATGCCGTTCGAAGTTCCACAGTCGTCTTCCGTGACGATGATGTTCTGCATGTTGCTGACGAGAATCTTCGCGAGCTCGCCTGGTTCTGAAACAGACACGGTCGACTTGATGGTATCCAGGATTGCTTCGTTACCCGCCACCCAATAGTCCGAAGGCTTTAGGCCCTCACTGTAGGAGCGGTGAATCATCCAGGGCTCGGTCTTCCCACCGGCGTTCCTGGCATAGACAGGAGACCCAACGATCTTCATGTACTGAATCGGATTGCCGCGTGCACCACTTCGCACCTGCTGGGTCATTGTCCCTGGATGACTTGAGACATGCTTCAAGACATCTACCTGGGCGGCTTCGACTATTTCTCTCTTCCGCTCGTCACTTGTTGCGGCATTGAACCTCAAAGTATGGGGCTTCAAGGCAGCATCTCTGGACTTGTAGTCCGGCTCTATGTCATCAAGACCAACCGACAGGCCTTCAGAAGTAGCTAACCTATCCCCGATCTTCTTGAGAGCGGCTATTGTCCGAACATAGACGTGAGCGTCTTTGTGCGCAAGGTCGGCCATACTCTTATTCAGCGCCTTCTTTCCCGTGGGTCCCTCAATGGAGTACCCCGCGGGCATCGCGGCGTTGAGCAGATGACGACCAAATGTGGACGTCGTTGACATCCTAGAAACGTCCTGGCATCACGGGAGACGGCCCCGTGGCCATCTCGTTGGAAATCGGATGGGGCTCACTCCAGACGGTATTCCGGTTGAGATGCCCTTCGACGTTCTCCCCTTTGCCGGTCAACGCCTTGGCTTGTGTCATCTGTTCCGGAAGTTGAGAAATCGCTGCGGCGAGTTGTCCCGCAGGCATATCCTCGTCTCCAGTCTCCAAAGGTGTAGGTGCTTCCAGCGTCGAAGGCCTATCGCTCTTTGTTTCCGCTAAGCCCAGTTTCTGTAGAGCTTGAAAGCGTCCATATTGGAAAGGAGTCATGCCCGCCTCTTTCTGTGTCTTTGTCACGTTCTTCAACATCCAGGACTGGCCTTTCGTCTGGAACAGAATGAATTGCTGCGGAAGGCCATTCACTTTTCTTTCGAATTTTATCTTGTCCGGCTTCGAGGATATCACGTTGACGGGTTCTTTGTGGACCATCTCCACCATGCCCTTGCCGTATCCTTCCTTGATTTCCTGTGGGCTCTTTACGCCGTAATTGAGCGCATAGCGCGCCGTGTGTGTCGGTGTATGAACTGCGAGGATAGGAGGATCAAGGGGGCTTGGGAGCTTCGCCTTGGGCACCGCCCACGAGTGTGCATGGGTCGTGTTGGGGTCCACGAGACGCAAGTCCCAGTGTTTCCCTGCACGCTCAGCATTGTGAAGCTGAATCGCCATCGTCCAGGTCTTGTCGTTGAGTTCTGGAAGTGGGTATGTGGTGCGAGCAGCTGGAATACCTGGAGCGAACTCTTTCACAGCTGCAAGCTTTCGGGGGTTAGCGTCGTGTATCGGATCAAAGCCTTTGAGTTGTTCTCTTGTTAACGGCATTGAGATGAAGCCCGTAGCACTGTTGAGAGCATGCGGCGCTCGAATCGAACCTTTGTCGTGGAACGTTGAGATGTCGAGACGAACTTCGTTCAAGTTGGGCGGACGATCGACAACGAGGTCATCTCTCTTCTTCGCCAAATCTCTCACGACCGCCTTGAGCTTCTCGCGCATTTCTCCTGTCGGGTAGTGCTTGTCCAATTCTCCCCTGACATAGAAACCGCGTCCACCTGAGAAGGCAATGCTCGTGTTCTTGACTTGCGGCATCTTCCTGAGAGCTGCCTCAACTTCAGGAACAAGAGGCTTTAGGGAAGAGAGGTCACGCGAAGAACCGGAATCAAGATCAACCCAAAGTTGATTTGTCTGCGCACCGATGGTCGGATGAAACTCTGTGTGGCGTCTGTCTCCATACCACTCCAGGTCTTTCGGGGAGTTGATGCGGATAGGATTGCCTCTGTCGTAGCGCTTGTAGATGATCTGGTTGGGCGCAGGCGACTGTCCGACAAGAAGGTCTTGTCCCCTGAGATAGGGCAAAAGCTTTTTCTGTACATCAGGGCGGGCATAGTAACGCCGAACCTCATCCTTGGTGAGTTCGAGTCCGGACGTTATCTTCGCTGTGCCTTCAGTCGCCAATGGTCACCCGTGTTCCTAACCCTATCTTATTACTATGATACGCTTTCATGGCATCGGCCGTAGTCTTGAACTTGACGGGCTTGTTGCCCTCGTCCACGGTCGAGGCGTGATCTACACCCATGATAGCCTCGTGTTGGGGGAAGACAAGGAGGTCGTTCTTCGACTTGTCGGAGAAGAGAATGTGCGTCAACGTCATGGCCTTCGCATCAGTGACTGCTCCTGGACTTACGGGAGTATGTATCTGAAGGGTGTCGAATACGATGAGTTGACTTGCCGTCATGAAGGTGTTGCCTTCTGGGACCGTAATGTCCCAAGCATCTCGTTTTCCAGGTAGAGGAATAACTTCTTCGAGATAATCCCAGACTAAATTAGGATTAGTTACGTTTTCAAACCACGCCTGTCCTCCAGCGGAAATAAGCGCGGCATCACCCAAACGTTGACGTAGTTTCTCAAAGGTTGAACGCCCGATTCGTCTATCCTTTTTTGCGTGAGATAACGACACATGAAGACACTGTTGCGCTTTTGCCACAACTATTTCTTCTTCAGTTGCATGCTTACAGATGTTCCCCGAATTTCCAATCAGAGTTTTAATACGACTGGCTGTTTCAGCAGTCAAAGGAACGGTATCGTTCCGACAATTGTCTTCGGCTTGTGAAAAATCCCAAACAGCCAATCGCGCTAAATTCTCTTTCTTCCGCGGGTGTACGCAGGAGAGGTGTGTAGCAATCTTAGCTAAAGCCGGCGCTGAAAAAGTAACCTGATACGCTTCTTTGTTTTTATACTTAGTCACGCGGCTAGGAATCTGTAGGAGCAATGCGAGTACTACAACATCGTGTGCCAATTCCGGAGAAATCGTGGTGTAGTGTGCAATAACCTGCGGGTGGTTCTTTGCCTTCGCTTTCACAATGCTGACTGTTCCGTCTGTATCAATCAAGCCCGAGAGTAATCCCAGCAAGAATTCACGCGGCGCATAGACAAAGAAAGGTGGAATTCTCTTATTTATGGCCCCCCGCTTGTTTTCGAGGAGAACACCCAAAGCAGTAGCTAACGCAGTATTATGAACGTGTATTTTTTGGGAGTGACATGTGTGCCCCTCCCACGTGTGGTTATTATCGTATGTCTTGTGGTCAACATGCCGGTTAACTATGGCCTGGCACTCAAACACAAACCGTTCTCGGATATCTTTTTCAACACTAGCCAAACCGATTGCATGTCCTCTGATGTCCTCTTTATGTATTCGGAGGTCAACATTCTTTCGGCGCTCAGGGGATTGATATGTAATCCAACCATCCCCGATAATCGCCCCCAATAACCAACCTAGTCCCGCGGTGAGCGGGATATCTTTATTTACGGTGTAAATCTTCGACCCTATCTTTTTCTGTTGAGATGTTATCGGAGCACCCAAAACAATACGCTCCGCAATTTGATTTTCGGTCCGCGCAAGTTGTCGCGGTCTCGGAACTGCCCAGTCCGGATGCTTGCTTGGACTGAATCGTTCCAGTTTTCCGGTTTCAGGGTTCAGACCAAAAAGGCTGTCGTCGCTTGAAACTTCAGTTATCCGCCCACTGGCAGTTATGACCTTCACCATTTTCAAGTCGTGATGAATTGAGAACTGCGTTACTTTACGCAACGCAACGGACTGCTGTTTCGGGTCATACCCAAAAACAAAAATACCACCGGGAACATCGAACGTTTCTTTGTTACCTTTAATCATTTGCGTCTCCATCCTTCGGGGGAAATCCCGAATATGGAGATTGTAGTAGCCTTCGGGTAAACTGTCAATATCGTATTTTGCATTTAGTTCTTGAAGAGCTAAAACAGGGAAACAGCCTCGGGAGACCGGCTGTGCGAAATACACCAAAAGTATATCGGAACACGAATCTCCGTCGTAATCTAAATTTTGAGCCTTTTCGATAAATGGGTTCACTCGAATAGTTTTTCCTGGAACCATCCGCGGATACGCCGCGATCATGTTGAACCGATGCAGTGACGGCGCGCGATTGAGAATCACAGGACGTTCCGTGGCTTCTCGCAACAGCGCTGCCTTTGCTGCGGGATGCCGGTCCTTCGCCATCTTCTGTGCATCGATTGCGCTGTAGCCCTGACCCACGAGCCGCTTGATGATGAATTTCTCCCACATCGTCCAAAGCATATCATCAGGGACGCCAATCTCTTCCATGCCCAAAGTAAGATCAGGAACTGCTGTCCCCCGTCCCGCCACATCCTGTGTGCGCTTCATGAGCTTGGACTGGAAGTACCCGTACTTCGGACTCGACACCCCCGCGATGTACGTCAAGAAGCCCTTGTGGCCGCGCGCTTGGGACTTAGTCGTTATGGGGTCTCCGGTTCCGAAAACAGCGCCTACTGCGGCGTGTAACACAGGCCGCAGGTTCTTCTCTTCGTCCGGAACTGTTCCTGCTTCTTTGATCTCTTTGAACTGGTTGTTCACATAAACTAGGTCTCTGTAGAGCGGGTTCACGTCGGCGTACATCAACTCTGAGCCCCCCCGTCCAGGAAGGACCGGTCGAAACACCGGCGGGATCACCGGCACGTGGTTGAGAATGTACGCCTTGTCCGGGGTTAAGCCCTGAGCTTTCAGTGCTCTAATATACTTCACCTGCTTGAGCTGATTATCGAGTTGGTCTGCTCTCTTGCCTTTCATGGCAATGAGAAGTTCTTTCTCTTTAGCGTCTAGGTCGATCTTCTTGAGCTCTCCCTGTATCCACTTCCCGCCCTTCTCTGCGATAGCTTTGTCTAACTGAGGGCCGCTCATTCCGAGAAGACGCCGGACTGGGTCCCTGAAGACAGGATGAACTACCGGCTCACTTAGGGCGATATGAGCCCACTTCGCACCCTGTAAACCTCCCGTTGTCACGGGGTCAAAGAGCCCCCCTGTCTCAGGTTTCAAGTCTTTCGCTCGAACCAGTGTCGGCTCCTTGACCTCGCCTGAGGACATAGCCAACACGTCTTTATCTGTTAGAGGAGCAAGAGAAACTCTAGAGCCTTCGCGATGGACTCGTACGCCCGCACCAACAAGCATGTTGAGGAATTTATCACTGGCAAATGCGGCCTTTGGTGGAGGAGTCGGATAACCGAGCTGGAGGGCCCGCCAGTATTCATCATTCTTCTGGCTTTTGATCGTCGCAGATTCCTGTAGAACATTTCTCGCGTTGTGTCCGATGAGTGCATCAAATTCCATTTTGCCGATGGCTTTTGCACTTTGAGCTCCGCCCTTGGTAGGCTGCTGGTTTACGTCGTATGTGTCTACACCGCGGGCACTGTAATTGGTGTCTGTAGACTTGAAAAGCTTGAAGATGTACTGCCTTCCCACAAAGACCCCAGGAATCTTTTTGCCTGTTATCGGGTCGGTCACGGTCTCTTTATCTTTGACGCCATGCTCCTTTAAGAGGTCCTTGGCCCACTTGACGTTGTTCTTTCCGGTGAAGTTGTCGACTAAGATCGGCTTGCCTGTTTTCTCGACGACCTTACCCACCGCAGTTTCAATGATCTGTGAGGGGTTTATGCGGCTGATGACCCCGGCCGAAGTCATGAGAATGTCGATGGGTTTTCCCGCCTCATCTTTTATCATCTGGTCATTCGGCAGAACCAAAGAAACAACACCTTTGTTTCCGTAACGACCACTCAGTTTATCCCCGACCCCCATCGTCTCTTTCGTTCTAACCGTTACGGTAATCCGTTTCGGCGTCTTCACGACATCAATAACTTCACCAGGATGGTCATGCTCCCAAGTGTGAGTGCTGTCCCGATACGGCCTTGCCAACGACTTGTGAAGGCGCCCAAGCATGATGTCGTCCGACGTCAACTGAGACTTCCTGAGACTAAAGATGACCGGCTCACCGGGATGAACCTGTGTCCCAGGTTTAATCACGCCTTCAGTATCGACATTCTTGTAATTCTCCCTCAGATAACTGTTCCCGTAGTAGACCTGGTGCTTGTCCTTGTTGAATGTCAGGTCCGGGTCGCGCGGGATGACGATCTTGTACATCCTCTCGGACGTGAGTTTCTTCGCTGCACCTTCGCTGATGACCACGGCGTCGTTCGAGTTGTAACCATGGTACGGCATGTAGGCCACGCTCATGTTCTTGCCGAGAGCGAGCGTACCATTACGTGTGAAGTTGGACCCGCCGAGGTGCTGCCCGGCCTTGACCTCATCCCCCTCTTTCACGGTGATGTCATGGTGCAAAAAAGTCTTCGCTGCCAGGGGGAAGTTGGTCTCATACGGAATCTTGATGAGCCCCGCGTCTTTATCTGCTGCTCCTAATTTGACCTTGTGGGGTTTGATATAGATATAATCTTTATCGATTTTAGCCACGGTTCCCGACACCGGCGTCACGGGGTTTATAGCGCCACCCATCAACTTCTCGAACGACTTTCCCGTCTGTGAACGGACCTGTACGTAGGGTTCTTCCCTCTCAATGAGGGACAGGGCCTGTGTCTGGTGCTTCGCACCCATGATGGCCCTGTTGCCCTGAGAAGACTCTAAGAAGGGGAGCAGATTGGTCGTCGGGCTGTAGAGCACTGAGGGATGCGGGATCTGGTATTGCACTTTCGACGCAGGGACCTGCCGAACCACCCCATTGACCAACGCATCGACCGTACCCTTGATCTCCTGGTTAGGGAACGCCACGACCGAGGACTGAAGCTCTCCGGCTCTGATATACCGATGCTTCTTGGCATTTACGTCGTAAATGGGGACGTGCAGATTCCCGCGAGAATCCGTCATGGCCCGCATGGCGGCACGGATATCGATGCCTGCCCTGAAAGACTCGGGTGTCCGGATGGGGTCTAAGGCACCGATTTGGGTGACATGTGTCTGACGCGCCTCCATGGGGATGGCACGCTCGGTCGAGATGCCGCCTTCGCCAAGGGATGTGACACGCACAGCAGAGTCTATGAGCTCCAGGGGATTCGTCTGTGTCGGCACGGCGACAAGCTGCGATGAATTGATGAACTGGATCAAGCCCCTTGTAAAGGGGCCTGCCGCTATGATCTTCCTGATTTCAGGCGTCGCTTCGGCCTTGATGGCGGCTTTGCGGGCAATGTCACGGGCATCGAGCTTGATGCGCTCTTTGAAGAAATCTTCTATGGAGTGAAAGCTCTTGAAGTCAAGATTGTCACGGTCATCAACCTCGTCAGCTTGTCTGAAGATTCTCAGGATCTTTCCGGAGGCGTCCAAGATCCCATGCGGCGTCACGGTATCGTAGGGTTTGCCAAGAGTGCGGACATTCACTTCAGGGTCCATCTTCACTACGCCGTAACGCCGGAGAATCTCCTGCATCATGACGTCTGGAGTCGCACCGCTCACGCGGGCGTATTCCGGCACCATCTTCCCGTAGAGCTTCTCCACGGTCTTGTCCGCGTTCTTGAAGGTCTCCGTGTGGTTGTAGTCGGCCATCTTCTTGCCCCACGACTCGGCGATCTGCTCGTGGGACACACCGGCCTTCCTGAGAATGGGATACACCGGAATCTTCGTCGAACCATACTCCAGGTGTGGAATGCCCTTCTCGGGGTCCATGCTCACGTTGAAGTTGCTGCCGCCTACTATGTTGAACTGTGCTTCTAAAATACCGTTGGAGCGCTTACGGGCGTACACGCCTGGCTTGGGACGAACCATGTTCGAAACGGAGTATTCATTCCCACCCACTATCAGGGTGTGGCGGGGAGTGAACCAGGGGATGCGGGCCAAGGTGAAGTTCTTGGCCTTGTCGATGACTTTGCCTTCGGCGTCCTTGAGAATGACCGTCCCCTTCACGACTTCTGAAAGGGTGTCTCCCTTGAGAATGGCCTCTTTCTGCTCCGAAGGACTGAAGTCATGCTGGTCATAATGCAGGTCAGCAAGCTCTATGTTCTTGTTTCGAGACTTGATCGGGAAGGACTCTTGGAGTCCTTCCAGAACTTTGGCCCTGATTCGATCCCGCTTCTCCTGCGGGCCCATGAGAATCGGTGTGAGGACTGGTGTTAGTTCAGGCATGGAGACAGCATAACATCGAGCGATTTAGCGGTACAAGAAGATAGCAAGGAGGTCATCAATGATAATCACGTTCATTGAAATCCTGATTCTCATTCTTTAGTGGGAGACCCCTTGGGCGTGGAAAGTGGGACGACCTTGTCGTCGGCACTGGAGCCTGTCCCTTTTTTGGCCTTCTTTTTGCCTTCGGCAAAAACGGCCTCAGGGTTGGGCGGATAGACAGCGTCACGGCTCTTGCGTTGCTTCAGCTTTTCGAGGCTGGCGTCGTCAAGACGCCACCAGAGAATATGCACGCAGCGAGCGTCGCTGGAACGGATGTTGAAGAACTCTTCTTTCTGAAGAACGGCTTCACCAGAGAGACACATGTCCTTGATGGCCTTGTACTCTTGCTCTTGAACGTGGGGGCAGGTGTAGTCTCCACTCTCAGGCAGCTCGACCTTTTCGTTGGCGATATCGAGCTTGCAGCGAGCGCAGTTTTCCCAGGGTCGCCACAGCACGAAGACTTTCGAGAAGCTCACGCAGTTGATGTCCATCGCGAGCTTTCCCGTTTTGCGGGGAGGGGTTGCTACCTGCGAATTTGCCGCTCCGAAGAAATCCGGCAAGTCGAACATTACCAACTCGGGGCTAGTGTCCTCGCCGCGAGCCGCGTGCAGAATGTCGATAAGGGGTTTGTCTTCAGCTGGCATTTTTAACCTGTCAACCCTGCTGTAGCCTGAGCTTTACCACTCAAGTTAGCTTGTTCGAGACGTTGCACTGTTACCGAATACAAAACATAATCCTCGGTCTCCAAGGCATGTAGCTGGCTTCTTTTCATGCTGGGGTCCATCATCCCGAGCTGTTGCACAATCTGGTCCGCCTGCGCAATAACCTGTTGCTGGTTGTATTGTTGCGGCCCTACCTGCGCTTGCTGTTGAGCCTGAGTAGCAACGTTATTCTGAATCTTCGCGACCTCTTTTTGGATGTCGTTTTGCCGGCGAATCGCATCCAGGGCTTCTTGCTTGATGCGAGTCTCCTCTTTGTTCAGGTCGATGTCGTAGAGCTCGGCCATGGTTGTCTGCGAGATGATGGGGG
>Ga0209777_10007312_pt1 | contig 12275 bp, 7 predicted proteins | sample FrelakmetHBP12HB_FD_187147 | JGI IMG/M metagenome (GOLD analysis project Ga0209777, IMG submission 187147) | Freshwater lake sediment microbial communities from the University of Notre Dame, USA, for methane emissions studies -HBP12 HB (SPAdes)... | ecosystem: Environmental > Aquatic >... | reverse complement strand
GTATATTGGATGAGTGAAGCTACAGGTGCAAGTCTGGTTGACCGAACTGGTAATGGTAACTCAGGTACACCAACTGTGAGCAATCCTACGCAAGTATCAGGTAAAGTAGATGGCGCACTAAGTTTTGCAACAGCATCTTCACAATACTTTGATTGTGGCACTATGACATCTGTTGATAACATATCGAATTATAGTATTGGGTATTGGGGTAAACGTGTATCTACCAGTTATCTTGTAATGGCGGGTAAAAATGCAGCTACAGTTAATAATTATGTGTATGGTGGTAGTGTTATGAACTTTACTGTTAGACCTGCAGGGGCTTCTGTATCAACTGGAAACGGGTATGTGGATGACGCAAATTGGCATCATTATTATGCCACATTTGATGGCACACAAGGTACTGCAGCCAATAGACCTTTAATGTATTTTGATGGGACATCCAGAACAATGAGTATAACTGGTACATTCCCCACAAAAACAAACTCAACATCAACTCACTTTTACATAGGAGCTTTATTGAATAGTGGCCTTTATGAAAATGGAACATCTGATTATATAACAGTATCGACAGTAACAAGAAGTGCAAGTTGGATATTGACAGAATATAATAACACAAACTCTCCTGGAAATATAGGTAGTGCAAGTTTTTATACAGTAGGCAGTGAAGTTTATCCGTAAAATTTATATACTATGACAATACATATAGAAGATGGTCTTGAACCATATGTGCATATAGCACCACTTAAAATCAGATTTGATGAACCACGAATGGCAGAAGCATTATTTGTCTCTAGTGAGTTTGATAATCTCCACTCCTTTGCTACATTCAAATACAGGTTAGGTACCCTAACGGATGCTTTAGACCCTGATGGAAACTTCGTTAACCATAATTCAGCAAGTTTATATGAGTCTACTATTATTATGGGTGGGGATACATACATTAACTGGCCTAATGATAATGTCACTCCTTTTCAGTTTGTAGTTGACTACCTTTCTCAATTTGGTCTGGTAGTTATTGATTAGTTTTTTATCTTTGTAAAAACTATTTAATGGAAACTATCTTGTATATAACTCCCCACCTTTCTACAGGTGGCCTACCTCAATTTCTTACAAAGCAAGTAGAATTATTAAAAGATGCATATAATGTATATGTAGTAGAGTACAACGATGTTACCGGTGGTGCATTTGTAGTACAGAAGAATAAGATAATAAAGCTCATTGGAGATAGACTTATTACTCTTCCGGAAGACCACAATGAGCTACATCAAGTAATAGAAAGAGCTCAACCGGACATTATACATATTGTAGAATTTTCAGAATCTTTTATAGAAGAAGAGATAGCTAAAATGATATACTCTTCAGATAGAAAATATAAGATATTTGAGACATCACATGGTTCCCATTTACAGTTAAAGAGATTTTTACCAGATGCTTTTATCTTTGTAAGTCCTTCACAATTAGAGCAATACAAAGATCTTGGTGTGCCAATGCATATTGTTGAGTATCCTATAGAGGACTATGTTAGACCAAGTAGAACAGAAGGATTAGTAGCACTTGGTCTTGACCCTTTTAAAAAGCATGTTCTTAATGTAGGATTATTTACTCCAGGAAAGAACCAAGGAGAAATATTTGAATATGCAAAAGCATTACCTAGTATACAGTTTCATTTTGTTGGTAACCAAGCTAGTAACTTTGCTGACTACTGGCAACCCTTAATGGTAAATAAGCCAGATAACTGTATAATATGGGGTGAGAGAAATGATACTGAGGCATTTTATAGTTGTATGGATATGCTCTTATTCACTTCTAAATTGGAGCTTAATCCTTTAGTTATCAGAGAAGCTATTAGCTGGAAGGTGCCAATACTGATGTACAACCTACCGGTATACCAGAATAGTTATGACCAATATAAGAACATTCAATTTCTTACACCTAATAAGGAAGTGAACTTAAAGATGATAAAGGGTGAAAAGCCTGATATCTTTAATGAGATAGTTATTATAACAGCATACCCGGATACTGATGAAAAAATGGGTTATCTTAATGAGCTTATAGATAACATATCATCTTTCGGATATGATATAATGTTAAGTTCACATTTTGATATTCCTAAATGGGTGAGAAATAAGGTAACATATTCTGTCATAGACCTTACTGATAATCTTTTGTATAAAGAAGAATATGCAGAACATGGTGTGACCAATACTGTTTATAATAGAACAGACAAAAGACTACTACAAAAGTCTACAGAGTATACTCATGGATATGCAGTATGGACCTTATGGGAAAATGCAATGTTGGAACTTAGGGGTATGGAAGCAGATGATGTAAACAGCTATGATAAGGTACATATAATAGACTATGACTGCATCATAACTGATAAGAGATACATAGAACATCACTCTGCTCTACTACAAGATAAAGACTTTGTATTCTATAATTCCACAGATTACTTTAATACAGATAAAAGAGTAACAACAAACTTATTCTCAGCAAAGATGACTGCTGCTTATGAACTATTTAGTACTATAAATACTAAAAAGGAGTTCTTTGTAAATGAATGGGGTACTTCTGTAATAGAAGATATTTTGCATCATCTTGTCAATAAGTACAATTATAAGTACTCATTATTGTCGGCTAAAGACTTATACAGATTTGGCACTAAGTATAACATGGTAAACATAACAGACCTTGAAATACCTACTTTTCGTTCAGGTATCTTTAGGTTAGACATCTTCAGATACTCAGATGATAAAGACATTCTTTACTTATTGAACTTAGGTACTAACGCAGTTACTGTAAATTCTAATATGTATACTAATGTGATAGGTGAGCACCTTTACCTGATAGATAGGCTACCGGTACACAAGGTAAGTTATGAGGAAAAAGATATAGATTTTATAATGGATGAGCACAGTAAGTACCATAGTATAGAAGTTTACGATAAAACCATCTTGCAATGAAACAAGAACTAATAGACATATATAAGAGTACACCTATTGTCATTAGACCTGACATAACAAGAGAGAATGTAATAAGCTATAACTTTATTCAGGGAGCTAAGGTAGAGATAACAGGTAACATACCTGCTGTGTACAAAGTAGAATTTATAGACCAAGATACAGGTGTAACAGAGTATGTTACAAACATATCTACAAACAACTGGAGCAAAACAAATAAAGAATACTTTGTTAATTGGCTAGTCAATGTCTACAAAGATGATCAACTAGTATTTCAACATAAGTATGAGGCTACCGGTAAAAGAGTTCTTATTTACATAGATTCGTGGGCACTGGGAGATACAATAGCTTGGTTCCCAATGATAGAACTATTCCGGAAAAAGCATAAGTGCCATGTAATAGCTTCTACATTTCACAATCATCTCTTTGAAAAAGAATATCCTGAGATAGAGTTTGTAAAGCCAGGTACTGAAGTAAATGATATATATGCACAATATACAATAGGTTTCTTTTATAAAGAAAGACAGGCAGTGTATGATAGATGCCCAATAAATTGCAGAACAAGACCACTGCAGGATAGTGCAAGTGCGGTATTGGGTCTTGCCTCAATAGAAATAAAGCCTAAGATAACTGTGCCTGCATATAATACTAACGTGGAAGGTAAGTATATTGTAATAGCCCCACATGCATCTTCTCATGCTAAATACTGGAATAATCCAGGTGCATGGCAGATAGTAGTAGACCATATAATTTCTTTAGGATATAAAGTTGTAATGATAACCAAAGAAAAATTAGGGGACCCTCATCATGATGCTAAGTTATATGGTACTTTGCAAAATGTAATAGATAAAACAGGTGAGCTGTCATTAGATGATAGGATAGCCGATATAAAAGGTGCAGCACTATTTATAGGGCTTGGTTCTGGGTTATCATGGATATCATGGGCATTAGGTACTAAAACAATGCTTATATCTGGATTCAGCTACCCTTATACAGAATTTCAGGACTGCATTAGAATAACTACAAACAGTCCATTTACCTGTACAGGATGTTTTAATAGAGATTGGTTGGACCCCGGTGACTGGGATTGGTGCCCTGAGCATAAAGGAACCAATAGACAATTTGAATGTACTAAGGTTATAAAACCTGAAATAGTTATAACTGAGATAAATAAAATATTAAAACCTAACTAAACACGATAGGTTATTTATATAGAACCTAACTTAATTGATTAATTTCTGGCTTAATTTTGTAATATTATGCAGAAGGCATCAAATAGAGAAGCAGTTTCTAAAGTCCGAGGTCTGTTTAAACTTCAGAGTGCTGATACTTATACTAACATTACTGATAGATTAATTCTCAGTGAGTTACAAAGTACTGCACTTAAGTTCATTAAACAAACTACAGACAAACGTAAACTGTGGAACTCTCCCAATATATTTAAAACAATACCTTGCCTTAAATTAGAACAAGTACCATTAGCAACTTGTTGTAATTATGTAGGCAAATGTACAGTAGGTAAGTCAGTTGTTAAGCTGCCTAAAATAGCTGAAGGTACTAACTTTGGTATGCTTATTCAAGGTATCTATTCTATTGATCTGGTATCAAGAAGATTCATTGAAAGTACACCGGATAGATATGTAAATAGCTTAACTTTAGGTCTTAAGAATAGTCAGATACATTTCTGGATACAAGAAGGATATTTATATGTAGGTGATGATATGATAGAAAGGATAAAGATATCTGCATACTTTGAAGAGGATATTCCTGAAGATCTAATACCTTATCCGACTTATTGTGGATCAGCTTTATCAAAAGGTTGCTGTCCTGCAGCAGATGAGGTAAGCATCAATAATATGAATTTATGTTGTCCCCCTAATCCTTACAATGATGAGTTTGCTTGTCCGGGTTATATGGTTGATGATGTTATATCTACAGTTGCACAAAGACTATTAAGTACATATAAACGATCATCAGCAAATACAGCTACAGATGGCAAAGACGACACCAAGTAAAGTGTATGAAAGTCTAAAAGAGAATGTCAGACCAGTACCTAATTATTATGATATAGTTACTAGTAGTACAAAGATCTATAAAGAGTTTTGTAAGAGGAACTCTAAAATAAATATTGACCATAAGCAGTACAGATCTATAATTGAGGCCATTAACCTTTACTATGTAGATAAACTTCTTGATACAGGGAATATGGTTTTTATTCCTAGTGGGCTAGGTAAGATGGTCATTCAAAAGAATAAAAGAAGAATGAAGCCCACTAAAAATGGTAAAGCTACTTATCTTAAAGCACCTATTAATTGGGGGGAAAGTTACAGGCAAGGTAAAATAATCTATTGTCTTAACGAAAGTACTGATGGCTATGCCTACCGGTACATGTGGATAAAGGCACAGTCTTATATAAGAAACTACCCATTGTGGGTAATGACAATGACCAAAGAGGCAAAAAACAGATTAAGGCAAAGAATAGAAAGTAAGGAACGTAGCTATAAAGATCTTTATCGTGAACTTAGGTCAAATAAGACCAATACAATAATAAATAAACAAATGGCAAAGTTAACATAACATGAGTACTAAAACAAAGTTTATATCACCGATACAAATATACTCCAGAGTTAAAGAGGAGATGAGATCCTATTTTAATACAGGAGCTATAGATGATCTGTTATTTCCTATATGGACCAAGGACTGTATAGATAAGTTTGAGTATACTTATTTGCCTTTGAAAGAAGCAGTTCTTGACATGTATGATCACAAGTGTACATTGCCTTGTGATTTCAAAGCTGTAAGAGAAGTATGGGTAACATTTACTTATGACAAAGGTCCAATTACTTCACCACATGTATTTTATTATCAGACCGATTGTAGAATAAGTGCTTCACCTGAACCTGGACAAGCATGTACTGCTTGTACACCTGGATATCAATGTCTTGCCCATAGTCAAACTCCTACACAAGTAGCTCTTCCATCATTATGCAATGTACCACCTGAGTATGTTGTAACGCATAAGGTAATGGACCAAATGATGTTCCGGTTCCATGTAACAGGAATGTTAAAGCCAGGAAATTTCAAAACAATAGGCAGATGTGCAGAAGGTTCTCCTAACTTAGATGCTTACTGCATGGACACTTTTGATATAGTTGGAAACAATATAGTAACCTCTTTTGCTCAGGGTACTATTTACTTGGCATACTTTGCCAGTCATGCTGAAGTAGAAGAAGATGAACAAACAGGTGCCGGTTATTATAAGATACCTGATAATGAACCATTCCAGAAATATGTTTATTATTATCTGAGATTTATGGTTTACCAACAGTTATTTGATCAAAGTACTGATGAGAACTTTAATCAAATAAAATATAAAAGAGATGATGCAGAAAGCAGAATGTGGGAAGCATATATCAATGCAAGGAATTATGCTGTAAATGATGACATTTATTCAGTAGAGAAAGCTATAGTAAGAAGTTATAATAGAAACAACAGATTCAGAATTAGGTAATTATGGCTTCCAATCAAAATATTCATGATAACAGGGCACAGGCCGGATTGAATACTGACAATATTATTAGTCAGATACAACCTGGTTATGTTACCGATGCACTTAATGCTATTAATAGTTCATTTGATGGGCATGATGTTACTTATCAAAATGAAGAAGGTAACGTACTATGCATTACAATGCCTACTGGTTACAAGTGTATAGGACTTAAAAATATAATGCAACTGGCACAGGTATGGTATTTTATTACTGATCCTTCTACCGGTTATTCAATGATAGGTTATGTTGCAGATAACACTTGTAACTTTGTTTCAGTTATTGATGATTCAGTAACCGGTAGTGATCTATTAAACTTTAACATAAATTATCCTATACACAAAGTTGAAGTAAAGAGTACTAACTGTTCTACTCAATTGTATTGGACAGATAAATATAATCATCGTAGATACATTGATCTTAATAATCTTCCTTGGAAGACCGGTACAACTGATCAGGTTGATACTAATAAGATGGATGTACAACCACTGTTCTCTATACCTGATGTAACACCAACTGCAGTAGCTGTAGGGGGTAATCTTATTGAAGGTGATTATCAATTTACAGTACAGTATTCAAATGTAAGAGGGGAAGGGTTAACTTCTTGCTATTCAGTTACTAATCCTGTAAGGATATTTCTTGAATCAAAAATATCTGCTGACTATAATTTGGCTACCAATTATGCTATATCTGTTGATATAAGTGAGTTGGATACAACAGGGCTATATGCTTATTTCAATCTTATTGTAATTAAAACCATTAATGCAGTTACATCAGTAGAACTTGTTGGAACATACCCTATCCAATCTAACAACTACACTCATGTGTATACCGGTGGAGAGCAAAGCAATACTAATATTAAACTGACACTCATGGATGTCATGACTCAGAATGATTATTATGATATTGCAGGAGATCTTACACAAGTAGATAATACTATTGTATGGGCTGACCTTGTTAAAGAAGAAGATATCAGTTATCAAAAGATATGGAGCCAAGTAAATGTACAATGGGCGACATCTCAAATGCCTACTGGTCAAAGACTAGGTTATCATAATGGAGTAGTATGTGCTGAAGTAGAAGGATATTTTAGAGATGAGGTATATGCTGTTGAAGGTTGTTTTCTTTTTGCCAATGGTAAAGAGAGTACACGTTTTCATATACCCGGTAGAATAGCAACTGCTGCTGATCTACAAATAGTTTCTAATGCAGATGCTACTGCAGTTGAGACTGCTACTTGTCCAACTACATTATTGCCAAGATGGAAAGTATATAATACAGGCTCAGTAATAGGCATGTTACCAGGCTCCTCTGATCCATGTACCGGTGTAAAACCTTGGCAATATGGACAAATGTCATACTGGGAATCAGAAGAATTATATCCTAATAACACTGCTATATGGGGGGCATTAGCTAACCAACCAATTAGGCACCATAAGTTTCCTGATTGTTTGATATCACCTATACACGATAATCAAAACAATGTATATCCTATAGGCTTTAAGGTAGATATAAATTCATTATACAATGCCATAGTTGCTTCTCCGGATCTAACTGATGCTCAGAAAAGGTCTATAGTAGGCTTTAAAATAATGAGATCTGATAGAGCTGCTGACAGAACTATAATAGCTAAAGGTCTTTTATTTAATGTTGGCCAATACAGTAAACAAGGTTCTACTTATTTCTATCCTAACTATCCATTTAATGATGTTAATCCTGACCCATTTATATCAGGCACTTTTGTAGGTAATAAAAGTGGTTCTAACACTGGTAACTTACTTAGTGCCTTCCAACAAAACAGGTTTACTTTTCATAGTCCAGATACTCATTTCTATCAACCATCAGGTATTCAAGATAGTTTATTAAATCTTGAAACTGCTGAGTATGGTCAATGTAAAGCTCACTTTGTACAGGTAAAAGATAATGCAGGAGAAAAGTTAAGGACACTTGCTGCATTAGAAATATCTCTTGCAGCAGGTATTGCATCTACTATAGGACTTGATGTTAATATTACTAACTCAGACACAGTTGGTACAACTACAACTGGTGTAACTACAACACTTACAGTAGTTCCTACTTTTACTCCACAGAATTTCTTTCCTACATACAATAGTATGTTGGATATACTTGATAAGTTATCTCCTTGGTATAACTATGGTTGGCAATATAATGGCGTGGGTAGCTACACTAATACTACCGGTATACCTAACGATACAGGTAATAAGATAAGATTCATTAATTATGGAGGCTATCTTAATCCAGGTTTACAAGGAACATTTGGAGACATACATCCTATTAACAATACTGATAGGGAATCATCTGTATACTTATCTGTAAATGCTAATTTGCCATTTACTCATCAGCAGTCAGTTACTATACCTTCAGATACATCAAGAGTTACTGCAGTAGGTGCCAGTGTATGTCAGACATCTACTCCTTTTTATAGAGAAGTATCTTCTTACTATGCATCTATAAAGAGAATAGTACCTGGTCAATATGGTGCTATATTCTCATACAGACCTATTGATACCGGTACATACGGTAGATTCTTTGACCAACAAGGCAACCAAATAAAAGATTTACCGATAGTATATGGTGGAGATTGTTTTATTAATCTATTTGCACTAAAAATAAAGCATCCATTCTATTTAAAATCTACAGTTAATAAACCTGATGGGTTTGATATTGACTATGACCAAGATCAGATATCCAATACAAATACCGGTAATGTAGGTTATCCTATATGGTATTATTCTACAACAAATGAACCTTTTGTACCAAATCCTTTACTTCATGGAGGTATAGTAAACTTTACCACTACGCTTAATTCTATATCACACATATCCCCTCCTACAAGTGTAATAGGTACTCTTGGTTTTATTATTCTTACAATACTTGCTTTACCAATATTGATATTAGAAGGATTGCAAATATTTGTAGGACTACTTACCAGTAATCTACTTACATCATTAGGTCTTAAGATAACTAACCTTGATTGTTATGATGGTGGTGATATTTATGAGAAAGGTATAGCTTACTTATATGCTTATGGTATTCCTTATTACTTCTGTGAGTCAGAAGTAAATGTGGATATGAGACAGGCATACAATTTACTTGAAGGTAATTTCTATCCTGCTGTCTCTACAGATATACCAGATGATTGGTTACAGGAAGCTAACGTACCTATAGCATTTGATAATACCTATACATATAACAAAACTTACAGTAAACAGAATCATGAAACTGCTTTTACTTTATTAAGACCTGATTGGCAACCAGGGCAGGTATGTTATATTAATTATAACAATAGAGCTATATGGAGTGACCCTTCAGATCTTGAAGAGACTAAGAATAACTGGCTTGTATATAAACCAGCTAATACATTTGACTTCCCCAAGTCTTTTGGTCCATTAGTAGCTATAGATAGGTTAGAGTCTCGTTCAGTATTAGTAAGATATGTAAATCATAGTCAATTGTACAACGTACAAGCTACTATAGAAACTACAGCACTTAATGCTGCTTTGGGTACCGGTGCCCTTTTCTCAGGAACTCAACCTATTGATTTCAATATGGCTGATTCAGGATATGCAGGTACACAACATAAATTTTTATTGTCTACTGAAAATGGTCACATTTTTGTAGATGCATTAAGGGGGCAGGTAATACTACTTAAAGGTACATCAATAGAAGAACTATCTAGTCCTAAGTACCTGAACTCTAAATGGTTCCAAAACAACTTACCATTTAATATAACAAAGTACTATCCTAATTATCCTATAGATAATAACTTTAATGGTGTAGGTCTACATGGGGTATATGATGATTTCTATAGAAGACTTCTTATAACTAAGATAGACTATGAACCAATTAATGATGTACAATACAATGGTACTAATTTTTATGTAAATGAGAATATTGTAGAATTAGGAGACCTAGAATACTTCTGTAATAAATCATGGACCATTAGTTTCTCATTCTTATCTAATTCATGGATAAGCTGGCACTCATATATACCAAACTTCTATATAGAGAATAGTGCTTACTTCCAATCGGGTAGAAATAATGGTACCTGCAATATATGGGATCATAATAGTACGTTTAGTTTATTCAATAACTTTTATGCTACTGATTATCCTTACATTATAGAATATCCATTTAGCTATCAGTACCTTGACCAGTTACTACAATATGTAGAAGAGTATGTTACTGTATTGAGATATACTGATTATGATCTGTACTATGAACCAGATGAGACAATATACTTTACTCAGGCAGTAGTATACAACAAGCAAGCATCTACTGGTATGCTCAATTTAATACCAAAGGATACGAACAACATGGCTCAGTATATAAGTTATCCTAAATATAATTCCAATTCTGTTGACATTCTTGTTACTAAAGTTGACCATATGATGTCATATAACATGTTATGGAATAATTTAAAAACTCCTAATTTAGTACAATGGCAAAATGATTGTACTCCGGAATTAGGTGGAAAGACATTAAATCAAGCTAACTTTGACTATTCAAATGCCTCATATAAGAAATATCCATTGAGAGCAAAGGATACTAAAGTAAGAGAAATAATGAACAGAACATTAAATCCTTATAAGATAATAAGTAAGTTCATAATACTTAAGACTCAAAACATGTTTAGCTAATGAGACAGAATTGGTTAAAAAGATATGCTAAGGATGGTACCATGATAAAAAGAGCAGATGGTTCTTATTCTCAAAGAGGGCTATGGGATAATATCAGAGCCAATGCTGGTTCAGGTAAAAAACCTACACCTGAAATGTTGAAGCAAGAAAAGAAAATAAGAGCTGCTGAAAAGAAAGAATATGGTGGCACTATAGGTAACTGGTGGGATGAATTATCTAAAGCCAGAGATGGAGAATATCTATCCCATTTAACTGAATGGCAAGTAGGTATGGACCATAATAATATTCATGCTACCGGTAGGCCTTTACAAGGTAAGTCTCAAGCTAAAGATGGTAAAAAGATAAAAGGCTTTACTCCTCAACAAGAAAGCCAAATAGTTCGATCATATCAACCTGCACCTTATCTGGATATGGATCCTGCTATGTTACAAGGCTATGAACAAGTAGATAAAGTAGCAAAGCAATATGAAACAACAAAAAGAAGTAAAGGGGCCGAGGAGGTATACAATAGATATAAACAAAATGCAAAAGCTTATCTATCAAGACCTCAGTTCAACAAAAGTCCACTAACTGCAGATAATTTAGCAGAAGCAGCAAGAGACTTTTATAAAGAAACAGGTTATGAGTTCCCATTGGACTTGGCACTTGCTCAGGGACAAATGGAATCAGGATTAGGTACACATCTAAAAACCAAGAATAATGTATGGAATGTAGGTAACTTTGGAGATGATTCTCAATCAAAAGATTATGATTCTCCTACAAAAGCTGCTTATAGCTATATGAATACAATGTACAATAACTATCTTGATAAAGGTAAAAGAAGCCCAAGTGAGTTATTAAATAAAGGTATGATAAATGCTGAAGGACATAGGTATGATCCTACTAATCCTAAGTACGAACAAAATATAAAAGAGCAGATAGGTACTATTAGAAAGTATATGCCCGGCTATAAGCCATCATATGAATTTGGTGGTAAAGTAAAAGCTAAGAAAGGAAGTAAAATAGAGTTCACCAATCAACAAACTACACCTGCTTCCGGAGATGTACAAGTTAGTTCTAGTCCGGTAGCTGATGCTGAAAGAGTTGCCAGATACCAGCAACTACATG
>Ga0209777_10007311_pt1 | contig 12279 bp, 9 predicted proteins | sample FrelakmetHBP12HB_FD_187147 | JGI IMG/M metagenome (GOLD analysis project Ga0209777, IMG submission 187147) | Freshwater lake sediment microbial communities from the University of Notre Dame, USA, for methane emissions studies -HBP12 HB (SPAdes)... | ecosystem: Environmental > Aquatic >... | reverse complement strand
CCTGGAGGCGAGGAGAAGACCGCGGGCGGCATCGTCCTGCCCGACACGGCCAAGGAAAAGCCGCAGAAGGGCGAAGTGTTGGCCGCCGGTCCCGGCAAGCTGCTCGAAAGCGGCAAGCGCGCGCCGATGGAAGTGAAAGTCGGCGACAAGGTGCTCTTCGGCAAGTACTCAGGCTCGGAAGTGAAGATCTCTGGCGAGGAGTGTTTGATTATCCGGGAGAGCGATTTGCTGGCGAAGCTGTCGTGAATGCGGGCTGCGGCTTGGTGGTTTGGCCTCCAGCAGGCGTGCCCTGGAATGGCTACGCAGGCTGCATTTGGGGCGCGCGGGAGCGGACAACCGGGTCTTGCTCACAAGAGAGAGCGACTTTACTTTGTTGGGCAGCTTCAAGGAGGGTAGCGCATGCTGGCATCCTCATTGGACGACGGCGTTGACCGGGGAGAGTGTTCGTGCGCCTAAACTCATCCATGACAAGATGACGCCAGAACAGATGGTTCAGAACTTGGAATACGTGTAGTTGGCGGAAGTGGCACAGAGATTGGGGGTTCGTGGGGCATGGCTAAGCAACTGCTGTACACTGATGAAGCGCGGCACAAGATTTTGCTGGGCGTGGACAAGCTTACGCGGGTGGTCAAGTGCACGATGGGCCCCTGCGGGCGCTGGGTGGCCTATGAGAAATCCTACGGCGGCCCCGGAGTGGTCAACGACGGCGTGACGGTGGCCAAAGAGGTCGAGCTGGAGGACCCCTTCGAGAACATGGGCGCGCAGATGGTGCGCCAGGTCGCCAGCAAAACCAACGACGTGGTGGGCGACGGCACGACCACCGCCACGGTGCTGGCCAACGCCATCTACAGCGAAGGCGTGAAGTTCGTCACCGCCGGGCATAACCCCATGGCCATCAAGCGCGGCATCGAAGCGGCGGTCGAGGCGGTGGTGGCCGCCATTGACGAGCAGGCCAAGCCCTGTTCGGGCAAGGAAGACATCACCCGCGTCGCGACCATCGCGGCCAGCGATGACGAACAGATCGGGAAGCTGATCGCCGACGCGATGGAACAGGTCGGCAAAGACGGCGTGGTGACGGTGGAGGAGGGCAAGGGCACCGAGACGGAACTGGAAGTCGTCAACGGCATGCGCTTCGACCGCGGTTACATCTCGCCCTACTTCGTCACCAACGCGGACACGATGGAGGCAGAGCTGGAGGACTGCTTCATCCTCATCTACGAGAAGAAGATCAGCAACCTGCGCGAGTTCATCCCGCTGCTGGAGAAGATCGTGCAGACCGGCAAGCCGTTCCTGGTCATCGCCGAGGAGATCGAAGGCGAGGCGCTGGCGGCGCTGGTCATCAACAAGCTGCGCGGGCTGATGAAATGCGTGGCCATCAAGGCGCCCGGCTTCGGCGACCGGCGCAAGGCCATGCTGGGCGACATTGCCACCATGACCGGCGGACGGTTCGTCAGCGAAGACCTGGGCCTCAAGCTGGAGAACGTTGAGCTGGCGGACCTGGGGCGCGCCAAGAAAGTGACCGTGGACAAGGACAACACCACGGTCATCGAGGGCGCGGGGAAGAAGAGCGACGTGCAGGCGCGGGTCGCGCAGCTCAAGCATCAGATCGAAGTGACCACCAGCGACTACGACAGGGAGAAGCTCCAGGAGCGCCTGGCCAAGCTGGCCGGCGGCGTGGCTGTCATCCGCGCGGGCGCGGCCACCGAGACCGCGATGAAGGAAGCCAAGGAGCGCGTCAATGACGCGGTGAACGCGGCCCGGGCGGCCAGCCTGGAAGGGGTGGTGGCCGGCGGCGGCGTGGCCCTGCTGCGGGCCCAAGCGGCCATCGAGAAGGCCAAGAATAAGCTGCGCGGCGAAGAGAAGTATGGCGCGGAGATTGTGGCCCGGGCCATCGAGCATCCGACCCGCGCCATCGCTGATAACGCCGGACAGGACGGTTCGGTGGTGGTGGAGATGGTCAAGGAAGGGAAAGGAAACTACGGCTTCAACGCCAAGACAGGCGAATATGAGGACCTGGTGAAGTCGGGCATTCTTGACCCGGCCAAGGTGGTGAAGTGTGCGCTGCAGAATGCCGCTTCGGTGGCCGCATTGCTTTTGACCGTGGACACAATGGTCACCGAGTTCAAGGAGAAGGGTGAAGGTAAAGATCTGGTGGCGGGGGCGGTGCACTAACGATTGCGGATTTCGGATTGCGGATTCTTGATTGGGCCGCGAGCCGGGTCTTGCATGAAGTGTGGTTTTGAGCATTGCATGGCGAGGGGCGTGGTTGCGGATGAGGCAGTCACGCCCCTGCTTGCAGGAGGCGAGGAAAGTTTCTGGCGGGACGGTTGCAAACGAGGCGTGGCAACCAGGCAGTCGCGAGAAGCGCTTGCACGCAATCCGCAATCGGAAAATGGGAAGGCCATGCCGGTGGCAGCAACGAAACGAGACTATTACGAAGTGCTGGGCGTCAAGCGCGACGCCAGCCAGGAGGAGATCAAGTCCGCCTTCCGGCAACTCGCCAAGAAATGGCACCCGGACCGCAACCCTGACAACAAGGCCGAGGCTGAAGAGCGCTTCAAGGAGATTGCCGAGGCCTACGCGGTGCTCTCCGACGAACAGAAACGGCAGCAGTACGACCAGTTCGGCCACGAAGGGTTGCGGGGCGGCGAGCCCGATTTCCGCGGCGTCTCCATTGAGGACATCCTCAACCAGTTCTTCGGCGGCCGGGGCGGCGGCGGCTATGGCGGCGGTTCGATCTTTGACGACCTCTTCGGCGGCGCGCACACCGAAGAGTCCGCTGGCCAGGGCGCGTCCCTGCGCTACGACCTGGAGATTGACCTCGAACAAGCCCACCGCGGGATCACCAAGACGATTGAGATCACGCGCGACGAAGCCTGCGAGACCTGCCACGGCTCCGGAGCCAAACCCGGCACGCGCCCCGTGACCTGCTCCGTTTGCCGAGGCGGCGGCTACATGACGCGCAGCTCGGGTTTCTTCGTCATGCGCACCACCTGCGGCCGCTGCGGCGGACGCGGGAAGATTCTGGAGACACCGTGCCAGGAGTGCCGCGGCGCGGGCCGCCAACCGAAGAGGGTGCGGCTTGAAGTGTCCATCCCGGCAGGCATCGAAGACAATACGCGCATCCGCTTGCAGGGCCAGGGCGAGACCGGCGTCAGCGGCGGGCGGCGCGGCGACCTTTACATTCTTGTGCGTGTCAGGGAGCACGAGCTGTTCGTGCGCCGCGGCAATGACGTCCTGCTGCAGATCGCCATTCCTTTCACCATGGCAGCGCTGGGAGGAGAAGTGGAGATTCCCACGCTGGAAGGCCGGGCGCGCCTGACCATCCCACGCGGCACGCAGTCAGGCAAACTGTTGAAAATGGGCGGCTCCGGCATGCCGGATGTGCATGGCTATGGCAAAGGCGACCAACTGGTGCGCGTGGTGGTCGAAGTGCCGAAGAGGCTGAGCAGTGAGCAAGAAGAGCTGCTGCGCAAGCTGGCCACTCTGGAAAAAACCGTGGTTACGCCGCAAAGACGTTCCTTGATGGGGAAGATACGCGACTTCTTCAATGACGAGTAGCCTTGGATTTTGAGTTTTGGATCTTGGATTTTCTTCCACAGGGTGGTCTGACATGGCAAGAAATCATAGCGGCCAATCGGAACAGCCGAAGCCGCATAAGGAGCACGGCAAGGAAAGGGACAGCGAAAGAGTGCAGGAACAGACTGGAGCAGCGCAGGTCAGTAAGCAGCCGGCGCAGGAACCGGCCCCGGAGCCTGCCGGGCAGGACACGGCCGCGAGTGCGGCGCCAGCCGCGGGTGCGGTCCCTGGCGCGCCCGCGATGACGCTGGCGCAAGAAGCGGAGGCGTTCTGCGCGGACCTGGAGCGCTTCTTTCGCCGCGCGTTTGGCGACTTGCCCAAGTCCACGGACCTGAATGAACTGCGCGCCGAGCAGGCAACCGTCCGGGACATGATGCGCCGCGCTTCCGAAGCCGGAGGCGAGAACCGCGCCGAGCTCGCGGCCCTGACCAACGAGCGCGAAAAACTTAAATCCACTCTGGCACAAAGGGACGCAGCCCTGCTCCAGAAGAAGGCTGATTTCCTCAACTACCAGGCGCGCACAGGCAAGGACCTGGTGCGGGCCGAGGAACTCGCCTTGCGGCGCTATATGCAGGACCTCCTCCCCGTCCTCGACAGCTTGAAGCTGGCTCTGCGAGACGCCGCTGCGCCGGCGGTGGACGTGCAGCGCCTGAAAGACGCATTGGGGTTGATAGACACCTCGCTCAACCAGGCGCTCGCCGTGCGCGGGCTCCAGCGCATTGTGGTGGCGGTGGGGAAACCGTTCGACCCGAATGTGCATGAGGCAGTCGCCTTGCGCCCCGCAGATCCAGCCAAGGGCGAGAAGCCTAACACGGTGCTGGAGGAACTGCGCGCCGGGTATCTATGGAAGGGCCTGATCCTCCGTCCGGCGCAGGTTCTGGTATCTGAGCCTGAGAAACAGAAGAAAGAAGCACCCGCGGCTACTTGAAAAAGAACCTGCCTTGGATCACTCTGTGATCAACCTGGTTGCTGGGCATACAGCGCCAGCATCAGCGCCACGAAGTTATTGACGATGTGCAAGGTCATGCTGGCGACCAGCCGGCCGGTGTGGTCGTAAAGCCAGGTCAGAACCATTGCCAGGACGAACAGGCCCAGCACCTGCGACCAGATCCCATGGAAGGCAGCAAAGATCAGGGCTGCGGAACAGGCGCTGGTTGCGGCGCCCAGGTAGCGCCGCAAAGTGTTGTACAAGATGCCGCGGAAGAGCAGTTCCTCAAAGAAGGCGGCGCCAAAGGTTGCCATGACGAAGAAGACGGCCAGGACCCAAGCCGGCTGAGGCTTGGTCAGTTCACGGACCAGAATATGCTGATCCGGCTCATTCCCCATGCTGCGCATGAACACCTGATTCACCATCGAGGCCAGGTCCACCAGCCACAACATCAGGGGATAGGCGAGCAGCCCCAGAGCAATGTCGTGGCCAATGCTGCGCGGCTGATTGCCGGCTGCCAGACGCCAGAAAGGCCAGAGGCCATAGGAGCCATAGAAGCCGCGGGCGCGGTGCCGGGCCAGAGAGATGCCGAAGCCCAACGCCAGGCACAGGGCGGTCCCGTTGACCAGCATGGTCCAGGCAATATGCGCCCCGCTCTCCAACTCAATTCCCACCAGCAGGTTCAAGGCCAGTACGCGCAGTGCGCTGAGATAGACCATGAACACAGCGATAAGATCGGCCAGCCGCAACGCGGGCAAGGGGCGGCTGGAAAGCCGCATCAGCTTGGGCCGCAGCCAGGCGCGCGCCGCGGGCACAGTGAACCAAGCGACCGTGGCCCCAAGGGCTGCGGCGCCGCCGCCGAGGAGCAACACGAGCACTCCTATCGCTCCCCAGCCACGCAGATTCGGCGGAATGGGCGCGGAAGCTGCCAGGGGGGCTGCTGAGATGACAGCGGCGGCCCGCCCCACCGGAAAACGAAGGGCATCGTTGAGCATGCTGGTGGCCAGTGCCAGGCAGATCACAATCAACGGCGCGCGGTTTGCCGCGAGCCAACCCTCCATGCGGCTTGCGAGCAGGAAAAGCAGCGGGAGTGGGGTGGTATCCTCAGGCACTACTTCCACCGGAGCTTCCCCGAAAGGCGAAAAGGCGGCGCTTTCGGCCGCCCTTCCATCTGCCGCCTCTCCGTTGCGGGAGGGGGTCGGGGGAGGGGGCGCGCCTGCCGAAGGCTTATGGTCTGGTGGTTGCGCGGCTGGTTGATCTAGAGGGTCTTCCACGATCAGTCTTTTTTGATAGCCGGTGGCCCGAAAATCCCGCAGTACTTCCCAAACCCTAAGTTACAATATTGGCAGGCAACTTGCCAGCAACACCGCTACAATAGCGGGACGCATGGTGCGCTTCCTCTTCTTCCCCTCAGGGAGAGGGGCCGCACCTCGGGCAACTTGCCCGTGCAAAAGTGGTGAAGAGGGCAGTGGTGTTCGGCCGCGCCAAAACATGGGCAGGTCTTGGCGGTAATGTGTACAGGGGCGTAGTTCCTGCCCCGAAGTAAGGACAGGTGGCCATGGGATTGTTTCTGAAGGTAAGCGCGCTGCTCTGGGTTGCCGCCGCGTTCAGTCCGCGGGGTGAAGCCGCGGACCTGCAGGCGCTGATCAAACAGTTGGGCTCAGAGAACGGGGGCCTGCGCGCCGAAGCGCTCTCCGAACTGCGGAAGATGGGCCAGCCCGCGTGCGAGGCACTGGCAAAGACCGAGAGCACTGAGACGCTCGCGCCTCAGCAATTGCTTCTGGTGCGGAGAATCCAGGGCGACTTCCTGATTCCGCAGTCCACGCTCCAGCCGCTGGACCGCGCCAACCTGACGCCTTGGGGCGAAGACAAGGAGAAGGGCATTCCGGGGAATCCGAACCTGCTGGTCAACAGGGACAAGAAGCTGATAGTCATGAACGGCCAGTTCGAGTACGTGCAGGAGAATGAACCGCTGGAGTATCTGGTGGTGACCCGCGGGGACAATGCCCCCATTCACGAGAACGTGACCGCGGTCTATGCGCGGCCGCGGGACATTTGCCTGGCGCTTTTTACCTGCGCGTACACTCCGGCGGCCGAGTTGGGCAGGGAGGAGAAAGCCAACCTGCCGAAGGACGCCGGCGTGCTCATCTCCGTTGAGTATCTCTGGGAGCCGGCCCACGCAGATATGGATACGGCCCTGGATGCGGCCACCGTCATCGCCGCGTTCCAACAGAAGTACGCTTTGTTCCTCCTGGAAAAGGCCAGTGCGGAGGAGTACGACAAGCTGCTGCTGGACATGAGCAGCGATCATTACTTTCTAAGAAGGCTCTTGGACCAGGACGAGGTGGACAACGCGACGGGCCAAGTGACCGCGCCCTCGCCGTTCACGGAGCAACTGCGGAATGAGCGCTGCATGTATGACGAGGCGGGGCGCAAGGCGTTCTTTGACATGCTGCAAGGCTACCTTAAGAAGCACCCTGCCATCGCCGCCGCAGTGGCCAAGCCCCACCCCTTGCCTGAGAAGAAGCTCATGCGGGTGCCGATCGAGTATTTCGCGTGGAATACACAGACCGACAGGCCGATGAAGCACGCCCCGTTTGCCTTCACCGGCTCCAAGTTCGAGAAGGACCCCGAGACCAAGAAACAGCTCTTCCTCGCCGACCTCAGAAACACCATCGCCGCGTGCCGGTTCGATACCAGCGCCATTCTGAACTCAGCACTCGACACACGCGGAATCAGCCCCTACCGTGCCGCGGGCTACAAACTCAACTGGCGAGCCGTGCCGCGACGCGGCACAAAATGCCGGGTGATATTCGAGCCTTGGACGGGCGGTGAACTGAAGGATGAGGACCTCAAGGACAGCGGCGACACGAGCGTCAAGCCCGCGCCGGTGCCAGGGCCACTGTAGCTGAAATGGCGGCTGGAGCCGCAGATGAGCACAGATGAGCGCGGATGAACGCAGATGACAGCGCCAGGCCGAAAAGCGCGGATCGAGTATCTAAAATCCCATTTTTTGGTCGTGTTTCCGGCCTTCGCCTTCGGGTTGGCTTTGGCCTACGCTCTGGGCTGGCTTCTCCCATCCGCCGCGGCTTCGCCGCCCTACGCAGCCATCGCCGCCTCAGTGGTGATTGACCTGGCGGGCCTGGCGTTTTTGCTGTTCCGGCTGCCTGTTACGGCAGGGAGAACGGGAGCCTGGACGGGAGCGGCGGCGTGGCTGGGCAGCGTGCTGGCCTGCGGAGCCGCGCTCGCGGGATTAAGCATTGCCGGCGTACATAAGGAGTCCTGGCGCACTTTTGTGGTATTGTGGGGCCTCACGGCGGGGCAATGCATGCTCCTGGCCGCGCTCTACGGCTGGCTCGCATTTCTGTTCCGTTTTGAGCCGCGTTTGCCCGCGCAGATCACGTGCGTGGTGCTGAGCCTGGCTGTGGCGGCGCTGTTCTGGTCGCGCGAGCCCATCGAACTGCTGGGACGCGGGGCGGCAGGCGGCTCCTCCACCGCCGCATGGCTGGCCGCCGCGGTGGTGGCGGCCAGTCCGCCGCTGGCCGTGGCCAGCGTCTGGCATGAGGAGAGCGACGGGGCGCGCAAGGGCACCGCAAGCTTCGACGTAGTGCGCGCACCTTTGAGCTACCAGGTTTGGATCGGTTCATATCGTGCCGTGCCCTACCCCCGGATTGTGCCCGGTGTCACAGGTCCAGAGAACAGCTTCCGCTTCGGGCTGCTGCTGCCGATGCTCTTAGCAGGAATGCCGCTGCTGATCCTAAGCGATGCCGCCGCCATGCGCTTCCGGCGCGGGGCGCGCCAAGAACCCCCGCCTTGAACTCGCTTTCCCGTCACTTTCCTTTTTCGTGACTTGGCGCTATAATCCCAAGCGGCCCCAGGGGAGATGCGCCGCGAACCGTGATACGTATTGGCACCGTACCCTATCTCAACGCGCAGGTCCTGACCTACGGCTTGCAGCCGAGCACGCCGCGCTATGTCTGCGAAACGCACCTGCCCAGCGTGCTCGCCCGGAAACTGCGCGACAACGAGTTGGATGTGGCGCTGGTCAGTTCCATTGAATACTTTCGCAGCCCTGATTACTGCATTGTGCCGGACCTTTCGATCAGCGCTTACCGTGAGGCGTGGAGCGTGAAGCTCTTCCACCGCGTGCCCTTGCAGAAAGCCCGGTGCCTGGGCCTGGACCCGGCTTCGGAGGCGAGTAATGCGCTGCTGCAGGTCATCCTGCTGGAGAAACTGCAGCTTGGCATAGAATTGGTGCCCTTGGAGCTCGGCGAGGATCCGCTCGCCCACGACGGCCTGGACGGCTTCCTGAAGATTGGGGATGCGTGTCTTACTCTGGTCCCGCCTCCTGGTTACGAGGCCATGGACATGGCGGCGGAATGGCATGCTTTCACCAACCTGCCGTTTGTCTTTGCCCTGTGGCTGGTGCGCAAGGGCCTGGACTTGGAGGGGCTTAACATTGAGTTGTTTCTGGCCAAGCGGGAGGGCTTGCGGCATGCAGACGAACTGGCCCGGGCCGCCGCCGCGCGCCTGGGGATTGACTATGCCCGCGCCAGGAACTATATAACCCGCGTAGTGCGCTACGACTTGGGCCGCCCGGAACTCGGCGGCCTGGATCTCTTCCGGCGTTACCTTGTCCGGCAGGGGCTGGTCCCGCAGACCTCGGGATTTGACCTCTACACGCGCTAGAGGTGACGGGTGAAGATTGACAAGGGCCAATCCAAAATCCAAAATCTAGAATCGAAAATCGAAAAGGCCCTGGCCGGAGAGCGACTCAGTTGCGCCGAAGGCCTGGCCTTGCTTGAACACGCCGACTTGAACACGCTGGGCCGCGCCGCGCTCGCCATTCGCAAGCGCCTGCATCCGGAAGCGGTCGCCACGTTCGTGATTGACCGCAACATCAACTACACGAACATCTGCGTCGCCGACTGCGCTTTCTGCGCGTTCCAGCGGCGCCTTGGCGATCCCGAGGGCTACGTTTTGTCACAAGCGGAACTTCACCGGAAAATCCGCGAACTGGAAGCTCAGGGGGGCACGCAAATTCTGCTCCAGGGCGGGCATCATCCAGGCCTGAAACTGGTGTGGTATGAGGAGATGATCGCCGGAATCCGGCGTGAGTTCCCGCGCCTGCACGTGCATGCGTTCTCGCCCAGCGAAGTGGTGCACTTCTCGAAACTGTTCAAGCTGCCTGTCGGCGAGATTGTGCGCCGCTTGAAGGCGGCCGGACTGCACTCGATCCCGGGTGGCGGCGGGGAGATACTGGTGGACCGCGTGCGCAACCTGATCGCCCCGGGGAAGGCGCGGGCGAATGAGTGGCTCGCGGTGATGGCCGCCGCGGCACAGGAAGGGCTGAAAGGCTCCTGCACGATGGTCATTGGCCACGTGGAGACGCTAGCCGAACGGGTTGAGCACTTGGAGCGCTTGCGCAGGGCGCAGGATGAGCACCAGGCATTCACCGCGTTCATCGTCTGGACTATGCAGCCACGCAACACGAGACTGGAGGGCAAAATCACCCCGGCCGGCGCCTATGACTACCTGCGCACGGTGGCGCTGGCGCGCCTCTACCTTGATAACATCCCGCACATACAATCAAGCTGGGTTACACAAGGCGCCAAGATCGGCCAACTGAGTTTCCTATACGGCTGCAACGATTGGGGCGGCCTGACACTGGAAGAGAACGTCGTGCGCCAGGCGGGGACCGTGCATCGAGTCCAGATCGAGCAACTGCGCCGCCTGAGCGCGGAAATGGGGCTGACTCTGCGCCAGCGCGATTATTTTTACCGCCTCATTGATACGCCAGCATGAAGGCCAAGCGAATGCACGGACGCTAGGTTGCCGAGAAAGCAGCGACTTGACGCGCGAGGGAGAAAAGGGGTACTGTTCTGGTATCCGGCGAAACGAGAGCGGGCAGCGCCGGGATGCGGCCCGCTGCGGGATTGCCGGTTTATGCGACAGTCCGTCGTGCGAAGCCCATTAAGGAGGAACAGCCATGAGAAGTTCGTTTCTGTCGGTGCTGATCGCCGTGACACTCGTTGCGGTTGGCATTCCAGCCGCTTACGCAGCGGATACTCCGCCTGCCACAGCGCCCCAAAGCATGGAGTTGAAGTTCGCCAAGAGCCTCTGGGAGAGCAGCGGCGCTGACAAGATGAAGGCCGGCGATTGGGCCGAGTACGAGATGCCTGCGATACCGGGCTCGAAGTCTCGCCAGGAAGTTGTGGAAGTCGGCGACCATTACACGGTTGTGCTTACGAAGGGCTCGATGATGGGCCAAAAACAGGAAATGAAGACGAAGACAGTCTATAGCGAGCCCGATCCTGACAAGGCAGCGGTCGAGAAGCAGCAGAAGGAATTGAAGATGGAATACAAGGAAGCCGACGACAAGATAAAAGTGGGCGACAAGGAACTCGCAGTCAAGCGCCACGAGGTCTACCAGGACGGAAAACTAGCTTCGAAGTCCTGGATAAGCAAGGAATTGTGCCTTAACGGCGGGGTCGTAAGAGCAGAGGGTCCGGACGGCAGCGTATATACGCTGCTCGTCGGTTTCGGGCACGGGAAATAGGTGGGAGCGGGACTCAGTACTCAGTAATCGGTACTCAGCACTGAGTCAGTCCCCGCTGGGTCTCATTATTTTCCAAGCACGAAGGGGCAGGAACGTGTCGGGTCGGCAAACATCCGCCCCACCGGCCAATCCACCATGTAGTCCTGGCAGCGCCCGAAGGCCGAGAGGCAATTGAGGGACACAGCGATGCGTATGATCTCACCGCCCGCACCGTTGAGCGGAAGAATCTCGGTGCCCTTGCGGCCGGCAATGCCACCCACCAGCTTCACCTCCTCGAACGGTATGCGGGCCATGAAGGCGTAACCAGGCTTGCCCTCGAATGACTTGCCGGTGACAGCCGCGAGACGCCGGCCTAGAGGATGAGCGGCAAGGTTCGGCAGCTTCGCGCCCCAGACACTCTCCCGCGGGAGCGCATAGTTGGCGGCCCAATCCTTGCCCTCGCGATTGTGCTGGCGCCACTTGTGGATAGCGGGAGTGCCGTCTTTCAGGAAGCCCAGGCCAACCTGCTCTTCCTCCAGCCATATCTCGATGCTGTCATAGCGCCACATCTCGGCGCTGGTAGGGGAGTCGAAATGTGGAGAATCGTCGCTGGCAACAAAGGCCAGATACAGGGCCTTGCCGTCGTGGGCGACACCGCCGATCAGCGTGCCGGCGCGGAAGGTCTGCATCAGATCGCCCGGCATAGTCCGCTTGAAGCCCACGCTGCAAGGCAAGGCCACGATCTGCGTGGGAACGCCGGCTTTCTCCCAGGCGGCCCAATCGCCGTCGAGCTGCAGCGGCGCGACTTTGGGCAGGCTGACCAGGCGCGCGACATGCTTGCCTTCAGCGCGGTCGAAAAGCGGCGGCTGGCCCTCCTGCCCGCTGCCGTCCCAGGCAAATGTGGCGGTCTTGCGCTGGAGAGTCTCGGTCCCATCGAGGCGGCAGCGACCAAAGCGCCCAATGGCGTCGTCTTCGACGTAAGCGCCGACCTTTCCGTCGGGCCGCAGGTAAGAGTGCACGCCGTAGCGCATATCCACGAAACCAAAGGCGTAGCCCAGGGGCCAGCCCCAGTTGCCCGTGGTGACGTGCAGGCCGTCGGCGTTGTAGACATCTATCTGTCCGCCGAAGCTCTTCCCCGCCAGAACCCAAGCCGCCTTGCCGTCGTTGGCCGTGCTGATGGACATGTAATTGCCGCCGGTGCTGAGTGTGAACCAGAGCGGCTTGCCGTCCGGAG
>Ga0209777_10007310_pt1 | contig 12279 bp, 11 predicted proteins | sample FrelakmetHBP12HB_FD_187147 | JGI IMG/M metagenome (GOLD analysis project Ga0209777, IMG submission 187147) | Freshwater lake sediment microbial communities from the University of Notre Dame, USA, for methane emissions studies -HBP12 HB (SPAdes)... | ecosystem: Environmental > Aquatic >... | reverse complement strand
TGTCAGTGCTCGTGGATATGCAGTGATTCAAGGACAGGCACAGTTTGACACAATCGCAGCCAATGGTATTAGTGCCAATGGATATGTTGCGTTAGACCTTCGCGGTGCCAACTACAATCAAAGCGTGTTGCAGGCAACTGGCAACGCCACTATGGACCGCAGTATAGTTACTATAGTAGGTCAGAGCGCAACCACAGCTGGTAATGTTATTAACATTACGCCTCCATTGCCTACCGGAGCAACTTACACAACTGCGGTAACACCTAACACGCAATCAACAGTGTGGGTTACAAACAAAAATACTGGTAATGTTAAAGTCTGGGCTAGTGCAAATACAACAGTGGATATTACTGTGATTAGAAATACTTAATCACACTGATAACAGCATCTGCTCAATGGCAAGAAATTACCTGATTAAAATTATATTGTTTTATAAAACACTGCTATAAATATTGTTTTAAACAAAGGAATTTCTATGAAAAAAATCTTAGCACTGCTACTCTTAGCAGTTACCATGTCAGCTGGTGCCTGGACACAGCGAGCACCAAATCCGCCACAGGCATGTCAAGTACATGCCCCTTATGGTTTCCCGCAAACTGCAGGTGTACAACCAATTTGCCGTCAAGCATACTTGGTTGGCTACGATGCTGCAGCAAAACTACCCAAGTATGTAACATATGAACTGACTCCACCAAACGCTCTTGGTTGTGTGGCCAGAACCAATGCATTTGCTGCAGATCAGTCAGTGCCAGGTGGTGCTACACCCGATGACTATGCTGGCACAGGCTACGACAAAGGTCATATGAGTCCAGATGGCGACTTGAGCTGGGATCCACAAGTAGAGTATGAATCATTCCTGATGACCAACATGAGTCCACAAGCTGGTTCATTGAATCGTGGTATTTGGAAACTGTTGGAAACATCGGTTCGTGGTTGGGCAGTACAACGCAATCAAAGCTACACAGTTTATGTAGGTGGTGTATATGATGGCAACGATCCAAAGATTGGCAAAGGTGTAGTTGTGCCACACGGTTTCTATAAAATTGTTATCAACAATCAAACCAAAGAAATTGCAGGTTGGGCATTCCCTCATGTCAAACCATATCCTAACCTAGGCAACGACTTGACCAAGTTCCGTTTGCCAATCGCACAGATTGAACAAGCAGGTGGTGTTAAGTTTGCTTTCCCAGCGGGCGCAATTGAACTACAACCTGGCAAAGAATGGCCTGTAGACTTTGGCGCATTGACCAACGCCAAGCGAGCCAAATGTGGTGCCAACGCTTCTTCTGATTAATGAGTAAATCTTATTGTGCAGCCCCTTGGAGGGGCTTGCACATCAATCCTCGAGGCGATATCAAAACTTGTTGTGCAGGTAACCCAAACATGTTGGGCAACCTTAACTCGTCTAGTATAGAACAAATCCTCAACGGTGACAAACTCAAAGAAGTACGCAATGCACTAAAGAATGGCGAATACCACGAATACTGTTATGGATGCATGGATAGAGAACGCCGGGGCGGTGACAGTGAGCGGTCGTGGCACAACAGAGTAAATGATGACTTTGATATTGACGCCGCTACATTAGACTACGAATACGCAACACTGATAGATGTGCGCTGGAATAAAACTTGTAATCTAAGTTGCAATTACTGTGGACCAGCAGACAGTTCAAAATGGTCAGAAATTAAAAAACAACCTATACCTGCTGAAAATAGACATTACTATACGGATGTGTGTGATTTTATTGAAAAGCACTACGACAAAGTAAAAGAAGTGGCCCTGGTAGGTGGAGAACCATTGTTGCTCAAAGAAAACGAACGACTCTTAGATGTAATACCAAAAGATTGCGTAGTTACAATTATTACTAATTTAAGCAACTCACTGGAAGATAACCGCATATTTCAAAAGTTAAGTACCAGAAACAAAGTAGGCTGGAGCATTAGTTTTGACAACATAGGCGATAGATTTGAATATGTACGCTATGGTGCCAAATGGGAGACTATGTTACACAATCTTGATCTAGTACAAGGGCTAATGAAGAACAATGGTCATTGGGGCGGCATACATGCAGTGTATAATTTGTACAATGCTACTAGACTACAGGAATTTAAAACATTTGCTGCATCCAGAGGGTTAGTTATTAGATGGCAAAACATCGGACAATGGAACGAGTTAGATCCTAGAAGTCACGGAAAAGAAATAGCATCATTGGTCATACAAGAAACTCAGCATGTGCTTGACAATTGTGAAGTTGATGAACAAGAAAAAGAATTGTTTGAATCAGTGATAGCACATTGCCAAACAAAAACAGAATCAAACAATCATACATTGGAAAAATTGAAAACATTTGTCACGGATATCGAAACTAAATATCATCCTGACAAGGCTGGCGAGTTTGCCAGGCTTTGGCCAGAATTTGGAGATCTATTATGGCCGCAGAAGCAGTATTAGTCAAGGCGCCGCACAAGCGTCAAAGTTACACTGAAGAACAGTTAGACGACTTTATAAAATGTGCAGATCCTATCACAGGACCTATGTATTTTATGGATCATTATTTTCACATACAACATCCTACCAAAGGAAAAATGTTGTATCATCCATTTGACTATCAAAAGCGATTGATTGAAACTTATCACAATCATCGTTTTAGTATATCAATGATGCCCAGGCAAACGGGTAAAAGTACCAGTGCCGCTGGCTACTTGTTATGGTATGCAATGTTTGTGCCAGACTCAACAATTCTGATTGCTGCGCACAAATACACAGGCTCACAAGAGATCATGCAACGCATACGCTATGCATACGAACTGTGCCCGGATCATATTCGCGCTGGTTGTACCAGTTACAACAAAGGTAACCTAGACTTTGAAAATGGAAGTCGCATAGTCAGTGCAACAACCACAGAAAACACAGGTCGTGGTATGTCTATATCACTACTGTATGCTGATGAGTTTGCGTTTGTGCGACCTGGCATTGCCAAAGAATTCTGGACATCCATATCACCTACCTTGGCAACTGGTGGTAAAGCAATTATTACATCAACCCCAAACTCCGACGAGGATCAATTTGCTTTGCTGTGGAAAGGTGCCAACCGTTGCGAAGACAGCTATGGTAATCCTACTATTGTTGGTATCAATGGATTCAAAGCATATCGCAGTTATTGGAATGAACATCCAGACCGTGATCAAAAGTGGGCCGAGGAACAACGAGCACAACTGGGTGAAGATCGTTTCCGACGAGAAATGGACTGCGAATTTATTATCAATGACGAAACATTGATAGCACCATCCAAACTCATTGAGTTGTATGGTATTGAACCTGCGTATCGCACAGGACAAGTCCGCTGGTACCAAAAACCCAAACCAGACCGTATCTATGTTGTGGCCCTAGATCCAAGTTTGGGCACAGGTGGCGATCCTGCTGCCATACAAATATTTGAAGCCAACAGCACAGAACAAATCGGCGAATGGCGACACAATAGAACTGATATTCCTACCCAAGTTCGAATTCTAGCTGATATATGTAAACACATAAACGAAGTTGTAAAGGATCCGCAAAAGATCTACTACAGTATTGAAAACAATACCATTGGTGAAGCTGCCCTGATTTCCATTGCAGAATACGGTGAAGAAAACATCGAAGGCTATTTCCTAAGTGACCCTAACAGTGGTGGTAGTGGCCGTAGATATCGCAAAGGATTTAATACTACACAAAAGCCTAAACTGGCTGCTTGTAACAAATTTAAAACACTGATAGAGTCCGGGCGCATGAAAATACGAAGCGTACCACTGATTTCTGAGCTCAAAACCTTTGTAGCACATGGAGTAACATATGCGGCTAAACCTGGCGAAACTGACGATTTAGTAATGGCTTCGTTGCTAGCAGTGCGCATGATGCAACTGCTACAAACATATCACACTGAAATGGACGCACAGATGCGTGACCATGGGGACATTATAATATCGCCCATGCCCTTTATCAGTGTTATGCGTTAACGACTAAATACACTACTATGAGCCAGCAAACATCATCAAAAAAACTTTTTGATCTATTATTAAGTAGAGATTTTGAGCCTGACATGTTAGATGTCACAGGCAAACCAGCACCAGATCCTGCAGATGCAGATTTGTTCAGCTTTGAATTCCGAGCCCAATCTGGTAAAGATTACGGTACTGTCGTTATTATGATGGGACAAGAAGGCGAAATGGAAGTATTCTGTGCCGACAATGTTGGGCGCACCATGGAAGGTGAAGACAAGTCAGATTGGTTTGCTTTCCTGCAACAACTAAAAGAATTTGCAATTAGAAATTTTTTGAGTTTTGGTGTAAAGAACATCAACAAACTGCGTTACAGTATGCAAGGACAAGCTGCCATCAAAGAAGGCCTGTTTGAATCCTGGTCAGGCAATCGTACTACCAGCTGGTTAGGACAACCCACAGATGCAAGACTCATGGTCAAACACAAGCGTCCTTTGGGCGAAAACGATGCTCGTTTTAGATATGTAGAAAGTCTTTACATTGAAACTGCAGATGGCGAGCGTTTTAAACTACCATTTACTAAACTATCCGGTGGCCGTGCCATGCTAGAACATGTGCGCCAAGGCGGCAAGCCCTACGACCTACGCGGACAACACATTGTGGGCATAGTAGAAGAAATAAATGTATTGAGTCGTTTCCGCAGAGCCAATCACAACAAGATTTTTGAAGGCGACACAGGACAGTTGGTTGAAGAAACCAATCGTTACTACGAAAATTTACAAAAAGTATTAAAAGGTCTCGGAGCAGGAACAGGATATTCCAACTATTTTGAAAGTTGGGAGCCTGCAGAAGTCAACGAGCAAGATTTAGTTATCGAAGGATTAAAGAATCTATTTGTTGAACAAAGCATAGATTCAAGAATTGAGCAAGCATTACCACTGCTGGCCCGTATACAACAACAAGGACAAGCTATGAAAGAAGCAAACATATTTGAAGCCTGGGCAAATCGCCTAGTAGAAGGAACTTGGTCAGTACCAGATACTCCTGAAAAGAAAGAAGAATTAATTGAATTAATGAGCAAAGAATTGCCAGTGGGTGCAGATGCTACCAACGCTACAGAAGAATTGTACGACTTGCTAGGCGACGATGTGTTGTTTGATCAGTTGCACAATCTTGCTGACCGCGATGCCAATGCTGATTGTCGTGAACTGGTATTTTTGCGTATGCAAGAACTAAGCGATCATCCGGATGTGTCAGAAGTTGTTAATCGTTTGGATGTCGATGCTGACTATGCAATGAATCCTCCAGAAGCAACTAATCCTGCTGATGTTGAGCAAGGAGAGCAAGAACAAGAAGTTGACGAGTGGAAAAATTCTGTACCAGGTGAAGAAGACCAAGAAGAATTGCGTCCAGTTGAAGAAGATATTTTGGAATCAATTCGTCGTGCAGCTGGCCTTAACGAGAATGTTACACTAGACGAAAATGGCAACACATTTCAACATATTTTGAATACATTCAAACGCGATGTCAAAGACTTTGAAGCCAACGGCGAATTGACCAATGCCTTATATGATGTGTTGTATGATTATTATTTTGATGACATGCCGTATGGTACAAAAAAAGCTAGAGACGGAGATCCTTATGAGTGGATTGGAAATCGTTTTGCAGCCGACCTAGGGCTAGATGAGTGTATGGTTACTACTGCTCCAGGCATTGAAGAAACCGGCACAGACTATGCTCAAGAAGATGATGCTATGCACAATGTGGACGGCGGAATGAGCAATCCATTGTTGGATCTACTACAAGATGATTCAACTTGCAACATGACCGAAGCTGGACAAGCATGTCCTGTACACGGCCTAGAAGAATGTTGGGGAGCACCTGCCAGTGCCACACCAACAATTGTGCCTACTTTAGAAAATGTAGAAATTCCAGACCTTGGGTTGGTGCGTATGCAACAACTCGCTGGATTCATGATCAAGTAAATGAATCAGCCGTTAGTGGTTATGACCTACCCTGGTCATTTTTTGCTAACGGCTTTGACTATTCAAAGTTATTTCCAACATCATCCTTTAGTTCCAATTACAGTAATAGCTGACGATCTAAGTGAGTCAAGTTGGGACTCCTACATCAAAGATTGTCAATGGTTGTATGACTCCAAGGTAATACCTGTTTCTTCTATTTCGGTAGCAACTCAATTTAATTCTGGTTGGATTAGGCAACAGATTGTAAAGTTATATCTAGATCAAGTGTTGCCTTATGATATTTGGTTCTTCACCGACGGTGATGTTGAATATCACTATCCCGCACCACACAACTCGATTCCTTATGTAATTACCCGAGGTGGTAACATACAAGACCAACAAAATGCATGTGTGGCCAAACTATTAGGTATCGCCAATCCAGGCGTTTGGGCCGAACATCCAGATATGAATTGGCAACCTGGAACACGACGGCATCAGGTTTGTGTAAGCAATCCTCCATTTAGAACAATGCAAGTAGAAACATTGATCAAATTGCGGCAACATATAGAGCAACTGCACAAAACTTCTTTGACAGATCTGTTGATGGATGCTGACTACTCATTGTCTGAATGGGAGTTGATAGCCAGTTTTCAACACACAGTACTCAAAGAAAATGTTCCGTTGGTTTACTATCCAACCAACCCAATTGGCGAAGTAAACAAAGGATTTCTCAATTACTGTTCCACCTGCTTTGCCACAGACAGTGCCTACACAAGAGATTGGTGGAAACAAAAAGGTATTACAGTACCTGACAATCTCTGGAACAACATTGTCAATATTTCTAAATAGAACAAACAGATCATAAATACTGTTGACATTGAGACAGCAACTGCGTATACTACTAGTATGTGCAACTACTCAGTATCACAGGCAACAACTACTATCTTAGATAGGCAACATATTAACAACTTTAGAAAGGCAACATAATATGGCATCATTAGCAGAAATTAGAGCAAGATTGGCAGCAAGCGAGAACAAAGGTTCTCAACAACAAGGTGGGGGAGACAATTCAATTTACCCACACTGGAATATGGAAGAAGGGCAATCAGCTACACTACGCTTCCTACCAGACGCAAATCCAAAAAACACATTCTTCTGGGCAGAACGAGCAATGATTCGTTTACCATTCAACGGCATCAAAGGCGAAATGGAATCCAAACAAGTATTTGTACAAGTACCTTGTGTTGAAATGTGGGGTGAGTCTTGCCCAGTGCTAGCAGAAGTAAGAACATGGTTCAAGGACAAGAGTCTTGAGGACATGGGTCGTAAGTATTGGAAGAAACGCAGTTATATTTTCCAAGGCTTTGTGCGTGAGAATCCACTCAGTGATGACAAAACTCCAGAGAATCCTATTCGTAGATTCATCATTGGTCCACAAATCTTTACCTTGATCAAAGGTGCATTGATGGATCCTGAGTTGGAAGAATTGCCAACAGACATGTTAAAAGGTTTGGACTTCCGTATTACCAAAACATCCAAAGGTGGCTTTGCTGACTACAACAGTTCTAAATGGGCTCGTAAGGAATCTGCATTGACAGAAGAAGAACAAGCCGCAATTGAAAAACATGGTTTGTTTGATCTTTCAACATTCTTGCCAAAGAAACCAACAGATGTTGAAATGAAAGTGATCAAAGAAATGTTTGAAGCATCAGTAGATGGTCAAGCCTACGACACAGAGCGTTGGGGACAATACTTCCGTCCTGCAGGTGTACAAGCACCAGCTGGATCTGCTGCACCAGCAGTGGATGAAGACACTCCAGCACCTGCACCAGTTGCTAAACCAGCACCTGTGGCATCAAGCTTTGATGATGAAGACGATGTGCCAGCACCAACTGCACCGGTGGCAGCTGCCAAGCCAGCACAAAAAGCCGAAGACATTTTGGCGTTGATTAGGGCTCGTCAACAAAAGTAAATAATGTTATCTAATTTAGATTGCATTATCTTTCCGGACCGCTGTGAAGTTATAGAAATTATACCGTCACAGCGGTATTTCTATCCAATTTTTAAAAATGCCTCTAGTAGCATACAACGAGAAGCAACAAAATCAAATTGGAAAATAAAAATCAATGAACAAATTCGCAAACTTGATCGCATTGATATTGTACTAAGAGACCCAACGGAAAGACTGATTTCTGGAATTAATACATTTGTTCAATTCACTATTAGAGATAATCCTGAATTAGACAGAGAAACAGTAATCTGGTTTGCTGAAAACTATTTGTATTTGAATAGACACTATGCAACCCAGTTTATGTGGATTGTGAATTTGGCTAGATACATGTCGCCGACAACTACCATGCATTTTCTTTCAATGGACGATGTAGGTTCTATCACAAGTTTACATAAACCACCATTTGATGTTAAACCCATTGATTACGAATTGTTTAATCGATTATCTATATTGAAACATTGCGAAATGTATCAAAGACTTGATCAAGTTATTGTAAATCACTGCATAGGGCAAGATTTTACTTTTGCTCAGTTGCTTGATCTACTACGCAACAAAGATTCAGATGCTTACAATTGGGTAATTAATCGTAGTCAAAGAATAATTGAGCCCATTTATGCATTGTCCAAGACTTGATCATTTTGTTCGTTTTAATCCCAACGGCACCGTTAGTCGTTGCGGTCACATGGTCACTCCTACTCAATACAGTTCATTGTCGCAACTTGACAACAGTTCTTGGCTTGAATATGTTAAAAATAAATTTGCCAAAGATCAATGGCCCGACGAGTGCACTAGATGTCGCCAGACTGAAGAAGTAAACGGCACAAGTATCAGACTAAACGCCATTGAGTTTGATAAAAAGCAAACCGTACAAGACTACCTCACGGTTGGTGGAGTACTAGACAATGTGTGTAATAGTGCTTGCCAAACATGTGGTGAGCATCTAAGTACAAAAATTGGCAGTTTAAAATCAAAACAATATATCACAATAGACAACACCAGTAATTTTTGGAACCTACCACAGGATCGTATAGTGCACCTGGATATCAATGGTGGCGAACCCAGTGCTAGTAAAAACTACAAACAGATTTTATCCAAATTACCTAAAAATGTACAGTCCATTAGACTCAATACCAATTGTAGTACAGTAATGGTAGAGCTACTTGACATTGTTGAGCGAGGAATAGATGTCACTGTTACAGTGAGTTTCGATGGTGTGGGTCAAGTTCACGACTATGTGCGTTGGCCAATTCTTTGGGATAAATTCTTAAAGAATTTGATGATATACAAAACAATGCCTGTGAATCTAAATCTTTGGACCACAGTCAGTGCATTGAACATAGGCAACTTAAATGAAATATTTGAGTTTGTGCAACAGAATGGCTTTGATCATTCTTGGGCGTTTTTAAATCATCCAAGCCAACTCAATGTTGAGTACGCAAACTCGTTTACTATTCCTGCCAAAGAAAAATTACTAAATCGTGCGATTGCTGATCGTGTGGCCATAAAAGAAAACAATCAATCGGCTATGGATGCCTACATTGCTGAGCAGGATGCATTGAGGAATATCAACATCAACAACTATCTATGAAAATAGCAATCACTGGACACACTGCTGGCATTGGTAGAGCATTAGCAGACGCCTACGAAGGGCATGAAATAATCGGCCTTAGTCGGCGTGATGGCAACAACATACGCAACATTCCCAAGATCTGCGATCAAATTGAACCGTGTGATATGTTTATCAACAATGCACAAGCAGGATTTGCACAGACTGAATTGTTGTTTGAAATGGCCCGTCGTTGGCCTGGTACCAACAAACACATCATAGTGATCAGTACAATCATGGCACAAGATCCAATGAGTTGCTTGCCAGGTCTTGACATGGATGCATACCGTGTGCAAAAGGTTGCACTTGAAGAAGCAGTGCATCAACTTAGATATCGTAGACTTGGCATCAAGTTTACCATAGTGCGCCCGGGAAACATTGCTACCAGCGCAGACAAAACAGTGCCGCCAGCTGCTGAAGTAAACACATGGGCTAGAGCTCTGGTCAACATTTTTCGTATAGCAGGTGCCAACAACTTGACTGTGCCAGACATCAGTTTAGGGCCAGCATGACACCCAAAGATGTGCTGACAAATCGTAATTTCTGTCCTGTGCCTTGGACTGGACTTATGTATAACTTTGATGGTACAGTGAAAAATTGTATTCGCAGTGCCGGCACAATTGGCAACATCAAACATAATTCTATAGAAGAAATTCTCACAGGTCCGGTCAACGCAGACACACAACAGAGAATGTTGTCCAATCAACCCGGACGATCCTGTTACACATGCTACGATCTCGAAGCTGATAAAAAGGGATTTGAAATAATCAGCGACAGGATCTTTTACATTAGAGAACTCAAACATGTTCCGTTAGACACATACACTCAAGGTCAACACGATCTGCAGACCATAGATGTGCGTTGGAGTAACTTGTGTAACTTTGGGTGTGTTTATTGCGGACCAACATTCAGCAGCAAATGGGCAGATGAACTCAAAATATACCATGCCAAACCTGACACTACTCAACTTGACAATTTTAAACAATACATCTTTGATCATGCACACCAACTAAAACATGTGTACATGGCCGGTGGTGAGCCGTTGTTGATGAAAGAAAATTTAGAACTATTGGAAATTCTACAACAAAAGAATCCTGGAGTTAATCTTAGAATCAACACAAACCTTAGCAAAGTAGACACTCAGATATTTGATCGTATCTGCGAATTCAAAAATGTACACTGGACAATCAGTGTAGAAACAATAGAAGACGAATTTGAATATATACGATATGGCGGGAAGTGGACAGACTTTTTAGACAATTTAAACAGAGTTAGAACACTTGATCACAAGATATCTTTCAACATGTTGCACTTCTTGTTGAATTATCAAAGTGTATTTGACTGTGTGGATTACTTGAAGAGTCTGGGATTCCATAACAATAGTTTTGTGATTGGTGCATTATTATCTCCAGATTACCTAAACATTAGACATTTGCCTGACGATGTGTTAAACTTACTCAAAGTAACATTATCAGACAAAATCAATCAAAAACCAGGATACCTACTTGAAGATAGTTATCGAAACATGTTGAGCTACATAACACAACCAATTGAAAAAGATTTACCAAATTCTTTTGCACAGTTGGCAATTATGGATCAACGCCGAGGACTAGATAGTAGTAAAATATTTAAAAACTTATACAAACTTAACAAAGGACAATAACATGGGAAAGCCGTTTGACATTTCAAAATTCCGCAAGGATCTAACCAAAAGCATTGATGGACTTTCAATTGGATTCAATGATCCAACTTACTGGATCTCCACAGGCAACTATGCCTTGAACTATCTTATCAGCGGGGACTTTCTCAGAGGTATTCCACTTGGTAAAGTAACTGTGTTTGCCGGAGATTCTGGTGCAGGCAAAAGTTACATCTGTTCAGGTAACATTATTAAAAACGCACAAGAGCAAGGTATCTTTGTTGTGTTGATTGATAGCGAAAACGCACTAGATGAGGATTGGCTCAAAGCCTTGGGCGTGGATACCAGCGATAGCAAATTGCTTAAATTGTCAATGGCCATGATCGACGATGTTGCTAAAACTATTTCAACATTCATGAGTGACTACAAAGCCCTGCCCGATGGGGAGCGTCCTAAAGTCATGTTTGTGATTGACAGTTTAGGTATGTTGTTGACACCCACTGATGTCAATCAATTTGACGCAGGTGAAATGAAAGGTGACCTAGGTCGCAAGCCCAAAGCACTTACCGCACTTGTTCGCAATTGTGTCAACATGTTTGGTAGCTACAATGTAGGGTTGGTATGTACTAACCATACCTATGCAAGTCAAGATATGTTTGATCCTGATGACAAGATCTCAGGTGGTCAAGGCTTTATCTATGCAAGTAGTATTGTGGTTGCAATGAAGAAGTTGAAGTTGAAAGAAGACGAAGATGGTAACAAAGTAAGCGAAGTAAATGGTATTCGCGCTGCTTGTAAAGTAATGAAAACTCGTTATGCAAAACCATTTGAAGGCGTGCAAGTTAAGATTCCTTATGAAACTGGAATGAGTCCATACTCAGGTCTCACTGATTTGATTGAGAAAAAAGGCCTGCTCAAGAAAGAAGGCAACAGTCTTGTGTTCACTACCAGTGATGGCGAAATCATCAAGAAGTTCCGCAAGGGGTGGGAACGCAATGATGATGGTTGCTTGGATGTAGTAATGAAGGACTTCCAAAATCAGAACGCTGAGGTAAGTACAGTCGAGGAGGACACAGAATGAG
>Ga0209777_10007309_pt1 | contig 12280 bp, 9 predicted proteins | sample FrelakmetHBP12HB_FD_187147 | JGI IMG/M metagenome (GOLD analysis project Ga0209777, IMG submission 187147) | Freshwater lake sediment microbial communities from the University of Notre Dame, USA, for methane emissions studies -HBP12 HB (SPAdes)... | ecosystem: Environmental > Aquatic >... | reverse complement strand
CAGCGGATTTGACGAGGCAGCGCTCGCGGCGCTTAAGCCAGGAGCGCAGCAAAACGAGTTCGGGAAAAGCAGCGGCCTTCTGCTCAAGGAACAGGCGCTGCACGTGGGTGTCGCGCAGGTCGCCCAGGGTCGCCAGGTGGCGCTTTAAAAGCCGGCGCGCCTTCTCGAGCGCGGTGCTGGGCACCACACAACTCAGCAAGGTGAACTGGGCGAGCAGTCGCCGGGTGGCCACGCGCAATTCGTGCACCGCCTCCTCGGAGAATTCCTCATGGCACTGCCGGATTTGCTTGCGATAGGACTGCCAGCGGCTGTCCAGTCCCTCGGCGAGATAAGGTCCTACTGCCACCGGCGCACGCATCGCAGAGAATGGCAGCCTGATCGAGATGCGGTGATTGAGCCGGCCGGTCGCGTCGCCGGGGCGCTGAGGTGGCGGGGGAAGGAGCGAGGGCGAAGAAACCGTGGGGGCTGACCGCACAGAGGCTGCGACGGCGTTATTGGGCGGCGGCAAAGCGACAACGTTCGACTGCGACTGGTGACTTGTTTCCAAGGATTCTTTCTATTATAGAAGTGCCTGGTTGCGAGCTATAATAATCCTAAAGCTACGGCTTGCACACGTTTCAATTCCTGTTTTGTCACACAATCGTAACAGAAGCCCCTGAAAACGGCAAGCGCGACCTGCCTGCTAGTGCGCGCTTCCGATTAACCGCTTTCGCCGTCCCGACCGACGGAGAGTAGCTGAGCAGTTGGCCGGGAGGGGGCCGTTGGCGGACGAACACGAGCGCCGTGCCGAGTATGCCGGACATCGGAATTGAGATTGTCAACGGGATCGGGCTCGCTGCTTTCGGCGCGGCTCAACTAGATGAAGCCGAAGCGGATTTGGCCCAGTGCCGGCAAGTCCGGCGACAGGCCCTCCAAGACGCCGCGAGCCAGGCCTTGCTGGACGGGATAACCCGACCTGCACCTGTTGCTGGCCCTTGCGTCTTAACCGTGCCCGGCGAGGTAAGCCACCAACGTATGCGGCCGCTGCTGTACTACCCCTCTGAGATCACAAAACGCTCTCGTCCGCGAAACTGGACCAGGCGCGCATTGACCGCAAACCGAACAATTCCTGTCCCCCTGCGCTTCCCCCAAGCGGCATAAACGGCTGCGACAAATTCACCAAACGTCAACGCCTTCTTCTTACCATTGTTCTTCATGCTTTCTGCTTTCCCCCCTCGGCCAACTGCCGTGGCGCCGATCTGCTGCTGACGATGCTGTGAAGGCCGGTTGCCTTCCCACCCGTCAGACTGCCCCTCTCCATCCCCTGAGCGCCAATAAGTAAAGTCAGGGTTGAGGGCCACCCCCGATCTCCTAGCGACGGCTTCCGCTTCTGCCGTTCGATTCTTACGGGTCTTGGGCTTCCTATGTCCGCGAGTTCTACGACGGGAATTCTTACGGGCCTGGAGTTTTCCATATCGGCGGACTGTACGACGCGTGCTGGTATTCCGCTATGGGGGGAAACCCTACCTCCAGTGGTTGCCGGCGCTCTTACCCGAGCCGCAACCCGGTTCGCAGGTCGGGGTCGGGTCCTTCCCCATAGACAGCATGAGGCGATGGCCAAGCGGTTTTTGCCAAGCAGTTTTTGTTTGGCTGTCTGCTGGCGCGGCACTAGGATGAGCTTGAGACAAATCTAAATTCCTCGTGCGACATCAAGCCGGCCCTCGTACCAACGTTCCAAGTGGCTTGAAAAGAGTCTTGCCGTCACAGGAAACAGGATCATGAAAAGGAAATCTGAAGCGGAACGCAGGCAGAAACAGCCCGGCAGCGGAATTCGCCGAAACACACGCTCCCCGCGGGCAAGCGTTTCCTTCCCGATCGTCGGCATCGGGGCCTCCGCCGGGGGTCTCGAGGCACTGGAGCATTTCCTCGGGCATGTCCCGGCGGCCAGCGGCATGGCGTTTGTGATCGTCCAACACCTTGACCCGACGCACAAGGGGATCATGCCCGAACTGCTCCAGCGGGCCACCGGCATGCGAGTGATTCAGGTCAGCGATCGCACCCGGGCGCAGCCAAACTGCGTCTATGTTATCCCACCGAACAAGGACATGTCCATCCTCCACGGGGTTCTTCACCTGCTCGCGCCAGCGGCGCCGCGCGGATTGCGACTGCCGATTGACTTCTTCCTTCGCTCCCTGGCGCAGGACCAGCAGGAGCGGAGCATCGGTGTCATTCTCTCAGGCATGGGCTCCGACGGCACTTTGGGCCTGCGGGCGATCAAGGAGAAGGCGGGCTTGGTGCTGGTGCAGGAGCCGGCGACCGCCAAGTTCGACGGCATGCCGCGCAGCGCGATCGACGCTGGGTTGGCTGATATTGTGGCCCCGGTGGACGAGTTGCCGGGGAAGATCATGGCCTTTCTGGAGCGTATCCCGCTCATCGCCAGGTCCGAACTGCCGCTGGAAGACAAGACGCAGAGTGCCATGGATAAGGCGATCATCCTGCTGCGCGCCCACACCGGCCATGACTTTTCCCTCTACAAGCGCAACACCCTCTACCGCCGGATCGAGCGCCGCATGGGCATCCATCAGATCGACAAGATTGGCGCCTATGTCCGTTACCTGCAGGAAAACTCCCAGGAGCTGGACTTGCTTTTCAAGGAGTTGTTGATCGGCGTCACGAGCTTTTTCCGCGACCCAGCAGCCTGGGAACCACTGCGCGAGCAAGCGATTTCCTCGCTCTTCGTCGGCCGGCCCACCGGTCAGGTGCTGCGGGCTTGGGTGCCTGGCTGCTCGAGTGGCGAGGAAGCCTATTCCCTGGCTATCGCGTTCAAGGAAGCTCTGGAGCAGGCCAAGCCCAGGGGGAATTTCACTCTGCAGATCTTTGCCACCGACTTGGACCGGGACGCCATCGACAAAGCCTGCCAAGGCCTCTTCCCGGACAATATTGCTGCGGATGTGTCGCCGGAGCGACTGAGCCGGTTCTTTGCCAAAGAAGAGCACGGCTACCGCGTGCGCAAAGAGATCCGGGAGATGGTGATTTTTGCCCCGCAGAACCTCATCATGGACCCGCCCTTCACCAAGCTGGACATTCTGTGTTGTCGCAACCTGTTGATTTACCTGGCCCCGGAAGCACAGAAGAAGCTCATGCCGCTCTTCCACTACAGCCTTAATCCCGGCGGCATCCTGTTTCTCGGGAGCACGGAAACCGTCGGCGGTTTCACCAACCTCTTTGCCCCGCTTGGTGCCAGGTCCAGGATCTTTCGGCGAAGCGCGGCCGCTTTGTGCCCCGAGCCGGTCGAGTTTCCTCCGTCTTTTGCTGCATTCCCGCCGGCCCGGCCGGAAGCGCCCCTGGCCCCGAAACCGCCTGCCAGTCTCCAGTCGTTGGCGGATCAGTTGGTGCTGCAGCGTTATGCCTCGCCAAGCGTCCTCGTCAATGACAAGGGCGACATCCTTTACATCAGCGGCAAGACCGGCAAGTACCTCGAGCCAGCCGCTGGCAAGGCCAATTGGAATATTTTTGCCATGGCCCGCGAGGAGTTGCGCTACGAGCTCACCAGTGCTTTCCAGAAAGCACTCCACCAAACAGCCACTGTGACGCTCCGGGGACTTAAAGTCGGGCCTAAGAGCGGCGAGCAGTTCGTGGACCTCACGGTTCAGAGCATCGAGGAACCCGAGCCGCTGCGCGGCCTGGTGATAATCGTCTTCGCCGAGGTGGCCGCGCCGTCGGAAGCCAAAGCTCCGGGCCGGTTTCGGAAAGCTCCCGCACGCAGCCCCCGGCTGGCGGAACTGGAGCAGGAACTCCAGCAGGTCCGCGAGGAACTCCAGACCACCCGCGAGGAGATGCAGACCTCCCAGGAGGAGCTCAAGTCCACCAACGAAGAATTGCAGTCGGCCAATGAAGAGCTCCAATCCACCAACGAGGAGCTCACCACCTCCAAGGAAGAGATGCAATCGCTCAACGAGGAGCTTCAGACGGTCAACACCGAGCTGCAGGCCAGGGTGGACGAACTCTCAATGTCCAACAGCGACATGAAGAACCTGCTTAACAGCACGGACATCGCCACGGTCTTCCTGGACAATGATCTCAATGTGCGGCGGTTCACCACACAGGCGACGAAAATCATCAAGCTCATTCCAAGTGACGTAGGCCGGCCCATCACCGATCTTGCGTCCGACCTGCACTATCCGGAGCTGGCGCAGGACGCGCAAGAGGTGCTGCGGACTCTAGCCTTCGTGGAAAAGCCGGTTGCCGCACACGATGGGCGGTGGTTTACGGTGCGAATCATGCCCTATCGCACGTTGGACAACCGGATTGACGGCGCTGTGATTACCTTCATGGACATTACCGCGGCCAAGAGGCTGGAAACGGAATTGCGGAGCCAGCATGTCAGCATGGAGAAGCACGTCCAGGAACAGTGCGTGAAGCCGGCGACGCGGAAAGGCGGGGCAGCAAGCAGTAATCAGTAATCAGTGAACGGCAACGCGTAGAAATCATGAGCCAATTACAGCATGCGCAGGTCTTTAGGGATCCGATTGTGCATCAGATCACCGATCACTGATCAGCCAAGACTGCCCCATGCAAACGAAACCGAACCCCTCAACCGCTGCTGCCGAACTGCGCCGCCGCGCTGAGGTTCGGCTGCGGAAGCAGCGTAGAAATCAGAGATCAGGGGGCGGAGATCGGAAGTCAGCAACGGACTCCCAACGGCTGCTCCACGAGTTGCAGGTCCACCAGGTGGAACTGGAGATGCAGAATGCGGAGCTGAGCCGGGCCCACGCGGAATCCGAAGCGAATGCGGAGAAGTTCTCCGACCTGGATGACTTCGCGCCGGTTGGCTACTTCACTTTCGCGCAGCAGGGCGATATCCGGGGAGTCAACCTAACTGGCGCAGCCCTTCTCGGTGTGGAGCGGCAGCGATTGCTCAACCGGCGCTTCCAACTTTGGGTGGCACCGGAGTGCCTGAAAGGCTTCAATGGGTTCTTGAAACGGACATTCGGGAGCGGAACCACGCAGACCTGCGAGGTCAAACTCGTGAAGAATGGGGAGGCTCACTTGTCTGTCCAAATCGAGGGGTACAGAGTTCCCAACCCGTACACGGAGACCCAGTGCCGGGCGGTGGTGGTGGACCTCACTGAGCGCAAGCGGGTGGAGGGGGAAATCCGCAAGCTCAACGTGGAACTGGAGGCACGGGTGGCCGCGCGCACGGCGGAGATCTCGGCTCTGCTAAATGAGTCGCGGCACATGCAGGAACAGTTGCGGCATCTGTCCCATCTGGTGCTGCGAGCCCAGGAGGAGGAACGCAAGCGCATGAGCCGCGAGCTGCATGACGAAGTCGCCCAAACCCTGATTTGCATCAACCTTGATCTGATGGCCCTGGCTCGGGAACCGGTGCTAAAACCCGAAGCCCTCAAGCGGCGGATCGCGCGCACCCAGCGGCTGGTGGAAGATTCCGTGAACACCCTGCACCGGTTTGCCCGGGAATTGCGCCCGACAGTGCTGGACGATCTCGGTTTGATTCCCGCCCTCCATAGCTATATGAAGGACTTCACGAGACAAACGGGTGTCCGCACTCACTTTGCCGCATTTACTCTTGACAGGATTAAACGCTTGAACAGCGCCAAGCGCACGGTGCTCTATCGCGTAACACAGGCCGCGCTCACCAATGTCGCCCAACACGCGAAAGCCAGCCGGGCGAAAGTGAGAATTCACAATTTCCCCGGGCGGGTCCGCCTGGAGATCGAGGACAACGGCAAGGGCTTTCAGGTGGAAGGCGAGTCGCTTTCGAAGCGGCACAAGCACCTCGGTCTCCCGGGAATGAAAGAGCGGGTGGAGATGGTCGGCGGCGCCTTCAACCTCGAATCCGCACCTGGCCAAGGCACGACCATCCGGGTGGAGATACCGCTCGACATAGGCGATGAAGAGGGCCGCCCTGATGGGACCTCCTAAAGTCATGCCACAAGTCGCCAAGAAACCAATTACCATCCTGCTGGCTGAGGATCACATAGTTGTTCGCCAGGGTCTCCGGGCCTTATTGTCGGCCGAGGGCGACTTCAGGATTGTCGCCGAGGCGGAGACCGGCCGTGAGGCGGTCGAAATGACCCGGAAGCTCCGTCCCGCAGTCGTAATTATGGACGTCGCTCTGCCGGTCCTCAACGGCGTCCAGGCTACGCGACAGATTCTCAAAGCCGTTCCCGCCACCAGGGTGCTGATCCTCTCGGCCTACGGCGATGACGCCTACGTTGTCCAGGTGATTGCGGCTGGCGCGGCAGGATACCTGCTCAAGCAAAGCTCGCTGGCCGCTTTGGCTCACGCCATCCGCCAGGTCCAGGCTGGGAAGATGTTCTTCAGCCCCTCGATTTCCAAGCGGCTCCGCACCCGGCACCAGGCATCGCCCGGACGAGGGGCATCCCCAAGGAACGAACTCGCCCACCTGAGTCCGCGCGAACTGGAAGTCCTGCAACTGGTTGCCGAAGGCGCCACCAACAAAGAAGTCGCGGCGGCACTGGTCATCAGCATCAAGACGGTTGAGAAACACCGACACGGCCTGATGGAGAAGCTCCACCTGCACCACACGGCCGGCCTGACCCGCTACGCCATCGTCCAGGGCATCATCGAAAGCAGCGTCCAGGTAACCACTCTCCCCGGCCTGAAGGCGAAAGCCGCAGCCGGTGGCAGCTCACCCGGAGACTGACTTTCTCATTTCCATTGCCCCGGCGGTTCCTTAACAATTCCGCCTGACGTGAAGATGAAGCGAGCCGTCTTTCTGGACCGTGATGGGACGATTATTGAGGAGAAGAACTACCTCTGCCGCGTGGAGGAGGTGGTAATACTCCCGGGGGCGGCTGCCGCGCTGGGGCGATTGCGGAAGGCAGGCTTTAAGCTGTTCATCGTGTCGAACCAGTCGGGCGTGGGCCGCGGCTATTTTACGCTGGCGGATGTCGACAAAGTCAACCGTCATCTATTGCGGGAGCTCAGCCGAGATAGTGTGCGCTTTGAGAAGATCTACATCGCGACCGAGCCACCCGATGCACGCAGCCGCGGCCGCAAGCCGTCGCCCCAGTTCCTCCTGGATGCGCGCGATGAGTTCCGCGTGGACCTCGCGCAAAGCTATATGATTGGCGACAAGCTGATCGATCTGGAATGCGGCTGGAACGCCGGCGTTAAGAAGTGTTTGCTCGTGCGCACAGGTTACGGGGCAGTATGCGAGCGCACGTCGGCGGACAAGCTGGGCGCTGCGGCCGTGGTGGACGACCTGCCTGCGGCGGCACAGTTGATCCTTGAACACAGCCAAAATCCCCTGGCAGCAGCGGTGTTTGCCCAAGTTGACTCGCGAACGAAAGGTTGATTCATGTGGGGCATTGTTGGATACATTGGCAGTAAGGCAGCGGCGCCGGTGCTCATGGAAGACCTGCGCCGGTTGGAATACCGCGGTTTCAGTGTCACCCGAGCTTCTCGGGGATTTCCTTCAGTGGTCCCATCCAGCGCAACTCGCGTTCGATCTCGTCGTGCATTCGGTATTTCCTGGTCACATCCGCCAGCTTGGCTCCACGGATTTCGATTTTCGATAGGTCGTCCTGGCCCACACCGGCCCGGGCGCAGAACCCAAGATATCCAACCCATTCCGGATTGATGCCCATGGCCTGGATGCCCACGCGATCGGCGGCCACGAAGTCCGTGGAAGCAATTGCGATCCTGGAAGGCACAAGCGTGCCGCTGCCAGGACCGTCGCCTTCCATGCCCTCCCAGCCGTCCAGCACTGCCGTGCCCCAGCAAGGTTGAAGTCTCTCGGCCGTCATCGCGATGTCCACGTGGGTCTGGCGCACACCGCCGTGATAGAGGCGCTTGTCATTCCAGCGCTGGCTGTCTTTGCGCGAGCTATGCAGGGGTGCGCCCAGGGCCATGTTCTTAAGTGAAAGGGTCGCCACTACCACGTTGTGGGTTTTGGGGATGGCCGAGCAGATGATGTACGCTTCCGGGTCGAGCAGGCGTGCCGCCAACCGGACGGACACCAGGTGCAGGTCCCCATTCAGGATCGGATGGGCCAGGTATTTGCCTTCCTCGTTCAGATCCACCAGGCTGACATCCAGCGGCTTGTGTTCCGGGATAACCCTGCTGTAGCCGAAATGATCGAAACCCTCCGTGGTGTAGCCGGCTGAGGATTCGGCGATAACAACCGGTCCCTTGAAACGGGGCCCAAGGAAATCCAGGATCCCGTGCAGTGCATCCACATGCGTCGAGGCAAGCTGGTTTGACGTGCTGACAATATTCGGCTTGATGACGACGTGCTTTTTGGTCTTCAGCACCGGCATGATCTGGTCCTCGATCGCCACCAGCGCCTCTTGAATGTTCTTACGTCTGCTTGCGCCGTGAACCACCGAGACCACCGCGCGGCGGTCGGATGAGCCGGCCGCCGGCAAGGGATCAGTTGGCCGTTCCTGCGAGCGAAGCAGGGCAGTTGAGGCGGTGAACGCGGCTGCAGTCCAGAGGAAGTTTCTGCGCGAGAATTTCTGCTCGTACGAGTTCATTTCCCTTGAGCCTAAGGTTCTGGCGTCTGGTGTCAATTCGAGTTGTGGGGCGGTCGCTCAAGTCCAAACCCGGAATTCACTTGATCCCCCACGATGCGGGGATACGCTCGTTCCCATGTTTACAAACTGGGGCAGAATTCAAGCGGTCGCGATGGTCCTGGCGAGCGCTGCGATCGCTGTGGAAACGCCGGTAAAGCGTGAAAGCATCGAGTGGTGCAATGTCTGGATCACGCACGGGACGGAACACGCTTTGCCGCGGGTGCTCCTTATCGGCGATTCCATCGCCCAGGCCTATTACGGCCAAGTGGAGACGAAGCTGGCGAACAAGGTGTATGTCGGCCGGCTCACGACCTCGAAAAGCGTTGGCGATCCCGCGTTGCTCGACGAAGTGGCAACCGTGCTCAAGCAATACCGGTTCGACGTGATTCAGTTCAACAACGGCATGCACGGGTGGGATTACACCGAAGCGGAATACGCCCGCGCCTTTCCCCAGTTGATCGCCACGATCAAGAAGGCCGCCCCCAAGGCAAAACTCATTTGGGCTACGACGACCCCGGTGCGCGAGGGGACCGACCTCCATATCGCCCCGAAAACCGAACGCGTGAAGGCGCGAAACAAAATCGCTTTGGGTCTCGTCACCGGGATGAAGATTCCGGTGAATGATCTCTTCGCGCTAGTGATTGATCACCCGGAGTTCTCCAGCCCGGACGGCGTACACGCCAGCCCTGCGGGAATTTCCGCCCAAGCGACCCAAGTGGCGGAAGCCATCGAAGCGCGACTGAAAGAGATTCAACCACAATGAACCCTCCGCCAGGCTGAGGTTTGCCCCGGGGCGCCTTGAGTCTCCGCCCGGCCTCGCAATATAACCAAAGCTATCGTTTCTTCACAGGGTTAGGACCACGTTCCGAAGCGATGGTCCAGTAGATCGCGGCTTGGATTACCCCACTGGCGGGCAGAATGGGAACGTCATAGCCGGGTATCGCGACGCAGCCGTCGGCCAGTGGCCAGACTGGGTCGATGTAGAGGATATTGTTTGCGGGTTCGGGCGGTTGAGCTGGCTGAACATCCACATAGACAAGCTTCACTCCGATTCCTTTAACCTGTTCCAGCAGTTTCTGCGGGGCGAACTGATAGCCGACATAGAGGACAAATTGCGGAGGGTGGCTGGCATCCAGCAGATCCTTGTCCTCCCAGGCTGGAACGGCGACAAGAGTGCCGGAGGGGAGCGAGCGTGGGTCCTGAGCATGGCGCGGAAACATGTGGCCTGTGACCAGTACTGTCGCCGAGGTCGCTTCGCCCCACCACCTGGCTGCCTGAAGGATTTTGGGCATTTCCGTGTCGCCGATTTTCGCCAGCATCTGTGCGATCCGGTCCAGGTACTCCCGCCCCAGCACCTCGGCAGGGATGGGCTTGATGGTCAAATCGTCATGAAACTTCTTTCCCTGGTATTTCTTCCCCCGATCGGGACCTCCAGGCAAACCATAGCTTTGGTACAGGACCGGCATCTTGCCCAACCGGGTGCAGGCCGCCACGAATTCCCCCGTCCAGGTCCACAGGTCCACGACGTTGGCGACCGTATCGATAGGGAAATGGTCCCTGTAAAGTCCAGCCGCAGAACTGAACTTGATCACCGTCGCACCTTGCTCCTCCCATCGATCGATGAGCTTCAGGTCCTCAGGATTGGGGGAACCCGGGACCGCGTAGAGAATTACGTCGTGCTTCATCGGCGTCCGCGAGTCAAAGGGGGCGATCGCCATCAGGCCGCCGGCCCGGCCGCAGGCTTCCGTGATGAAATCGGCCTGCCGGCCGGCGACCCGGAGATTGCCTCCAGACACGAATTGAGTCGCCGCGCGATCCGCGGATGTTGCGAGCGTTGCCAGATTGGACCTGGTCTGCGCGATCGCGCTTTGGAGGCCCGATAGATAATTGTCTGCTATTGCCGCTAAGGCCCATTGCGAGCGGCAGAACAGAATAGCCGCAACCAGAAAGGCACGATCCATGGGGCGGAGTTTTCGATTCATGGCTTGTGCCATGCTCATAACATGAAGCGACCCTCCTGGCCAAGAGGTGAATTCTTGTTTCACGTTTTCACGTTCCCGATGGCCGTGGACTGGTTGATAGATTGAGTGCGCCGCATGAATCGTTCAGCCTCAACGGAGGATTGTGTATTGCCAACTCCAACCGTTGGTGATTGAGTTAAGGTGTTCTACGAATCACTTTTATGAAGACGTTGATTGACCGATACTGTTCTTGGTTCGTTCTCCCGGCGGCGGTTTGGGTTGGCATGGTTTCGCTAGAAGCCCAGGCGGAGAACTGGCCGCAGTGGCGCGGGCCCAACCGTGACGGAAAGTCCGCTGACACCGGTTTGCTCCAGCAATGGCCCGCGGATGGGCCGAAGCTGGCCTGGAAGGCAACCGGTTTGGGCAAAGGGTACGCGGGTGCTTCACAGGTGGGCAATCGGCTCTTCACGATGGGAGACCGGGAAGAGGCGGGCTTTGTCATCGCGCTGAACGCTGCCGACGGCAAAAGCCTTTGGTCCGCCAAGGTCGGCCAGGTTGGCGCACCGGACGCGCCGGGCTGGAGTTACCCCGGACCGCGCTGCACACCGACCGTTGACGGCGACCTGGTGTTTGCCGTCGATGCGTGGGGAGAGTTGGCTTGTGTCAGCGTCGCGGACGGCAAAGAACAGTGGCGGAAGAGCTTCAGCAAAGATTTTGGCGGCAAGCCACCGACGTGGGGCTATTCCGAGTCCCCGCTGGTGGATGGGGGCCTGGTGGTGGTTACGCCGGGTGGAAAAAAGGGAGCCATGGTGGCACTGGATAAGAAGACAGGCGAGCTGCGGTGGCAATCAGTGGATTTTACGGATGATGCGTACTATTCATCCATCGTGCCGGCTGAAATCGGCGGCGCGCGCCAATACGTCCAATTGACTGCCGCCAGCGTCGTCGGGATTTCCCCCAAAGACGGAACGGTGCTTTGGAAGGCTCCGCGCCGGGGCAATGTCGCGGTGATTCCAACGCCGATCGTCGCCGGCAACGAGGTCTATGTGACTTCCGGCTACGGCGCAGGCTGCAATCTATTCAAGATTAGCGCGAGCGACGGCAAATTCACCGCCGAGCAGGTCTATGCCAACAAAGCCATGGTCAACCATCACGGCGGTGTCGTGAAGGTAGGTGATTGCCTCTATGGCTATTCGGAGGGCAAGGGCTTTACGTGCCAGAACTTCAAGACGGGCGAGGCGGCCTGGGCGGAAAAGGAGAAGCTCAAGAAAGGTTGCGTGTCCTATGCCGACGGGATGCTGTATTTTCGGGAAGAGGACACTGGCACAATGATCCTCCTGGAAGCCTCCTCGAGCGGCTACAGCGAGAAGGGCCGCTTCAAGCAGCCCGATCGCGCGCAGGAAAAGGCCTGGCCTCATCCGACTATCGCCAACGGAAAACTCTACGTGCGGGACCAGGATATGCTGTTGTGTTATGATGTGAAATAACGTGAGCCTCCGAGGCAAATGTTGCTCGTGGAGAACGATCACGTAAGATTGTCAGGCTGCGGCGGTTTCCGACACTCAGAGCGTCGAAGCTTAATATTGCGCCAACACGTCAAAGCATAGCAAGACGTCCTGGTCGCGAATGTATAGCTTCCCATTCGCGACAACGGGATGCGGCCAACTGTTCTCCGAGCTTCGGTTGGGCTGGTCAAAGCGGCCTTTTTCCTTGTAGCCGTCCGGGCTGGCCTCGACCAGCGCGATGACGCCCTTTCCTGCCTCGCTGCGCAAATAGAGA
>Ga0209777_10007308_pt1 | contig 12281 bp, 8 predicted proteins | sample FrelakmetHBP12HB_FD_187147 | JGI IMG/M metagenome (GOLD analysis project Ga0209777, IMG submission 187147) | Freshwater lake sediment microbial communities from the University of Notre Dame, USA, for methane emissions studies -HBP12 HB (SPAdes)... | ecosystem: Environmental > Aquatic >... | reverse complement strand
CGGCGTCCGACGCGCGGCCCCGTGCCTTCTTCATCTCCCCCAGCATGCGGTCGAGCTGCTGGCGGATGCCCATCCCCTCTTTAGGTTCAAGCCCGGCGGCCTTCTCCATGACGACGTCCGAATACATCATGATGAGGCGCCTGTAAGCGTCGTAGACGAAGCGGGGGTTCTGGGTCTCGGCGATGAGGCCGGGGATGGTCTTGGAGCAGAGGCCCACGTTGAGGACCGTTTCCATCATGCCCGGCATGGATTTGCGCGCGCCGGAACGGACCGAGAAGAGGAGGGGCTTCTTGGGGTCGCCGAAGGAGCGTCCCATGATCTTTTCCACGTCCTTGAGGGCCGTCTCGGCTTGGCCCTTCAGGTCGGCGGGGTAGGATTTCCCGTTCTCGTAATAGTAGGTACAGACCTCGGTGGTGATGGTGAAGCCAGGCGGGACTGGAATCGAGAGGCTCGTCATCTCGGCGAGGCCCGCCCCTTTGCCGCCGAGGAGGTCTTTCATTTTTTCCGTTCCCTCAGCCCTGCCGTCTCCGAAGAAGTAGACCCATTTCGACATGGCGGTATTCTCCTGTGCAAATGGGCGGATTGTAGCACATGTGCCTACAGGATCGCTTGGAGGTTGAAGTAGAACGGGAGCCCGGAGGGGCGGTATTCGGGAGCGGGACGGCCGATGACGGTTCGGGAGGGCGTGAGCGAGGAGGGCTGGATGCCCCGCTTGAGGCCGTCCCACGCGATGACATTCATGAGCTCGCCGCCCGGCAAGTCCACGGGCCAGATGATGTGGCGCTCCCCCACCACGCGCTGCCCTTTTCCGATGAGCCCGGTGAGGCCGATGAAAGGTTCAGTGTTGCCTGGGCCGAAGGGGTCCAGGACGCCCCAGGCCTCCCAAGCCGCTGGCAAATCCTTGGCGGCCATGGGAAAGAAAAGCTCCTCGGGGAGTTCCTCCCCCGGTAGGGCCGGCTGGAGCATGAGCGCCCTGGCCAGGTCCTCAAGGTTGCGCGCCTCCACCGTAAAGCCTGCCGCCCCTTCATGGCCGCCCCAGCGGCCGAGGAGGTGGCCCACCGCATCCAAGAGGGCGCAGACGTTGTCGTCCCCCCAGCTCCTTGCGGAACCCACGCCGTCGCCGGACTCCACCGCCACCACGAAGGCGCTCCTCCGGTGCGTTTCCGCCAAGCGGGCCGCCACGGGGCCGATGACCCCCCTGTGCCACCGGGACGAGCAGGCAAAAACCACGCGAGAGAGACCCCGGGAGAGCGCCTGCTCTTGCGCCTCCTCGAAGGCGGCGGCTTGGAGGGCCTTGCGCTTCATGTTCAGGGCCTCCAAGCGCCCCATGAGCGCGGCGGCCTTCGCGGGCTCCCTTTCGAGGAGGAGGTCTAGGACCAACCGCGCGTCCTCCATGCGGCCCGCGGCGTTGAAGCGCGGGGCCACGTGGAACGCGATGTGGTGCCCGCGTATGTCGCCGTGCACCCTGGCCTGCCTCAGCAGGAGGGAAAGGCCCGGATTGGGCGTGGATTCCATCGCCCTGAAGCCCGCCTTGCAGATCTTTCGGTTCACGGCGTTCATGGGCACGACGTCGGCCACCGTGGCGATGGCCGCGAGCCTCAGGAACGGCTCCAGTGGGAAGTCCTGCCCCATGTGGAGGATCAGTTGGCGGAGGGTCTGAAGCGCCACGAAGGCGCCGCATAGGCCTTGGTCGGGGTGCCCCTCGTGGAGGTGTGGGTTCACGACGATGCACGGCCCCCGTTCTCCCTTGGAGGGGATGTGGTGGTCCGTGATGACCACGTCCACGCCGAGCCCTTGCAGTCTCTTGATGATGTCGGACGCGTTGGTGCCGCAATCCGTGGTGACCAGGAGCTTGGCGCCGTATCGCTCGACCGCGGCGAGACTGGCCTCGGAGAGGCCGTATCCGCCGTCAAAGCGTGAGGGGATGAAGGCTTCAACTTGCCCGCCCAAGGCCCTGAGCCCCCCCACGAGGATGGCGGAGCCCATGAGGCCGTCCACGTCGTAGTCCCCATGGACAAGGATGGGTTCCTGCTGCTTGATGGCGCGCTCGATGCGCAAGACGGCGTCCTGAAGCTCGGGAATGCGCAGCGGATCAGGCCACGGGACGCGGTCAGGCCGCAAGAAATCATCCAGGCCGCCCGCCTCCCATGCCCTAGCGGACAGGAGCATGGCCAAGGCTGGACTCAGGCCGTGGAGGCTTTGCAACTGGAGGGCCCGTTCCTGCCACCCCGCCGCCTCTTTCCACGTCGTCTCGATCAGCTCATTCCCTATCGGAGGCTCCTTCAGCGGGGGACCTCCCCGTCCCCCGCACCCCCCGACCGGCCGGAGGTTCGATTCAGGCGAACCCCATGCTCTGCTATTGTCGGATTGTGCGGGGAAGGAAATTTGGTGGAGCTAGGGGGGTTCGAACCCCCGACCTCTTGAATGCCATTCAAGCGCGCTCCCAGCTGCGCCATAGCCCCACCAAGTCCTCACTATAACGTTTGCAGGCCTATGGGTCAAGGCAGCTTCGGGAGGCTAGGCGTGTCGGGGTAAGCGAGGGGGAGAGTGGGCGAGGGGGGGCTTGGCGGGTATGCCTTCGAAGCCATACCCCTGCGCTCCTTGCTCCTCACTCCTCACACCTCACTTTTCACAATTGCTCAAGTGATCCGGTAATCACCTGATCGCCCGATTTGCTGGTTACGTTCAATAAAGGCTAGTAATCCCCTTCTCGTCGGGCTCGAAGAGGATGCGGTAGAACTCGCTGGCGAAGCGGTCCGTCATTCCCGCCAGGAAGTCCACCACGACCTGCAATCTCCCCACGGGGTCGTGGGCAAGCTCCAGTCTCTCCCGCGTCACGTGCGGCAGGAGGCGGACGGACATGGAGTTCTTTTCCAGGATGTCTTTCGTGAAGCTGTCAAAAAGCCTTTCGAGGATACCCGCCGCCTTGGCCGACATCCTTTCGACGACGGGATGCGTGTAGACCCTGTCGAAAAGAATCTGCCTGAGGTCCTGTACGGACGCGGCCATCTCGGGCGAGAAATCCACCAGGGGCTCCCTGCGCGCCATGATCTCTTCGACGGATGCGGCCTTGGCGAGCCGGGGCGCGGAAACGGCCAGAACATCCGAGATGAGCAGGTCAATCATGTTCCTCACGAGAAGGCGCGCCCACAAGATGCGGTCCCGCTCCCAGGACGGCGCTCCCACGAGGGCCCTCTCCCAGGCCTTCCTGAGCAGGTAAATGTCCAGCTCGCCGATCTCGTCCACCGTGAGGAACCGCACCCGCAGGGCGTCCTCGAGGTCGTGGGTGACCCAGGCGATCTGGTCGGCGAGGTTCACGATCTGCGCCTCGACGCAGCAGCCCGGCGGCGAGAGGTACAGCTCTTCCACCTGCCTGGCCGCGGCGGGCGAATGAAGCGCCAGCGGATACGGCAAGACCGGCCTGTCGAAGGCAGTGTGGTGCTTGAGGATGCCGTGGAGCGTCCACCAGGTCAGGTTGAGGCCGGGAAACCGTGGGTAGCGCCGCTCGAGCTGGCTTACGATCCAGTAGGACTGGAAGTTCTGCTCGAAGGCCTTCCCGCCCTCGGGGCGCCGGATCCCCAGCTTCGACTCCAAGGCACGCCCGAAAAGCTCGTCCAGGGCCGCCTCCCCCCTGTGGCCGAAGGGCGGGTGGCCCAGGTCGTGCGCGTAGGCCATGGCCTCGCAAAGATCCTCGTTGGCCCCGAGCGCGCAGGCCAATCCCCTCGCCACCTGGGACACCTCGAGGGTGTGCGTGAGGCGGGTCCTATAGAAGTCCCCCTCGTGGACCACGAAGACTTGCGTCTTGTAGCCGAGGCGCCTGAAGGCCTCGGAGTGAAGGAGCCTGTCCCTGTCTTGCTGGAAAAAGGTCCTTTGTACGGGGTGAGGCGCCTCGTGCTCGTGCACGATGCTCCCGTGGCAATGGACGGCCCAGGGCCCCAGCAGGACGTTGCGCGCTTCGCAGGTATCTCCGTGCTGCGCCTCGACTGTCTTGGTGTTCGACATGCCCCGGTCCTCCACAAGAGCTCTCGGCCTCGGATTCCCTGGAGCGATTCTAACTCTTTGAGAGGCCCAACCGGAAGATGGCGCCGCACCCTTGAGGAGGGATCGAGAAACAATGACGTTTCTCTTTGTGCTCTTTGTGCCTTTGTGGTGAACGGCTTCTCAGTCTCTCTTCTTGTGGCCCAGGAAAAGCCGGTTCAGGACGAAGGACACGACGGAGATGAGAACCGCGGCGAGGAGCGTCCACAGAAAGCCGTCCACGTGAAAACCGGGGACGACCCAGGCCACGAAATAGAGCAGGCACGCATTGATGACGACGATGAAGAAGCCGAGGCTCAGGAGGACCAAGGGGAGCGTGAAGAAAATGAGTATGGGTCTCAGGAGCGCGTTGGCCAGCCCGAGCACGAGGGCGGCCAAAAAGAGAGCCAGGTAACTGTCGAACTTGATGCCGGGGATAACGTGGGCCACCAGGCCTAGCGTTAGCATGAGGAGCAGGACCCTGACCAGGAAACGCAGCACTACCGGCCCCTGAAGCGGATGTCCGCGAAGCAGCTCTGCGCCTTGCAGTGGATGTCCGAGGAATCTATCTGGAAGCAGATGACGTCGGGCTTGGGCGCGGGCACGCCGAAGGCCTTCTGGAAGTCCGCGGCCACGTCTCTGGACTCTTGCTTCCAAACGCCCAGGCCGTCTTTGGCGTTCCGCAGGACGAAGACCTTCGTGTTCTCGTTCTTGGGCGAGGCGTAGAAGGTGCCGGCATCCGGCACGGTTTCCCAGGTGTAGCCCACGAGGCGCTTGTTCACGCCCCCGAACACCCCCGTGCCCGGGAAGAAGACGTACATCTGGGCCACCTCGTCGTCTGTCTTGTCGGCGCGGCCGTCGCCGCCCGGGGGCATGGCGTCAGCCTTCCAGGACCACGTCAAGACGGGCGTCTGGCCGAGGTCCACGTCCAGCTTGTGAAGGAAGGCCCAGGAGGAGTTGTCGCACGTGAGCTGGACGAACGGCATGGCGCCGTTCTTCAAGAAGGAGAGCTGGACGGTGCCGTCCCACTTCTTTATCTTCCAGGATTCGTAGAAGGCAGCCTGGTTCTGGAAACTCTCGATGACGACCTCGCCGGGCGCCTGGCTCACGGGAGGCTTGGCCCACATCACGAAGAAGGGAATACACGCCAGCAGGAGAAGCAGCTTCGTCCGCATGCGGCGGATTATAGTACGGCTCCCCCGCCATGTCTATCCGAAAAGCCTCTTACCCTTCGAAAGTGCTCTTCGTATGACAGCCCGTGTGTGGACTTTTTCAAGGGGCTTCGTATACTTGGACCTGTTCACGGCCCGCGTGAGTTCTCTAGGTCGAAAGGAGGCGTCATGTTTCATCTGCGTGGACGGCATCTGGCGGTGCCCGCTCTTTTTCTCGTCGTCATCGTGTGCCTTCTCCCCTCGCTCTCGCCGCGAGCGGACGAGGGGATGTGGACTTATGATCACGTGCCGTACCAGCTGCTCAAAGAGCGCTACTCTTTCGCTCCAACCCAGGAGTGGCTCGATCACCTGAGGCTCTCCTCGGTCAACGTGTACGCGAGCGCCTCTTTCGTTGCGCCGGACGGCCTCATCCTGACCAACCACCACGTGGCCCTCGGTTTCGTCCAGCGGCTTTCCACCCCCGAGCACAACTACGTGCGGGACGGCTTCTACGCCAAGAGCAGGGCTGAGGAGCTCCCCATTCCGGGGGCCACCATCCGCGTGCTCACGTCCATCGAAGACGTGACGGGCAAAGTCGAGTCTGCTGTGAAGGCCGGCGCGACGGCGGCGCAAGCGGCAGAGCAGCGCCAGAAGGTCATGACCACCATCGAGGCTGACTGCCTCAAGAGTACCGGCCTCGAGGGGGAGGTGGTCACCTTCTTCGGCGGGGCCAAGTATGCCCTCTACCGCTACAAGCGCTACCGCGACGTGAGGCTCGTATTCGTGCCCGAGCTCCAAGCCGCGTTCTTCGGCGGGGACTACGACAACTTCACCTTCCCCCGCCACGACCTGGACATGGCCTTCCTACGGGCCTACGAGAACGGCCAGCCCGCGCGCGTCGCCGACTATCTCAAAATCAATCCGGGCGGCGCGAAGGATGGCGACCTTGTCTTCGTCTCGGGCCACCCCGGGCAGACCGACCGCCAACTCACGCTCTCCGCGCTAGAGTATATGAGGGACGTGAGCTTTCCGGACAGGCTTGCCAGGACCCGCCACGTCATCCAGCTCATGAACGCTTACGGCGCTCGCGGCCCCGAGCAGGCCCGGCGGGCGCGCACAAACCTCTACTTTCTCGAAAACTCCCGCAAGGCAAGGGAAGGCGAGCTGAGGGGCCTTCAGGACCCCGGCCTCATGGCCAGGAAGGCCGCGCAAGAGAAAGCCTTGCGCGAGGCCGTAGAAGGCGACCCTGATCTTAGCAAACGCTGCGGCGGCGCCTGGGACGAGATGAAAGCGGCCTACGCGTGGGCCAGGTCCCATGAAAAAGAAATCGCCGATGAAAGCGAGATGCCCGGGGGCGGCTACGGGAGGCTCTCGAGTTCGGCCCTGGTCATGCTGCGTTATGCCGCGGAGGTAAGGAAGCCCGACGCCGAGAGGCTGAGCGGCTTCCACGACGCCGAGCTCACCGACACGCTGAGGCGGATCGAGAGCCCCCAGCCGTACTACAAAGACCTCGAAGAGATCATGCTGGCCGATGCTTTTCAAGTCCTTGTCAAGGACCTTGGCCCCGATGACCCGTACGTCAAGACGATCCTTCAACGCCGGAGTCCGGAGGATCTGGCAAAGGAGGTGGTCGCGGGCACGAAGCTGGACAACCTGGCCTTCCGGCAGGATCTTCTCAAAGAGAAGGGCAAAGCGATCCTTACGAGCAAGGACCCTCTCATCGAGCTGGCGCGGCGCGCCGACCCTACGCTCCGAGCGGCGGAGAAGGCTGTTCGCGACAACCTGGACGCGGTGCAGGAGGAAGCGCTCACCCAGATCGCCATGGCGGGCTTCGCCGTGCACGGCCAGGACGCGTACCCCGATGCCACGGGGACCTTGCGCCTGGCCTTCGGCAAGGTGGCCGGATATCCCTTCGCCACTACGCTCGTTCCTCCTTTCACCTCGTTTTATGGCCTGTACGACAGGGCCTACTCCTTCGATAACCAGGGCGACTTCAAGCTCACGCCCAGCGAAGAGAAGGGCCGGGACAAGCTGGACCTTTCCACCCCGCTAAACCTTATCTGCACCGCGGACATCACGGGCGGAAACTCCGGCAGCCCGCTCGTGGACAGGGAGGGCCGCCTCGTGGGCCTGGTCTTCGACGGGAACATGCAGAGCCATCCCAACGCCTACGTGTACGACGAAACGGAGGCGCGCTGCGTGGCCGTGGACATCCGCGGCATCCTCGAAGCCCTCAGGAAGCTATACGACGCCGATCCCCTCGTCGAGGAGCTCCTCACCGCGGCGAAATGACTATTCACCACAAAGACACGAAGAACACAAAGCAGGTGGTGAGTCTTAGTTTCTTGCGAGTTGGTCGAGGAAGAGCGCGGCGTTCTTGGCGGGGGCTGGCGGAAGCGAGAGCTGGCGTCTCGCGTGCGGTCCCTCCTGGAGAAGTCCCGTGAGCTCCGAGGGGCTCTCGCACGGCTCGATCCATCCGTGGGACCTCATAAAGGCGATGTTGGCCCTCTCCTGCCCCGGAAGGCTGGGCATGGCCACAACCCTGGCCCCTGAATAGAGCGCCTCGGTGAGGCTGAGGCCCCCCCCTTTCGTGACGATAACATCGCTCGCGGCCATGAGCGCGGGGATATCCGTGCGGTAGCCCAGGACCCGCAGTTTGCCGGACCGCTCTTGCGCGAGCGGGAGGAGTTTCTTCCTGAGCTTTTCGTTGAGGCCGCAGACGGCGATGACCTGCCAGCCTTCACTCTCCAGGGCCGCTTCCACGCATGCCTCCATGGGGCCGGCGCCAAAACCGCCGCCGAACACCAGGGCCGTGGGACTTGAGGCGTCCAAGCCGAGGGCCGCTTTGGCAGCCGCGGGGTCCTGCGCCTCCTGGAACACGGGCGCTATGGGGAGACCCGGGGCCCTTACCTTCTCTTTGGGGACCCCAAGCTTTATCAGCGGTTCGATCAGGTCCTCGTGGGGCACGAGGAAGAGGTCCACCTCGGGGCGGGCCCAGAGTGGATAGATGTCGTAGTCCGTGATAATCGCCGCCAGGCGCAGCGGCTTGCGCGTGAACTTCTTCCAATCCGCGGCGATTTCCATGCCGTTGTACTGAGTGGCGACCACCATGTCGAATTCGCCCAGCCCCGTCTCGCCAAAGCGCCTCCAAGCCCGCGGCCTCATGATGGGGAAGGCAAGGTTTTCCTTTTTAGTAAAGTATGGTGACCGGTACATCGCCTCCCAGACGGGCTGGACGTGCAGCACGAGCAAGAGGTAGCCGTGCCTGAAAAGAAGGTCATAGTCCCACGGGACCCACTCTTCCAGAGGCCTGTGCTCGCACTCGTGGCCGAGGGCGGAAAGCTCCTTAGAGAGGATGTCGCCCACGCGCTTGTGACCGGTGCCCAGGGCGTAAGAGAGGATGGCCGTGCGTGGGGTCATCATTTTGAACGGGGAGGGCCATCCCCTCCCCGCTCCACGGGCCAAGCCCGATGGAGCCTCACCCCTCCCTTGGGGCTCCCTCGCCCCTCGGGCTCGGAGGCGGCCCGAATTTTCTTGCGCGTCAAGGTGTCTGTTGTAATACCTGTCCCCGCATGCTCGGGAGGGGCTGGAGAGTGTTCAAGTGCAAAATTCGGGCTCATCGCGCCCGGTAGAATACGAGCTCGAGCCGGAGGTTCTCCACGGCCCACGTGGCCAGAAGGGTGCAGAAAGAGGCGAAGAGGACTCCGCCGAAGACATCCAGGACCCAGTGGAAACCCAGGTAGAGGGTCGAGTAGATGACGAGGGCGGTGATGGCGTAGAAGGTCCGCCTGAGCCGCTTGTTGGCGCTCCTGGAGAGAACGAGCGCAATGCTCACGGCCAGGGAGGTGTGGAATGAGGGGAAGCAGTTGTTGAGCCCGCTCATGGGCCTCAGCTGTTCGATCAAGAGGGGCGAGATCTGGTTCATGAGGAGCGTAACGTCGCCGTCAACGGACCAGCGCTCGGAGACCGGCATGAGGATGTAGAAGGGAAGAATGAGCACGTAGTTGAAGATGGCAGCCCAGAAGATCTTGCGGCCGAGCTCCTTTTCGCCGCCGTGGTACGCGGCTAGGACAGCCACCACTCCGATGACGGGAAACACGTAGAGATAAACCACCGAGAGGACATAGGTCAGGCCCGTAAAGTGGATGATCTGGAACAGCTCCCCGGCTGAGCCCTCCACGTGGAGAAAGAGGGACGAGAAGTCCCACCTCAGGTAGTGAGTGATGATGTCGTCGTACTTGGTTTCGAGGATGTCCAGAAAAATGATGCCGAACAGCATTAAGGCGTAAAAGAGTGTCTGGGTCTGCGTGGCATGGTCGCGCAGATAGGTCCAGGTGAGCTTGAGGGGGTTGGCGCTGGGGACGCACCACTTCAACAGAAACAAATAGAAGGCGGCCGTAAGGCCGCCGCCCAAGAGGAAAACCCAATCTAGGTGAGCCAACACGCCCTGTAATCCCCCAACAAGAATGGGCATCATAGCATCTTATGCTTTGAAAATCAAGCGCTTTTAGCGCCTTTCGGCGCTTGGCCTTTGGCAGCCCCAGGGCTCTCCTGGTAAGATGGCGATACGAGAAGGAGGATGCGCGCATGAAAGGCTATGTCTTTGCGGGAGTGCTGGGCCTCGCGGTTCTCGCGCTCTTCAGCACGGGCCTCGCGGCGCAAGCCGTCTACCAGGGCGGACGCGCGGCGGGCACCATCAACTTCTCGGCGGGCAACCTCGTCATGTTCTCCGCCGGCAACAACCCTACCCCGGACGCCTTCTGGATCGGCGTGGCGTCTGGCGGGGGCAGCACCCTCGTCCGGGACGGCGCGAACCACCAGACCTCTAGCCTCATCCTCAACCAGGGGGACGTCCTCGTGTTCACGACGACTCCCCCCTACTATCTGGACTTCCACGGAACCTCCATGCAGCTCTTTTACGGCGGGACAATCCTCGACTCCCCCCCTTCGCCCGTGTGCAATACTGGCGCCCAAGGCCCGGTCTTGATCGCCGCCGACAAGACGGTGAACTTCATGGCCGAGAGTCAGGTCTCGGGAGGCCCCCAGTTGGGCGTAACCGTGTACCTCTCCACGGCCTCCGAGCAGAACGGGAGTTTGGTCTACTACCGGATAGGAGCTAACCAGAGCGTCGTGTACCACCCCCTTCCGGCCTGCTCCGGCAGCGACTGCTGCAGTCCCACGACGACGCTCTTCGCGCTGAAGAACCTCTCCGGGGGCGTCTTCACCATCTATGAACTCGATTCTTCGGGCCCATCCGATTTCGACTGGAACACCACCGTCCCTTCACCCATGTCGTGCAGCGCCTCGGGGACGCCCACATCCGGGATGGCGCCCCTGAAGGTGACCTTCACGGCGACGGCCTCGGGCGGCTCCTCCGGATACACCTGGGAGTGGAAATTCGGGGACGGCGCCACCTCTTCAAAGCAGAACCCGTCCCACACGTACGCCAGCGGAGGAAACTTCACCTGGAAGATGACCGTTTCGGACTCGGCCAACAATTCCTGCATGAAAAGCGGCACCGTGAAAGTGACTGGCGCCCTCGCGGCCACGGCGTCCGTCAACCCGCGCCAGGGCATGCCGCCTTTCACCGTCACCTTCAACGCCACGGTGACCGGCGGGACTCCTCCCTACACCTACGCGTGGGACTTCGCGGACGGCGGGACGGCCAACATCCCCAAACCCTCGCACACCTTCGTCACGGTGGGCACTTTCCAGTGCGAGGTGGCCGTGACGGACAAGGAGAGCCGAAGCGCGGCAGCTACGGTCAATGTCTACTCCGGGGTACCCATACCGCCTAGCATCACCACCGTAAAGGCCCTCACGAACCCCTTCAGGTTGAAGGTGGCCGGCTCGGATTTCATGAACGGGTGCACCGCGACCATAGACGACGCCGTCGTTCCCCAAGTGGTCTTCAAGACCCCCACCACTCTCGTGTTCAAGGGCGGCAGTTCCCTCAAAGCCCTGGTCCCCAAAGGCGTCTCCGTGTGCGTCAAGGTCCTCAACCCTGACGGCACCCCTTCGGAGTGTTTCACGTACGTTCGATGAAGAAGGAAGTGAGGAGTGAGAGAGCAAAGAGTAAGGAGTGAAAAGAAAGAGAATAGGCGACAAGAACAAGCAGGGCTTCTTAGTGTGTTTTTATTTCCTCTCTCCTAACTCCTGACTCCTTGCTCCTTACTGTCTTTACGCTCCCGCGGACTGCGAGCCCATCTCCTTGCGCACGTTGAGGTACTGCTCCATGCCCTTGACGAGGATGTTGGCGGCCCGCCGCAGTTTCTCGACGCCCAGGACGTAAGCCACCCGGATTTCGTCCTGGCCCAAGCCCGGCGTGGCGTAGAAGCCGTCGCCCGGCGCCACCATGACCGTCTCGCCCCCGATCTGCCAGTCCGTCAGGAGCCAGCGCGCGAAGTCGTCGCAGTCCCTTACAGGCAGCTTCACGATCATGTAGAAAGCCCCGTCCGGCTTCCGCAAGACCACGTCGGGGTGGGCCGTCAGTCCCGCGTAGAGCGTGTCGCGGCGCGCTTGATACTCGGCGCGGATGGGGTCGAAGTAGGACGGGTCCATGCGGTACGCGGCGATTGCGCCGTACTGCTCGATGGTCGGAGGGCAGAGTCTGGCCTGGCCAAACTTGAGTCCGGCCTCCACGACCTTCCTGTTCCGGCTGATGAGGCATCCGACGCGCGCGCCGCAGGCCGAGAAGCGCTTCGAGATGGAATCGAGGACGATGACCCTCTCGCGCACCAAGTCCAGTTCGAGGAGGCTGCGGTGGACGGCCCCCTCGTACGTGAACTCCTTGTAGACCTCGTCCCCAATGAGGAACAGGTCGTGCTTGAAGGCCAGTTCGGCGAGACGCTTGAGTTCCCCTTCGGTGAGGATGGTGCCCGTCGGGTTGTTGGGTGAGCAGATGAGGATGGCCCGTGTCCTTTTGGTGATGGCGCGCTCGATCTGGTCCTGGGAGGGGAGGTGGAATCCCTCCTCGGCCTTCGTGGTGATGGGGACGACCTTCACGCCGGCCATGGTGGCAAAGCCGTTGTAGTTCGTGTAGAAAGGCTCGGGCACGATGATCTCGTCTCCGAAGTCGGCCACGAGGTTCATTGCGAAAAGCGCGGCCTCGCT
>Ga0209777_10007307_pt1 | contig 12282 bp, 6 predicted proteins | sample FrelakmetHBP12HB_FD_187147 | JGI IMG/M metagenome (GOLD analysis project Ga0209777, IMG submission 187147) | Freshwater lake sediment microbial communities from the University of Notre Dame, USA, for methane emissions studies -HBP12 HB (SPAdes)... | ecosystem: Environmental > Aquatic >... | reverse complement strand
TGCGTCATCCGAGTACGAGGTGATGGTGACCCGGTCGCGGCTGAAATTCACCATGTAGATCTCACCGTTCGCGTCGTGGCACCTGAGGGTTGCGCTGAAGGCATCGCTCCCGACATCATGGACCACGGAGCCGCCATGTGCCGTGCTGACCGCAGCAGCGGCAAGCAGCGCAGTTATGCCAGCGTTGAAACCGGCAAGCGTGTTGAACTTGTGGCTACCAGTGCCGACGGTCTTGGCCAGGGTGTCCTGATAGACGAGCTTTGCGGTGTATGCCTCCTTGGTCTTCTCGACCGGGGGGTGGCTTTCACCGGCAGTCATATACGCTACACACTCAAAGGGATTGTCGGTGATGACCGACTGGACGATCGTGTTGAACGTCGCAACATCCGCAATGGGTTCTGCAAGGGTGCGGGTTGCACTCTTGACATTTGCACTCTGTACGAAATCTGCCATACTTCACTCTTGCCCTTGGGCCCTTGGGCTGAATAATACTCTATAGGACGGGGGGCTTAGGCTTTGCTGAAGGGAGGGAGCTACGGTCGATTGGTGCGGGAATACCAACAATAATTTCAAATCATTTTACTCAGGCGTTTATGGTAATTCCTTTTTCAATTATGAAGGAATAAATAGAGTTAATCGATAATCTTTCATCAGAACCCGGTGTTTTCCATGATACAGACTTCAGATAATCCGTATCGAAATAACAATCTTTTTTCAAATTACTATCTTGAAAAATATCTTCCCGAAAGTCCGGAGTGGAAGAAAAAAGATCATATTGCAGCATTCGACCAAATCAAAAATATTTATTCCCGTGAATCTGCATCCATAAAAACCCTGAATGAAAAACAGCTTGAGAATCATTTTTTTAATGAGATATTCTCAATTCTTGATTTTGTATACGAAGTAACAGAACCAACTCGTGAAAGGAACTTCCCCGATTATGCATTTTTCTTTGACAGGAATGGTCGGGATGATGCTCATAAGAATAAGGAGACTATTCCTTTTTTTACAAATGCGGTAGCTATCGGCGAAGTCAAACAATGGAAAGTGGACTTGGACAAAGTCAGTAAAAACGAATATAATATTTCAGAAAACCCGAGTCTTCAGATCTGGACATATCTTGAAGATACTGAGCAGAAATGGGGGATTCTCTCGAATGGCAGAATCTGGCGGCTCTACTGTAAAGAGCGGCGCCGGGATAATTATCTCGAAATTGATCTGTTCCGGTTGATTGAATCAAATGATATCGACGCTTTCAGATTTTTCTACTATTTCTTCCGGAAAGATGCATTTGTCAAATCAAAAGAGGGGCAGGCATTTCTTGATCGTGTACTGAATGAATCTCAGGACTATGCACAAAAAATCGGGGATGACCTGAAAGACAATGTATACTGGGCGATGAAGAGGATCGCTGAGGGGTTTGTTAATCAAAAATCCAATCATCTTGACAGCCGCGATCCGGCAACCCTTGCCCGCGTCCAGAATAATACGATGATCCTATTATACCGGTTCCTCTTCCTGCTCTATGCTGAAGGGAAAGGATTGCTGGATCTCCATGATCAGCGCTACCGGGAATATTACAGCTTTCATCATATCAAGCACTATATTGCAGAAACACAGGATGGACCGGCGAATCAGCGGTTTGATATCGTTAAGTCTTCCATCCAGTCAGATCTTAAAGACTTGTTCAAACTCGTTGATCAGGGAAGTGAATCCTTTGGGATTCCGAAAACGGAATATTATATTCCTGCTTACAACGGCGGATTATTTGATCCGGACAAACACCCGGATCTTGAACATTGGGAAATTGGTGACAAGTTTCTTGCTGATGCTATCGATCTCCTTTCCCGAAGTAAACTAAAAGAAGGTCATCGCGATTTTGTAGATTATTCAACGCTTGAAATCCGGAATCTTGGCAGTATTTACGAGGGACTGCTGGAGTACAAACTCAAAATAGCAGAATCGGATCTTGTTGTAAGCGACGGTGGGTGGGCAACCCTTGATGAGTATAATGCAAACCGGAAACAGAAAAAAATATTCGCGGATTTTGTTGAAAATGACCGGGTGAATGTAGGGTTTCTTTATCTCACGACTGATAAAGGTGAGCGGAAATCTACCGGTTCATACTATACGCCGGACTATATTGTGAATTACATCGTGAAGAACACGATTGGACCGATTGTTGAAAAGAAATGGAAGGATGCCCAGGAAAAGAGCGAGAGTTACATTGACGCGACCCTCTCGATAAACGTCCTTGATCCAGCGATGGGAAGCGGGCACTTCCTTGTCGGTGCGGTGGATTTCCTCTCGCAGAAACTTCTTGAAGCAGTGCAGAAGGATTTCGAATCTGGAAAGATCACGGATACCGCACCCTATACGAATGACTGGGCACGACGGAATGTTGTATCGCATTGCATTTATGGTGTGGATCTGAACGAACTTGCCGTTGAGCTGGCAAAGGTAGGCCTCTGGTTAACCACGATCAGCAGGGATAAACCGCTTTCATTCCTTGACCACCGGCTGAAGCAGGGGAACAGCCTGATTGGGGCACGACTTACCAACCTCCGGTATTATCCGGGCAAGGAACCAAAAGAGAGAAACCAGACAGAACTACCGACTTCCATATCCCCCAGGTTTATCGGACATATTCTCGCCAAGATCGCAGAACTCGACGCGATCGAAGACAATCGACTCGAAGACATTATACGGAAGGAGAACGCGTTTGAGGAATTCAAGCAGTTACCTGAATACCAGAAGGCAAAAGGGCTCGCCAATGTTTACACGGCAACGTATTTTGGAAATGTGATTATTCCGACAGAAAAAAAATCTTCAGAGGCGTTATATCAGGATCTCGTCTGGGCAATCGCCGGTGATGAGAAAGAGTGGCAGTCCAAAACATGGTATCCGTGGTTTAAACAAGCCTCTACTATTGCGCAGGAAAAATCCTTCTTCCACTGGGAATTAGAGTTTCCGGAAATATTCTTTGATGCCGGGAAACTGCAGGACAATCCGGGCTGGGATGCGGTGATCGGGAATCCACCATATGCAAATGCTTGGGCTATGACCGACCTTGATGAAATAAGCCGTAATGCTATCGCAGTTTTAAGTCCACGTAAGGAATTTTTATCCGGCCATTGGGATTTGTATATTCCTTTCGTATCTATCGCGATACTGTTCATGAAATCAGGAGGTTACCATTCATTCATTTTGCCAGATGCAGTTGGTCGAGAAAAATACGCGGTTCATCTTAGACTATCCATCGTTCACGATCTGTCACTTATTCGATGGACGCAATATGATGAAGAAAATGTATTCGCAGACGCATCACGTCACTGTTCAATCTATGTAATTCTTAAAAAATCACCAGCAGAGGATCATAAAGTAATCTATGAAAAACCACCCCGATTAAATGAACCTGCTCAGCTTCTTTATGAAGTACCTTTGTCAAAATGGCTTGTAGGAACAACCAGTCAATTCCGGCCAAAAGCTGTTGAAGGTGGATCGGCGAAAATAATCGAAAAAATTGATACTAATTCTGTTCATCTTGGACAATTTTGTTACGTAATGGTAGGGGCAACAGTTCATAGTAAGGATAAAGTATCTTTTAAAAAGGCAGATGTAATCACGAAAACGCCAATAGGAAACGCAAAACGTTTTTTCGATGGCAAAACACTCCATCGTTATGAAATTGATCTGGATGGCCGTTTCCTTGATTACAAACCTGATCTGATGTATGGACCACGCATTCCTGAACTTTTTGAGAATCCAAAGATTCTTGTTCGAGATGTTACTGAAAAAAATGAAAAATTAGTCGTCGCATATGATCCAGATGGACTTTATTGTGATCATCTAGTAACCTGTGTAACACCATATAAGAATGTGGAAGGGACAGGTGCACAGACTGAATTTGAAGGTTATCCACATCTGAAAAATAACATCCCCAGTCTTTTTTATACATTAGGCGTGGTTGCAAGTTCTCTCATAGCATGGTACTTTAAGGAAGTGTTTGCTACCGGGACATTACAAGGATCATACTCTCATACATATCCAAAGCAAGTGCGTGCATTTCCCATCCACCGCATCTCCTTCACCACTCCCGCAGATCACCGTACCTCTCTCGTAAACGAAGCGAAGGAACTATACTCGCTATTTACCCAGAGCACAGACCCGCAGCCGTTCCTTGCGTTTATCGATACACGACTCGCCGCCCAACCGGAAGAGTCCGATGTTGTCCATGATCTCCTCGCGTTCCTTGCGGAACATATGGTGGAAATGAACAAAGCAAAGAATGCAGAGATCAAGGTGTTCCTGAATTTTGTTGAGAGCGAAATCGGAGCATCGATTGATACGCTGTCGAACAAGACGCTGATTCAGGAGTATTACGCAAATGATTTCACCAAAATTGTCGATGTGCTGGTGAAGAACAAAAGCAAGATCAAGGTGGGGTATAATCCCAAGAGCCCAACAAATCGTAAAAATCTGGAAGCCTGGCACACCGATTCATGCGGTAAATTGAAACCACTCATGACGAAGATTGACGCGACGGATGCCCTCATTAATCAGATAGTGTATAAATTGTATGGATTGACTGGGGAGGAGATTGCGATTGTGGAGGGAAAATAATACTTTTACATTTTTTTGATGTTCTTATCAGTGAATTTTTTTAGCTTTAATCTTTCCAGCAAATTATCCTTTATTTTAACGTCTTTATCTGAATGTGGATTTTCATAAAATACCCAATGAGGTTTAATTACTGAAACCTGATTGTTCTCAGGATTCATCGAAATCGATTGGAAATCAAAAATTCCAATTACTCCCGATAAATTCGAATAAACAAAATTTCCTTCGTCGTCTTTTTGATAAAATAGTCTTTCATTTCTCACTTTCTTTTCTGTGTTGCCATGTTTTTTAGGAATAAATTCTGGCTCGTTTGATTTTAGGTACAAGGAATCTTCAAAATCTATGGATCCCATTAGTGTGCTACAATCAAAAATGAGGATATGCGGGGTTCCCTCACGATATTGATGTCGTTCCAATATTGAATTTTCAGCATCGCGAATTATGGTCTCGATATCATCGATGAATTGCGCATATCGTGAATCATTCACAGGGTTTTCATTGTCTGATGGATTTCCAAGTTTATTTCCGATTCTCTTAACTTCAAGAGTAATGACTTGGTTATCAATTTCAATCTCAAAATCCGGCGTAGACATTTTTCGGATGTAACTTACTCGATCGATAAGTTCTCCAGCTACCTTTAATTCCGACAAAGCATCGAAAAATTGTTTAGGATTTTTTGACTCACGGACTATTTTATGAATATCTGCCCATGAATCCAGCTTTGCCAGCATCGTATTGATTTTATCCAGCGGAAATTCGAAAAAATAATAATTTTCCGTTAAATTAAGGATTATTGGGTGTGACTTATCCAGAGAATTCAGAGAGGTTCCGTAATATTTTGTAATATACGGGAATTCCGCCAATTTTTCAACAAATTCAAAAGAGTTATCGTTCATACGCCGACAGCCGGATTGAACCGTATTATTCCTCAATAAAATAATCTTCATCGAGTCTGTTCACAACATAACGAGATTCTTCGGCAACGCCAACACCGTTATCGATCATCAGTTGTGTTAATTGCTCGCCATCAATAAGGACAATTTTTTTCTCAATCCTTTTTACATAATCCTGTGCATCTCCGGTGAATTTCGAAGTGGTGATAAAAACTCCTTTCCGGGACCGGTTTCCTTCGAGACTTCCAACGAAAGCCTGAATGTCAGGTCTTCCCACGGGATTTTGCCATCGTTTTGCCTGGATGTGAACAACATCAAGACCCAGTTTGTCCTCTTTGATTACTCCGTCGATGCCATCATCACCGGTCCTGCCGATTGCCTGACCGGCATCAATCCTCGAACCACCATATCCTAATTTCAAAAGCAAGTCAACGACAAGTGTTTCAAAGAATGCTGGAGAACTCTGTTTAACCCGTTCAAGAAGATCATGCGATAATTGCCTTCTTAATTCCTGGTAACTCGACTCCAGCGATTCCTGCGGTGTCGATATCCTGTCGCATTCCAATGGGAGACTTTTATCCTCGTTCTTATCCCTCTTGAAATCTTTAAAATCAACATACTCCTGGAATTTTTCCAGATATTTCATGTTTATTCTTTCCGGCTTCTCTTTCAGGACATCCAGACCCCGTGAAGTGATGATGTATTTACCCCGTGAAGGTCTGTTCAGCAAGCCGGATTTCTTCAAATAGATTATTGCCCAGCCGACGCGGTTATTGAATCTGAATTGTCTGCCACTTGGGAGAAGCTCGTTGATCTCTTCATCGGTAAGTTTTAATTTTGTCTTTAAATGACCGAGAGCATCCTGCGATCCATGTTCAAGTTTGTCGCCGTAAAACTCCAGTATTGGTAACATCAAACTTTGAAAATCTGGTATTGGCATAACATCACTGATTCTGCTTTAATCTGCTATGATAAAAGGGTTAGTTTAGTTATGTAATGCTCTGTGCTCGTGCGAATGCAGGGCTGGCAGACCGTCATATCTGCCTTTGAAGTTATCAGATTAAAATTTTTTGTTGTAATCCCTTGAATATCTGAATTTTGAGTTGTTCGCGATATTGTTGGGATGAAGATTCAGGAATAAAGTCTTCCTTTTTTTCATCTTTTGATATCATGTTTTCAAACTCCTTTTGAAGTCGTCGATTAATAAAATCAGGCGCCACTTCCTGAATAATATTGATATTGCTTTGCGCCAGGATCGCAAATTCTTCAACATCTATTTCCTCGTCAATTCTTTCAAGAATTTTCGTATATGCTTTTTCAAGAAAAAATTTCTTATAAGCCTTATAGAGATCATTTTTGTATCCGGTTTCGAGGTAACTCTCGGTTATTGTAAACCGCTGATCTGAATCATAACTCTGATTCAAAACTAATTGGATAGGCATTGGAGTGTGGGACCGCTGCATTTCACTCCACAAATCCCGAAGAATTGTGTCCTTAAGTGCTCGGCTGAGAAGATCCAGTGCTGATATTCTTGGATCTACGAATAATTTTATTTTATCCCGAAGATCGGAATAGTCTATTGATATGAAAAATTTTGAGAAGGTGGTTTCTTGAATGATAATCGAGTCTATTTGTCTTGGAAATAAGGAGATCTTCGCAAATATTTTTTCTTCATGCCTCTGAAGGAAGAACTGGAAAATTGCCAGCACGATCGTAAACGCTGTTATGAAGGAGATCAGATATGATGCGTTCTGAATAGTAACCCAGTGGAAAATGTAAAAAATTCCCCAGACAATTAACCAGATTAGAAAAATCGGAAAAAGATCATAACTTGTATTGAAAAAAAGTTGTTTAAAGACGACAACAAAATATTTTACCGTTTTTTTAACTGATGATAATGTGAGATAATTCAGGATAATTCCTGAAATTTTCTGAATTGTTTCAATAATCCGCCCACGACGAATTACCTGATAAATTGCGATGAGAACATTATTCACGAAACGAAATGGAAAGGATATAATTCTAAAAATTCGGTGGCCGATATCACGAAAATTGTTGATTGCGTAAAACAGCAAATCGGTCTTGATAACGCATAAAGAAACGAAAAAAGCGAGTATTGCTATTTCATTATTATTGAGATCGATTCTTTCAAACAACATGTAGAGCAAAACAAATGCAAGCAAAAAACCAAATAATTCCATAAACCGAATGATTGAAAGTGATGAATTTTTTGATTTCTCCTTTTCCATATTGTTCATTTGGGAAATTCTAGACAATTAAATCACTCCTTTTCTGGCACAACCTACACTGCCTCGATTTTGCAAACACACTCCGAGGTCTTTCCCATCATTCTCCACCGGTTTCTCCGATCTCTAAATCCCCTAACTCGGAGATCATGGGGAGCAGGAATGGACCGATAGCCCTGGTTGTAGATTTTATTTTTGAGTAAATGTCCTCAGTTTCCTCGTCAGATCCGTTCTCGGATTTTGTTTTATCATAATTTAAGAGGGCCAATCCGATTAAGACAAAACCGTATTTAAACCGACTGTCTAATAATTTGAAGTCCAAACTGGTGTTTTTCTTTTCGGTGAGTAGAAATTTATTATCCATATTCACAAAAAAATCATAATCGTCCTCACCATTATTGATTACTTCTAAAGCTGATTCTTCATCGAATGAGTGTTCGGTCCATTTATCCTGATAGACTTCAATAACCTCTGGTATTGCTAATTTTGATGCCTTTTTTGATCCGTCCCCATTTTTTTCTGAAGGAGGTTTCCTTCGGGTCCCTGAAGATAAATTGGTTTGTTCCTGAACTGGAGGTGTGGCTTTTACAAAAAAATTTCCCTTAAATGAATCGACACCACGATCATCAAAGATTTCCCAGTCAAACTTAATCAGATCACCAATTTTCGATCCTATTGGAAGATTAATAGTGAGATTCGCAATTCCATTCCATAAATTCAAGTGGTAGTTTTCAATTTCATTGTCAAGTACGGAAAGTACGAAATCACCGGGATCATTACGACGATCGAAATAATCATTCTCCACATCAGTTTTGAATTGAACTCTGAATTTTCTGTTTATTGGACAAAGTTTAGGATCATTCATTGAATATTCTTCCATCAAGTTGAAAAATGTTGGAAATTTTTTCCCTCTGTACCGGTCAACTGGTCTTGAATCAACGAGATTGAAAGGGCTTGGTAAGCGTACACCTTCAATAAATAATTTTGATAGTGATGGGGATTTTTTAAAAATTTTGTTAATAACATCTGCAAGCGGCTTATCATCCTGGATTTTGTTTTGAATAGCCTCTCGTTTCCGTCTCTCTTTCAACATCCGGAGACCAGGGTGATTTTTCACTAAATCTTCCAATTGGAGTTCTATCTCCCTTTTCAAGTTCCCGGATCGTAACCGATCCCTGCTGTTCATGAATAAGTCTTCTCGGGATCTTCCATCAAATTCAGTGCAGTCAAGGAGTATCAGAATTGAATTCGCGAGATATCCCATTCCTACATTATTTCGAGAGAAAAATGCTTTTGATAATGTTCCATGGGTCTGTCCATTAATGGTGAAAATTATCCCCTCATCATTTTTAAATGTGGTTTCCTTATCCTTTTTGAAAACGTAAATTGACGCTTTCATACGTTGGCCACTGGCGGTTAACGTGCTGGAGGGGGGATTTTTAAACTCTTCTTCGAGATTTTCCCGTCTATCCTCTTCCAATCTTACCATCAGACCTGATAACGTGACCTCTCTACTTTCATCGGTATAATCCCGTCTTTCATAAAATCGAATAGGAAAAGCAACTTCAGGCATTAATAGAGATAAGCGATAAAATAAACTCAACCGGATATGTTTTTTCAGACCCGTCATTTGATATTCGTATAATTTGATGAATGTTCCATAGTGCAGGTTATTTTTATACGATACTGTTCCTTCACCGGGTAATATTGGAATTCCTTCAGACGTAAATGATAAAATTTTATTCGAAGGAGCCAAATACCGATAAACCGAGCTTTTCACTCCTTTTGAAGGATCCTCACGTCGGACAATAGTAAATCCCCATTGCTCCTTTGAATCGTCAGTTTCGTATTTCGCAACTTCCGGGTGTCTTCGAGAAATTATCAACTGAAGATTGTTTTTACCACAAAACTGAAAGACTCCGGTTCCGCCCATGTTGAATTTTCCTTGGACAAATGGGATTCGTAATTTGTTTGATTTCCCAATGGAGAGGAGCGTCTCTTTCATTTTATTCGGCGTTTGCCCCTCTCCTTTATCAATAATCGAATAACAAGGATTGTTCTTTGCTCCCGTAGCAACAAAGAAGATTCTATCTGCAAGTTCTGTTCGTGCATTTACAGAAATATTGGTTAATTTTCCTTCAGGAATCTTGAAAAATTTCTCTAACGCTTCAGAGATGCTTTGTGGACTTTTTTCTCCCGCAGGATCAATATGTCTGCTCAGGCATTCCGCCATGAGAACCGCATCGACAGAGTTGATGAGTTTTTCGACAATTGCTGCCTCAGGGCGACTCTGCTGATTTCCTATTGTTGCAAAATTATTCTCATTGTCCCCGAAATTTTTCCATACATCCGGATTATCCCAATACCCTTCCTTTTTTAAGAGGGTGATGACCTCATCTTCAGATTCGGCTTTTGCCAACTTAACACATAATTCCTTCATGTGTTAGCCACCACCGATTTGCCGAAATTTGTCACAACATAATTCGCATTTATGCCGATTTTTTTCCGAGAGATAAAGCCTAAATCAAGCATTCTTGCAAGCATGCCCGTTCGGTAGGTATTAGCCATTTTTTCAGTCCACTTTGAATCTAATGTAGCCATTTTTTTATTCAAAGAATCCGGCGTATTAAGGCCGCTTTCTATCCATTGAATAACCGTCTTCATTCCCTGCCATTCGGTGGGAATATTGCTCTTAATGTGATCGATTAAGAATTGCCGTTCGTCCTGGCTGAATAAAGATCCTGAAAAGGGATTCTCATCAATAATCAGATTTTTCAGTTTTGCAAATTCCAAGCCAAATCGGGAAAGAGAGATCTCGTTATTTTCAATCACAACGAAACCAAGATCGGAAAGTGCCCCGATTGAATTTCCTTGGGAATCAACATATCCGATAAAGTGGTGAATGAATCTAGAGTGAGACTTTTCTTCATCGTCCGGAAGACCTGCAGAAAACGTTTCGCCCCATTTTCTATCGGATTTCAGATCACTTTCAATTAAAATTGCCTTCATCTTTGAGGCTTCTTTTGCACAGGTATTCTGAAAATCGACTAATTTTGCGGGAGCAGAATTGTTTTTTATTTGCATCAAGGCCAGATGTCTAAGGGCAAATTTCAATGTGAAAAATTTATTGTATTGACCCCAGATGTAGTTATTTTTCATAGGTTTTTTCAAGGAAACGGGATTGATCTTATCAAAGTTAAGAGGGTTATTTAAGATCTCGATGGGTGTTGTTTGTTCTTTGACTTTCTTGGTATCCGATGGTTTTCTCTCAATAATTTTTTTTTGTGGGCTATCAGTTGATTTTTTACTGACGTTAAAGTCGAGATTCTGTTCTTTCTCGATCGCAATTTGATTTTCAAGCGCGATAAGAATAAAATTTTGAAGCGAATAACTTTTTTTAACCTCATTAATTCTATTGAACAAATCCTCGTTTACCTCAACCAAGATCTTCATAACTATCCCTATTGTTAAACAACTATTTAAAATTGATCTCGATTTGCTAAATAACCTTAATAGTTATTTGAGTTTTAAAAATTTTCTAAATTACTAATGTATGGTGTTATGCCATTTACGATAAACAAAAATACAATATTCCAATATCTTGATTATTAAGCACAACCCATACCGCCCCCTCCTATAAACCGCCCTTCCTTTCGATCGCCCCTCTCGCCCGCTTTGATCCCTGAGAGATTCCCGCTTGTCAAAACCGCCGGCACTGCAGACCTCGCCCCGCTCGCTCAAACATAAAATTCCGGCATGTTCATCGATACTTTCACAACACATTCCCTACTTTTTATGTTGCCCGGATTTTAATTAAAATCAGAAATGAATTCCGGAGAGCATACAGGAATTGGGATCATCATATTTTTCATATATGCCTATTTTATCGGTCACATCGTCAGTTCTATTAACAATCAATGGATTTGGGGAATAATCGTGGTTGTAATCGGATCGCTTATTCCTGATTTTCTTGAACCTGCGACCAGTTACCGTCACCGGGGATTATTCCATAGTCTCAGAGCGTTCAAAGCATCGGTTTTCCTGTTTGGTTCAACAGCACTTTTTGCAATTGTGATTGCATTCTTTTCGGAATTTTCAGCTTTCTATCTTGCATCCTGCTTTTTCCTTGGATACATGTTCCACCTGGTAGCGGATGCGATAACTCCGATGGGATTGCCCCGGTAGTTGATTATCACTTTTTTCCTTCAACTATTCCGATCCCCTTCTCTGTCAATTTGAATAACCAGATCACCATCATATCGGAAGTCCCGGCACCAGCATCTTCGTCTCTCCCATATTATACTCCTCCCCGAACTTCGCCACCAGCGCTTTCTCCTCGACATGGATCCGGTAACTGTATACAGCACCAGAAGCCAGCAACAGCACGAGTAACGCTCCCCACGACCAGAGGGCAAGTCCCATCCCGGTCATGATCATAATTGCCCCCGTATAGGACGGGTGGCGGACGTACCGGTACGGGCCTTTCCGGATGATGGTCTGCCCTTCCTGGACACTGACGAGCG
>Ga0209777_10007306_pt1 | contig 12283 bp, 10 predicted proteins | sample FrelakmetHBP12HB_FD_187147 | JGI IMG/M metagenome (GOLD analysis project Ga0209777, IMG submission 187147) | Freshwater lake sediment microbial communities from the University of Notre Dame, USA, for methane emissions studies -HBP12 HB (SPAdes)... | ecosystem: Environmental > Aquatic >... | reverse complement strand
GGCCGCGAACGGCCGCTCCCCCGGCGGCCAGCCATTCTCGGTGAGCTCTGCCGTGAGTCGATCCGCGAGCGCCGCCAGGCGGGCCGCGCCCTCGCCGACCCGGAGGAAGACGGCCCGGGGCCGCGCTGGCGACGGAAAGGCGCCGGCGCCGGAGAAGCGTGCCTCGAACGGCGCCGAATCGCCAGCCGTCCTGTCCACGGCGGCCTCCAGCGCCGGGATCGAGGCGGCCGGCGTGGCACCCAGGAAGCGGAGCGTCAGGTGCAGGTTCGCCGAGCGGACCCAGCGCAGCCGCGCCGACGGCGACGCGGCGGGATCCGGGTTGCGACCCCCGTCGGGCGGCGCCCCGAGACCGGCCATCAGGCGAGCCACGGCCTCGCGCGCGGCGTCGCCCAGCGGGACGGCGATGAAGAGGCGCCGTTCACCGGGCGCAAGCGGGCGGACCCAGCGTTCGGCTCTGCCCGCGGTCATCGCACCTGCTCGCAACCCCGCGTGGCACGGTCTTCGCGGAACACGTCCAGCGCGCAGGTGCCCGGAAAGTCGACAGGATGGCAAGCGGTCATACCGGCACGATACGCCACCCGGCCGGCCCGCACCACCATCCCGGGGACTGTGGTGCGCGGCGTGGCGCCGCAAGCCGCGCGGCGACTCCGCGGGAGATCAGTCGTTGTAGAGGCGCTCCTCGATCAGCTTCTCCTGGACGGTCCGCCCGTTCGGATCGAAGCAGGAGAACTCGAAGTGCTTCTCGAACTCCACGTCGACGTTGTCCTGGCCACCCCGGTTCTTCTCCACCGAGACCACAATCCAGTCGCGGAAGCGCTGCGCCTGGTACGGGTTGAACTCGATGTTCACCTTGGCGACGATCTGGTACTTCTCGTTGAGGATGAGGATGATGTCGGCCTCGTAGTTGATGGCCGACGAGCCGCGCAGGTGGTGGTTGCGAAGTCGGGCGGCCTTGAGGCCCTCCTTGTCGGCCGCCACGATCGCGATCATGGCCACCTGCTCCGCGAGCGCGATGTCCTTGAGGCCGTTGACGACGAAGGTGACCTTCTCGGTCTCGGAGTTCGGCTCCGGGTACTGCGGCACCTTCTGGAGGTAGTCGACAATCACCAGCAGCTGGCGATCCCCCGAGAGCACCCGGTGCTTCTGGACGAGCAGCCGCAGGTTGTCGATCGTGCTGGCCGTCTGCGTCCCGCGCATGAGGTAGAGGTTCTGCCCATAGCGGCCTATCCGGTCCAGGCTCGGCCGCAGGCGCGGGTTCGCGGCGAGCACGGGACCGCCCTGGCCCTCGGCGACCCACGAACCCAGGATCTCGCGCCGGACATCCTGGATCTTGATGGCGCCGGTCTTGTGGGGCAGGTGGGCGAGCGCCGACTCCATGGCCATCATCCGGTTGAGCAGGTAGTGCTCTTCGTGCTCGAAGCAGATGTACAGGACGTTGGCCTGCCCGCCCGACGCGACGTTGCGCGCCATCTGGAGGGCCATCGTGGTCTTGCCGGTCCCTTGGGCACCACCGATGAGGAGGAGCTCGCCGGGTCGGATGCCGTTGCCGAGGGTCTTATCGAGCGGCGTGAAGCCGAGTGGCACGGCTTGGTACTCGGCGAGGTTCCCGCTCGAGATTCGCTCGTTGAGGTCGACCAGCACGTCCAGCGCCGAGCGCGGGACGAGGCTCCCCGTCGGTGCATCGTAACGCCACTCGGCCTCGGGCTCACGGGTGGCAGGGCGCTCCATTTCGGTGCTCACGCGGGCTCACGCTCCCCTGGCATGCGGAGGCAACGGGATCGTCCCCGTGCGCCCATCGTAGCACCCGACCGGGGCCGGATCACGCCTCGGAAGTGCCTTCGACGGCCCTGACCTCTGGGTGGGCGATCACTGTCCGCCGGGATGGGCGGCGAACTCGTCGAAGAAGACCGCCAGCGCCCGGATGCCGGTCTCGAAGTTGCCCAGGTCCATCCACTCGTTGGGCGCGTGGAAGTTGCCATTCGGCGGCATGAACCCCATGACCGTCACCGGCAGGCCCAGGATCGACTCGAAACTGGCCGTCACGGGGATGGAGCCGCCCTCCCGGACGAAGACCGGCGCCTGCCCAAAGGTCGCCTCGAGGGCCCTCGCGAAGGCCCGGGTGGCCGGATGATCCTGGGGCGTGAGCGTCGGCCGTCCGCCGCCCGTCGCAACCACCTCCACGCGGACGCCCGGCGGCGCGATCTCCATGACGTAGTCGCGCAGGAGCCCGAAGATTCGGGTTGGGTCCTGATTCGCCACCAGCCGGCAGGTGATCTTGGCGTGGGCCTGTCCGGGGATGATGGTCTTGCTTCCCTCACCCGAGAAGCCACCCCAGATGCCGTTGACGTCGAGTGTCGGCCGAGCTCCCACTCGCTCCATCGTCGTCCAGCCCGACTCGCCCACGAGCGCGGGGACGTCGAGCTCGGCGCGGAGCGCCTCTTCATCGAATGGGAGGGCGGCCATTGCCGCGCGTTCCGCATCGGACAGCGCAACGACGTCGTCGTAGAAGCCGGGGATGCGGATCCGGCCATCGGGGCCCTTGAGACCGGCGATGATCGACGCGAGCGCGTTGATCGGGTTCTCGATGGCGCCACCGAAGACGCCCGAGTGGACGTCCTGGACGGGGCCCCGGACGTGGACCTCCGCCCCGGCGAGGCCGCGCAGGCCCACCGTGATCGCGGGCAGGTTGCCGGCGAAAAAGCCCGAGTCCGCCACGAGCGCCACGTCGGCGGTGAGCCGCGCGGCGTTGGCGGTGAGCCACGGCTCCAGGTGGACAGAGCTCGACTCCTCCTCCCCTTCGAAGACGAAGCGAAGGTTGAGAGGGAGCGCGCCCCGGGTCGCGAGGATCGCCTCCACCGCGAACAGGGCGATGCAGACGTTCGACTTGTCGTCCGACGCGCCGCGGGCGAGGACCCGCCCGTCCCGGACGATCGGATCGAAGGGCGCGGCCTGCCACTCATCGAGCGGATCGACCGGCTGGACGTCGTAGTGGCCGTAAAGGAGCACGCTCGGCGCGCCGGCCGCGTGGAGCCAGTCCGCGTAGACGATCGGGTGGCCGCCCGTCTCGCTGACCTCGACATGCTGCATGCCCGCGGCCCGCAGCTCGGCAGCCAGCTGCTCGGCGGCCCGCCGGCAGTCCGGGGCGTGTTCGGGGATCCCGCTGATGCTGGGGATCCGCAGGAAATCCAGGTATCGCGCGAGGCGCCGCTCGGCGGTCGCGTCGAGGTGCGCCTCCAGGGTGGCGGCCGGCACGGGGTTCGTCATGGCAGGCTCCGGTGTGGGGGCGTTGCGTCCGGCGCGATGATCGGGGCCCGGTGCGATGGTGTCGCTTCAGGCCGGCTGTGGCGCGCCGGCCGGCGCGCCCGCCGATTCGAGCTTCGGCACGATGCCGTGAATCGGCTCCTTCGGGGGCAGGTCGCTGAAGAGCGCCTCGAACTCGACGGCGTCCAGCGTCTCCCGCTCGACGAGCTGCGCCGCGAGCGCGTCGAGCTTGTCGCGGTGACGGGTCAGCACGTCCTGGGCCCGGGCGTACGCGTTGTCGATGATCGTCCGGACCTCGTCGTCGATCTGCCGCGCGACGTCGTCCGAGTAGTTGCGCTGGTCGCCGATGCCGCGGCCCAGGAAGACCATCTCGTCGTGTTTGCCGAACGCGAGCGGACCCAGCTTCTCGCTCATCCCGAACTCGGTGACCATCCGGCGGGCAAGATCGCTGGCCTTCTCGATGTCGTTGGTGGCGCCTGTCGTGGTGTCGCCGAAGACCAGCCGCTCGGACGCGTTGCCGCCCAGCAGGCCGGCTATCTTGTCCTCGAACTCCGTCTTGCTCTGGAGATAGCGGTCCTCCGACGGGAGGGCCATGGTGTAGCCCAGCGCCATCCCGCGGCTGATGATCGTGACCTTGGAGACCGGGTCGCATTTCGGAAGGATCCGCTGGACCACGGCGTGGCCGCCCTCGTGGTACGCGATGATCAGCTTCTCGGCGTCCGAAATCACCCGGCTCTTGCGCTCCGGGCCGGCCACGATGCGCTCCAGCGCCTCCTGGAACTCGGGCATGCCGATGAGCTTCTTGTTCCGGCGTGCGGCGAGGATCGCGGCCTCGTTGACGAGGTTGGCGAGATCCGCCCCGGAGAAGCCCGGCGACTGCTTCGCGACGTCCTCGACCACGAACGCCTTGTCGAGCGGCTTGCCCTTCGAGTGCACGCGCAGGATCTCGACGCGGCCCTTCATGTCGGGGCGATCCAGGATCACCTGGCGGTCAAATCGGCCGGGCCGCAGCAGCGCCGGGTCCAGGACGTCGGGCCGGTTGGTGGCCGCGACCACGATGACGTTCGTGGCGGTATCGAAGCCGTCCATCTCGACGAGGATCTGGTTCAGGGTCTGCTCGCGCTCGTCGTGGGAGCCGCCGAGGCCGGCGCCGCGCTGGCGCCCGACGGCGTCGATCTCATCCACGAACACGATGCACGGCGCGTTCCGCTTGGCCTGGTCGAACAGGTCGCGAACGCGGCTGGCGCCGACGCCCACGAACATCTCCACGAACTCCGAGCCCGAGATGGAGAAGAACGGCACGCCGGCCTCCCCGGCCACGGCCCGGGCCATCAGCGTCTTGCCGGTTCCCGGCGGGCCGATCAGGAGCACGCCGCGCGGGATTCGCGCGCCGAGCGAGTTGAACTTCTCGGGGTACTTGAGGAACTCCACGACCTCCTGGAGCTCCATCTTCGCCTCGTCCACGCCGGCGACGTCGGCGAACGTGACGACCGTCTTGTTGCCCAGGAACATGCGGGCCCGGCTCTTGCCGAACGAGAGCGCCTGGTTGTTCGTGCCCTGGGCCTGCCGCATCATGAAGAAGAGGAAACCGCCGATCAGGAGGACGGGCAGCAGGGCGCCGACCAGGAGGTTGATCCACTGTCCGGCGTCCGACGCCTTCATCGCCGTGAACTCGATCTTGTTCGGGTCCTGCCCGCCGGCCTTCGCCGCGTCCACCGTCTCCTGGAGCGCGCTCGGGATGCCGAGCCCCGGCTGGATCGTGGTGTACCTGGACGCGGGGTTGCCCGCGGCCGTCACCGTCAGGGTCAGGTCCTGCTGGGTGACCTTCGTCACGAGACCGGCCCGAACGTCGGCGAGATAGACCGAATAGGGCTTGGCCGTGTCGTTCGTGGGCGAGCCGAGGAACGTGTAGAGCAGCGCCACCGTGCCCACCACCAGGACGAGGGTCACGATGCCGTTGCGAAAGAACTTGCCGTTCAACCTGGCCTCCGGGTCAGTCGCGCCGACGGCGCTCCGCCGACGTCAGGTCTGGAGTATAGCCGCCCACCTTGCGGACCCCTGTTCGGGGCCCTGGGCTTTCATCCCGACTGCAGGGTGTACGCAGGCGGCCGGCCGCCGGATGTAGCGCACAGGCGCTAGGATGCCGCGGTGAGCCACCGCCCGCGGAGACCCGATGCCCACCGCGCGTGACCTGGTCCGCCGATCCCCGGTGGCGCCGCTCGTCCGCCCGGTCGTGCGCGCGGCCCGGAGGGCCCGGGCGGGCGTCGCGCGCCGGCTCGTGGCCGCGGGCGTACGGATGGGTGCCGCCCCGGCGCTGCGCGACCGGCCGGAGGGCAGCTCGTGGCGGGGCCTCAAACGCGTCCACACGCCGGAGCGGCCGCCCTCCCCACTCCCCGATCCCCTGCCGGAGCCGCCCAACATCGAAGCGCCGATGGACGTCGTCCGGTCGGTCCTGCGGGCGGGCTCCCAGAACCGCTACGACGTGGCGCTCTTCGAGCAGCTCTGCCGGGAGTACGCCGATCGACCGCTCGTGCCGAACCCGCGCCGCTACGACCGCGACGCGATGGCCGAGTCTGCGCGGGGGCGGCTCAACGGCGTCCACCGCGCGATCAATCTGTCTGGGGCGAAGCTCCTCGAAGTCGGGTGTGGTGGCGGCTTCGAGCTCTGGTACGCCGCCCATGCGCTGGGAGCGGACGCCTGGGGCGTCGACGTTGCCGAGCGGCGCTCGTGGCCACACCTGCGCGGTGATCGCGTCCACCTGCTGCTCGCCGACCTATCGGCCGAGAACCCGTTCGAGCCGGACACGTTTGACCGAGCGATGTCCTTCACCGTATGGGAACACGTGGAGCACCCGTACGGACTGCTCGTCCAGACGCACCGGGTCCTCAAGCCGGGAGCGCTCTTCTGGATGAAGGCCAACCTCCACCGCGGCCCGCAGGCCTCCCACCTCTACCGTGACATCCCATTCCCCTTCCCCCACCTGCTCTTCTCCGACGAGGTGATCTCGGAAGGGCTCGCGAAGCGCGGCAAGTCGATAACCGGCGCCGCATGGGTGAACCGGCTGACGTGGGCGCAGTACGAGCAGTACTTCCGCGAGGTGGGGTTCCGGATGCGGGCACTCCGCTTCCGGGAGACGCCGCTCGACGAGGAGTTCTACCTTCGCTTCGAGGACCAGCTGGGACGCTATCCACGCTGGGAGCTGACAAAGGACTTCTTCGAGGTGGTCCTCGAGAAGCTGGACCCGCCAGCCGAGCCGCTCCCGCGCCGCCGCGCCCGCTGATCCCGGGGAGGCCGGCCCGGCCACGAATCGACGCGGCCGGCCCGGTGAGCCGGCCGCGGGATGCTGCGCTGCGGTGGTAGCTGGGACAGGACTCGAACCTGTGACCTAGCGATTATGAGCCGCTTGCTCTGCCAACTGAGCTACCCAGCCATGGACCGCCATTCTACCAGCGCGGTGCTCGGGCGCGGTCACCCTTCGAGCCGCCGGGCGGCCGGGAGCTCGCGCCATGGTTCAGGGTGCGAGGCTAGCTGTTGCCCGGGAAGACCAGGCTGAGGGCGTCGCGCCGGCCGGGCTCCGGCCAGCGCTCGGTGACCATCTTCTGCTGGGTAAAGAAGCGGATCCCGTCCTCGCCGCGCATGGCCAGGTCGCCGAGGGCGGAGTCCCTGGCACCCCCGAACGAGAGGTAGCCGGCCGGGACCGGGATCGGCACGTTGACCCCGATCATCGGGACGTCCACCTCGAGCTTGAAGCGCCGGGCCGCGCCGCCATCGGTCGTGAAGATCGCGGTCCCGTTGGCGTACTTGTGGGCGTTGATGAGGCCCAGAGCCTCGTCGTACGTCTTGGCGCGGACGATGCCAAGGACCGGCCCGAAGATCTCCTCGCGGTAGATCTCCATCTCCGGCGTCACGTGGTCGAAGAGGCTGACACCGAGGAAGAAACCGGCGGGGTTGGCGGGGTGGACGAACGGGCGGCCGTCGACGACGAGCTCGGCCCCCTCGGCCTCGCCCCTGTCGATCCAGCGGATGACCGAGGCGCGGTGCTCGGCGGAGTAGATGGGACCCATGTCCATGCCGGGCTCCATGCCGGGGCCGATCTTGAGGCCTGCGATGCGCTCCAGCATGAGCGGCCGCAGCTTCTCGGCAGTGTCGCCCACCGCGATGAGGAGCGTCTGGGCCATGCAGCGCTCGCCCGCCGAGCCGTACCCGGACGCCACCGCCGCGTCGGCGGTCAGCTCCATGTCGGCGTCGGGCAGGACGATCATCGCGTTCTTGGCGGAGGTATATGCCCCGACCCGTTTGCCGAGCTTCGTCCCGGTCTCGTACACGTAGCGGCCGACGGCCGTCGACCCGACGAACTGGATCGCCTTGACGTCGGGATGCTCCACGATTGCTGTCACGGCCTCGCGGCCGCCGTAGACGACGTTGAAGACGCCGTCGGGCAGGCCCGCTTCTTTCCACAGCTCGGCCTGGAGCTGGGTCGCGCCGGGGGTGTGGGACGAGGGTTTCAACACCAGGGTGTTGCCGCAGGCGATGGCGATCGGGTAGATCCACATCGGGACCATCGCCGGAAAGTTGAAGGGGGTGATCGCCGCGGTGACGCCGAGCGGCCCGCGGAGCGTGAAGGCGTCCACCTTGGTGGAGACGTTCGGCGTGTTCAGCCCCGCGAGGTGGACCGGGAGGCCGCAGGCGAACTCGACCGTCTCGATGCCGCGCGTCACCTCGCCCAGCGCGTCGGGGAAGGTCTTGCCGTGGTCGCGGGTGATAAGGGCGGCCATCTCCTCGCGGTGCCGCCAGAGCTGCTCGCGGAAGGCGAAGAAGACCTGGCTGCGGGCGATCAGCGGCGTGTCACGCCAGGCCGGGAAGGCGGCCTTGGCGGCGGCGACGGCCCGGTCGACCTCGGCCGCGCCTCCGCGCGGGACGCGCCCGATAACCTGGCCCGTGGCGGGGTTGTAGATCGGGCCGGTTTGCTCCGGCGGGACCTCGACCGGGCGGCCGTCGATCCAGTGGGACAGGATGGGCAGCGTCGCGGGCTGCACGAGCTCGGTGGTCACGTCATGCGCCTCCTTGGGGCTGCGGTCGATGGGGGTCAGGCGATCCGGATGTCGGGGTCGGGCAGGACCCGGTCACGGATCGCGCCCATGAGGTCGTGGTAGGACTTGACGAAGGCGCGCAGGGTTCGCGCGCTTGCCCCGTAGCCCTCGAACTCGTCCGGGGTCATCCCGTCCGGCTCGTAGGCGCGCCGGAAGTCGGGGATCCGGTCGTAGAGGTCGACGATGAGGGCGGGGTCCACTGGCTCGTCCATCCGCGGCTGCGGCGCGATCCCGCTTGCGTTGAAGCGGACCTGCCAAGTGTAGGGGAGCGTCAGGCTGACGTCCCCGCCGACCAGCTCGGTCCAGTGGAGGCGGTGACGGTAGGCCGCCGCGAGCAGGCGGGCGCGATAGCCGCGCTCGCGGAAGATCGCGTAGGCCCGCTTGAACGCGGCGACGCCGGCCCAGTTGGGCGCGTCGGGGTGGACAGCGAGATTGTCCCGCTCCACGAGGACCTTCATCCAGTCGTCCAGCCGCCCGATCATGATCGTGACGACCGGCGCCATCGACGCGATGGGGTGCCCGGCCGCGGCGCGCCGGTCCAGGCCGCGCTCGACGGCATCGGCGATGGCGATCGCCTGGGGCACCGTGAAGCTGACCGTGCCGTTGATGTTGACGCCGCGGAAGGTCGCCTCCTCGATGGCCATGAGGCCCGACGCGGTGGCGGGGAACTTGACCTGGATGTTCGGGGCCAACCCCGCGAAGCGGACCGCCTGCTCCACCATCCGGGCCGGATCGCGGTGGTTAGCCGGGTTCGTCTGGACCGAGAGCCTGCCGTGACGGCCGCCCGCACGCTCGAAGACAGGAGCGAGGATGCCGGCGCCCCGAACGGCCATCTCCTCGATGATCGCCCAGGTCAGCTCCACCTCGCTCCAGGTCGGGTTCGCGGCCGCGAGCTCGTGCACCCGCGGGACCCAGTGGGCCTTCTCCTTCTTCATGACGTCCAGAACGATGCTCGGGTTGGAGGTCGCCCCGGTCGCGCCGCGATCGATGGCGTAGGTGAGCTCATCAACGGCGCAGGAGTCGTTCCAGTACTGCGTCGGCGTCGCCTGCGTCATCCGCAGGAGCGGGCTGTCGAGCGCCGTGGTCGTCATCGTGAAGTCTCCTTGCGCGCCGCGGCCTGCGGCGCCGCCGGGTCCCAGTCCATCAGCTAGGCGTGATCCGGGTCCGCGCTGAAGTGCCAGGCTCGGTTGGGGCCGGCAATCCGGCCATGATGTTCAGGTAGTAGCAGTCGTGGCCGGTTGGGGCGCCGACCAGGTGGTAGCCGAAGGGGACCAGGACGACGTCGCCGTCGCCCGGGGCCATGACCTCGTCAAGGGAGCGATCGGGCGTGTAGACGCGCTGGAACGCGAATCGCCGGCGCTGACCGACAGCCGCACGTCGTCGAGGGCCACGACCCCCGGGAATCGCTGGGTGATCCCGGACATCCGGCGAAGCACAGTGCCCGAGCCGGCCGCCGTCGTCATGAAGCGCTTTACCCAGCCAGCTCTCGCAGGATCAGGTCCACCACGGCCCGGCTCATCGCCGCGCTCTCGGAGGGCGGTCGCCAGGTGGTGTCCTGCTCAACCATGACCCAGCCGGCGTAGTCCATGCCATCGAGGGTGCGCAGGATGCCACGAACGTCGAGGAGGCCGGTTCCGGACTCGCAGAAGACGCGGTTCCGGAGGCCTGCCAGGAAGCCGTCCACCTCGCCCGTGGCCATGGCGGCCTTGACCGTCGGGTCCACGTCCTTGAGGTGCACGTGCTTCACGCGGTCGCCGTACCGGGCCAGCGTGGCGACCGGGTCGCCGCCGCCCAGAAGGTAGTGCCCGACGTCCAGGCACGAGCCGACGACCGCCGGGTCGCTCATCGAGAAAAGCATGTCCACCTCCGCGGGTGTCTCGACGTACGTCCCGACGTGGTTGTGAAACGCGAGCGGGTGGCCCAGGTCGGCGGCCTCGCGGCCGAGCGTCTCCAGGAGGTCAGCCAGCCGGCGGAACCCCGCGTCGGTCATCCTCGGGACGTCCGGGCCGTCGGCGCGGCCGCCCCACGGGATGCGGTCCGGGCCCACGGGGAGCGCCGTGACCAGCGTGTCGCCGTGAGCGGCGTGCAGCTCGGCCAGCTTCGCCCGGCCGACCTCCAGGGCGCCCGGCACCGGGCCGTCCTGCTTGCATTCGATGCAGGCGTAGACCTCGGCGATGCGCAGGGCGCGCGTCGCGAGGGCCTCGTCGAGGGCCGCTCCGCGCGGGAACGACCCGGCGAGCTGGGTCCCCTCGTATCCGAGACGCGAGATCTCGTCGAGAATCTGGAGCGGCTCGATCGGCGGCGTGAGCTCCGGAAGGTCGTCATTCGCCCACAGGATGTGGACGATCCCGATCTGCGCGCGAGGGATTGCGCGGCGACGGGCGATCGCGGGCTCGATGGTGCGTGCGCTTGTCATCGGTGCTGCTCCTCTGCTCGGCCAGCGAGCTGGCTCGCGTGTTGCTCGGGATGGAACTCGAGAACCGGGGCATCCCACCACCCGGTCTCGTCGAGGGCGTGCTCTGCCTCTCGGCCCACGTTCACCGCGACCAGGGAGGGCCCGCCGTGGGCGAGAGCCCGCTCGACAACGGGGCGAACCGCATCCGGGTGGTCCAGGTACTCGACCAGGATCTGGGTGCCCGTCAGCCGGCGCATCCCGGCCGCATCCGAACCCATCGTCGCCTCCACGCCGGTCGCCCTCGCCGGGCGCGGCCCCGCCGACTCGACCGGCCCCCGCGATCCGCGGGCCCACCGCTCGAACCGCCGGCCATCCTGCTTCCGCGCCCCCGCAACGGGTTCCGACGCGAACGGTGTAATCGCTTGCACGGAATCCTGCGCGTCTCCAGGGTCGCCGTCAAGCCGGGCTTCCGCGGCGGAACTCGCGCGCGGGTTCATGCGGCATGTGCCCTGGGCTGGGGACGCGCTAACGCCCGGCGGCGGTCACTCGCCGGCGGCGGTCCCGGACCCGAACAGGACGACGAGCCAGCCCTCCAGCGGGGTCTGCTCTTGCTTCGCCGTGCCCAGGCGACGGACGGCAGAACCGGGGGCGTCGGCCGGCAAGGGCGAGGCGCCGGGCGCCACGACGAAGGGCCGCTCGAACTTCGAACCCAGCCCGTAGGCGCGCGCCTGCTGGAGGATCCAGCGCTGCGTCTGGACGAGGTCCAGCTCGTCGCGGAGCGCCGCCACGTGGGCGACCAGCGCCTCGTTCGTCGCCTGCTCCTGGACCGCGCGCTCGGCGGCACGCGCGGCCTCGGACGCCTGGCCGGCGAAGCTGATGACGATCCAGATCGTGACGAGCACCGTCGCCGTCCAGCCGACGCGACGACGAGAGAGCCCCGCGATCCCGAGCCCGGCCAGCGATACGGGCGAAGGACCGGCACCCGGCGACGATGCTGGCCGCACCTGGTCCACGGACTCGGGGACGGCCACGCTCGACGGCGGCTTGGGTGACATGGCCGGATGCTAGCTGCGCGCAGCTAGCGTGTCAACCTGCGCAGCGTGCCGGACAAGCTGGCACGGATCACGTGGACGATCCACCGGGCGCCCGGATCCGGGTGCTAGACTGCCGCCATACCGCTCATCTGTTCGAATACAACGGGAGGCGCCACGATGCGCACGTACGCACCCGGTCCCGCGGACGCCGTGCTGGCACGGCTGCTCGAGGAGCCGTCGCTGGCCCGCGGCGTCATCCACCACGCCCTCGTGCCGGCTCGGGACGCGGAGACGGTCCCGCTTCCGGCCTGGGTGGATCCGCGAATCCGGGACGCTCTTGCGCAGCAGGGCATCGCCGCCCTCTACACCCACCAGGCGGAAGCGCTCGCCGCCGTGCGAGCCGGACGCGACGTGTGCGTGGTGACGCCCACCGCGTCCGGGAAGAGCCTCTGCTACGAGCTGCCGGTCCTCCAGGCGCTCGCCGAGGACCCGTCGGCGCGGGC
>Ga0209777_10007305_pt1 | contig 12284 bp, 11 predicted proteins | sample FrelakmetHBP12HB_FD_187147 | JGI IMG/M metagenome (GOLD analysis project Ga0209777, IMG submission 187147) | Freshwater lake sediment microbial communities from the University of Notre Dame, USA, for methane emissions studies -HBP12 HB (SPAdes)... | ecosystem: Environmental > Aquatic >... | reverse complement strand
GAAGTCGAAAGTATCTCACCAGATCTTGAGTTTTACCCATATTCTGCGATACCACTTCCCCCTAACTCTAGCTTGGTCGAGGATTGTTTGAATCAGCGCGGACCAGAGATTATCTTCTTGATCATACTTCCAAGCGTTGAACCAGATAGGGTAAATGTCCTGCTTCCCCAATAACTCATCTATCATTTTGAGGAAACTGGTCTTACCGCTTCCCCACTCGCCATACACGCCAATATAGAAATTTATCCTCCCTTCGGGTCGATTCGATCAAGCCTTCCTTTTCCAGCTGACGTAGATGTACGTAGGTTTCATTCAAAGCAAGTACCCGATCAAAATCGGGCAAATCATCTCCGAAAATATCCCTTGATACCTCACAAACCGTCTTCGAATCTTCCTTCAAAGAATGCAATGCCAAATTCTTTCTCTGGACGTGGTGTTCTTTGATTTCTTTTACCCTCCCACGGAGGTCCTCAAAACGCAACCCATGCCCAGGGTAGACCGCCTTCACGGGTAGGAATTCGATCCTCTCCAAAGAATGGATGTAACTCTCCAGGGGAAGAAAAGAGGGAAGGGAAAAGTCGGGACTGAGGTTGGGAGTGATATGGGGCAGAATATTGTCTCCCGCGATCAGAATCTTTTCCTCAGGCAGGATAAAACAGACATGGCCTCGGGTGTGACCGGGAGTGAAGAGAACCCGAAGGTTGCGTTTTCCGACTTTGAGGATCTCGTTTTCGACCAAAAAATTCTCCGTGGTGAACGGGCGAGTGAGAGCATTGAAGGCATCGATGAAACGTTCATAGGCCTGGATGGAAGCTTCCTCCAGCCCATGACTGCGATAAAAACTCCTGATGAGACCAATCCGGCGATGTTTTTCCAGGCACAGGCGGAGAGTGGCAAAATCGATTTCCGACATATGGATCACCGCCCCGGACATTTCTTTGATCCGCCCGGCAAAACCGCAATGATCGACGTGAAAATGGGTTAGGAAGATCCGGTCGATGTCGTAGATCGATTTTCCGATCTGGCCCAGGCAGTTCTGGAGAGTCGAAGAAGTGCTTGGCAAATCGGGGCCCGTATCAAACAGGGTCAGACGATTTTCCAGAAGGGCGGCAAAGATATGGACGTATTTGAGGCGGAAAGACAGCGGAATCCTTATTTGGTAAAGACCGTCAGCGATTTCTTCCAAGATATTTTCCAAATGGCGCCTTCTCTAATCCTCCCAGGGCACACTCTCTAGAACCCATGGGCCTAGGCTTTACCCTTTCGGTCGCTCCATCCTTTCGGCCGGGGAACTCAAGGCGGATGGAAAGATCCCAACCAATCAGGATTTATTTTCGGCTTTGATCAGTTCTCCTCCATCAATAACCAGGATGTGACCGGTTATGAAGGAGGATGCCTCGGAAGCGAGCAGCAACGCAGCGGCCTCAATGTCTTGGACCATCCTGATCCTGCCAAGGGGACAGCTTCTCAAAAACCCTTCCCAGGCTGGGCTCTCCCAGAACCTCCGGCTGAATTCGGTCTTGATGAACCCCGGGGCCAGGGCATTGACCCGGATGCCGCAGGGTCCCCACTCGGCCGCAAGGCATTGGGTCAGGTGGATGAGGGCCCCCTTGGAAATATTGTATGCGGGAGCGGAGATCGAGGTCTTGAATCCTGCTACCGAAGACACATTAAGGATGGTCCCGCCGTGGTCCCTCATCCAGGCCTGATACACCAATTGAGAGAGGATCAGAGGCGCTTTAACATTCACCTCAAAAATTTTATCCCATACGGATTCGGGTATGCCCCCCAGGGAAGTGATCATCGGATTGGCTCCCGCGTTGTTTACCAGGATATCAATCCTCCCCGCCCAGTCCATCGCCGCTTGAACCATTTTCTTCCGGTCTTCTCCGGAGGAAACATTAGCGGCTACGGCCAGCACCTTGCCTCCCCGACTTCGGATCCTTTCCCCTGCTTCCTCGATGGCTTTTGGCTTGCGGCTGCAGGCCACGATCTTCGCCCCCGCCCTGGCATAAACGGAAGCGATGCCCTCCCCGATCGCCCGGCTGGCGCCAGCAATCAGGGCCACTTTCCCCCGGAGCGAAAACTTCCCCTCGAATTCGTCCATCATATTCTGTTCTCCGTTAAGGGCCGGGTCAGGAATTCAATTCGGGGCCCTTTCTCTATCCTTTTAATTCATTCATCAGTGCCTTCAGGTTGCGCGCTTTATCCAAATGGTACACCAACTCGGTAATTCTATTCATTTGATCTTTACTCCAAAAGTCCGAGGCGAGGTCCTGAAATTTTATTTTGACCTTTTCAAAGGAGGGGGTCAGTTCCTCTTCACCTCCTTCCAGGCGGTGCTTCTTCCCGTTCTTGAGAGTCACTTCCATCAGAGTCGTCTTTCGATCCTTTTCTCCCACCAACTTCACCTTCCCGGTCCATTCGGCAATTTCGGGGTCCCCGTAATGACAGTCGTAGAAGGAAGGGGAAAAGACGGGCCTCCCCAAAAATGCGGCTGCATTGCAGAACTGCGCGCTCATGATCGCTTGCACCCGGCTCCTGAATGGACCTGGGTAATTCACCCCCGGATAGTTGAGGGCGTAAATGGGCCCGGTTTCCGTGATGGAATCAATGTCCCTGCCGTCTATTCCATATTGGTCCCGCAATTTTAAGGCTAAATAGACAGGAATCTGGTTTTCTGCGCAGACGGGGTAGGGTTTGTACTTGGCCTCCAGGATCATAAATCTTTGGCCCAGATCCGCGATTCCGGCTTCCAGCCCCTCATTGGTTCCGGCAAAGGCCTGGTAAAAACCGGCTTTCCCCTCGAGTGCTGTTTCTGCGGCTCTGGCCCCGGCCCGAGCCAGAAGGGCCGCTCCGATTCCGCTTCGGGTGGCTAAACCCGCGTGGAATTTGGCTTCCATCGTTCCGGCGATCCAGCATTCCGTCAATCCGCACGAGGTATTCGCCGCATACCCCAAAGCGCTGGTCATCTGGTCCTCATCCAGGTTCATTATCTTCCCGGCGGCAGCGGCCGCGCCAAAGGGGCCGAAGATGGAGAGCCCTCGGAATCTGGGGGTGATCGTCTCTTTAGCCAGGGAGATTCTGGCCATGATGTCGTACCCGGCGACGATAGCGGTTAGGACGTCGGGTCCGGACCTCCCCTCTTCTTCGGCCAAAGCGAGAGCTGTGGCAATAATGGGACCGCCAGGATGGGCATGCATTAAAGTGTCGGTTCCGCCGATGCTGTCGATTAATATCGCATTGAGGAACGCAGCATCCATGGCCGGAAGGTTAAGATTATGGAAAAGGACCGTTGCTTTGCCCTTGCTGTTTTTCACCAGCTCCAACCCGATCGGATAGTATGGGGAGTTGCGGCCGGCGGCGGCAATGGCCAGCGCATCGAGCAAGCGATCTTTGGCTCTCTCTACGACGGAATGAGGCATTTCATCCCATGAAAGGCCGCGGATAAACCTCGCCATCTTTCTGCTTAAACCTTGCGTATTCATTTTTCCCTCTCAAGCTTTGATTTTAAGGAATCCTCAAAACATAGGGTTTAATGCTCCCTTCCCAAACTCCAAAGTGGTTTTTCCAAATTTGTTCTCTTTGGGAAACCCCGGTTTTTAAAGAAGAGGGCGATCTGTATTCCCTAAATTTGGCAGGGTTTAAATTTGTAAGCCAGGATTTCATTTCCCGCTTCGTCCTCCTGTAATTTTTCGATTACCATTTCTACATCCATCCCTATCTTGAGGTCTTCAGCATTGCACCCTGTAAATAGGGTTTCAATGCGCACACCCTCAGGAAGTTCGACAAACCCGATCGCATACGGAACATCGCCTTTATAGTACTCCGGCGGCCTTTGCATCACCACACTATAACTATAAATCTTACCTTTTGAACTCAATGTAATATCATCTAGATTTGTCGATTGACAATTGGAACAGATGCTCAAGTCCTTTTTGGGGAAGAAGACTTCCCCGCACTTATTGCATCGGCTTCCAATCAGCTGGGGCTTTTCATCACGAGCAGCGGGCGTTGTCCATAACCCTTCTCTCACAGGTATCTTCTTCTTGCCATCGTTCATTTTGTCCTCTTCGGATAGAGATCTGGAAGTTTGAATTACCTTTCTAATATGGCAATGCTGCTGTTGGGGCCAGCGCCCATTGCATGGGCGAGGCCGATTTTGGCACCCGGCACCTGTCTGGCCCCCGCCTCTCCCCGGATCTGCCTGTAAATTTCGACGATCTGGGCCAAAGCGGTAGCGCCCAAAGGATGACCCCGGGACATCAGCCCTCCATCGGTATTGACCGGAAGCTTGCCGCTCAGGTCGAAATATCCCTCCCGCAGCAAGCGCGGAGCTTCGCCCTTCTCGCAGAAGCCCATTTTCTCCAGATCCCACAGCTCACCCGGAGCCATCGTGTCGTAAGCCTGGACCACATCCATGTCCTTGGGCCCGTATCCGGACATCTCCCAGGCCTGCTTCATCGATACATCTATGGTGTGCGGGGTATGAATCTTTACACTCCCTCCGCCATGTACATGTCCGTAGGTGCCGCTCGTCAGAATAGAAGCAGCTACCGTCACCGTGTGGGTCTTGGACTTTAACTTACCCCGGCTGCAGAGGATTACGGCTATCCCTCCATCGGCCAGGGGACAGGCATGAAGGAGTCGAAGGGGTTTCGCTACCATCCGCGAAGCGAGAACCTCTTCCAGAGTAACCGGCTTCTGAAAACGGGCGTTGGGGTTCAGGGTCCCATTCTGCCGATTCTTCACCGTCACCCTGGCAAAATCCTCCTCCGTCGCACCCGTTTCCTGCATGTACCTCACGGTAGCCATGGCATAGGCAGCGGGCTGGACATTAAACCCCATCTTTCTCTGCCATTCTGGCCAGGAAGTGCTTTTAATAAATCCCCGGGGCGAAGTTTCGAACCCAACCGCAATCACCACATCATAAAGCTCAGCGGCAATCGCTTGGTAAGCCAGGCGAAAGGCGGAGGAACCACTCGAGCAGGCATTTTCAATGTTTACAATGGGAATCCCGGTCATGCCGATTTTTTCAATCGTCTGATGCCCAGCGGCTGTTCCACAATAAACACTTGCACAAAATGCTTCCTGGATATCTTTCCACTCCATACCAGCATCTTTCAGGGCACGCAGAATAGCCTCGCTTCCCAAATCATAAAATTCCTTCAAGGGGCGACCCTTTTGGCCATCATATATATCAAATTTTGTTATTCCAACTCCGGCGACAAAGACTTCTCTCATTTTTTTCATCTACTTCAGCCTCTCTATACGCGGTTTGGTTTTCAAGAGCGCTACAGCCTCCAGGGTTACTTTCCTCCCCCCCACTTCTCAAGCGCGGGAGAGGGGGGAAAAGCGCTATTTCTGCTGAGATTTGTGTAGGCCCAAGTCTCGGATCATCTTTTCCATATCTTTATACTCGACTTCCACCAACCTCTTAAATTCCTCGGCGCTGCGATAGACTATCGGAACGTAAATTCGGTCCATCATTTTTATAACCTCGGGGTCGTCCAGGGCTTTCTTGAAGGCCGGGACCAGCTTATCCATAATCGCCTTCGGGGTCCCTTTGGGAGCAGCCAGGGCCAGCCATGAAACCACGTCAAAGTCGTAGCCCAACTCCCGAACCGTGGGGACATCGGGTACCCATTTCCACCGCGTATCGCTCAGGGACGCTAAGAGCCGAAGTTGTCCGGATTTGATCGCCGGAACCACGGCCGCCGGGGTCTGTGAGACCACCTCCACATGCCCCCCCAAACAGGCCGATACGGCAGCCGGGACTTCTTTGAAGACCACCACGTCCCATTTTAAGTCTTCCCTCTTGGCCAACTGAACCATCCCAAAATGGGTGGGTGTGGCCAAACCGACCGTGCTGTACTTGATCTTGCCGGGATTGGCCTTGGCGTGCTTGACCAGGTCTTTTAGGGTTTTGATCGGTGAGTCGGACCTAACGCAGGGGCCGTACATGTATTTTCCGAACCCCAGGATGAAGTCAAAGCTGTTAAGGGGGTCATAGGAGATATTGTACATGTGCGGCGCCATGGTTAACGGCCCAAAGGTCACCATGCCGAGGTTGTAACCATCCGGGCGGGCGGCGGCGAGCATGCCTGCAGCCAGGCTCCCGGAAGCACCAGGCTTGTTCACCACCACAATAGGCTGGCCGAGGGTCATCTGCGCATGGTTGGTCATGGCCCGAAGGCTGGAGTCCGCAGTTCCCCCGGCGTAGGGACAGATCATGGTGATGGGTCTTTCTGGATATTCCGCCCGGGCGGGTGCAAAAATTCCCAGCCCAAGGACTGTGATGAATAGGGAGATGAAAAAGATTTTTCCCAAGTTCTTCATTTTTCTATCCCCCTGTTTTTTTCGTGCCCAGGGTCATGAATCCCGTGGGTGCAGATCTTTCGCCATTCCAAAGGAGTGCCCGTTTATCATTCTTTTTCATAAAATTCACCCCCCCTTGTTATTGCTTGCCTCCACAATGATAAAGTCTCACATCCTCTTGAAACCAAAGGTTCGTTCGTCGCTCTTGGCCGAAAGATGGCCGTTTAGATCCTGGCCTGCGCCTTTGGCGTCCTGAAAACAGCGAAGGGATTTGCAGCCTCATCCCTCAGTCTGGTAAGGTCTTTTGCAAATAGTCCACCACGTCATCCACTCTGGTTCCTGGCAGAAAGATCTTGTGCACCCCAATTTTGCGCAGTTCGGGGATATCGTTTTTGGCAATGATTCCTCCGCCGAAGATGAGGATATCTTTGACCCCTTTTTGTTCAAGCAGCTTCACGATCTTCGGGAAGGCGGTCATGTGGGCTCCGGAAAGGCTGCTGATGCCGATCGCATCCACGTCTTCCTGGATGGCGATGGAAACCACCGCTTCCGGGGTTTGCCGGATTCCCGTATAGATGACTTCCATGCCGGCGTCCCTCAGCCCCGCAGCAATGACCTTGGCCCCCCGATCGTGACCATCCAACCCGACTTTCGCAACCAGTACCCGTCTTTTTTTCATGTTTTTTCCAATCCTGATTATTTTTGTTTTTCTCGATCCCATGTATTGGGGGTAGTTCCCCGCTCTTTCAATTTATATTTTTCGATTCGCAGGCTGGGGGTTTTGGGAAGAGAGTCCATCAATTCGACATAGCGGGGGACCATGAAGCGGGCCATCTGCTCCCGGCAGTACCCGATCAGTTCGGCAGGGGTCAAACCCAACCCCGGTTTTAGAGCCACTGCCACCATGATCTCTTCTTCGGACAACTCGGAGGGGACCCCATAGGCCGCGCATTCCAGCACGGCCGGGTGCGCATTGATGACTTTTTCCACCTCCTGGGCCGATACATTCTCCCCGCGCCTGCGGATGGCATCTTTCTTTCGGCCATGGAAGAAGAAATATCCATCCTGATCCACAGAAGCCAAGTCCCCGGAATGGAACCATCCCTCTTTCATCTTCTCCTCGGTGGCCTCGGGTTCCTTATAATATTCCACCCATTTCTCATCGGGGTCCTTGGGACGGATGATCAGCTCTCCGACCTTATTGGGTGGGAGTTCCTTGCCGTCATCGTCTACCACCCTAGCCTCGTTATAATAAGGCGGCCTCCCGAAGGAGCCGATCTTTCTTCTCCCCGGCTGGTTCTGGACCGAACCGCCTTCTGTCGTTCCGTAAGACTCGACGATTTCCAGATGGAAGCGCCTTTCGAAATCCAGTAGGATCTCCGCGGGAGCGCCGGCCCCCCGCGCAAACCGGACATGATGATTGGCGTCCTGATCGGTCACCGGCTGTTTATAAAGAATGGAGAGCATTGCCCCGATGTAATTGAAAGTAGTGGCCTTATGCTTCCGAATATCATTCCAGAACTCACTGGCCGAGAACCGTTTGCCCAGGGCCAGTTTGGCGTTGGCCAGCATGGAAGGCAGGGTACTCAAATTCTGGGCGTTGCCATGATAAAGGGGAAGGGGCGTATAGAATACATCGTCAGAGGTATACCCGAAGACTCGGATGGCCCTCAGCGCCCGCAGAAGCACGTACTCATGCCAGCGGACCACTCCTTTGGAACGCCCCGTAGTGCCGGAGGTGTACATGATCTGGAAGGGATCATTCGGAGACAGCGCAGGAGGATCAAAATGGGCCGGGCCGCTGAAAAATTCCCTCAGGGCCACCGCGCCATTGGGCAGATCGGAGACCTCGTCGCCACTGACAACGGAAAAATCCAATGGGCGAAGGCCGGAGAGGACTTCCTGCAGTTGAGACCAGTATTCCTGATGCAGGATCATTCCCCGTGTTTCCGAGTGTTGTAAGATGAAGGACAGCAACTCCCCCTTCCATTCGATGTTATAGGGGACCATCACCCCGCCCATCTTGGCGATTCCAAACCAGAGGAAGAGGAACTCCGGACAATTTGACATCAGGACGCCGACTTTGTCGCCCTTTTTGACGCCGAGGGAAACCAAGGCCCTGGCCGCCTGATTGGCCTTCTCCTCAAATTCGTCGTAGCTAAATGACTGATCCTGGTAAAGAAGGTATACTTTTCCCTGATTTCGTTGAGCCTTCTCCCTCAGTAGGTTTCCAAGGGTCCACTGGGATCGGGGTAAGCGAATGAGGTCTGCCCCCCAAACCCCTTCTTCCTCCAACATGAACCACCTCCCTTCCGTTTAGGCCCCGCTTATCCCCTTTTTGAAAAGGGGGTAAGGTAAGGTGAATTTTTTGTTCGCGGGCGCCTAGGCTGCCCCCCTCATTTTCCGGTGATGGTTTGGAAAAAGGGGGCTAAACTCCCATGGTTTTCCAAGTCCTGCAAGAAACGGTAAAGATCCGATATCCGACTTTCATCCAGGATTCCGCTCAACCCCCTTTTGAATTTTTGACCCACCATCTCTGCGGAAAGAGGGTTTTCAGGCTCCCCAAGCGGGAACTTGACCTTCCGGCTTACCGACTTTCCCCCTTTTGTCTTCACCGAGACTTCAGCCCCTCTCTGAGCAGGGTAATTCCGGTCCAGCTCCGGGTCGACTTCGGTCCGGGTCTTCGAGCGGAGCTCTTTGATTCCCTCATCTCTCAGTAATTCTTGAGTGATCTGGTTTTCGGAAACCTCTCCTTCCTGAAGAGCTGCGGCGATCAGGAAGGGGCTGTTGAAACGGGCATCAAAGGCGCTTCTCACTTCCTCCCTCTCCATGGCGTGGGCCACGGAGGTGATATGGACGGAGATCTCTTCCACCTCTTCCGGCCGGATCCCTTCTTCGTTCCGGAGATAAAGAGCCGCATCGATGCAGGGATGTATGAGGCGGCAGCCCCCGTGAATCTTCAGATAACCCTGGGAAAGAAGAAAGGTGGAACCGAGGTCTTCCAGGTTCAGAGTTTCGACCCCGCCATAAGCTTTTAGATACCCTTCCTCCAGGGCCCGCTCGGGACCCGGCATCCCGTCGCGGGCCAGCAAGGCCGCTTCGAACCCGCCCTTCACGCCCCGGGCGATTTGATAACATTTGGAGGGATAGGCATCAAAGGCCACGACCAGGCCGCTGGAAGAAAGGCAGGCAAGCCCCAAAGCTGACCGAAGAGCGATGGGATCGAGTTGCAAAAGCTTGCCTACGGCCGTTGCCGACCCAAGCGGCGCCAGGATGGAGCTGGGCTGGAACCCCTTTTTCAGGTCATGGGGATAGAGGGCGTAGCCGATTCGCAGGTAAACCTCATAAGCCAGCACAACAGCGGCAATGAGATCCGAACCCGATGCTCCCGCCATCTGGGCTGCCGCCAGGGCGGGCGGAATGATGCCTGAAGAAGGGTGGGCCCCGGCAAATCTGCTCCCATCTTCCATGCCGGAAGAGTTAGCCGTAAAAGTATTACAAGCGGCGGCCTGAGACGGAGGGGCCGGCAGCCCATAAAACAATGTGATGGCCTCTTGCGCGGACGGAGTTTTATCAAAACTAAGCAGGGGGTTTGCGACCCCCGAGCGCATCCCAAACCCTATGGCCGAGAGAAGGTCGATAATCCGGATTTTGGCCTGCTCCCGCACCGAGGAGGGGATCTGGGCAAATGAAGTTTCCTGGACGAAGGATGACAGCCGATCCAAATGATTCATGGTCAAAGGGGACCTTTCTTTTTATGGGCTGAAGGTCTTATTTGAAAAGGGATAAAGGTTCTTTGAACTCCCCGTAAACTTCCCGGAGCACCCCGCAGATCTCTCCGGTGGTGGCGTAGGCCTTAACGGCTTCGATGAGTGAGGGAACAAGGTTTTCATCCTTCTCGGCAGCGATGCGCACTCCTTTTAGGGTTTTTTGAACGGCCCGCTGATCCCGTTCCCGCTTCACTTGCTTTACGCTTTCCACCTGATCCCTTTCCACCGACGGGGGTACCTGAAAGCTGGGCATCTCGATCTCTTCCCCGGTCTGATACCGGTTTACCCCTACGATGACCTGTTCGCCCCGATCAATCTCGCGCTGGGTTTCGGAGGCCGATTGCATGATATTCTTCTGGAAGGAGCCTTCCTGAATGGCCCGAATCGCTCCCCCCTTTTTCTCCACCTCCTCCAAGACAGCCCAAACATCTTTTTCGATGGCCGCGGTCAGATGCTCTAAGAAATACGACCCTCCCAGGGGATCCGCGAGACTGGCCGCTCCGCTTTCATGGGCGATGATCTGCTGGGTACGCAGGGCAATGGTGACGGCCTCCTCGGAAGGGAGGGAAAGAGCTTCGTCGTACGAAGAGGTGGCCAGATATTGGACGCCCCCCAAAACAGCGGCCAGCGCCTGGAGGGCCACCCGGGCAATATTATTCAAAGGTTGCTGGGCGGTCAGCACGACCCCGGCCGTATAGGCGCTGATGTGGAGCTTCTGGGATTCGGCGTGATCCGAGTGATAACGGTTTTTCACCAGCATCGCCCAAACCTTTCTTGCCGCACGGAACTTGGCGATCTCCTCGAAGAAATCTTTGTGGATTAAAAAATGGAAGGTCAGTGTGGGCGCGAAGCTCTCCAGTTTCAAACCTCTCCCCAGGGCCTCATCGACATAAGCAATGGCATCGGCAAAGGCAAAACCCAGCTCGTGCTTTACCTTCCCACCCGCATGCCGCATATGGCTGCCGCAGACAGTCAGGGGGAGCCAGTGCGGGACATGACGGGCGCAGTACTCCAGGGTATCGATGACCAGTTTGACCGACGGCTGGGGAGGGAAGATATAAGTTCCCCGGGCGACAAATTCTTTGAGGACATCATTTTGCAGCCGCACATGATAGCTGGAGGGGGCATATCCCCTCTTTTCCCCAAGGGCAAGGAACCAGGCCAGGGCAATGGGGCCGATGGCATTGGCCGTGGTGCGGATGACCCCGACCCGATCTAAAGGGATATCCTGCAATAGGATTTCCACGTCCCGCAGCGAAGAGATGGCCACCCCTGTTTTCCCGACCTCTCCTTCCGCTTGCGGGTGGTCTGAATCCAGGCCGAGCTGGGTCGGCAGGTCAAGCGCAATTCCTATGCCCGACTGCCCCTTGCTGATCAAATATTTAAAGCGCTCATTGGATTCCCTGGCTGTCCCAAATCCACCATACTGGCTAATATGCCAGAGTTTCTCCCGGTACATCTCCTTGGAAATTCCACGGGTAAAAGGGAAATTCCCGGGAAGGCCCAATTCCCTTTCCGGATTCATGTCCTTCAGGTTTTCGGCGGTATAAACGCTGCCCAGGGGATATCCGGAGAGGGTCCGAAATTCTTTAGCGCCTTGAGTCTCCTTTTGTTGCCCGCTCTGCTTGTTTTCTCGGCTAGATTTTATGGCCATATCTTTCTCCTCCTTAATGGATCATCCAGCCATGCCTGTCTTATAAGCCCAACCCGTTTGCCTGGATGAAACTTATCAATCTAAGGAATCTTGAAGCTAATTTCGTCAAGTGAATCCCCCGGCTCTCTTTATATCTCTTGCAGGCAACCATCGCCAGATCGAAACTACTTTTTTCCCTTCCACCTTTCCTCAGCATATTTGATCATCATCGCCCCCATATAAGGGCCTCCCATGACTGGAATGCAAATGCCGGTGACATAGGCAGAAGCATCCGAGGCCAGGTAAATGGCCGCCGCCGCCACGTCTTCCGCCTGGCCCGCCCTGCCGAGCGGCGTCCCTTCCATGCGGGCCCGGGTGTGGCTGTCGCCTAAATACGAGAGGTAGTCCGTTCCCGGAGTGACGATTTTCCCCGGGGCAATGGCATTGACCCGGATATTAAATTGGGCAAGCTGAACCGCCACGCTTTGCGTGAAGTTCACGATACCCGCCTTGACTGCACCGTAAGGAAGCTGGACCGGATGGGGCCGCAGGCCTGCCGCGGA
>Ga0209777_10007304_pt1 | contig 12284 bp, 11 predicted proteins | sample FrelakmetHBP12HB_FD_187147 | JGI IMG/M metagenome (GOLD analysis project Ga0209777, IMG submission 187147) | Freshwater lake sediment microbial communities from the University of Notre Dame, USA, for methane emissions studies -HBP12 HB (SPAdes)... | ecosystem: Environmental > Aquatic >... | reverse complement strand
GAGCCTCCGGAGACGAGTGGAGTTGGAGTTGGACTTGCCCCGGTTCCGTGGACAGTTTTGCGCTTCGCATCGCTAGCTGCCTAGGCGGTCACCCGACCCGTCGACTACCAATCGACCTCAGACTTCCCCAGGCTTGCCATGCTTCTTCTGCCACGCCTTATGGGTGTCCGCATCGAGGACCCACCAGCCTGTGCAGTAGTACTTCTCGAGCGTGCCAGGCACGTGGACATAGGGGCGTATGTCGACCGGGTTATCAACGGCGTCGGTCTTGCGTATTTCAGCCTCCAGGTCAGCGACGAGGCGCCGAAACTGGACGGTCTCTTCGTCCCGCAATATGTGCGGCAGAGACGGCTCCTCGTGAGGAGCAGGCTTAGGCGGGGCCACCAGGCGAGCGCCGTTGCGCAGTTCAAGGCCAATACGGTCCACGTTCACGGGACGGTGGACGTTGTTGCTGACGTCCCACCTGAACACGGGCCATGGTTCGTCCACAGCCTGGTTGCGCCCAGACGCCGCGTATGGAGCCGGGGCCCAGGGCATCCAAGCCTCTTGTTGCGCCGGCATCTCCCAGGCGAACTGAAGCTTGAGGCAATGACGGTCACGCCACAGCCAATCGTAGAACTTGCTGACGACGGCCATGATGCTGCCTTCTGGGAACATCTCGAACCCCACCCCAGCTCGTCCGAGGGCATCGCCCGTTGATGTGCTGGGCCTTAACGGACACGCTACCACTCAAGGGAGGCGGAGGGAACGCGAACCACTTCCCCAGACCTTGTCCGAGAGGCATTGCTCCCGAACGGCAGACCATCTGTGGAATGCCTGGGGTGTTCACTTTGCGGGCGGTCGCTCTACCCCATAGATCGAGGGGTGGGGGTCGTAGGGGCCCTCAGGCTGCCAACGTCCGCCGCGCTTGAGGGACTTTCAGCCAAGGACGTGACCAGGGGGCAAGGCGGCGGACACCCGTTCCGGCGTGAGTGCCGGGCCTGCGTTCTGCCAGCGGCAGGCACGGTGGCCTGCTAGTCGAGGAAATCGCGTAGGTGCTGCGAGCCACCATAGCTCGTCAGCTTGGCCAGCGTTCGGGCCTCGATCTGGCGGATGCGCTCGCGCGTGACGCCGTATTTCTGGCCGACCTCTTGCAGTGTCCACGGCTGCTCGCCCTCGAGGCCGTAGCGCAGCTCGATGATCGTGCGCTCGCGGTGCGTCAGGGTGGAGAGCACGCTGTCGATCTCCTCCTTCAGCATGATCTCGCTGACCGCCTCGACAGGCATGGTCGCGTCCTCGTCCTCGATGAAGTCGCCCAGCTGCGCGTCGTTTTGCTCGCCAATGGGCGTCTCCAGTGAGACGGGCTGCTGGCTGATCTTGAGGATCTCGCGCACCCTAGCCGGCGTGGTGCCCATCTCGACAGCGATCTCCGCCGGCGTCGGCTCCCGCTCGCTGTCCTGCAGGAGCTGGCGCTGCACGCGGATCAGCTTGTTGATCTTGTCGACCATGTGGACCGGGATGCGGATGGTGCGCGCCTGCTCGGCGATAGCTCTGGTGACCGCTTGCCTGATCCACCAGGTGGCGTAGGTCGAGAACTTGAATCCCCGGCGATAGTCGAACTTCTCGGCCGCTCGCATGAGGCCGATGTTGCCTTCCTGGACCAGGTCGAGGAACGGCAAGCTAGCCCCGACATAGTGTTTGGCGATCGACACGACCAAGCGCAGGTTGGCCTCCACCAGCTTGCGCTTGGCCTCCCTGTCGCGGCGCTCGATGCGCTTGGCCAGCGAGACCTCCTCTACGGCCGTCAGCAGCGGCACCTTGGTGATCTCCCTGTAGTACCTGCGCAGGGAGTCGCTGGAGGGCGTTTTCAGCGCCAGGTCGAGCTTGGGGATGGCCTCCTCCGGCTCCTCGTCAGCTGCCGCTGGGCCCTCCTGGTCGTCGCTGGGCTCGTCGCCCTCGATCATCTCGATGCCGAGATCGTGCAAGAAGAGGAGGATGGTGTCGATCTGGTCGGGCGCCAGATCCGTGTCCTGCAGCATCTCGTGGACATGCGCGGCGCTCAGGTAACCCTGCTCGCGACCTTCGGCGACCAGGTCCCTGACCTCTTGGATGTTCAGCTCGGGCAGTGCGCTCGCCTGACGTTTCTCAGACAAGGTGACTCACTCTCCGGGCTAGTCTGTGCCTCCGTGGCGCAGCCAGCCCACCTCCTGACGGCGACTAGGCACTGCCGCAGGTAGGGCGCTTCCTGAGGAAGGGGGTCCATGGCGGGGTAAACCCTCTCAAACTCACCTCAGTGTACGCCCCTGGCGGCGGGGCACAAGGAGGGCCGCGAGAGCGGCGGCGGCGCCCAGGAGGGCCAGCTCCGGCCGAGGACCCAGTGCCCTGTCGGCGTCTCGTCGGCTCAGGGCAAGAACCGGCCGCTCACTCGCCTCTTCTGAGAAGAGCACAGGACCGGCGGACCTCCTTCGCTCTCACTCTCGTGAGGATTCCTTGATCACCGCCACCAAGCGCGTCGTCTCTGACGGTCCATCCCCACGCACGTGGGGATTCCGCGATCACTGCCAGACCCGTTGCGATGGTGCGCGGTCCATCCCCACGCGCGTGGGGATTCCGCGCAAGGCGGCTGCATATGAACGTGAGACGACGGTCCATCCCCACGCGCGTGGGGATTCCAGGATGGGCACCTTATGCGCGACGCACCACTTCGGTCCATCCCCACGCGCGTGGGGATTCCCGTGTATGTCTCGTCCAAGGCGTCCATCAGTGCGGTCCATCCCCACGCGCGTGGGGATTCCCTCTGTCTCCTGAGGCGGCCGCACTTCGTCGCCGGTCCATCCCCACGCGCGTGGGGATTCCGGCTCCCCTGGCGTGCATCTGCGCGACCCACTCGGTCCATCCCCACGCGCGTGGGGATTCCCTCTACGGGGCCAACGACCAGACCACTACGGACGGTCCATCCCCACGCGCGTGGGGATTCCGAGACCGCCGCGACCGTGCCAGAGACAGCGTACGGTCCATCCCCACGCGCGTGGGGATTCCTGGCCAAGCTGCAGAAGTGATATGGCACTCACCGGTCCATCCCCACGCGCGTGGGGATTCCTTGATCGGCGCATCCTCGCCACGTGCCGTCGCCGGTCCATCCCCACGCGCGTGGGGATTCCATGCCCGCCCTTCGACAGGCGCATAGTCACCCCGGTCCATCCCCACGCGCGTGGGGATTCCGATCATGATCTGGCGCATCGAGGCCGCGGGGGCCGGTCCATCCCCACGCGCGTGGGGATTCCAGGACCGCCGCAGAACTCCGCCATGAGGGACTCGGTCCATCCCCACGCGCGTGGGGATTCCGTGACGGCAGCTGCAACGACCTTGCGCACGACCGGTCCATCCCCACGCGCGTGGGGATTCCACGTTGCCGAAGGCGCCTCCTGGCGGCTCTACCGGTCCATCCCCACGCGCGTGGGGATTCCACTTCTTTTGCAGGGACTCCGCCGCCACTTCCTGCAATAGCTACGTTGTGGGGGCCACCTCGCGAGGATACTCGATGAGGGTCAGGCCCTCGAAGTCGCGCGGCTGGCGGCTACTGTCGCCGGCGCACCGCATGGCGAATCCCTGTTCGGTTTGAGCTCCATAGAGAAGCATCGCACTGGCGTCGGGGGCTTCCTCGAGCACGTACTCCCACAGCTTGTCACGCACTATTGCCGAGATGTTGCCCACAAACACGCCTGCCTGTGGCTCGATCATCCAGCGCGTAAGTTCACCACGCAGGCTCGGCGTCGTCCTCTTCAGAAACAAGATCACCAACGGCGACATCGCCTCCCTCGACTCCGTCTGGAGGCTCCCAAAGGTCAGTTGGCAGTGCCGAATCGGTATCGACTGCTGCTTCCTCGTCGGCCTCCGCCGGCTCGCCCAGAGCCTCCCTGATGTCGGGCACCACTCGTTTAAGAAGCCGCGAGCGTCGAAAGGCATCACGGCACAGAAGGCGGGTCGACCGTCCCAGGTCACGCGTCCCCATCTTGGCCGCGTAGAAGGCCATGGGGATGGTCACCTCGGTCTTGTAGAGATCGGCCACGTCGTAGACGAAGGAGAGTTGCTTGCCCGTGAGGATGAAGCCGATCGCCGGGCTGTAGCCAAGCGACAGGATGGCCGCATGACACAGTCCGTAGAGGCACGAGTTCGCCACCGAGAGCGTTTGGTTGACGGGGTCTGCGGCGTCCCAGTCACCGCGATCGTACTTGCGCCTGCTCCACGGAACCCGCGTGACCTTGCTCATGGTCGCGTAGCAGGTTCGCACGCGCGCCCCCTCAAAACCCCGCAGCTGCTGCAGGGTGAGCTTGGAATCGACGTCCTCCTTGAATCGCAGCCGATACATGCGGCGCACGACCTCGATGCGCTTCGCTGGATCGCTCGCCATGGCAGCCTGGTGAAGGAGCGCCGCGCTGCTTCTCGTGCCTCCCATGCCTGCCGCGTAGCAGCGCACGGCATGCTCACCTACCCACTCCACGAGAGCGTTGTTCTCGGCAATCGTGCGCATGGCCGCGTGCGTCACTCTGGTACCTGGACCCAGCATCAGCACCGTGGTTGACGCCACCGGGATGGGAGTCACCCCGCCCTTGTCGTGAAAGGCGATTGCCTTCTCATGCTGGTCGATCCGGCCGTGCTCCAGGTAGACGAAGCTCAGGGAGTCGCGGAATCGCGGCAGCTTGTGCAGGTCGTCCATGTTCGTTCAGCGCGCCAGCGAGAGCAGTCCGAAACCATACCCCTTCGCCGGTCCGATACCCGCTCGAACCGCCGCGGTCAGGGCGTTGGCATCGATGACCCGCAAGCGACCGTCGAACTGGACTGCAAGATGTGACTGCCGGGCTCTGTCCTTGGCCGGGTTCTTGTGGCTGACGATTGTGCTCAACGGCCGAACGTCGAATGCCAGCACCTCGAACCCTGCGGCGGCCGCCTTCCGCTCGAGCCAGGCGCGCTGGTCGGCTTCCTTGTACAGACCGACGCGGGCACCGTCCACCTTCGCACCCGGGCAGCCGGCCGAAAGCCGCTTGGTCGGGTTGGCGCGCAGGCGAAATCGCAGGATGTCACCGCGGCTGATGGCCATGTCGAGGGGCTTCTGTCGGGGCCGAGAGGCGAGCACGGGCAACTCCCGAAACGCGGCGTCCCAGTCGGCTTTGGCCTCCGTCTGCACGATGATGCGCGGCGGCGACCACTCGTCTTCGATGCGAAACAGCGCGCGACCCGCCGGTGAGTCGGGGAACGCCATCGACAATCGCTGATGGACCCGGTAGGGGTTGCCAAGCCAGGTCCGAGCGATGTGGGCTGCGGGGTCGATCTCAAGGAGCGAGAGGAACATGGTCACGCCTCCTCGCGAATCTGCACTGTGGGGACGGTGAACTCGCGCACGTATCGGTGTCCGAAACGGCGGTGGCGGAACGACTCGGGCACGTCGCGACGAAGGCTGCGAAGACCACCGGTGGCGCCCGTCGCCTCGTCTACCACGACGCGAAGCCTCTCGCTCGGCGGGTCGCCGACCCGACCGAGCCAAGGAAACGTCGCGATCGCCTGGCCAAGCGGGCCGGGGACACGGCTTGTCCCGCCCGGCTGTGCCGGACACACGGGAGCAGCAGGCAGGCACGCTTTGCGGCCCAGAAACGGCGGCCAGACCGGGGAACGCAGAGTTGCCTCGATCTCGTCGAGTGTCGCTTCGTCTGCCTCGAGCATCACCAGAAAGCAGGCGTCGCAGAGATAATCCCGCTCCGAGACCTCGGTATGCAGATCGGCCGTCGATGGGTTGCGCTTTGTCTTGCCCTCGGCCGTGAGAAGACCGGTCCAGGGTGTCTTTCGCCCGCTGCGCGTACCGCCGATCGTGTGGTAGTCGCGCAGGGACGTGCCCTCGCGGTCAGCTCTCACCCCGAGCCGGACGGCCTTGGCCAAGGCGGCCACCTTTCGATCACCGTCATCGTCGAGTCGCCAGCCCGCCGAAGCGGCCACAAGTCCCAGGACTCCCGACATGGTTGGTTCGGGACGTGTGTCGCGGACGCTCCACTTGGCGCTGTCTCCCCACGATTGCAGGGGGGCCTCAAGACGAAGTGCCAATACCTCTGGATTGGCCATCGAACTCACCCCTGCCGTGCGGCAGTCAGCTCGGCGGTGACCGCATCAGCGAGGGCATCGAGGGTCTCGACTGAGTCGGCTCCCTCGATTGCCATGCCGCGACGCGGCGTCAGCGCGAACGAACGCCGCGCGAGTCCGTAGGCTCGATTGAGGTCGGTCGCATAGTCGGACAGGCGCTCGATGCTTGTCGCCACGACGTCCTTACCGCCTGTCGCACGCACGGGCTCAACGAACGCATTGGCGTAGTTGACGGGCACGTGCGATTCGCTGACCTCGACCAGGATGGCATCGGGTGGGTTGTGTGCGGCGAACGTGTTCTGCTTGCCGGTCGGAGTTGCCAGCGCAGCGGCGCGAAGGAAGGCGGCGACCGCACGCCGGGTGGTGTCCGCATCGCCACCCAGGTTCTCGGTCAGCGCCGTCACGTCGATGGCGAAGTACTTGTAGTAGGTCGCCGAGTTGAACTCGACGTCACCGATCATGCCGGCGCCCCGATCCTCTTCGGCATCGGTCTTGAGGTCGTCGACCGCCGTGAAGTAGTCGAACTGGTGCTCGACCCTGGTCGTCGAGATGGCGTGCGCGACCTGCGCCGACGCCTGCACATCTTCGAAGGTGGCCGAGGTGGTCATGCGCCCGAACAGGGCGATGTCGACCGAGCGCGGCAGTACGCTTCTGACATCCTTCTCCAGGTCGTCTCGCTTCATCTTGGTGAATGCCTTGGGGTCTTTCTCGTAGAGCGCCAGCAGCTGGTCGGCGAGTCCGGCGAGTTCGTCTTCTCCGAGGAAGATGAGCTGGCGCGTCGTTCCGTCCTCGCTCTCCTTGTCGCTGCCGAAGATCGTGGCCTTGTGCATGATGGCCGTGACGACATCCTCAGCCACCCCCCTCTCCCGCAAGACGGCCTCCAACTCGAGTGGCAGACGACGAGTCCGCACGCCGAGATGGCCCGCCATCGACTGGCGAAAGACCTCCGACTGACGGATCGAGCGCTTCAGGCACTGGCTGGAGATGCGGGCGCGGTCGACGCCGCCGAAAACGGCCCCCTTGGGACTGCCGGTGTCATCGCGGTTGAGGTTCGAGGGTGCGTGGTTCTGGATCATGTGGATCTGTACGAGCATCTGTCACTCCCCAGGTTCGATGGTTGCGGTCGATGGCGTTTCCTCTGCAGGGCGCGCTGGTCCGCCACCGAAGTAGCTTCGCGCCCATCTGCGCTGGACTCGCCGCGCGGGATGGTCCCACCACAGCAGATCGCCGAGCAGCGTCCGCCAGTTGACACCGACATCGGCCGAGGCAGCGAGGGCGACGAGCTGCCTGAGTCGGAAGCCGAGATCCTCGAGCGGCGCGTCAAGCAGCACCGCGATGCGCCTGTCGACGCCCTCGCGCCCAGCACCGCGAGACGTCGCGAGGGCGGCCATCGTCGCCCCGAAGTCGCGTGCACCTGACGATCGTGGATTGAGGGCGAAGAGTGTCGCCACCAGGAAGTAGAGCTCCTCCTCGCGGTCGCGACCCCTGACTGGATAGGGCAGCAGTCGGTAGAAGAGCTGGAAGGCCTCGGGACACTCGCCCAGCGACCGACCGGCGCAACGCCGCAACCTTGCCAGGTCGGCACGTGCCGAGTCGCGGTGCCCGAGCTCCTCCAGTCGTTGCACAAACTCCTCGGCCGGCGCTGTGGTCGCATCGGTGGTCGTCATGCGACCCCTCCCTTCTTGAGTTGGCTGTAGAGGACGTGGCGCGCCATCTCCTGACGTCGCAGCCCAGGCGCGGTGTCGTCGCTCGCGTTGAGCACCCCTTCAAGCACGGGCACGATCGTGGCTCGCACGACCTGAGTCCACTCCGAGAGCCAAGCGGCCTGGGCGTACTCGTCACCTACCAGTCGCTGATCGAAGAGCCGCAAGCGAAACTCGGGCTCAAGGTCGTTCCAGTACTGGCGCCGAGCAAGACGCACCGCGTCACCCATCGCTGCCCGAATGTCCGGCCATGACGGGCTCTGCCGCTCGCTACCGGGGTGCAGACGCAGGAGCGCGTTGCCGAGTGCCTCGGCGGCTGTCTCTGCCTGCCGAAGAGCATGCGTGGTGGGCACGGCGGCCTTGAGACCGAGCACGCTGTCGGGCAGTTCGAAGCGGTCCATGCGCCACTCGAAGACCTTGCCCTTCATGTCGGTACGGATGCCGACTGCCACGAACCGGTCGCGTGCGACTGCCGCCAAACCCCCTTTCTTGGCCTCATGCGCGAGAGCGGCCATCTGGTTGACGATGGTCGGGCGGACGGCGCGGCCGCGAGCACTGGCCTCCGCAACGGGGACTTCTGCCAGGAACAGGGCGCCAACCTCGCGCCAGGTCTGCCGCTCCGCTTGCGGGCGGACGGGACGCACGGTCGTCTCGCCGACCTTGTCGGTCCGCCACACATAAGCCGCCCAGGGATCGAGCCAGGGAGCCGCGTCCTTGGGTCGCGATACCCCTTGGTCGAGCACGATTCGCTGGGTGAGCTGCCCACTCAGGCGACCGCAGCGCGTGCAGGCGCCCTCGAGAACCGGGGCCAGCAGGCGAACCCGGCGTGCGGGCCACGTGAGGCTCTCGACAAATCCAGCGGCTGCGCGCTCTTCCTTGTGGCCCACGACGCCGTCGGTCAGCCAGTAGGGACCCGGGTCGGGCGCGGCGGCATGGGGCGGCCGGTAGGTAGGCAGAACGTAGTTGAGAAGCAGCGTCTCAAACAGGCTCCTACCGACCGGCAACACGTAGAGCGGGGGCACGCCGTTGATCGACGGCTTGATGCCCTGACCACCCGACGTGGCGAAGGCCGGCAGCATCACCAGGCCCTTGGCACAACACACCGGGCAGAATGCATGTGCGCTCTCTGGGGTGTGGGCGTAGTGGACCACGGCGGTCCCGGTCGCGGTGTCGGGGAACAGATAGCCGACGCTCTTGACCCGCTCCGACTCGCCGGCCGGGTCGATGTCGCGCGACTGGTAGAAGGGCCGCTCGGCGTCGAAGAGGTCCATGCCGCCGGAACACCGCTCCCCGACGCGCCGCATTGCGTCGTCGTCGAACCGGCCGTGTTCCCGGAGGTCCAGCCAGTCGTCTTCGTCATCGGCCGCCAGAGCGGACAGAAGAACCGCCTCCAACAGGCGCACGACGCTGGCAACGACGAGTGGCGACGGGTCGATGATCTCGCTCAGCTCGTGAGCTCTCGCCAGGAGGCCCTCGATTCCGTACTGCCCAACGCCGCCATCCGGCAAGACGCAAGTGATCCAAGGCTCCCTGAAGAGGTCGAAGCACTGACTTGAAGATGATTGTCGAAGCTCATTCACCGGTCACCATCCACCCCCTCGATGACCACGCCGAGCGTCTCGTCGACCAAGAGGCGGTAGGCGTGGTCTTTGGCTTGCCATTCATATGCGGCTTTCACGGTGCAGAGCAGCGTGTAGCCGCGCAGGGCCGGTGTTCGCGCAAACGATTTTGGTATGCGCCCGGACGGCCCGGAGGCGATGTGCGCGAGCAGGGCCCGGTTCGAGATGGAAACGCTATGGTCGAGCAGCCGACGCGACTCGTCGTCGGGCAGGCGCTCGTCCCTGAAGAGCGCCGACGCATCGCTCAGTAGCGCGTCGTCGCGCTCCAGAAGGACCACTCGGGCCGACGGCGCACTGAGGCGGGTCTGGGCACCGATGATCGACTCGCGCTCCAGGACATCGTCGTCATCGCGCTCGTCGAGAAGCGGCACCCCGTGCTCGCCAGAGGTGAACCGTTCACCATCGGGTGGACCCAGGACGAACATCTGCGCAGCGACGGCGGCCATCTCTCGCGAAGCCAGCAACTGAGACCAAGCGGCTGTAGCCGCATCGACTGAGACTCCGATCCGGGCAAGCGCTGCCTCGCCGGGCGTCTGGCCATCGTAGACCGTCTCGACGAGCGTGCGCACGTCGCCGGGCACCTCGATGCTCCGTCTGCCGAGCAGGGCCACCAGGGTCTTGATGAGCACGAACGGCTGGTAGACCCACTCGATGGGCGATGCCGGCTGGGCGCCGCCGAGTCGGTCGGGCAGTAGCACCCGACAACACGGTTGCGCGACGCACTCGACACGTTGGCGATCATGGCGATGCAGCCGGCCGATACGCTGGATGAGCAAGTCGACCGGCGCCAGCTCCGAAAACAGAAGGTCGAAGTCGATGTCGAGGCTCTGCTCGACGACCTGCGTGGCTACCACGATGCAGCCACGCTCCCGTGCGGCGTTCTTGCCGACGAGCCGCTCGACCTCCTCTTCGACGCGCCGTCGCTGACCGGCCAGCATGCGGGCGTGGTAGAGCACAGCGTGCGGCCGCTGTTCGGCTGGCAGAGCATCGACGAGCGCGCGGGCCTCTGCGAAGGTCTCTTGCGCCGAGCCGACGGTGTCGCACACCCAGCCCACGGCCGCTCCCTGGACGGCGGTGTCTGCGGCGTCCTCGAGCGCCTCGGACCTGCCGCCTGCCTGCACGAGCTCGATGGCTACGGACCGGCCCGGGTCCGAGGCCGCAGGCTCCAGGCAGACAGGCTCGCCGGTCTGCCGTGCCAAGGTGACCAGCGGGTAGGCGGTCGACTGTTCGCTCTCGGTGACCTCGACACCGTAGGCTTGCAGATATCGGCGTCGCGTCGACAGCGTCAAGGTGGCCGACAGCAAGATGACGCTCACGCCAAGCTCGGCGAGCCACTGAAAGAGTCGCTCGATGATGACGCTCATGTAAGCGTCGTAGGCGTGGATCTCGTCGATGATAACCACCTTACCGGCGAGCCCCAGCAGCCGCAACGAGCCGTGCCGGACACGCAATGCGGCCAGCATGGCCTGATCGACAGTGCCCACCGCGAAGGGGGCGAGCAGCGCTCGTTTACGGGGCAGAAACCACGAGTCGATCACGACCGGGTCCGTGACCTCCGCGGCTCCCATCGACGACCGAACGGTCATCCGCTGAATGTCTGGCGACAGGTCGGCCTGGCCGTGCACCAACATGACGCCGGCTGAGCCTTTCCCTGGGTAGTTCCTGGCGAAGAACTCCTTGACGCGAGCGAAGATCTGTTCACTCGTGGCCATGGTGGGCAGCGCGAAGTACATTCCTCCGCCCGTCTGTCCGATGAGCCGCTGGGCGAGCAGCAGCGCCGCCTCGGTCTTGCCCTCGCCGGTGGGTGCTTCGATGACGGTGAGAGTCGGGTCGCCCACGTCGATCAGGCCGTCGCTGTCGAGCGCGGCCTGCAGTGGACGCGGCGCTAGCTGCGGGAACAGCGACGAAAACGACACGTCAGCGGGAGTGCTCGGGAAACGCAACAGGCCCACTGATTCAATCGCCTTCTGTGCGAGCGCCCACGACGCGGAAGGGTACGAGTCGACAAACGTGTTACCGGCACTTGGGAAGTAGAGCTCGTTGGACGCGACCCAGTCGCAGAGGATCGTCAGACCGTTGAGCACCTCGCAGAGCGCCGAGAGGTGCCCCGGCATGACAGCGATGGGAGTGCGAACCCCGAAGACGGCGGCAAGCTCGGTGACGAGTTCTGACTGCGCCGTGATCCACGCCCGGTCGCCCGTGGCTGTGGAGTCGTGAGCGATCTGCGGGTAGCCATACTCGTCTACCTCTCCGGCCGAGACGAAAGCGCCGTGGTGCGCACCGAGTGCTTGCGCCAAGCCCGCAACGGTGTGATGAAGGAGTCGCGGCGCAGAGTCGCCGCCGGAGAGGGTGATCCATTCGGGAAGAACGTGGTCGGCCAGCTTCGCGTAGCTCTCGACATCGTGACGGAAGCGCACGCCGCTCCACAGCGGGTGGCAGTCAGTGAGACCGGTGGCCTGCACTTCTTCCCAGAGCGATGGTACCAGGCGCTGGAAGCCCGGTGTCGCCTTGCCGATGTCGTGAAGAGCCACGAGAAACGGCATGACTCGGCCCAGCGAAGCAGCATCGAAGCCACCGAGTTCGACAAGCAGGCGCGCGATTCGTCGGTGCTGGGGAGATTGCAGCAAGGCTCGCGCGACCATTCCGGCGTCGGTCATGTGCGCGAACAAGGCGTGTGAACTGCCGTCGAAGGCAGACTTCCCCCACAGTCGATGAGCGTCCACTGCCCCCCCGAGACGCAACGCTGTTGCAGAGTCCGACGACTATAGCATCAGACTAGGACAGAAGCGCTTCTTACATGATGGTCGTCCCTCCGGGAGTTGGTCTTGGCAGTTCTCGTTGACACCCTCGGCTC
>Ga0209777_10007303_pt1 | contig 12285 bp, 9 predicted proteins | sample FrelakmetHBP12HB_FD_187147 | JGI IMG/M metagenome (GOLD analysis project Ga0209777, IMG submission 187147) | Freshwater lake sediment microbial communities from the University of Notre Dame, USA, for methane emissions studies -HBP12 HB (SPAdes)... | ecosystem: Environmental > Aquatic >... | reverse complement strand
GCCGACGGCGTCTTCGCCTACCGGCAATTCGCCGACGAGCGCCAGTTCCGGGATTCCGGCCGGTGGATCGACCCGTTCCGAGGCGTCTCCAGCCTCGACGCCGCCCGCTGTCGAACGGAAAGCCGATCGAGGCACGGAGAGTACACGGGCGGCCGTGGACACGCATCGCGTGCAGCCGGGGGACACGCTGTCATCTCTTGCCCAGACGTATTACGGAGATTCGAAATACGCGAAGATTCTAGCCGATGCCAACCCCGACCTCGGGAGTCCCAAAACGCTGCGCCTTGGTGCGGTGGTCAAGATTCCGGCGCTTCCCACGGATGCCGAGGCTCGCGCCGGCGGCCCATCGAAAACAGATAAACCAGCGGCGGACGCAGGGGCCCGCGCGGACGATGGAAAGCGTTACTATACAGTCAAATCCGGCGACAGTTTTTACAGCATCGCCAAGGCCCAACTGGGAAACGCGACGCGCTGGAAGGAACTGCTTTCGCTCAACAGCAAGTTGGTTCACGGCGATCCGACTTCGCTCCAGCCTGGCCAGAAGCTGGTTTTGCCAGAGTCCTAACTTACGCACTTTCGTGGTCGCGGCGATTGCCGACCTCGCATTCCGTTTCATTGCCGGATGGGGTGTCGTCCTGTAAGCTGATGATGCACGAAGAGATTGACACACGAGCCAGGAAGCAAAAAATTCAACTGTCGACGCTATTTTCCTTAGCCCAAACGTACCAGTTTCATGCCCAGCCCTCCGGTCGTGCGGTTTCGGTCAAACACCTTCCGAATCCTCCGAGCCAAAAATCGCCGGTAAGTCGCGGGCACCGTGAAGCACGCGCACGACGTCAAGCGGAGAGGATTTTGGGCGGTAGATGACCAGGTACGAAAAGACGGGCCATGCTTGCAGCGTTTCATCTGCCAGGTCCTCGCGGACGTGACCCATGCCCGGCGTTTCGGCAAGCTTGCCGAACGCTTCGTGAAGACGCTCGTTCACACGCAGAACACGGCGGGGACCGCTGTGAACCAGGACGTATTCAAGGATTTCATCGAGGTCGTTTACGGCTGGGGCGGAAAGGACAAACCGGCGGCTCATGCTCTCCGTTTTCCCCTGGGCTTTCCTTCGCCGGTAGCCATCGCCTGTTCAAGCCGCAAACGCCACCGGGCAAAGAACTCATCGCCGTCCTCAACTTCGCCGCGGGCAATAGCATCCAACCCGACTTGTATTTTCTGGCGGACGTGGGCCTTGGCCCGCTCGAGAAGGTCGCTGGGGAGTTTGGCTTGCTCTTCGGCGGTCAGCCCTCCGAGCAGCCACTTTTCAAGAAGTCGCCGATGTTCGGCCTGTTCAATAAGCCGAAGTCCATCGCGGAAAACTTCGCTCGCCGAGTGGTACCGTCCTGAGGCGACAAGCTCTTGGACGAACTTTTCGTTCTCCGGGGTGACGGACACGTTCATGCTGCTTCGAATGGCCATACCCAAAGATTGGCACGTTCCGCCGTCTGTGTCAATTTTTGATACAGACGACCGTTCTCAACAGGTTTGTAGCGGTAGAAGTTGGAGGACGTATGCGGCGGAGTCGGAGCGCATCGCCGTTGGGGCGGTTGGATGACGCAGGCCCACGGAGGGTCTGGCGCGACTGTGACGTTTATAAACAGTCGCGACTGCGGACTGCCGATAAGAGTCTACGCAGCCGGGCGGGAATGGCGGCGGCTTGGGGATCGGGTTTGCGGAGTGGGAGATTTGCTGACGTTGTACGATCCGGCTTTTGGGATCTGGTAGCATGGTTTCCCACAAGAAGGTTTTGACGACCGGCGAAGTGGCGCGGATTTGCAACGTCGCGCCGCGCACGGTCTCGAAGTGGTTCGACGCCGGGCAGCTCCGTGGTTATCGCATTCCGGGAAGCAAGGACCGGCGAATACCGGTGGATCAACTCGTACGGTTTATGCGGGCGCACGGGATTCCGTTGAACGGTCTGGAGAGCGGGCGGACGCGGCTGCTCGTGCTCGACGGCGATGCTGCGTTTTGCGAGAGCCTCCGCGACGCGCTGCTGCGCGACGGCGGGTTTGAGGTGGCGACGGCCACAAGCGCATTGGAGGCGGGGGCGGCGGCGGCGGACTTCAAACCGCACGTAATCATTGTCGACGTGGCTCTCGCGGACGTTACGCCCAGGGGGATGATCCGATTCGCGAGAGGTCTCGCTCAGGCGCCTGGGCCGTGCTTGATCGGAATAGGACGAGGGCTGGGCGACGCCCAAGGGCAGGCGCTATTGCAAGAGGGGTTTGAGGGTTTCCTGAATAAGCCGTTCGATGCGCGGACGCTGATTCGCCTTGTAGAAGCAAAGGTGTCGGCTGAATCTTGTGCCGCGCCCATCGAGCACAACTGATTACTCGCCGTATTTTGCTATAATCTGCTCTCTAGTCTTTTCCAGGATTTCATATTTTCGGCCCACATTGGTGAAGGCCTCGACGGCCCGGTCGATGTGGGAAAACTCGTGGGCCGCGGAGAGCTGGACGCGGATGCGGGCGAGGCCCTTGGCGACGACTGGGTAATAGAAGCCGATCACGTACACGCCTTCGTTGTAGAGGTCGCGAGCCATATCCTGACTAAGCCTGGCGTTGTAGAGCATGATGGGGACGATGGGGTGGGCGCCGGGTTTGATGGCGAATCCGGCGGCGGTCATCCCCGCGCGGAAGCGCTTGGTGTTGGCTTCGAGCTTGTCGCGCAGGGCGGTCGATTCACTGAGCAAGTCGAGCACCGCCAGCGACGCGCCGACAATCACCGGTGCGAGAGTGTTGCTGAAGAGGTAGGGCCGAGAGCGCTGGCGGAGCAATTCGATGATTTCCTTGCGGCCGGAGGTGAATCCGCCGGACGCTCCGCCGAGGGCCTTGCCCAGCGTCGAGGTAATAACGTCGATGCGTCCCATGACGCCGCAGTGCTCAGCCGAGCCACGGCCTGTGCGGCCCATGAAACCCGTGCAATGGCAGTCGTCCACCATGACCAGGGCGTCGTACTTGTCGGCGAGGTCGCAGATGCGGTCGAGCTGGGCGACGGTGCCGTCCATGCTGAACGCGCCGTCGGTGGCGACCATGCGATAACGCGCGCCGGCAGCCTCCTTGAGTTTGGCTTCGAGATCGGCCACGTCGTTGTTGGCGTATATTAGCCGCTTCGCTTTGCACAGCCGGATGCCGTCGATGATCGAGGCGTGGTTGAGCTGGTCGGTGATGATGATGTCGTCTGCGCCCAGCAGCGGTTCGAAGAGGCCGCCGTTGGCGTCGAAGGCAGCGGCGTAGAGGATAGTATCGTCAGTGCCGAGGAACTTGCTGATCTTTCGCTCCAGCAACTTGTGAGCGTCCTGGGTTCCGCAGATGAAACGCACGCTGCTCATGCCGAATCCGTGACTGTCCAGGGCGGCGCGCGCGGCGGCCAGCACCTTGGGATGCGACGACAGTCCGAGGTAATTGTTGGCGCAGAAGTTTATGACCGCGCGTGGCGCGGCACCGTCGGGATATACGACACGGATGTCTGCGGCCTGGGGCGAGAGTATCTGCCGCTCTTCCTTAAAAAGCCCGGCTTCGCGGATAGAGGCTAGCTCACGCTGAAGATCCTGCCTAATCCTGCCGTACATCAGGAAATCCCTCCAAAACCCAGAAGACGAACGACCAAGATATCAATGCGTAAAAATAGATCCTTCATGGCGGGGTGAACTCGGCGGTTTCGAGCGTACCGTCGGCCCGCTGTTGAAGCTGCTGGATGCGGTGCTCGGCCGAGGAGAGGATTTCGCGGCACTGCTTGACCAGCGACATCCCTTCCTCGTATTTGTCGATGGATTCTTCCAGGCCGATCTCGCCGCGCTCGATCTGCTCGGCAATGGCCTCAAGTTGCTTCAAGGCTTCTTCGAAGGTCAGTTTCTTCTCGGGCATCGCACCATCCGCCTGCACCTACCTTGCGGATGGCTAACATAGAGCTGCGTAGATGGCAAGGGCCATGAAGGCTATCTTTACCTTGCGGCGAAAGAACCAATAGACTGAAGACGAAGACACCGGCTTCCCCTCCACTGAGCACCTTCCCATCCGCACTTCCTGGAGTGCATCCGGGAGCTCGTTATCCTACCTCTCCCCAGGAGGACGGATAGTGTGCGCGGACGCCCTCCAAAGTACGGGTCGAACTCAATTCCAACTCGGCACGCATAGTACCAACATCCGCGAACAGTCGGTCAGGCCCGCTATGGCCGATAAGACCATTCCGAAGCACAATAAATCCAGGTCCGGCGACCCCCGTGCGTGCCGTGCGATCTGTACCGCCTTTGTCGGGTATGTTTAGCAATCGCGGCGTCGCGCCGTTGTGCGTAATCAGGGTCTGTGTTACGCTCGACCAGCGTTGGCAGACAGACGGATTGGCCCGGACGGCTTAAACCGGGGTGCGCCGTTGAACCGATAACTCCGTTACGGTATTGACCGCGCGGTCTGAAGTCATTGTGAGGCTGATTCTTTTGGCCCCCTTATCCTCCCTCTTCCGAGGGCAGAGGGGTTTTAGGACGTACTCTTGTGACGGTCGTCGACCCGAGGCAAGGGAATCGAGGCCGCTTGACCGGCACTCGCGATACATCGTGGCAGGAATGAACGAGTTGGCAATTCGCGTGTGTAAAAGGAAAAGGAAGTCGCTGTTTGCGTTCAAGTTCGTCGCGGCCTTATTGCCTGCGTCGGCCTTACTGTCCACGGGTTGCTACTCGCTACTCAACGGATGGCTGGATCCGAGCACGGTCGGCAACTTTGGCCAACAAACCACCACCGAAATCCGCTCATCACTGACGCTGGAGGACACACCGAAGGGCATTCCCGGCGCGGTAAGCCCGTCGCGGGAGGACCTTGTGCCGGTTACCGTGGAGTATCCAATTACGGCCGGCGACACGCTGACGATCGAAATCAACGAGCTTCGCCAGCGGCAGGTGGCCTATCAGACCCAGGCCCAGGTTTCAGCGGCGGGGTACGTCAATCTTCCGGTTGTAGGCAAGGTGCGGGCGGCGGATTTGACTGTTCCGGAGTTTGAGGAGGCGCTGGTGGGAGCGCTGCGCGAACGGAACGTGCTTGTCGATCCGGACGTGACCGTCAATCCGCTGTTTTTGCAGAAGGCGACGTATTCGATTTTTGGAGTGGGTGTTAGCGCCGCTTACGACGCACCGCTGCGCGCGGGAACATTCCCCATCCGCCGCCCGGATCTGCGACTGCTTGAAGCCATCAATCAGGTCGGCGGACTCAGCGAATTCGTCACCGAAATTTACATTTTCCGCGACGATTCGGTCCTCAGCAACGAATCCGGCCTTGGCGCGCCGGGGTCGCCGCCGCCTGAAACGCTTGCTGCCCCATTGCAACCCAAAAATGGCGCTGCGCCCCGCGACCACAATAACGTCGTGAATCACGGCGAGAGCGACGAAGCGACGCGTTTGCCCAACGTGCCGCGGCAGTCGGCGAAGGAAGAGCTGCTCGAAGCCGTCGAGGAAGGCGTCCATCGGACCGAAACAGAGCGGCCTGCGGAGAAGAGACCAAAGGAAGTCCCTGAGGCGCTCGAACCCGAGAAGCCCGATCCGTTCATTTATGTCAACAGGGAATTCGTGCCCAATCCGGCCTATCGTGAGCATCCGCAAGAGCAGCCCACACAGGACAGGTCAGCGTTTGACACGGTAATGCCCGCGGTGAATTGGGCGCGACTCGCGGGCGAAAGCACCCTTCGGATTCTGCTCGTACCCGCGGAGTCGTTACGCAGCGGAAACCCGAGCGCGAACATATATGTCCGTGCGGGCGACGTAATCCGCGTAGTGAGCGGCGAGATCGGCATCTATTACGTCATGGGTCAGGTGAACCGCGTCGGGCCTTTCTCCTTCAACTCCGAGCAGATTACGCTAAAGGCCGCGATCGCGGCGGCGGGCGGGCTTTCGGGGCTGGCCTGGCCCGATCGCTGTACGGTGTATCGCCGCCTGGGTCAGCGGGAACAGATGATCCAGGTGAACCTGGACCGGATTTTCGCGGGGCTCGATCCTGATTTCACGATCCGCCGCGGCGACATCATCAACGTAGGGACGCACCCTTTCGCGCCGTTCCTGCAGAGAATTCGGGCGTTGTCGCTTCCGAGTCCGGTGAACAACGTCGGGTTCAGTTACACTTATTCAAGGAACTTTGCGGACATCGACTCGTACTCGGTTCGCCAGAACCCGCACGACAAACCGAGCAAGTTCCAAAACTTGTTTCCCTAGGAGCGCATCTTGAGCGTTGTGGAAACGCAAATCGCGATGCCGTCACGCTCTTGGCGCGAGTTGATGCCGCCGGCCTCGCGGGTGCGCCTCGCCATCGTCGCAGCGCTCGTGCTCTTCATCTATTGGGAGCCGATTCGGTACACCCTGATTGAGCGGTGGATCACGGACGGTAACTGGTCGCACGGGTGGTTGATTCCGGCGTTCAGCCTCTATTTCCTCGCCTCCCGCCGCGAGGAGGTGCTGCGATGTCCGCTGGGCTACAGCTACTTTGGGGCGGCGATTCTGGCGATTTCGCTGGGAGCATTTTTCTTCAGCGCCTGGTGGGCACGCATGGCCTATCCGCAGGCGCTCACCTTGATCGGGACCTTGATTGGATTGGTACTGCTCCTGGGCGGATGGAGTCTGCTGCGAGTGGTCTGGTTTCCAACGGTGTTCCTGGCGCTGGCCATCCCCTTTCCGCACCGGCTTTACTTTCAGGTGACCACTCCGCTGCGGATCATGGCCTCAAAGGCCGCCGCCGTCTTTCTGCCCTTGCTAATTCCCGGCCTGCACGCCGACGCCCAGGCCGTAGTCATCGACTATATTCGCCCGGGGTCGCCGCCTGGACAGCTCAACGTCGAGGAGGCGTGCAGTGGAATGCGTCTGCTGATGGCGTTCGTGACGCTGGGCATAGCCATGGCCTACCTTGGCGACCGTCCGGCGTGGCAACGGGGCCTGATGGTCGCGGCGTGTCTGCCCATAGCCGTGTTCTGCAACATCGTCCGCGTGACGACGACGGGGTATTTGACGATCATGGGTCACTCGGACCTCGCGCAGGGAACCGCCCACCAGCTTCTGGGCATGTTGATGCTGCTCATCGCGTTGGGATTGTTCTCGTTGTTGGGATATGTGTTGAATCACCTGTTCGTCGAGTCGCCGGGGGAAGGCGGGACGAGCGCATAGGAGCGCCCGAACGGAAAACGTCATGACCACCCTTCCGACAACGGTACAGGAACGGATTTCGCTGCCGACCCGCGTCCCCATGTCGCCGGGAGACGGCGGTTTCGGCGGCGGACCTACAGCCGGCGATATCGTCTCCATGCTGCGACGGCGGACGGTGCTGATCGTCCTGCTGTTCGTGCTGTTCGCGGCCATGGCGGTCGGGGGGTTCCTCTTGTGGTGGTTTGTTTTTCCGGGGTACCGCTCGGAGTGTTTGATCGAGTGCATCTCCAACATCCCCGAGACGGAGCTGACGCTCGAACAACAGCGGCTCCAGGAGAACGAGCACGAGCGATTCGTCCAAACCCAGGCTCATCTGCTCAAGAGCCCGACCATTCTCAGCGAGGCGCTTCAGGTCAACGCCGTCCGCGAGACGCAGTGGTACAAATCAGTCTCCGCCCGAAAGAAGGAGCACCTTCTCGAACTCAACGATGATCTCTACGCCGCGCCCGTCCGCGGCACGAATTTCCTCCGCGTTACCATCGAATGCCGCAAGCCCAAGGACTCCGCGGTCATCGTCAACGAGGTCGTCCACCGCTGGTACGAGGATGTGAAGAAACGATCTGCCGACGAGTTCGCCTCCGACGCCCTTGAAGCCGCCAAAAAAGAAGAATCCGACGCCGCGGCGTTGATCGCCTCGAAGCGCGACCGGCTCAAAGCAATCGCCGCCCGGCTTCCCGCCGGCGCCCGCGAAAACCCCGGCAACAACATCACCGCCCAGAACGTGCGCCAATACGCCGAGCAGGTCGCGCAGATTCAACTCGAACTGTCGCAGCTCGAGCAGTATCGCTCGATCTACAGCAACCCTGAGGGAGTGGCGGTCACGGCCGAAGACCGCGCCATCGTCGAGCAGGATCCGCAGGTCGCCGAGCTCGCCCGGATGCTCTCCCTCCTCCAGCAGCAACGTGCCGCCGACGAAAAAGTCTTTGGCGCGGGGCACAGCGTGCTTCGACAGCTCGACGCCCAGATCGAGGCCGCCGACGCCAAACTCGCCGCGTTTCGTCTTGAGCGGCTCAACCAGCGACGGGCGGACATACGCGAGGCCGCCAACACCGCTTATGAAAACTCAAGGCACTCGCTCTTCGTCGCACAGGAGAGTCTCGCCAAGGCCGAGGCGGAGTTGCAGGACCAGGATCGACTCCTCTTCGATTACACGGACCTGGATGCCCAAATTCAAAAGGACATCGACTACCAGCTTCAGGTCACTAACTACATAAAGGGGCTGAGCCGCGTAAAATCGCAGCGCACCGCGATCCGCGTCAACATCGCCCAACCCGCGATCGACCCCCTCGAACGCAGCAGTCCAAGCATGTTCCTGATTCCGTTCTGGCTCGTCCTCGCTCTGGCGATGTCCATCGGCATCGGCCTCGCCCTCGAGCTGCTCGACAAATCGGTGCGGACCAGTCAGGACATCGTGCGACATCTGGACATCGCCATGCTCGGCGCCATCCCCGACACCGACGACGAGGAAATCGCCATCGAGCACATCGAGACCGCCGTCCGCGACGCCCCGCGCTGCATGGTGGCCGAGGCTTTTCGCAGCATTCGCACTAACCTGCAATTCGCGGCCCCGGCCGATCGCCAGCGCTCCATCATTGTCACCAGCCCCGGTCCCGAGGACGGCAAGACTACGGTGGCCTGTAACCTGGCGATGGTCCTCGCCCAGGGCGGGCGGCGCGTGCTTTTGGTCGATGCCAATCTCAGCCGGCCGATGCTGCACAAGGTGTTCGAAGGCGTCAAGCCGCACGGACTGAGCAATATCCTCGTCGGCGACGGGGTCCTGGCGGGCTGCGTTTGTAAGACCACCCTGCCCCAGCTTGACCTGATCGGCAGTGGTCCGATGCCGCCGAACCCCGTCGATCTGCTCACCGGGCAATACTGGCGCGACTTCCTCCGCGACGCCGTCGCCGGCTATGACCAGGTTATCATCGACACGCCGCCCGTGCTGCTCACCAGCGACGCGTGCGTACTGGCCACCACTGTCGATGGCGTGATCCTTGTGGTGCGGGCCAACCGTAACTCGCGCGGCGTTGCCCGGCGAGCGTGCAACCTGCTCGCAGACGTAAACGCACATCTCTTCGGCGCGGTGCTGAACGCCGCTCGCGTCACCCGCGGCGGCTATTTCCGCAAGCAACTGCGGGCCTACTACGACTACCAGCCGGAATCTAAGCAACTGTAGTGTATCGAAAATGCTCGTAATCTTTGCCATTCCGGCATTTGCACTTTGCGGTCTGGGCGTCATTGCCAACGCCGGAGAAAGCTCCGTTCGCGCCGTCCGGCTTGACGGCGGCACCGTTGTCGGCCACTGGCGGGAATCGACCGACATCCGTGAGTTACGCCTGCAAACGCCGGACGGAGAGGTCGTTGTGTCGACGGACGATCTCTCCTCCGTCGCATTCGAGGCTGCAATGACTGGATCGTCCCCACAGCCCTCAAGGCCCCCTTCCTCGAAAGGCGAGCAGGCCTGTCTGCCGTGCCCACTGTCCAGGGCGGCAGCCGGTTCGAGCCCGGAAGAGCCGCGAGGCGGGGTTGTTTTCCATCTTGCCGACGGCGGATGCTTGTGCGGCGCGATTCTCCGCGGTGCGACCGATGCCGTGGTGGCGCGCACGGCGCTGGGCGATTCGGACACTATTGCCTGGGACCGACTTTCGGGGATTCAGTTTTCCGGTGGCGAGCAGTTCCACCGCGCCGAACAGCTTTTTCGCGAAGCGCTATCCGACCGCCTGCCCGGTCAGGACGTGCTCGTTTCGCGCGACCCTGTCGAAGTGAAAAAGCTCGACGGACGTCTCGAATCTCTGGACGCCGATGGCGGATCGTTCATGTTTGCCGGGGAATCGCGGAAGTTCAAAAGTGATCGCGTCTTCGGCATAGTCTTCGCCGCCGGCGCGAAGAGCGCCCCGCTCTACCCCCTGACCGTGGAACTTGCCGACGGGTCGGTGTTCTCGGGAACGCTCCAACGTGCGGACGCCGACGGGCTGCGCGTGGCCGCTTCGGTCGGCGCGACCGTCGATGTTCATATCGCCGACATCACAGCTCTGCGCTTCCACGGCGATCGCGTGGTCTATGTAAGCGACCTCAAACCTGTCGCCGAAAAGGTCGAGGGCATCGTCCACGCCCCCTGGCCGGTAGTCCGCGACAAGAGCGTATCCGGCCTGCCGCTTTCGATTTGCGGGCGTAAGTTCGCCAAGGGGCTGGGCGTGCACAGCCGCACCGAACTGTCCTACGCGCTCAACAGCGGCTTCGAACGCTTCGCGGCCACCATAGGCATCGACGACGCGGTTCGTCCGCTGGGCGGCGTGGTGATGCGCGTGGGCGGCGACTCCGCGGTGCTCTTCGAGAGCGGCGCGATCGGCGGGACCGACCCGCCGCGTGACATCATTGTGGATGTCTCCGGTGTCAAGATTCTGACGCTGACTGTGGACTACGGAGACGGATTGGACGTTGCGGGTCATGCCGACTGGGGCGACGCACGCCTGATTCGACCCCGCGCCAGCAAGCCCCACTGATCCGAGACGGGAGCCCGCTCAACTTGTTAATCTTGTAAATCCTGTCCAGTCATTCCCCGGTTCATGTACGACCCACGGGCGGAATGTAATCCCGGCCCGCCGGGAGTCCGCGCGACCCCGTGGCGAGCCGCGGACTTCAGTCCGCGCGGACTCTCCTCCTTACGCGACCCAGTTCCCCCCTTCCCAAGGGGGGACAAAGGGGGGTCGTCCCCCGAGCCGCGGGCGGAATGTAATCCCGGCCCGCCGGGAGCCCGCGCGACTTGTTAATCTTGTAAATCCTGTCCAGTCATTCCCCGGTTCATGTCCGACCCGCGGACGGAATGCAATCCCGACTTGTCGGGGTCCGCGCGGCCCAATCTCCTCCTGCCGGAACTGTCGCGGACCATCTTGATCCCCGCTCGGTTGCTCCGCGTCCGCGAACCCCCTATTATTCGGCGACTCTATTGATTGCGGGCGTTTGCAAACCATCGAGAAGGAGGCTGATCGTGCCCAAGAATGATTCCTCAGGATCGTACCTGTTCACGTCCGAGTCGGTGTCCATGGGCCACCCCGACAAAGTGGCCGACCAGATTTCCGACGCCCTGCTAGACAGCCTCCTCGAACACGACTCGAAGGCCCGTTCCGCCATCGAGACGCTCGTGACCACCGGCCTGGTCGTCATCGCCGGCGAGGTGACGGTGCATAATCAGGAAGCCCGCGACGCCCTGGGCCGTGCCGAAAGCACCGTCCGCGAGACCATCCGCCGCATCGGCTACGATGACGCCGCGGGCGGATTCGACTATCGAAGCTGCGCCGTGCTGCGGACCATCCATTCGCAATCCGAGGACATCAGCCAGGGCGTAACCGAGGGTCAGGGACTCCATGCCGAGCAGGGCGCCGGCGATCAGGGGTTGATGTTCGGCTTCGCCTGCGACGAGACCGATTCGCTCATGCCGCTGCCGATTCAACTCGCACACCGGTTGGTTGAGCACTTGGCGGAGCTGCGCGAGAAGCACGTCATCCCCTGGCTCAAGCCCGATGCGAAGTCACAGGTTACGGTCAAGTACCGCAACGGCCGGCCCGCCGGTCTTTCGGCGATCGTGCTTTCGACACAACACACCGAGGACGTGCTCGATCCAAAGAACCCGCGGCTAATGAGCCGCGAGGCCCAGCGAAAACTCATTCAGGACGTGATCCGCCCGGTCGTCAATCGCGAGTGCCCGAAACTTTGGTCCGACGATATCACCTTTCACATCAACCCCACCGGTCGATTCGTCACCGGCGGACCGCACGGCGACAGCGGCCTCACCGGACGCAAGATCATCGTGGATACCTACGGCGGTCGGGGGCGGCACGGCGGCGGAGCATTCTCCGGAAAGGACCCGTCCAAGGTCGATCGCTCGGCGGCCTACATGGCCCGGCATATCGCCAAGAACGTCGTCGCCGCCGGACTCGCCCGGCAATGCGAAGTGCAACTCGCCTACGCCATCGGCGTGGCCGAGCCGGTCAGCGTCTCCGCCGACACCTTCGGCTCCGGCGACATCGACTCGTCTCGATTGGCGGACATCATCCGCGAGGTCTTCAGAT